>JAEHJW020006842.1_pt1 | contig 22328 bp, 18 predicted proteins | sample 9271431 | NCBI WGS metagenome assembly JAEHJW02 | reverse complement strand
AGCCCGCGTGGAGCCGAACCGGAGAGAAGGATACGCGCGGCGCCGAACGCCTCGCCCGACGCGATAGCGCCGAGGCCGGTGAGGGCGACCCGGATGGCGACCGTCGGCGCGCCGAACGCCTCGGCACTGGCGATGCCGCCTGCGCCCGTGATCGCAACGGCTCCGGGCGTGACCACGATGACGCCAAACGCCTCGGCGCTGGCGATGGCACCGAGGCCAACGAGAGTCGGTAGCGCCACCACGGGCGTCCCGAATGCCTCGGAGCTGGCGATGGCGCCAATGGTCGAGAGGGCCTGCGGCGGGGCCAGTACCGTGACGGTGAGCGCGCCAAACGCCTCGGCGCTGGCGATGGCACCGAGCCCTGAAAGCGCGACCGTACCGGGCGTGACGGTGAGCGCGCCAAACGCCTCGGCGCTGGCGATGGCACCAAGCCCTGAGAGGGCCTGCAACGGGGGCGGCTTGATGGCTACAGTAGCGGCCCCCCACGCAGCATTGCCACCCGTGAAGGGCCCAGGGTCTTCACTGCTAGTCCCGGTGGTGCTCTTGGAGCCAGTGACCAGGTATGTCCCCGAGTAAGAGTTGTAGCCGCTGCTAACCAGGCCGGTGTAGCCAGTAGAAAGCGCCGTGATATTGCCGGTTCCGCCGCCAACCTCAACCCAAAGCCAGTCTTGCGTCGAGCCCGGAGAGCACAGAGGCGGGTCGGCGGCCCCTGAACTGCCCGTAGCCACGGTCCCGACGTGTCCCGATGCCGCCGCTCCGGTGAATCGGTAACTCACCCAGTTGGCCGAGGAGTTTATGCTTTGGGACACCGTGACCGTTGCGCCCTCGGACCCTGTGGCCACCTTCCAGAAGCAATACAAGTAGTTGCTGGCGCCCTGCTGCACCGGGAAGTTGGTGAGAAGGGCCCAGCCGGCGGGCGTGGATGCCGTGGTTCCGTTGGAACACACGAATAGCATCAACACGTCCCCCGCCGCTATTCCCGACGGCAGGGTGCAGTTGATGGTATTGGTCGTGGCGTTGGCCTTTACGCCCGAACTTGTAGCGGCGACAGAGGCGGAAGCCATCTGCTATTCCCCTGGCGGGAAGGAGCTAGAGCTTGAAGATCTTGTTGGCGCCGTTGTCGAACGCGAACGTGATCTCGCCGCCGTTGGGGGTCACGGGCAGGCCGGTGGCGGTGTCGATGTAGGCGATGAGACGCTGCGCGGTAGCGGCCACATCCGTGCCTCCGGTCACGGCGCTTGACTGGAACACGATGATGCAGGAGCAGGCCGTGCCCGTCGCCACCGTGCCGAACGTACCGTCCGCTGCGTCGGCCACACCACTTGTGATCGTCTTGCCCAAGAGCGCCGCCGAGGTGGCAACGAGCGTGACGCCTGCGCTGGTCACGTCCGAGACAAACTTGTGGGCCGCGTTGAACGTGTAGCCCCGGACCAGGGCGACCTTGATCGTGGCGGTATCCCAATCAATCTCCCCGGCCAGGAAGCCCTCCCGCCCGGGGTCGAACAGCGCGTTAGCCATTGGAGCCTCCTATGCCCAGGTATCCAGCCATGCCAACGTGCAACTCGTCACGTTGGTCGCGTTCGAGACGGAAAACGTGGTGCCGCCCACTGGCACATCAAGCCAGGTGTCGCCCGCGCTCGCCTTGATCGAGAACTTCTCAACGCCCGCCACGGTGATGTACCGCCCGCGCCCGAACGGCCCGGCCGTTTCCATGACCACGTTGACGTGCTGACCCGCCGTACAGGCCGAGAGGTCGAGCGCGAACGAGACACCGCTACGGCTGATCGTGAAGTTGGTCGCCCCGGCGCCGGCCATGAGGATGTCCAGCCCCAACGGCGCCGGTGACGTGCCAACATTGGCGGCAAGTCCCGACGGCACGGCCCCGGAAAGCACAAGCGAGTGCCACGTCCGACCGTAGGTGCGCGGATCAGCCAGGAGAAGGTCAATCGTCCACGCCTGCACGCCCCGGTCATTGAGTGTCTCGGGCAGCATCGGCACACCCAAGGGCCGTGCGTAGACCCGGCACGGGATGTATCCCTGGGGCCAGCTCGCGAGGTCCTCAGTGTGCTCGCTAAAGTCGAGCGCATACGCCCCCAGCGTGCTCGGCGAGTCACGCAGGCAGAGTGACGGGTCGAACGCACCCCGCATCGCCCGTCGGCGGTCGGCCAGCCGAAGATCCTGGTTCGTATCGTTGGGGACCAGGATGCGGCCCTGGAGGCGCCAGACTGCCATGCCCTTATGCACACGGCCCAACGCGCCGCCGGTCGCGAGATGGTACGCCTCGGCGACCGAGCGGAACTGTTCCTGCGGGGCGACGGAGTCGACCACGATGGTATCGGACGCCAGCGACGGATTGAGCACGCCGGCGTCGTCGAAGTGCTCGTTGAGCACTAGCGGCCCGTGGTTCCACGTCACGCGCGCGTTGAGCACCTCATGCCCTCCGCTTGAGCGAGTGGCCGTACCGTGGGCGCTCTACGGCCATGTCATGCACCGCCGCTGCGAACTCCTGCTCGGCCGTCGTGACGAGGCTGACAAGGTCGGCCAGCGAAAGGTTGAGAACGGTCTTGTAGCTGATGCGCGCCTGTTCACCAAAGCGCGCCAGCACACTTGCCTGCTGGCGGTACAGGATCGCCTTGGCCTTGAGGAGCGGAACCCGCGAGAACTCGGCGGGCAAATCGTCGGCGTCGCTGTCGCCCGTGAAGTCCGACTTATAGGCAGTCCAGCCGTGCAGGTTGACCGTGATCCCCGCGTCCATGACGGGCATCAGCAGCTCATAGCCGCCCTTGCCATCCTCGCGCAGCGTGGCGTAGGGGTAGTCGGCCGCGTTGCCGTCGGCGTCGATGGTTTCCGCGAAGCCGAGACGCATGATCCCCGTGATGTTCGGGTAGAGGTTCTGCGTGGAGGAGGCGGCGACGCTCACGACGACTGGCTTCCACGCGCGGGCCGTCCAGAGCGCCCGATACCCCTGGGTGATCGCAGCATTGCGTGCCGCAACCGGCCAGGGGTCAGCCTCAGCGTCGTTAGCGACCCCGATCTCCGAGTTGAGCGCCAGGCGTTGATCCAGGAGCGTCGCCATCTCGCACTACCCCTTCGGAGCGTGGGATCGCAGGTGCCCCTTCAACGCGAAGTCCGTGCGGAACGCCTTGCCGCAGATGTCGCAGACAAGGGCGCCCGGCGCGTCCGGGGCCACGCGGTCAGTCTCGGACCCGAGGTCTTCGATCTGCCAGTAGCGTTCGGCAGCCACGGCGGCGACGATGGACTCGACGTGAGGGTCGGCGTCCTCGATGGACGCGAACCCGTTGCGGAACCGCAGGACGCCGGTCTTCTCGTTGCCGAAGATCAGGTCCTTGCCGTTCGCGTCCCGGCAGTAGAACAGGTGAGCCACGGCGTTACTCCTTGCGGCGTAAGGGTGGTGGGCCGACCAGCGCCGCTCCGGCCGGCCCTACCCGTCAACCGCTACGCGATGCGCTGCGGTTCCTCGCGGACCTGGATGATCAGCTCGCCGGAGCCAGCCGTGAACACGGTGCCGCCGGACGAGAAGTCGATGGTGAGCGTGTCGCCATCGTCGAAGGTCGCCTTGGTGGGATCCACCGTCAGCGCCTTATAGGCGCCCGCCGTGCCGAGATCGGCCACGGCCAGGGTCCCGGTCGCCACGACCGTTGAACCCTTCTTGATGTTGAGCGTCCGCGAACCGCCGGCGCCCGTGTGCGCCACCGAGGCGACGTACGTCACCTTCTCAATGACGTACTTGAACCCGAGGGGCAGGGCAGAGGCGACGGCGATGGCCGACGTGCTGGCGAGGTCGCCAGCCGGAACGTTGATGTTGAACTGGTGGCGCTGCCACCCGTAGGGAGCGAAGCGAGGCATGTGAGCGTCTACCGCCTTTCTGGTAGACGGGGCCGACCGAGCATCCCCAATCGGCCCCGCTCACCTGTGCATGGGCTACGCGGTCGCGAGGCCCGTGATGAGGGCGTGCGCCTTCGGATCGTGAAGCTCCGAGGTGTACTGCCCGAAAATCTGGACGGTCTGCTTGGTGACCGTGGTCTGCGGGAGCGGCTGCATCTTCATTGCGTGGTCGCGCAGCGGACCGAAGCCGATCCGGCCGAGGTCGACCAGCATGATCGTGTCGGACGGGATGTTCCGATCGAGGACGAAGTCGATGGTCCCGAAGTCGCTCTCGTAGGTGGTGATGAAGCCACCCGCCGTCCGCTCCGTGCGCGGCACGGTCTTGTACGGGTCGAGCAGCTTGCTCACGGCCTGCTTCTGGAAGGCGTTGACGAAGGCGGTGAGATGCTGCGGGCCACCCGCGCTCCACACGTCCTTCTGCGCCGTCACCAGCATGTCTTCCGTCAGGGCCGCGCCGGCCTTGGCGTAGGCGTTGCCGATCTTGACCATGATGCCGTCCATCGCTCCGGCGACGGAGGCGGTGGGCTGCACCTTGCGGCCGTGGATCAGCGCCCGCTCCCAGGTCTGCCACATGACCTTCATGGCATCCTGGAGCTGCGCCGAGAGCGTGTTCTGGCGGACGTACTTCTCGATCGCCTGCTCGGTCGACGTGACGGTGACCGAGGCGTTGTACGCCTGGACGTAGTTGTAGTCGCGATCCAGCGTGGTGACCCGGGCGGGTCCGGCATCGGCATCCGTCAGCCAGACCTGGCCGACGATGGCGATGGCCGAGCCATCCGCGTGCGAGGCAGCCGTCGAGCCGCCGAAGCCGCGGGCAGCGGTCACGGCGTCACCCGAAACGGCGGTGACGCGCAGGAGTTCCGAGTCGACCTTGATCACGTCGCCAGCCGCGACCAGAACGCCCTGCCCGGTCCCGACGTTGAACGTCACCGGGTCGGTGGTGTTGGCGAGCGTGAAGCCGGTCGCCGCGACCGCGAGATCCAGCGACCGCATGGCGCCCGTCATCCACTCATGCTTGAGGGCGACGCACTGCGAGTGCAGTGAGTCCTTGCCGACGCGCGACAGGAGCGGGACATCGGTCGTGTCCAGCATGTCGAGCGTAGCGGTGATGTCGAGTGCATTGTTATTCGCGTCGGTGAACGCACCGAACACGCCCTGCACGACGGCCATTGCGAGTTCCCTTCCCAGCTAGGAGGGGTCAGGAGCTACCGGATCCAGCCCTTGTCCCGCATCGCTGCGGCGAGCCATGTCGCCGGATCGTGCTTCGTGACCGCCTCGGACCTTGCTTTCTCAAGCTCGGCCTGGGCGATGCCCGCAGATGGGTGATTGGGGTCGGTTACAGGCTCGGTGGCCTGCCGTCGCGACGGCTTCGGGGTCCCCGCGGGTTCTGGCGCCGGATTGCTTCCGGCGATAGCCCGCAGTCCCTCCACGAAGGCGTTGAGCGCGCCTCGAGGGGTCGGATCGAGGGCATAGCCCCTGGCGAACACGTCGTATCCCGGAATGATCGGCGCGTATTCGACTTGGAGGGCCGCCCACTCCCGCTCTGTGCGCTCCTGCTCGATGGCCTCCAGTTGCAACCGAAGGGCCCTCTCGCGAGGCGTTTCGTCTGCCGGGGCGTCCGACGTGGGCTGCGCCGAAGGGGCCTGCTGGAGCGCCAGAAGGCGATCCTCAAGCTGTCGGCGCGTCTGTGCCAGCCGCGTAAGCTCGGCCTGCGCGTCCTTGTACCGCTTCTCCCAATCGACCTGCGGGTTGGCTGCGGGGGTGTTCTCGGCCGTGTCCGCGTTTGCGGCAGCCTGGGTGTCCGCCTCGGGATCCTGCTGCTGCGCGTCGGGGGCTGTGGAGTCCTCTGCCATTGCCCTACCCTGTGCTTGTCTGCCGCGCGGCGCACGGCTTCTACTGGTCAGCATACAGACTAGGCACGCATCGTCAAGGGCGTAACCTGTTGCACCGGGGGCGTATACTCCGCGGTGGAGGCACGCCTATGGACATCGTCGGGATCGCGCAGTTCCTCGTCGACCTCGTCGCGCAGGTGCTTTTCTACGGAACCGTGACATTGCTGATGGCGCTCGGGTTCTTCTTCCTCTTGGAGCACTAGTCTCCGCGGCCTAGCACCGAGGCCGGAGGAGACGTAAGCTCCTTCGGGGTGCGCCCCGTGACCCGGTTCCCATACCCCAGCAACGGGGCCATGCCGGGCAGGCTGCCAATGTCCTGGTAGAGTTCCCCGATCACGTTCGGGAATACCGACGTGTAGGAGTAAACCGGGCCGACGCCGAGCACGTTCTTGGTGCGCCCGAACAGGGCATCCTGGATGAAGGGCGAGAACGCAACGCCCATCACTGGGGTCATCGGCAGGAGCATCTGCGCGAGGAACAGGACCTCGCGGTTCTGCTCCATCCAGTTCGCGTAGTCCGGGTCCCTCTTGAGCCGCTCGTTGTGGTAGGCCATCAGGCGGTCCAGCGAGAGCGCCCCCAGCGCGCCCGTGCGGATGCCGGCCACGTTGTCGAACATGAGCGGCAGCATCCACTTCTTGGTGGCCTTGATCTGGTAGGACAGCGGCCACAGGAGCAGGTAGCTATTCAGCGTGCGCTCCAGCCGCGAGCGATCCGGGTTCCCGAAGAACGTCTCGCGCAGGTCCCGGACGAGGTTCGTGTTGATCTCGGTGAGGCGCGACCACAGCTCGTTCAGTTGCGGGTTGGCAATCACGTCGGGGTTCGACCAGATGGCGGCGCTGATAGCCTCCTCCGGCTCGGTCGAGAGGACCATGCGCTCATAGTGCTTGTCGAGCGCCTTGAGCCAGGTCACCGGATCGTCGCCATTGGCCCGGATCAGTTGCGCAAGGTCGGGGTCGGTTCGCGCCAACTCCAGTAGCGCGCCATCCATCAGCGCAGGATCCTCGGCCTGGATGCCCTTGAGCCCCTTGGTCAGAGCGCCGCCCTGCATCTTCCTGTAGGCCCGGTACATGGCCGCGTCGCGACCGCGCATGATCGGGTAGCCGGTATCAAGCCAGCCCTCGCGCGAGGCATCGGCGGCGGCCATCTTGGCCTGCGTCGCAAAGTGTTGCCGCGTCCAGCCGAGCAACTGATCGTCAAGCGACCCCGGCACCAGCGCCGCTTTGCCACCGTAGAGCAGGTGGTTCTCCACCCAGGCCATTGCGTGGAACCGTATGTCGAGCCCGAAGCGGAAGGCGTAGTACATGGTGGTGACGAAGGCGTTGGTGGTCACCTTGCCGTACACCGCGCCCAGCGCATGGGCGAGCGGGATCGAGGAGTCGTTCAGCGCCCGCAACGGCAGACTGGACGCCTCACGGAACGCACGGGCGTAGTCAATCGACCCGTTGGTCATCTCGACCGAGGCGTGCTTGGCAATCGCCGCCCGGTTGGCCGTGCGCCTGCCGGTGCCCTCCAGCAGCGTGCCCTCCCCGTGGGTGAAGTACTCGGCCAGTGCGTCGTCGGCAACTTTGTTGAGCATCATGTTCGGGATGTTGTTCGGGCGCGCGTAGAGGGCGTAGTCCGTCCCGAGCATCCCGTGGCTTTCCTTGGCGTACTGATACCAGGCGTCCCACACCGCCTTGGCGGCGGCCGGATCAACACCCTGGCGCGCAAGCCGTTCGAAGAAGCGGGTGTACGTCTCCAGGCGGATGGTGGCGTTAGAAACCGGGCCGAAGATGTAGTTGTACGCCTGCCGGACTCGGGCGAAGGCGAGCCGCTCCCTATACGGCGCGAAGTGGCCCGCCATGAACTCCTCGGCCAGCCCGGGCACGCTCTCAAACTCCAGCACGATCGCGGGCTTGGGTCGGCGCTTGAGTCCGTAGGCCAGATCCTCGGGACCGTTCGGGCCCCACATCAACTCAATGTCGGGATCCTCGATAATCTTCTTCGCGAGCGCAAGGTCTTCCTCGGCCATCAGCGCTGGGTGCATCCCGGCGTTGAAGTACGCGCGCATCGGCCCGGAAGCCTTGGCGTCCACGACCGCACGATGCACAAGGTCCTTGATGAGCTTCTGTGCGGCCGCCTGCATCTCAATGCCAATGCCCATCTGACCGGCGTTGCCCAGCTCGATCTCATGCTGGAGGGCAAGCAGGCCGTCGAGCGTTGCCACATCCGTATCCGGGACGCCCCGGTTGAGCAAGGAGAGCACCTGCCGGGCCGCGCGGTTCTGCGGCGCGTGCAGGATCGCCGCGTTCGGCGCGTCGCCCAGGTCGCCGCCAGCCTCCAGGATCTCGCGGCGCATCTGGTTAGACAGCCGTCGGGTGACCTGCTTCGCCAGCGCCTCGGCGGTCTGGATCGGCACGTCCTGGATGGGCGCCTTCGGGTTGCGCAGGGAGGTCAGCCCACCCACCTGGTCGATCATGTCCTTCATCAGCACCGGATCGCCAGCCTTGATGGCCTCGTCCAGCGCGGTCACCACCGGCTGAGATGCCTCGGGGACGATCGCGCGAAGCGCCGTGGGCTGCTGCTCGACCAGTTGCTCTAGGCTCAGGCCGTTCTGTCGAGCGATATCGGACGCCTGCGCGCGAAGCAGCGGGTCATGGTCGAGGATGTTGAGGATGGCATCCGCGTCCGGGGCAGGCGGGGCGAATGGGACCTCGGCCTGCGGCGCAGCGGCCGCGCCCTGGTCAGCCGCAGTGCGAGCCTCGTTCAAGACGGCCGCGCGTTCGTCCGGGGTGGCATTGTCGGGCATATGGGATCTCGCGAACGCCTCATACCGCGACAGCCAGTTAGCATCTCCAGCCGTGGGTGCCGATCCTGCGGCGCCCTCGACCGGCTGGGCGTTGTCGAGGATGTTGCGCAGTTCCTCGATGTTGGCCGGATGCTGCGTCAGCTCCCATTCGGGGTCGACATTGAACGTCGTCATCGCCTCGGCGCCCTTGGGCAGATCCGACGCAGCGGTGCGCTGCACGTCGTACAGGCGCTTGCCGGCGAGTATCTCGGATCGCGACGCCTTGAGGCGCGCGAGCTCGGCGATGAAATCCTCACCAAGCACGCGGTCAGCACCGATCTTGCGGGCCCAGGCATCGGCGTACTCATCCACGTTCATCGCGTGGCCGGAGGGCAGGTTGCGCTCGACATACTCACGTGTGACGCGGTTCATTCCGCGGCGGAACTGCGGCGTGTCCTTGACGGTGCGGATACGGTCCCACAGTTGCGCGTCGCCTTCCTCAACGAGATGGTTCGCGATGCCAACCTGCCCGGACTCCCGATAAAACCGCTCCAGCCGGCGGAACAGGGCATCGGAGATGGGCGCGGTGGTGCCCGCCCAGCCATACCCGCCGTTGCGAGTGGGGCGGATCATGTCGAGCAGGTAGCCGTTACTGATGCCGTTCATCGCGGCCACCTGTTCGTCGATCGCGCTCACCTTGTTGAGCGTCGCGATGGCCTGGGCCCGAGCCTCGATCTGATCTACCCAGCGACCAGCCTTGACGCGCTTGGCCGCGTAGCGCATCGACTGTGAGTACGGCGTCAGCGGATCGCCTGCGTCATGCAGCATCCGCAGGGTGTCCTCATACTCTCGCAGCAGCCGCGCCTTGGCCTCGACGTTCGCCATCTGATCGGCCAGCGCCATCTGCCGCTGCAACTCCGGCAGGCGCTTGCGAGCGCTCGCAACCTGCTTTCCGATCTCCTCCCACGGCCGCGCCGTCGTGTCCATGTATTCGTAAGCGCGCTGCACAGCCTCATCAGGCGTCAGCGCCGCAGCGGCCTCCGGGGTCATGCCCGTCTTACTTGCCAGGAAGGCGCGCACCCGCGAGGAGTCCTCCATCGCCTGCACGTCCTTGACGGTGCCCTCGTCAGTGCCCAACGCTTCGGCCAGATCGCGCGCCGTGTAACCCGGCTCCAGGATCGTCTGGCGCCCGGTGAGCGTCCCGCGCGGGTCGCGACCCATCGCCTCGTCCCACTGGCGCGAGGAACGGGCCAGGATCTCGTCCATGTCCGCTCGGGTAAGCGGCTGCCCCTTGACGCCGAGGTCCTGCCACAGATACCGCAGCCCCGGGTGCGATACGAGCGTTTCGTTCAGGAAGCGGTCGGGCACCGCGTCGGTCGGGTTCGGGAACTGCGCATCCAGTTGTTCGCGGATCGCCGCGCGGTCGGCCGGCGTGACCAACTCCTTGTAGCCCACCACGGCGTCGTACTTGTGGCGAACCGCCTCCCATGCCGCCTGCCCGCGATGGTATGCCGCGACGTTCATCACAGCGATCTCAGGGTCGAAGGGGCCGCGGTACGAGTGGTGCGTCCATCCAGCGTCGTAGATCGCCTTCGCGATCCGATCCGGCTCGTTCTTCATCATGGCGGCGATCTCGCGACCGAACCGCTCCAGCACCGTGCGGTGCATGGCCTCCCAATTGCCCGCATTGGCGGCGCCGTACATCGCCTGTTCCTCGGGCGACATCTTGGACAGGACTTCCTCGGCGGCCCAGTTGAGGACGGCGTTGTACGCATCACCCATCGTCGGGTAAATCTTGTCCGGGCCGATCAGGTTCGCCTTCACCCACTCGGGACTCATCTTGAACGCCCGGGAAAGGATGCCGATGGTCGGGTTGGGCGTCGCAAAGAACTGCGCCAGGCTCTTGCCGGTGGCCTTGCCGACCACGATGTCCGCGCCCCCGTAGACGGGCTTGATGATCCCGGCCCTCAAGTCCCTGAGTGCCGCGACCGGGTTCACCGCGAACGAGGTTGTCACCTGCACGCTCGGAATGTCGCTCATGGGGTGGATCTTGAACGTCTGCTCATAGAAGTTCTGCGCCGCCTGGTTCCCCATGACGCGCGCCACTGCATCGCCGGCCGTCACGATCGCCGTGGTGCCAAGACCCAGCGCGGTCGCCGAGGTCATCAGCTTGCCCATGAGAGACGCCTTGGAGGCGACCGATGCCGCCGTGGCGCCCAGCGCGCCCACCTTCGCGGCGCCCATCGCGCCCCCGGTCCCGATCGCCTCGGCGCCGTAGATCACCGCAAGCGGAAGGACGTTCTGGACCACGCCGCCCAGGCCCGGCTGGTAACTGAACGCACGCCCGGCCTTGTCGAGCAGCTTGTTGATCTCGTCATCGCTGATCTTGGGGTTGGCCGAGATGGCATCCTTGACGGACTGCGGCAGGTCAATCGACTCGGCGAGCAGTTGGATCTTCTGCTGCTCCGTCAACTGCTCATGCGGGTCAGCCGCCTTGAGCAGCGCGCTCCGGTAGGTGTCCCACTGCTGGGCGATGTAACGGGCGCTCTGCCCGCCGAACAGGTTGCCCGACATCAGGTATCGGTCAAGCATGCCGATGTCCTGGTTGCTTACGATCGCCTTGTAGACCTTCGCGCGGTCGCCAAGCTCGGAGTCGCGATACCAGTTGGGAAGCGCGTCGAAGACCGGGGCTATCGCGCCGGAGAGCGCCTTGACGCCCTCCATCATCCAGTCCATCGGGTTGAGGTCGATGCCGCCCGGCGTCTTCGGGGCCACCAACTGCTCGACTGCGGCGTTGACCGTGGCCGGGAACCGCTCCATGAACCAGGGGATCATGTTCGCCAGGTTCATCTGGCTGCCGCCGGTCCAGAGCGTCCCGAAGTCCGGGCGCCCGGTGCCCGACCGGATCGCCGCGTCAATCGAGCCGAGCCAGTCCCCCTTGGTGTTAGCGGGGATCGGAACCGTAGCCTTCTCTTGGTCCGGGTTCTGCGTCGAGAACGGCATCCCCACCTCAAACTGGTAGGGCATGACATCGCTCAGGACCCCCTTGTCCTTAGACGCTGTCGTCGTCGCCTTCTTCGGCACCCCATAGCCGAGCGCCAGCGAGGAGAAGCGCGTCCCGTAGGCGCCCCCAAGGGGCTGCAACGAGGGCGCCTTGTACCCCGCCGACATCGACGTGATGCTGGGCGCCTTCGGGGCGCTCAACCCGGAGACGTAGCTGTTCCAGTCCATGTCAGACCGCCTTGCTGGTGCGCTTCGGCGGAACCGGCACCGGGGCCGGAACCGTGGGCGCCGAGGTCCGGCGGGTCACGTCCTGGTTGTTATTGATCAACACGACCTTCGGGGTCGGCGTCTTGATCGGCGGCGGGGCGATGGTGTTGTCAGTCTGACGGTTCCCCTTCGTCCAAGCCGCCACGGTCGGGTTCACCGCCTTGAGTGCCGGCACGGTGACAGCCGACGTACCAGCCGGCTTCACGTCCTGATTGCGGTTGACGAGCACCGGCTTGAGCGTGGGCACCGGCACGGGCTTGAGCCCCCGACCAGTCAGGAACGCCCCGGCGTCGTCCGGAAGCTGCGAGAGCAGGCTGCTCACGAAGCCGACCACGCCCTGCGCCAGCGTCAGGGTGTTGTACGGGTTGTCGAGCGATGTCAGGTCATTGTGGCGACCGCGGTTCTTCTCGATGCCGACCGGCGCCTGTGCCGTTGCCAGTGCGGCCTCCGGGGTTCCGGCCCTTGCGACCCGCTTCGGGGCCACGTCCGTACCCTCAGCGTGGGCCCGCGAGGAGGCGGCCCGTCCGGCGAACTGGCTGGCCGGGATGTCGAGGGGCACCGTCCGGGGTTCCCCCCAATCGGGGGTGAACACGACGATGCCGCCGCTCCCTCCCGTCACGGAAATCGTCATGTGCTGGCCGGGCCCGCCCAGGTCATGGCTTGCTGCGTAATCCTCTCCCGCGTGCGCCATCTGAGCGGCGTTGACGAGGATGTGGTCGCCCATGCCGGCACCGCGCCGGGCATTGGCGGCGTATTGCGTGAGGTACTGGCTCGCCTCGTTCGCCCCGTAGAACGAGACGGCGTCGCCACCCGGCTGGAACTTGGTCACGTTGCCATCAGCGTCCAGCGTGCCAACGTCATTCCCGCTTGCGTCCCGAAGGGTGGTCGTGCCGTCGGAGTTCTTGATGGTTGTGACCTTGCTGTTGAGCACAACCGTCGGCGGCAGCCCCGAGGTCGAGGTCAGCCACGTCGTCCCGTCGAGGCTGTACGACCAACAGCGGTTCCCGTTGCCGTCCACGAAGGTCGCGACGTAGGCGTTGCCGCCCGGGAAGGCGATCTGGTGCCCATCCTCGGTCGAGATCAGAACCGGCAGCGGCACCTGCGACTGTTGCACGTTGGCATCGGCGGTCACCACCTGATCGCCCCGGTTGATGGACACGGTGATGTGGTTCTGTCCCCACACGCCCGGCTGCGAGTCGTCATAGGTGAGTTTGACCGTCTGCTGGCCGGTAGTGGGCGAGGTCACGAAGACCCGGTGCCAGCCGGGGTTGAGAACCGCCTGCACGATGTTGCCCGACGAGTCGCGCACGGAGTTGGCGGTATCGACCGCGCGGTCGACGTTCTGCCCCGTCAGCGGATCCTGCACGGGCATGACCGGATTGTCCGCGAACTGCTGGCGCTGGTTCTCCAGGTACGTTCGCGTTGCCTCGTCCATCGAGGGGTCGCTGTTGATCAGATCGGTGATCGCGGCGATCCCCTGCGAGCAGAGGTTGTAGACCGTCGCATCGTCGCCCAAGCCCTGTGCGGCGGCCACCATGTCCGACAACTGGTTGACCATGTCCTTCGCGTTGCGTCGGGCGGTCTGCATGTTGTGGGCGCGTTCGGTGTCCTGGGCGTCCAGGGCAGTCTTCAAGAAGCCGTAGGCGCTCTTATTGTTGCCCGAAGCAAACGCTGCCTGCGCAAGCGATAGGTTGTAGTTCACCTTGGCGTGATCCAGCCGGGCAAGCGCGTCGCTGGATACCGGCAGCAAGACGGACTGCCCGGGATGACGCGGGTCGAAGAACCGCCACGTCGAGTCGCCCCGCTGGATCGCGGTCGCCAGGCTGTCATAGTTGAGGTTGAAGTTGGCGACCAGCTCCTTCGACGCGTTGGCCGGCAACGCCATCAGTTGGTAGACCGTCTCCAGCGTGATCTTGGGGCTGATGGTCTTACCGGTATCGGCAGGGGGGTTGTACCCACCCGAGCCGCCACCCGACTTACCCGCGATCGAGTCGATCTTGTCCTGCGTCGAGCGCCACTCGGCAGACCCCGGATTGAGCGTCCGCTGATACGCCTTGTAGAAGGCCACAAGGTCCGACACCGGGCGCTTGCCGTGGTTCACGTCGTAGATCAGCGTGTCCTCGGCGATGGACTGCGACGCGGTGTTGTAGCGGTGCTGCCATTCCTCCCGGTTCGGATCGTCCGGCGCCATCGAGTCCAGCCGCGCCTTGATGTACTTGAGGTAGTCCGCGTCGGACTTCTTGCCCTCGTTGTAGGCGTCGAAGAACGCCTGATCCTTGGCGTTCTGCTGGTTCGTCTGGATGGTCTTAGTGGCATCCTCCAGCCGGTTATTCCACGTCGCGTAGTCGGGCGAACCGGCGACGTAGGAGTCGCGCCGCGCCCGGATGTAGGCGAGATACTCCGAGTCGGAGACGCGCCCCATCTGGTAGTCCTGGCTCTCCTGGGTGTCTTTCTCGTCCTGGGCGCGTTGCTGGAGAGACGCCAGCGTGGACTGCCACGACTGGTAGTCCGGCGCGTCCGAGGAAAGGCCGCTCAGGGTGGACTGTACCCACGTCAGGAGAACCGCCGTCGCCAGACGCCCCTCGTTGTACTGGTCGACCAGCTTGCCGTACTGATCCGAACGGCGCTGCGCCAGTTCGGAGTTGAGGCTGTTCTTGATGCTGCGGTACTTGGAGTTGTCTGGCGTCATTCGCGCGAGGCTCGCCTGATCGAACGCGATCAGCGCATCGTTGCCCTGCGCGGCCGCCCTCGACCGCCCGATGCTGTAGGTCGCATCGTCAAGCGCGTTCTGCGCCGACACCTGCGCCTGCGAGCCGGGCGTGGCGCGGCTGACCGCATCCTGCAACACCGCGAGGTACGCATCGTCGCTGAGTTGCCCGTTGCCCCACGCCACCTCGGCTTTGTACTGATCGAGCTGGATCAGGTTGTCACCGATGCTGTACTGCGAAAAGCTGGGGCCGGAGCCCGACCCGTAGGGGTTCAGGGAGCCTCCGAACGATCCCGACCTAGCCATTGGGCGGCCTCCTGGCGATAGTCACGTCAGGGAGAAAGTGCTGGACGGGCGGCGTCACGTCAGGGATCACGCCACGGCGCACGGGGCGCGGCGTGCTGCGCCTGGGCGCTAGTACGCGCGGCGGTGGCGTACCGGGCTGAGGGCGAAGCGGCTGGCGCATCAGATGGGCCCCTGCGAGATCAGACGGTTACTGGTCTGCCCGTTCTGGACCATCGTGGACACGGTGGACTGCTGCGCCGGGTTGGCCGGCGATCCCGCCTGCGCGACCGGCGCTCCCTGCTCCGGACCCATGCGCGGAGCCGCCGCGGCTGCGGCCTGCGCCCGCGCCTGCTGGGCCGCCGCAGCCTGCTGGTCCACCGACTGCCTGTTACCGGCCGGAGCACCACCGGGCGGCGAGGATGCCAACTGTGCCAGTTGCAGTTGCGCCGCCTGGGCCTGCATCCCCGCCTGCTGGGCCTCGATCGCAAGCTGCTGCTTGAGCCGCTGGAGCAGCAGGTACGCCTGTGACTTCTCGGGATGCAGCACGGCGTCCATGTAGTCGGCGCGGACCCGCTCCAACATCTGGTCGGGACTCTGCTCCCCGGTCAGCTCCATCGCCCCTTGTAGGTCCGTGATGCCGGCCTGCAAGCGGTTGATCGCATCGAGGGTGACTTCATTCGGGTCGCGCGGCTCCTGGTTCGGCCAGTCCAGGTCGAAGTCCCGGTTGCCTTGGTACAGCTCGGCTGCGGAGTTCCAGTCGTACAGCTCCATGCAGTCCAGCATGAAGTTGATGATCTGCTCCAGCGTCTCCCCGTTGGAGAAGTTGCGCGGAACGAGGCGCGCAGCCGTCGCCTTCCATGCCGTCGAGAGCGCCCGGCCACTGTTCTGCGCCGAGGTGATCTCACCGAACACCGTGGGCGGCAGACCAGTAACACGCGATTGCGTGCGTCGAAGCTGCTGCTCATGGATCTGCGAAGGCCACAGGTCAAGATGGACCGCGATCTGCTCAATGTCCTCATCCGGGTCGAGCGAAACGACTTCCTCGGCGTTGATCTGAATGGTCCGGCCAGAGTCACCGCGGAACTTGAACTTGGGCCGCGACTCGCCGTAGATGACATCCTGCTGCCCGCTGAACAGCCGATTGAGCCCATCGTTGATCGGCAGCATGTCGGCGGCGTCGGAGTGACCCAGCGGATCCCGCTCATCCTCGTTCGTCAGCAGGAAGTACGGGATCGTCCGCCAGCCCGGATACTCGGTGCGCGATGCCACCTTGCCGTTCGCGCGGATCAGGTTGATGACCCGGCCCCGAACCGGCTCCCCTTCGTCCACGTCCTGCTGCCAGTCGGCGTCGATGATCCAGAGATCCTCGATCCAGACGAGCCGACGATCCTGGTCGAGCGGAGTCGAGAGTTCGGTGGTGGGGATGTAATACTGCCCGTCGCCGTTGGCGACCTGTCCGTCCGGCTGAACCTCGATCCCGGCCAGCGGGTACTGGCGCCGCGCCAGACGGGCCGACTGCCGGTAGGAGACGAGGATCGTGTCCAAAGTGCGTTCGTGGTCGGCCGACCAGACCGGGTACACCGTCGAGGGGTCGATGTGCGACACGACGCTGAACGTCTGCCGCGGGCGATTGGGCACCACCCGCAGCCACGCATGGCCGTAGATGTTCTTCTTGCGAACGGCCCGGAACCAGTGACGCTCCATGTGGCACATGCGGAACTGGCGCATAAGCGTCTGCTCGCGCATGGTGGCGGACTGGCGGGAGGCAAGGCGCATGGCGCGATACACGTCTTCGCGCATTGCCTGTTCCTGCTCGTCCAGGGAGGGCGCCGGCGTCGGAACAAACGCCTCGATCCAGCGCACCGCCGGCAGCGTGCTCGCCTCCAGCGCCGACCAGAGATCGACGACGGCCTTCGTCTCGTTGAAGCTCGCGCGGGCGTGGCCGATGTCCTGCGACTTGGGCGGATCCGACCACTGATCATGCTCGCGCAATCGGTGGTCGAACGGAGGCGAAACGGCGCGCAGGTACGTTGCAGCGCGACTGCGCACCTCATTCGTGTAGCCGGTGAAATCCGCCCGAAGGTTGTCGATGAGGTTGCAGAGGGCCTCGTTGGAGAAGTCCTGCGCTGCCATCTCAGAACCCCACCTTCACACCGGCCGCCGCCAGCTTTGACAGGGCCGCCTGCAAGGACTTCTGCTGTGCAGAGCTGAGCGGCCCTGCCTTGGCAGCAGCGGTCAGGTTTGCGACGTACTTCTTGTTTGCATCGATGTACGCCTGACTCGGGGCAGCCGTCGCCGGGGCCGTGGTCTTCGCCACCGCTGCGGCCAGACTGTTGAGTTGCGCGGTGGTCAGGGCGCCCTTGCCCGACGCCCCGAGGATGTTGCTCGCGTACTGCTGGTTCTTCTGTGCGACCGTTGAACTCGGCGTTGTGGGCGGGGCGCTCACCGGCCTCCCCCCCACGGTGTTTGGTGCCTGGGCCGCCGTCGTCGTGCCCAGTTGCGCAGCCGCCGTCTCGGGCGTGTAGGCACCCCCTGACCGCGCGACGAGCTGTGCGACCGGCCCCGGCTGGTCCGCGTATACATTAGGGGCGTATCCCTGCGCCACCCCGGCAGGGATCGCACCTTGCTTCGCGGCCGCATCCCAACTGATTCCGGCCGCAGCGAAGTTCTTGCGAAGCTGCTCCCGCATCGCGTCGATTGCCTTGAAGGCCGACTGCGCCGTTTGCGGGTTCATGCTCTCGCCCGTATACGACGTGCCGGAGTTGAGAGCGTTCTCCAGCATCGTGATCCGCGCGATGAGGTTCTGGTTGTCTACTTTCGTCAGATCCCCGGTGTTCGCCAGATCGACCGGAGCAGCCCCCTTGAACTGCGTCGCGATGTACTCATTCCCCGTCAGGGCGCCCTCGGGGCTGAACGCCCCGTTGCCACCCCCGGCCCCGCCCTGACCGCCGAACTCTGCGAGGTTGACCGCGCCCGGCGTGTTAGCGTAGTCGGGCCCCGACAAGATGGGGGTTGCCTTGGCGGCGTATCCCTGAAAGTCGGGCTGACCAGGCGGCGAGATGGGGTACGGGTTGTCCTTGCCCAACTGAGCCGCATATGCCCGTAGCGCGTTTTCAAAGTCCACTGCGGCGTTCGGATAGAGGCCCGGCCTGTCCATTCCGTTCGGGAAGAAGTACGCAGCCGCCTGGTTGTAGTAGTCCTGGCCCACGGCGTCGCGCAACGCCGCTAGCCTATCGTTCGATGCAGCCGCGTCGGGGACCGCAGGTGCCCCGGGCGTCACAGGGGCGGGCGCGGGAGTCGGTGCGGATCCGACCGCCGAGGCAGCCGCGAGAATGTTGGCAATCTGCTCATCTGTGAACCCGAGCGCCTTGAGCTGGGTCGCAATCGGCGAGGAAGCCCCCCCGCCGATGTCATACTGCGAGAGGTCGTTATGTGGATTGAAGCCGGCCATTAGAACCCTCCCGCGAAGACGGCGAACCGCCCATTGGCCCCTGCGGAGCCCCGGGCCCGGCGACGCTTGTTCGCCAGCCAGCAGAACTCCAGGAATGACATCGCGGCGTCCTTACGCTGCTTGTCGTCATCGGGACGCAAGACAGCGATCTGATCCTTGAGCTTCCGCCACACCCCGGAGTCCGGGACGCGGATCGCGCCGTAGGCACCGGAGGAGGGGACCAGCACTGGCACGCCCGAGTCGTCGCGCACCACCCGACCGGCCTCGTCCACCTGTGCGGTCATTCCTTCGGTCAGAAGCGCCTGCGCATCACGGATCGCGCGGGCCTTGTTGATCACACCCCGGGTGTCGCGGCCGTGAAAGTCAAACGGCACCACGCGAAGCCCCGCAGCGCGAAGCTCCCGCGAGATGCCGATGCCGTTGGCGTCCGTGGTATCCAGCACGATCTCCCCGCCACCGCCATAGCCCAGGTCTGTCTCCAGTATGGTCTGCTTGATCTCTCCCGGCGTCAAGGTGCGTGAACCGGGAATGACCTGCATCCGTACACCGACCAGTGGACGTTCCACCGAGAACTGCCAGTCGGCTGGCACGCGCCATGTGATTCCCACGTTATCGGCGTCCGCCAGAGCCAGGTCCCAGGTGTGGACGTACAGATACCGGGGCTTGCCGTCCTGGTCGACTTCCGTCGAGACGGGCTGAAATGTCGGCAGGCTGGCATCCAGCATGGAGCGCAGCATCAGGTCGGGGAACACGCGGCCCTTGGAGCCACCGAAGCGCCCGTAAATGGCGCGCTCAACATCTTCCTTGTCCATCGTGCGCAGCGCCCGCTCGATGGCGGCCCGGTTGGCAGACGGGTTCTCCAGCCGGCTCGCCTCGTTCCCCCACCAGTCGGGGTTGGACGGATCCTCCGCGAAGGCGGCGAACTCCTTGGCGATGTGCTCCGTCTCCGGCGTGGGCGTGCCGGTAAGCAAGATGGGGGCATCGTAGTCCGACGCGCGCTGCGTCAGGCGCTCATACAGCACCGGCCGGATGTTGTCCGGGTTCTCAGTCTGCGGCCACTCATCCCAGGTGATGAGATGCCACGCCGACCCCTCCAGCCGGGCACCCTTGCCCTCGGTGGACCGGAAGTCGCAGACCCCACCGCCGACCTGGCAGCGCATGATGGCGTGGTCGCCGCCGGACGCGACCCGCTCCGAGGTGCAGACGAAGAAGCCCGCCAGAGGCGCCTCCCGGCGCTTGCCCGTCTCCTGATCGCGCTGGGCCGGAGAGACGCCCTTCGTGATCTCGCTCGCGGCCGAGTAAGCCTTTAGTGCCAACTCGTTGAGGGGCGCCGCGTGCAGCGTGCGGTAGTCCGACAACTCCCACTCGCGCTGCGTGTCCGTCGCCAGCCCCCACTTGAAGAACAGGTAGAACATGTGGAGCACGACGAGCAGAGTTGTCTTGCCGGCGCGGTTTCCCCAATGCAGTTCGTGGTACTTGTACTGGCCGGTCAGGACTTGCCGAGCCACCTCAAGTTGCTTCGGGTGCAAGTTGATCCCCAGGCCCCGCTCGGCAAACAGCCCAATGTCGCCTTCGCGTGCCTGGGCAATCCATTCCTGCACGTCGGACGGGATCACTTCCCCGACTCGATCCGTGCGTGCCCGGAAGCGATGCCTGCCAGGGCGCCGATGGTGGCGCTCAGTGCCCGGCCCCGAGCCTCCAGGTCAGCTCGCTTGCCGGCGGCCGTGAAGCCCAGCCGGGCAACCTTGATGAGAGCGTCGTCATCCAACTCGGGAAGCCGGGCCCGAAGGTCGCGCAGCGCCTCCATCCCAAGACCCATGCTCATCTCGGTCACGTCGTACCAAGTGGCCGGCGTTTCCTCGGGCGTGAGCGGGGTCACACGGTCCGGCAGAACGCGCCGGGGCGGCGCCGCAAGGTCCTGAGCGACGTGCTTGACGTGCCCATCGACCGCCGAACGGCTCACCGGGACGCCGATGTCCTTGAGGTAGTCGATGATGAGGCGCTGGTAGCCCCGACGGCGTTGCCCGTGCTCGTCAAAGGCCCTCGCGTTGACATCCTCGATCGCCGCGACGCGCTGGCAGATGGTGCAATGCGCCTTCCGGCGGGCGAGCGGCACCGCCACGCGCTCGATCACCTCGGCGATGGGGGTCATATCCTCGCTCACCACGCACCCTCGCGGTCGAGCGCCTCGCGGATCAACTTCGCGCGAACCTGGGGGCCGAAATCGCCGCCGTGGGTGGTCCGAACCGGCAGTTGGACGCGCGGAAGCCGCTCAGGGAGGCCGGAGGACACCTCCCGAGCGGCCATTCCGCGCCCACGGGGCGCCTCATCAGCGTCCCCGTCGCCCGTCAGGGGGGCTTCGAGTGCATGTTGCTGGGCGATCAGCGCCTCAAACCTCGTCCGAAACGTCGTCTGACGCTGCTGCTCGGCGGTAAGCACCGCCGAAAGCGCGTCGTAGGTCGCGTCGAACGATGTCAGTGGCAAACGCAGCGCGTCCATCGACGTATCCGACCCCGTAGAACAGCACGCACAGCCCCACAACGGCCCACAAGGCCACCGGAGGAGGCGTCAACACCGCCGCTGCGGCGCAAATCAGGGCGAAAACGAGCCGCGCCCCCCTCGGCAGTTCCTTCGGAACCCGGATGGGCAGCCGCGGGGCACCCGGCCGCGGCTGCTCACCATCCGGGGGGACCATGTCAGGCGAGACGACGCCCACTACCGACTCCCAATCACCGCGCAGACCGCGGCGCCAATCACAACCCAGCAGGCGAAACCCACGACCAGCCAAAACGCGCCCCAAAGCGCCGGATGCTCAGAACGGCAGCAGGAGTCACTCACGCCCTATTCCTCGGTCCCGAACACGCCACCGTTTACTGTGCCGGTTGCACTTACGTCGATATACAGGATGTTGTTTGCAGCGGCCGACAGGATGCCGTTTCCGAGGTTCTCGGGGATGTTGTAGGGCACTCCGGCCTGCAGCATCGGCGTCTGCCAGATGACCGTTGAGGCGTCCTTGAAGATGACATAGCCAGCGACGGAAAGCGAAACGCCTCCGCCCATAAGCCGAAACTTCTTGGCGCTCGCGGGTGTCCAGACCGCAACCGGCGTACCGGCGGTGACGGCTTGTGCGGTGATCGGCTTGAACTTGTCTGGTACGCGAAACACGCGCAGGATGCCGCTTGAGTCCACGCCCATCGAAGCAACGGACAATGGGCCGTTCGAACCATACTGTCCTAGGGGATAGGCAATTCCGTTGGGGCCGGCGTAGAGCGGACTTTGCAATGGTGTTACAGCGCTGATCGCGCCACCGCTACCAGTCCCCTGCACCGTCAGCACGCCACCGGCAGGCGTTCCGGCGGTGCCGGCGAGGGGTTTACCCGTTTCGTCGATCAGTCTCACGCCCATCGCTACTTCGCACCCTTCCTATTCGCCCGACCGAGCACCGCACGGGCGCGCGCCTCGACCCGAGCCTTCTGTGCCGGAGTGAGCGGGGGCTTGGCCTTGCCGATCAGACGCAGGGCCGCCTCGGCGTGCTGCTTGTCACCCGGCGGAATGGGGAACTTCTCACCCACCGTGCCGTACTTCTCGCGGACCGCCTGGGTGATCTTGCGCGTTGCCATCCTCGTTCCGTCACCTGCTCGTACCGGGATAGACCCGGACGCCCGAAGTGCCGAGGCCGGTGGTGTGCTGGTTCGTTCCGCCGCCGGTCATCTGGTTCCACCGCTTGCCGATCTCGGCCGCGAGCTGGTCGAGGATGCTGGCCTGCTTCGCCTTCGCGGTGGGCGGCACCAGCGGCCTGACGGCCCGCACAGGCGTGGTCGGCTTCGCCGCCGGCCGCACCGGAGGCTTCGCCATGCGCTGACGGTTCCCCTTCGTCCAAGCCGCCACCGTTGGGTTCGTCGCCATCGTCATTGCCTCCCGAATGGTTGCGGGGCCGGAGTCGAACCTGGCTGCATCGGGATATGAGCCCGATCTGGTCCCGGACCTCCCCGCCCTATGCAGTAGACAACCTACGCCGCATGGCGTACATCGTCAAGGCGCGAACCCCGC
>JAEHJW020000368.1_pt1 | contig 22328 bp, 35 predicted proteins | sample 9271431 | NCBI WGS metagenome assembly JAEHJW02 | reverse complement strand
TCCTGCGGCCATGACCGCGGCCGCAATGTCACACGGGGCCCTTGTCTCTGCTGGGAAGCCCTACGCCTGGGCAGTTCTTCCTTCGGCTACGACCGCAAACGCCCTGGGAGATCTCTTGCGCAGTGACTTGGCGGCCAACGGCAATGAGTCCGTCACGATCAACGAGAACGGAACGCTGGTGAGCCCGCAGCTTTCCAACCCGAAGCCCGCGCCTGCGGGCATCCCAGACAACGCAATCGTCTTCGCCGCGCAGTAAGGAATCGCCATGGGTATCTCGATGGTTTTCGTATTCGCCGCCCTGGCGATCCTGTTTCCGGTGCTCGATCACATCGCCAGCGCCAACGGGAAGCTCATCGCCGATACGGCCACGGCCAACCAAGCCATTGCGATCGCCAGTGCAGCGCAGAACTACGTGTTCGCCAATGCGGCCTCGGTGCAAAGCACCGTCTCCAGCGCGGGACAGTTGGTGCTCTGCGTGCCGGGAGCGCCCGGCGCGTGCCCCGCCGGCGAGCCTGACCTTACCAATGGCTATCTTCCTCAAGGGTTTCGACCGACCAATCCCTATCAGCAGTCGTGGAGTGTGGTGGTTGCCGATGACTCGAACGGAAACCTGCAGGCGCTTGTCGAATCCAGCGGCGGAGAAGCCATCGCGGGTATCGACGCCAGTCGGATCGCCTCGGAAGTCCACGCCATCGGGGGCACAGTTGGCGGCGGCGCAGGCGATCTATCCGTCCCGGGATGTTCGGCAAATCAGGCTTGCGGAGCCTATGCGGGATGGGGACCGATTGCCGTGGGAGGGGGCTCCAAGTATCCGAACCCCGGCCCCGGGCACGTCGTGGCCCTTCTTGATTTCAACGGCGCGGGGACTGCGCTGAACTCGAACTATCTGTACCGCGTCGCCGTGCCGGGCCATCCCGAGCTCAACGCGATGCAGACCGATTTGAGCATGACGGATACCGGCGGCACCGCCCACAACATCAACGGGGCCAATGTCATCAGCGCGCAGAGCATGCAGGCGCTCTCGGCGGGCTCGTTCAGCTCACCCTCGATCACCACGGCCAACGGCACGGTGATCACCTGGGACCAGGTGCCCAGCGGCGGGGTGCTCTCTCTCAAGGGCGCCAATGGAACCTGGGTGCACCTGCAGAGCGACAACGGTACGTTCACCGTCGTCAACAGCACGCAGACCGCCGCTCTGTTCACTGTGGATCAGTCGGGTGACGTGGTGGCGGCCGGTTCGATCACCGCGACGGGGCAGATCCACGCGGCCGGCACCACCAGCGCGGACTGTCCGTCGACGGGGACGTGCGGGGTTACTTCGAGTGACGTCTACGCGAACAATACGGTTGGCGTCGGTCCAGCCGGAGGCTCGCCGGCGGTGCAGATGACCAGTGGCGGCGATTTGACGGCGACTGGCACGGTCCAGGCCGGATCGAAGGTGATTCTTGGGACAGCGCTCGGCGCTGCCGTCGTCGGCACCGTCTGCTCCCCGAACGGAGAGATCGCTGCCAATGCCAGCGGAAGCGGGCAACTGCTGGCGTGCCAGGCCGGCACTTGGGTGGCGGCTGGACTCCCGGTCGGGGTGGTTGGAACGAGTTGCCCGACTCCCGGTGGGCTGGGACAGGACAGCACGGGCACAAGCCTCGTCTGCCAGGGGGGCGTATGGACCTTGCTGCAAGCGCGGATGGGCTCCTGGGTGCTGATGGGAAGTTACTTCGTAGAGAACGGATGGACAGTCCCAATTCCGAACTGCTTGGCTGGAAGCTATTCACGAATCATCGTCTCCTTCGGCGGAACGACCACCGTGAACAACTCAGGCACGGTGAACCAATCGGCAACGTACCTTGGCAATGGAACATGGCGGGTGAACTTGGTTGATGGCTATGGCAATCCGTTGCCGGGTTACACCCTGGCGCAGACGTACTGTGCCTTTAACTAGCCCGCGAAAGGTATAATCCGCGAAACGGCTCGTTCTCATTGCTAGGAGGTTCCCATGCGTCGATCGATCAAGCCCACCGTCGTTGCCGCGTTGGTCGCGATGGCCTTCGGGAGCTCGCTTCCGCTAGCGGAAGCGGGCAACTACTGCGGCCTGGGGATCCCCGGGCTGGGCTGCGGTGTTACCAACGCGATGACCGACTCGACGGGAAGTGGTTGGGTCGGTCCGGCGCCACAGCTCAATCCGGGCGGTGGCGTGATACCCAGCCAGAACTCGGACGCGATGGCGCAAGCCATCATGCAAGCGGAGAACGGCCAACTGGCTGTCTATTGGCACGGGTACTACAACAATCCGCCCCCCGGCGGGTTCCAAGACGTCATGCTGCTGCCGTACACGGCCGCGCGCGATCCCGCCGGCTCGGGCGTCCCGCAGATCACCGACTACCCGTATCTGGCGAGCAACGGGTCGCAGTATGTCATCGACTTCTTTGAGAGCTATTCCAACATCAATAATTACAGTACCTGCTTCCCGGCCGGCTCGCTTGTGATGATGGCTGACGGCACGGAACGGCGCATCGAGACGATTCGCCCCGGCGAATGGCTCATGGGCGCGGACGGCGTGCCTGTGCAGATCCACCAGGTGGATCGTCCGCTTCTCGGCCCGCGGCGCATGCTGGCCATGGCCGACGACTCGCTGCTGTGGTCGGAGGAGCACGGGATGTGGACGCGCGACGGCGAGGGGGCCGAGTGGTGGTGGTCCGCCAACCCCGACGCATGGAGGGCCGAGGTCGAGGAGGGGGCCATCGGCGGCCTCCGCGACAACACGACCATGCGCACAGGGGCCGGCTACGAGTTCGCGCACATGTGCGGATGGCGCGGCCAGGCTGTCGTCGAGGCTGACGGCTACGGGCCCGAGACGCCGCTGTATCTGCCGATGACGCACGGTGTTCCCATCATCGTGAACGGCTATGTCGTAGGCGCCGGCGTGAACGAAAGCGCCTTCGACTACGCGTCGTTTCGGTGGAGCCCCGAGGTCCTGGCCGAGAACCTGGCTCGACAGGCCCTCGCGCGCGTGATGCGCCGGCGACAGACCTACGCGACGAGCTTTCCCGAGCTGATGGCTTGAGCGCGGGCGCACTGCCGCCGTGGCCGTTGGCAAACGGGCGCCGTGAGACATCCGGCGCCCGTTCTTTCGTCCAGGCTACCGGCACGGCCTGGCGCAACGCCCACAATTTCTCTGGCGGCCCTGGCGCGCTGCCACACAGCGTTCTTGAGCAGCTCTCTCGAGCCGTGCACGAGGTGACCGGCGTCGGCCTTTCTCTTTTGGGGATCAGCCACCGCAGCGAATGGTTTCAAGAGGTCGTATGGGAGGCCGAAACCACGGTTCGGGATCTACTCGGGGCGGGGGACGAATGGACTGTGCTGTTCCTGCAAGGGGGGGCATCGCTCCAGTTCTCTATGGCGCTGGCCAACCTGGGCTGCGCGAAGCACACCGCGGTGGAGTGGGTGCGGGCGGGCTATTGGAGCGCCAGGGCGATGCGGGAGGCCGCATGCGTGTGTGCGCCGCGTGTGGCGTGGGACGGCCAGGACGGCGGCTATCGCGACCTTCCAGAATGGGCGGCACTCGATCGCCGGGAGGCGGTCCTGCACTACGTAAGCAACGAAACGGTCGAAGGGCTCGCCTTCGATCAGGCGCCACCGCGATGCGATGGCCAAGTGGTGGTCTGCGACATGAGTTCGGACTTCCTCTCTCGGCCGATCCAGCTCGCGGCGCACGATGTCATATACGCGCACGCCCAGAAGAACCTGGGGCCGGCCGGCGTTACCGTGGTGCTGTTGCGCACCGAGCTGCTCGAGCGAGTGCCGGCCGGATTGCCCCCAATGCTAGATTACCGTGAACATGCGCGGGCCGGCTCGATCTACAACACGCCGCCGGTGCTGGCCATATACACGATGCTGCTGGTGCTGCGCTGGCTTCGCACGGAGATTGGCGACCTGCACAGAATGTCCGCCATGAACGCGGCCAAAGCGGCAACGGTCTACGCCGCCCTTGATGCGCGCCCCGACCTCTACGCGCCGCATGCGCGCCGCGCGAAGCGATCCGCGATGAACGCGGCCTTTCGGCTGACGGAGCCATCGCGCGAAGCGGCATTTCTTGCGGCTATCACGGATGCGGGGTTCGCTGGCCTTGAAGGCCACCGAAGTCTCGGTGGATTCCGAGCTTCGCTATACAACGCCCTGAGCCTTGACGCGGCGCAGGACCTCGCGGAGTTCCTGCTGTCATGGTCGCTGTAGCTACAGCGCGACCGAGGGAGGCATCGGGAGCGCCGTACAGGGCGCCCCCGGGTCCTCGTCAGTATTGCCCTTGGCTGCCCGTCGTGAACGTGAAGTCGCGGACGAACGCGTTGCCGTTGATCGTGCCATCGATCACGGCCCTGTAGGTCGTGTTCGGCTGCAAAGGGCTGGGCGAGAACGCAACCGCCTCGTTCGGCTGCAACTCATGGTTGACGTCGCCCGCCGATTCGATCATGTCCATCCCGGTAAACGAACCGCCCGCGGGCTGGATCTGAGCGCTCGTCAGGGCAATGTTGTCCGACGGGCTGCCGATGACCACGATGGGCGTGCCAATCGGGTTGGTGCCGGTGTCGATGCCCAGCGGAGCGGGGTTCTCGGCCTGGGCGCTCTCGTAGTCCACATTCGTTGCGCCTTGGCACGGATACGTCAGAGGCGTATTGGACAGCGCAGGCGCACTGCCTTGGTAGCCGAGCATGATCTCCGGGACGTAGTACGTGGTCGTCGGCCCCATGTTGACCAGGTTGTAGGCCATGCCAAAATCGTTCGTCGGGGTGAACAGGCCAGCCTCGTGGTAGGGCACGCTCGACAGGGCTACCACACTGAGGGCGCCGCCGACGTCGGTCGTGAAGCCCCCGTTGAGCTCGCCGATGTAGCCACCACTGGTTCCATAGCCCACATACAACGCGCGAGCTTGCGGCGTCGCCCCGGTGTAGCCGGTGCCGTTGCTCCCCTCGTCGTGGCCGATGTAGGCGTTGTCCTGCATGAAGATCATGTGGTTCGACGCGGCCTGGTCCAGCAGCGTGTTCTCGCTCACCGTCGGGAAGCCGCATTCTTGGCGTTCCGCGTTGATCTGGTTGAACGCAGTCAACTGCGGCGACCCCGTCGTGTAGCTCGGCGATGACAGCGTGCCGGTACTGCTGCTGGAGCCAGCGCCCGCAGTCCCCGCCGGCGTGCCGGTGCTCGCCGAACCGCCACCGCCGCCGCCGCCGCAAGCAGCCAGAAGAGCAGTCATGAGAATCGACGTGGCGAACGCAGTGGTACGAATGGTTTGATGCGACTTCATTTTCTGGGCTCCCTGCTCAGGTCCTATGACTGCAAGATGGGACTTCCGCCGATCGCTTCTTCGTCCGCGGTAGCTTTGACAGACATCCTATGGCGGCAACGTTTTTTAAGTCAATTTTCGCCCCGAGCGCGCGGATTAGCTGGCTCGGCGGTGCAGGGCTTTGATGTTGCATAGCCCGTCTTCGAGGCCCGCCCAGCGTTTGGCAGCCTGCTCGAAGATGATCGAGCGCACCGAGCTCATGGCGTCGCTCAGCGACACGTTGAAACGCTCGGCGATCTCGAGTGCGATGCGCTTGGTAGTGAGCGCATCGCCCGTTTCGTACTGCTCGCGAATGACGGCTCTTGCGTCATCGTCGGCAATACCCAGGATGTAGGCCTTGATGGGACTCATGCGCGCATCGCGTTGGCCAGATCGAAGACCGAATTCGGCACTCCGCGGCGCACGGCCGCCGGCAGCGGCCGAACGGCGCCCGACGCCTTGCGCAGCGTCTTGGCGGTCGACTGCCGCTGGCTGTCGAGCAGAAAATCGGCCAACGACATCTGCTGCAGGAAGTCGACGTTGTACTCGTGGTAAAGCCGCCAGATGGTCTCCAGGTTCGAGTTGCTGTCGTCCTGGGGGCAGGCGATCGGGCGCGTCGCGAAATTGGGGCCGAGAGCGTGCACGACTTCGAACATCGAGACCTCCTCGGGGCTGGACATGAGCAGGAATCCTCCACCCGGGCCGCGCGAGACGTTCAAGATGTGCGCCTTGCGCAGCGTGGAGAAGGACTGCTCGACGGTGGTGGTCGCCACCCCCGTGCGAGCCACGATGTCGGCGATGCGGACTCGGCCCTCGTGCTGATGGGTCATGACGTCGACCAGAGCGGTAAACACGGCACGGATGTTTGAGGGCAGGCGCATGATCTTCTTCGTGGTGGCAAGGGGCTGAGACGTGACCGCTCTAGCGATACAACCGCTCGCGAAAGCGACGCTGACGTTGAGGGTGGGGACCGACATACTTGCGGTACGCGTCGATCCAGTTCGTGGCGATGTCCTGCTGGGCGTCGCGAAGAGGGATCTCCCTCGCGCAGACCATTCGGTGCAGGACGTCTTCCAGATGGTCCTTGACGGACGATCCCCAGCCACCCACGACCTGATGAGGCTCAGGCCAGAGATTGCGAGGATCCGCCGGCGAGCCTGCAAGCTCGATCGAGACCAGGTGGTCAAGTTCGAGCGCACCGAGTCGGCGGCCGCGGTAGCCATACTCGGCCATGAGGCGTTGCTTGAGTGGCTCGGTGTAGGAAAGCGGCGGGCGCATGCTTCGGCTGTAGCCCGCCACGCAGATCGTCCTGTCGATGTTGCCTTGCGTGACGCTGGTGTCGACCGCCCCCGGCGTGATCTGCAGCCTTGGCAGCGCGTCGACCGCCGGCAGCTGGCTATTGCCCGAGACCTCGCGAGCGCTGCATGCGCCCGATGATGCTGCGCTCAGCACCAGCGCCGCGATCGCCATCGATTGCCGACAAGCGATGACGGATTTGCCCGGGGTCGTCCCGGCTCGGCGTGCTCTGCGGAGGCCCCTGCGAGTGGTCACTGTGTTTCGTAGATGAGACTTGCTGCAAAACAGATCGAAGCCCCCCCATAGTAGGGGGGTCGCGAGATCAGTGTCAAACTTAGGGCCCAGCAAATACATAGGCTTACAAGACCAGCAGGACTGCCCGCGGCAAAGTCTTCTGCGACGTGGTTCGCATGTGACTTAGTTCACGCAAAGCGCTGTAGGGGGCGTGCGCTGAGCCCATGGAATGGCAGGCTGTGGCGCTTCGGAATGCGCAGAACCGCAGGCGAAGTTGATTCCGATCACGGCTCAGGCCCGCAGTGGCTGGCCGAGGAGGGGATCGGTCCGGATGGTTCCGAATTTGGAGGCGCGCGCAAAGAACGCTGCCGCTGCAGCGGACCTGCCGGCACCTTCTCCCGTAGGGTGTGCTCAGAGCGGCGAGTGCTCGGCTAGCCTTTGCTCTTGCGCTCGCGCTTGCGTAGCACAAGAGTGGTGGCCATGGCAGAAAGGGCCGCCTCGACGGCGGCCCTTTTCGTGAACTTGTTCACGCTCTCCTTCATGACGGCCACGATCGTGTTGAGATCCTGCGCCGCCTGCGGCGTGATGCGCATGTTCAGTCGCTTCAGCCCCTTTTCCCTTGCGCGCTGCGCGTACCTCTGCTGGCGCAGCTTGCTCGTCTTGGGGGGCTTGCGCGGGCCATGACGGGCTAGCCAGGCGGTGACCATGGCTAGATCCCGCGATGTCCTGATCGTCAGGTGATGCCCCCGCCACCTTGTGGCCTGTGCGGGAGTCGCTACGACTGGCAAGCCAGCGAGATCGCGCAGCATGCCGGCGCCAGCCACAGAGCATCGCACCTGGCGACCGGCCGCCGCGCGAGCGAGTTTGTCCAGCAGCCCATTCGATTGCAGGGTGCTGAGCGTGGCCCGCGAGGGCGCTCGTGGTGGGGTCGTCGCCATGCGTGGACGTTACCAGCTAACGGAAAGCGCGTCAAAGCGTTGAATTGCTGGGCTTTCGCGCGTATTGTGTTTCGCATGTGCTCCAATTTGCGAAACACCTTGGCGGCACGGCCCATGCGCCGGCCCAGGCCCTACCGAACGGTCCTCCATCCATGATCTCGTGCTGCGATGCGCCCTGATATCCTGACCTCCGCCGGAAGGTACTTCAACTTTCTGCGCCCCCATGAGTGCGAGATCTCCGTCGAGGAGGTCGCCCATGCGCTTTCGCACGTCTGTCGATATGCGGGGCACGTGCACACCTTCTATTCCGTTGCGCAGCACAGCGCGGTCGTCTCCACGATTGTTCCGAGGGAGCACGCCTTGGCGGCCCTGATGCACGACGCGGCCGAGGCCTTCATCGGTGATGTGACGGCGCCGCTCAAGCAGCTGCTGCCGGACTACCGAGCCATCGAGGCACGGGTCGAGGACGCTGTCTTGGCGGCCTTCGGGCTCAGCAAACCGCTTCCTGCGTGCGTCAAGCGCGCCGACCTCATCGCCCTGGCGACCGAACAGAGGGACCTGATGCCCACCCACGCTGATGCATGGGACTGGGAGAAGGAGCCTGGCATCGCGCCGCTTCCGTGGAGGATCGAGCCTCTACGGCCGGAGCTAGCCAAGGCACTCTTTCTGGAGCGCTTCGCTGAGGTCTGCGCAGACCGTCAGCGATTGGGCCCGCCCGCCCCGAGCGCGGGCGTGGTGCTCGCGGAGGAGGGTGGGAGCCGGCCATGACTGTCTACGTAGACCGCATGCGCGCCCCGTATCGAGGCATGGTGATGTGTCACATGCTGGCCGATTCCGAAGCGGAACTGCATGACATGGCAGATCGAATCGGCATCGCGAGACGTTGGCATCAGAAGGCCGGCACCGCGCACAGCCACTACGACATCTGCCGCGGCAAGCGAGTTCTGGCCGTGCGCGAGGGAGCCATCGAGATCGGCCGCGGCGAGCTCGCTCGACTCCTTCGGCGCAAGCGCTGCGCCGTGATCGCCGGGGGAGCTCAATCCGGGGGACATCGATCGTGAACGGTCGCGCCTGGACGTTTGCCGAGCTGCACGCGCTGAAGGGCACCTATGCGGATTACCGAACCGAGGATATCGCGCGTGCACTCGGCCGCAATGTGACGCAGGTCTACGCCAAGGCCAAGGCCCTGGGTCTGACGAAATCCGAGGCCTTCTGCGCGTCCGACCTCAGTGGTCGCATTCAGCGCGGCCGCTCCGATCCGCGGATGCAGGCTACGCAGTTTCAGAAGGGATTGGTTCCGTGGAACAAGGGCACTCACTTCGTGGCCGGCGGGCGAAGCGCCGAGACGCGCTTCGGCCCGCGGCGCCCGGAGGAATCCGTGAATTACAAGCCGATCGGATCGTTGCGTGTCAGTGCCGACGGCTACCTCGAGCGCAAGGTTACGGACGATCGCGCCCTGGCGCCGGCGCGCCGTTGGACAGCCGTGCACAGGCTCGTATGGGAGGCGGCCCACGGCCCTATCCCGAGCGGCCATGTCGTGGTCTTTCGGCCCGCCATGCGCACGGCCGTGCTCGAGGAAATCACAGTGGATCGGCTCGAGTGCATCAGCCGGGCCGAACTTCAGCGGCGAAACTCCATCCATACGCGGTTTCCGCCGGAGGTGCGCCAGCTGTACCAACTCAAGGGCGCGATCACGCGCCAAGTCAATCGAATCACCCGGGAGAGCAAGTCATGAGCGAGCCTACTTCGAAGAGTTACACCATCACCGACATGCGCCGACGCCTGATGGATACGTTGGATGACTTGCGCGATCGCAACAACCCCATGGAGGTCGACCGTGCTCGCGCTATCGCGCAAGTGGCCGGTGTCCTGGTCGAAAGCGCTCGCGTGGAGGTGCAATACATCCAGGCCACGCACACCACAGCGGAATCGCCCTTCATTTCTCCGCTCAACCCGTCTCCGGACTCGGCGATCGCTCGGGACCAGCGCGGTGAGTCTGCAAGCGCCATCCAGCACACCGCCAGAGGCCTCGTTCACCGAATCCCCGGGTAAGGCCAGGCCTGCGCACCGACGAGCAGCATCTACGGGAGTCTCCTCCGTGACCACCCACGCAAAGCCATACACCCGCCGTTGCGCGACGTGCGGCGCATTGTTCAGCACCGGCGAGCCTGGCGCGGCCTGGCTCAACCGCAAGGCCAACCCGCGCTACATCCACCCTGGCTGCCAGCAGCCGGCGAAGGACTGGAAGCCCGCACAGAGGAGCGAACTCCAATCATGAGAGTCGATAACTGTACGCGCGAGGCGCTAAAGGCGGCGATGCGAGAGGCTGCCAACCGCGCGGTCGAGGCCTCCAATCAGCCGCTCGACGGAAACGCTCTGCAGGACTTCCTGTGGTCAGCTGTTGCTGACGCTGCCTTGGCCGCCCTGCCGGAGTCGGCGCCGATCCCGATGGTCCTTCACTGTCCAGCGTGCGGCGTACAGCACATCGACAAGCCCGAAGGGCAGTTTCATCCGGGGATGACGGCGGATGAAAGCCTCGCACAGAACGACGCCAGCGGCTTGTGGTCCAACCCGCCGCACCGCTCGCACCTGTGCCAGAGCTGCGGCCACATCTGGCGACCGGCGGATGTCGCGACCACGGGCATCGAGCGCATCCAGACCCGCGGCAAGGCCGATTCCCCTGCGGCGGATCCGACGCAGATCGGTCGGCCCGCAGGCGTTCCCGACCAGGTCCTGCAGGCGGTGAAGAGGGAGCGCGACGGATGGCAGGCGACGGCGCAGGACCTGCAACGGCGGCTGCACCTGGCCGAATGCGACCTCGACCTGCGCCGCGCGCATCAAGAACGAGACGTGTGGTTCTTCCAGGGGGACGGAGAGGACCATCTGGAGTCCCTGGGCAACCGCACCGTGGTGGTCATTCATGCGGCGGATCTGCGCACGGTGCTGCAGGAGACCGCACAAGGTCCGCTTCAAGACGCCAAGCACGCGAGCCAGGTCCTACACGGTGCCTACATCGGCGAGGCCATGCCCGATGCAGTGTACGAGGCCTTTCGGCGGCTGCGCGACCGCATCATCCCGGCGCTGCGCAAGGTGGCCGACCACCCCGGCACGCAGGACGAGAGATCGCAGGATCAGCGCACCACCGCAGCGCCCAGGGAGGCAGCATGAGCATTCGCACGATGACGATGCAGGAGTTCCACGCCGCGTTGCTTGCGCAGGAGGTGCCGAACGAGCACTTGGCTGTGATCTGCCCCATCTGCCAGACGGTGCAGAGCGCCACCGATCTCATCCGCGCCGGCGCCGGCGCCACCATGGACGAGGTGGAGCGCTATCTCGGCTTCTCCTGTGTAGGGCGCTGGACGAACGCGGGCCCATTCCACTCGAGCAAGCGCCGGCGGGCGCCCGAGCAGCGTGGATGCGACTGGACGCTGGGCGGCCTCTTCCGGTTGCACCGGCTCGAGGTGGTGGCAGACGATGGGAAGCACCATCCGCGATTCGAAGTCGCCTCCCCCGAACAAGCTCAACAGCTCATGCGCGAAAACGCCAACCGGTTGGTGCCGCCGACCACCAGGGAGAGCTAAACCATGTATCGCGCCATGCAGGACCTGCTGGAGCGGCTACGGGAGGCGGAGATCAAGCGTGCGCACCATGGACAAGATTGAGCCCTATCCGATCACGGTGATGGAGGAGGATGATCTCCCGCCCCTTCCGTTTCCCCAGCCGATCATCTCCCACGCGCACATGCGGCGCCTGCGCCACTACTGGGAGAACTCCGGTCGGGCGGGTTCCCAACACGACGCGATCGACCTCGTGCTGCAGGCGCGACGGCTGATCGAGCCCGCTGGCCGCAGCGGCATCTACTTCCAGGCCACCCAGGCTGGCGTCGACCTGCTGGCGGCCGAGAGAATCCGCAATGCCGCGCGACGCGCTCCCCACGATACGCTGGCCAGCCGCCTCTCCCAGGTGCTACGGACCGAGGGGCGCATCACCTGGGAGAACATCGAGTTCGTGATCCCTGGGCACCCGCGGGCGGTTCGCCCGGATGTGTACTCCATCGTCTGCACGAAGAGCGAGGAGCGCATGTGCCCGACGGTGCACGAGGTGAAGGTCAGTCGAAGTGACTTCCTGGCGGACCTGGCGGTCGCGGATAAGCGAGGCGGCTACCAGAAGCTGGCGAACCGCATGTTCTACGTCACACCGCCGAGCCTACTCGATCCGGGGGAGATTCCAGAGGGTTGTGGCCTGATGGAGGAGGTTTCTCCGGGGCGCTTCGTCACGATCAAACGCGCGAAATCGCATAAGGTGGCGCTGCCTGCAGCCGTGTTCATGAACCTGATTCTCAAACCCGGTCAGTTCCAGCCGATCTAACCAAATGTGATCCACTCTTCCAGGAGCAACGTCGTGGCAAGCAATGACCTGCAGCAGTCCATCAACGAGCAGTACCTGCCGCTGATCCGGGCCCAATACCCGGGCTTTCTCGATGGCCTGGTCGACCCCGCGGTGGTCACCCTGGCCAGCCGCCTGGACGACCTCGACCTGGCCATCGAATCGCTGGAGCGCTCCTACGCCCAGCAAGGCTGCGAGAACCTCGACGACGAGCTCGAGCGCGTGGGCACCGTGCTGAATGATCTGCGCCACAGGGGTGGGGGCGTGCCCCTGCCGCAGGGCGTGCTCATGCTCACGTTGATGCACGGCCAGCCGGACGAGCGCCAGCGGATCAGCGTGCCCGTCAAGGTGGAGGCCTCGAGCCTCGGGAGATCGAATTGAGCGCCGACGCGCTCATCGAGCGACTCTGCGCCCTACGCTCGCAGTGTGATTCCGATCCGACCGTGCTGATTGTCACGCAGCGCCCTGGACGAATCGGCGGGGCGGCGGGCGTGCCGGTGACCAGCGTGCAGGCTGGCTTCGACTGGAGCCATGGCAGGCTGCTGCTGAGCACGGCGCATCCGCTCACGGAACTCACGCCCGAGCAAGTCACCGACATCGTCGCGAGCGTGCGCCAAGGCCAATCCTGGCACGCCTACCAGGCGCACAAGAAGCAAGCCGCCCGGATCGAGGCGCTTGAGGCAGAGGTCGCACGGCTGAGACGCCTGGTGGCCGGCGTGACCGCCGGTGAGCTGTCGTGAACTTCGTCTTCCAGCGCGAGACGTGCTCGACGAGCGAGAAGGCTGCTGTCCGCGCCGGACTCAGCCTGATGGATGGGGTGGCCCCGCTCACCTTGGCCCCTAGCTTGTTCGAGCTCATCGCCCTCCCGCCGGGTACGCTGCAAGTGGATGGGCGAGCGTCGATCGCTCCGTGCCCGGTGGGCACCGTGGAGTTCTGCCGGGCGTGGAGGCACGGCCTCTCCATCCCCGAACCTGCTCCCCTCGACTATCCCCCATGCCTGCGGGCGTTCCTGGGGCGGGAGGTTCGTCAGCATGCCGACTGCTCGGGGATCCCGGTCGGACAATGGATCAAGCCGGTGCGGACCAAGGCTTGGCAGGCTCAACGTGTAGCGCCAGGCGCCATTCCCCCGAGCGGCGGCCCGGTCTGGAGCAGCGAACACCTGACCCTCCGCGGCGAATTCCGCGTGTACGTCCTGGCGGATCGGGTCGTCGGCGCCGGTCGCTACGACGATGGCGCCGACGACGGCTTGGCATTCGATGCGAGCGTGGTCGACCAGATGATCGCAACCTACCGCGCGGCGAGCGAAGCCCCTGCTGCGTACGCGCTAGACGTGGCTGTGCTGGCTGACGGGCGCACCATTCTGATCGAAGTCACCGACGCCTGGGCGATTGGGTACTACCGAGGGTCGCTTGCGCCGCGTAACTACGTGCGCATGCTGTGGGCGCGTTGGCGTGAGATAGCCGGCGTCGCCTGATCGCCGTCTGCCAGACTGACCCTGGGCGTACGGCTCCTGCGCGTAGCCTGCACAATCTCGCCCGCAAGCATGTGCTCGCGGCGTTGGTTGCGTTTTGCATTTGACATGTTTTACGAAACACCATAACGTATCCGGTAGGGCGCATCCACGGTGTGCTGCGCCATCAGAATTTCCGGAGATCACATGTCGCAGTGCGCACTTTCGGGCTTCAGTGCCTCGAATGCCCAAGGGGATAAGAGCCACGCACGCGCCGTGGCCGCTCGACACAAGGCCGCTCTGGCGTGCGCGAAGGCCTTGGCCAAAGCCTGTGACGAGCTGCACGCGTACGTCCGCGCCTGCAACGCCGTCGGCGACGCGAGCAGCTATCGCGGCCTGGATGACAGCCGCACACTGCTGGCCTCGCGCTGCACCGAGTACGCGAACTACCTGGCATCGGTGTACGACAAATGAGCGCCGATCTGTACCTGCATCGGAGCCGTAGCTCCGTCGTCCGCGTCGAAGATGTCTTGCTGTCGAGCGTGGTCAGTCACCCCCTGCAGGGTCGCACCATCGTCGACCACACGTTTCGCATTCACTGGGAACGCGCATCGAGCTCGACGATGCGGCTGACACATGGAGGCGTGGAGCTGGACGCCTCGTTCTCGTCCTACGTCGACGGCGCGTTCCTGGACAGCTTCATCTCGTCCGTCGAAGAGACCTTTGTCCCGTTCGTGAAGCGCCACGGTGTAGGGCCGCAAAGTACGCTTTGCGCGGAGGTCGTGATGACGATCCATGACACCGCGTACCTGCGGATCGACGACCCGGTGGTGGCCAGGATCTTCCCCGGGCAGGAATCGCTGAGGTGGGCACTCGATGACCTCGAGCGCAGCCGTGCGATGGGGTTGGAGATCTACGCGAATCTGCCCAGCACATGGGGCGTCAAGTGCCCCAATGCGTTCGCCCACGAGCCCGGACAACTGACGCACCTGGTGCGGCACCTGGGCCGGCGAGACGTCGCCGAGCGAGTGGTGTGGCATTCGGCGTCAGACATGTTGCCGGAGCCCCAGGTTTTGGAGGGGCTGCGCGCGAACTTGATCAAGGAATTCAGTCGCTCGCCGGAGGAAGTCCTGTGACGGAACCCTCTCGCATGACGCTCCAGGCGTACGCGATCGCCGATCAGGCGCTGCTGCGGCGGCTGGAGTCCGAGGCTCGCCCGCTGGGGAGCGCTCACAAGTCATTCCGCCTGACAGACGCCGCTCGCAAGCAGGTTCCCCGCGTGGAACAAGCCAGTCAAGGCCAGCGCATAGCGGTAGGGTGGCTGCGCGATCGTGGCTTCTTGGAAGTCCGCGCCGCCGCCAACGGTGTGCAGCGGGTCGTGATTGTGCGCAGGCCGGCCGATCCGCTGAAGGGGCGTTCGTGATGGGGTACGTCAATCCGCTGCTCAAGCTGCCGGCGGCGCAGGAGATCATGGCCATGCCGCCCGAGCAGCGCGAGCCCCTGATCCGTTTGCTGCGAGAGCTGCGCACGCAGTGCAACGACCTCGCCGAGGTGTCGTGGAAGCGCCGCAAGGGCCCCATGGCGCTGTATTGGCGCGTGACCGCGACCTATGTTCGCCACGTTGCGCACGCGCTGTCGAAAGGACGTGGCCGATGAGCGCGCAGCCGACCGAGGAGTTCGCGGGCTGCCAGCGGTGGCGCCGCGGGCGTGACAGCTACCGGCCCGCCGGCGAGCCCTTCGACGGCTCCCGTGCGACGGTGTGCGTCATCGACCAGGCCGCAGCCAAGGCCTTCGTGTGCTCGAACCACTACAGCCGCAGCTTCCCGGCGAGTCGCCTCAACGTGGGACTCTTTCGCAAGGGGGCGTTCGGGAGCGAGCGCCTGTGCGGCGTAGCGACCTTCTCCGTGCCGATGAGCCAGGCGGTGATCCCCGCATATTTCCCGGAGCTGCAACCGGCCCAGGGCGTCGAGCTGGGGCGATTCATCCTTGCAGACGACGTCGAGGCCAACGGCGAGACCTGGATGCTGGCTCGCGCGTTCAAGGCGTTGCGCACAGCGCTGCCAGGCGTGCGAGGCATCGTCTCTTACTGCGACCCGCTGCCGCGGCACAACGCCGAGGGGGTGGTGGTCAAGCGCGGGCACATCGGCACGATCTACAAGGCCCACAACGCCCGCTACCGTGGCCGGTCGCGGGCGAGGATGTTGCTCCTCATGCCGGACGGCTCTGTGGCCAATGAGCGTTCGCTGTCCAAAGTGTGCACCGGCGACCGCGGCGCCGACGGCGTACAGCGCGATCTGCAGCGCCAGGGCGCGCCGGCCCGGCACTTCGGCGAAAGCGGGCGCGATTGGCTCGCGCGGCTCGTTGCCATGCAATTCCTCCGCCGCGTGGCGCACCCGGGCAATCATGCCTTCAGCTGGGAGCTTCGCCCGTGAGCACCCCCGCCTCCGCCCGACGCACGTACCTTCTGCACGTCAATGGCGACGTGTTGGACATCTGGGAATGGGAACCTGCCAGGCCGGATCCCGGAGCGCCTGATGCTTGATCCGATCTACTTCAGCGACATCGCCGCGGCTGCGGCCTACTGGCGCGACCGCCCGTGGAAGAAGTGGCGCGTTGACGTCACTGCCGGGCCCGACCGACGCCCCTCGTTCGCCCGCACCTTCTATGCAGCGGGCCGCGATTGCGGCGCGGCCGAGCGTGCCGTGCGCGCCAATACGGTCGGGCTGATCCCCCGCCGAGCCCGATTCTCGGTCCGTCTGGCGGGCCCCCGAGAACTCGGCTGTGTCGCCACCAGAGGCGACTCGCTTGCCTCCTAGGAGAACCACGATGAGCGCCATTCAGGGCCAAGCGTTGCCGGTGCACCAGCGCATCGTGCCGGCCGCCTCTGCCCCGCCCGTGCTCTCTCGAGCACCGTCGAGCGTCTTCGCTCTCGGTGATGCAGCTTTGCCCGCGGCTGAGCGGAGTCCAGCCCCGAAAGATGGCACTGAGCCCAGCGTGCCGCCGGAGCCCTCCGCGGAGCCCGCGGGGCGCATCGCGAAGGGCGTTCGTGCGGGGCCCCGTACCGGACAAGCCATAGCGCTGCTGCGCGAGCGCGGGCCGATGATTCCGACCGAAGTCGCCAATGCGCTGGGCTGCGACGCACAGGCTGCTCGCAGTCTGCTGTGCATGCTCAAGAGCCGCGGAGTCGGTGTGGTGGGCAAGCGCGGGCGATCCTCCCTCTATGGATTGGCCGACTCGGAGACTCAGCTCGAACAGACTTCGGCCGCACCGCCGACCGCCGATCCTGTCGCTGGTCCGTCGAGGCCTGGCACATCGGCGCCGCCTGCCGCCATGGGCGGCTTCCGCCGGTGGTTGGAGGATCGCGGAGAGCCGGATGCTTCGGCGCACGCCGTGAGTCGCCGACGGCACCAACCCTGCGAGCAGCCCGAGCCCACCGCTACCGCGGTGCGACACCGAGGAGCGAAGCCGGTCAAGCCGCAAGGCGCACAGCCCGATCTCCTGTGCGGCCTGTTCAACAACGGGGACCTCGTGCTCGAGCTGGGCGAGCAGCGCATGCGACTGGATAAGGCGCAAACGCTGCAGCTTGTGCGGTATCTGGACCTGGTGGGCGGCGGTTCGCTGCCCTTGGAGGCATCATGACGAACGATCGAACCCACTTCGTGCTGATCAAGCGCGAAGGCCTCGCACGCGACGGCAGGGCGCTCAGCGCCCTCGATTCGGCCATGGCGCTCCTCGGCGTCGGCCTGTGGCCGCTGTGGGAGCACACGCGCAATCGCAAGAGCATCCGCGCGGGCGCCAAGCTGGCCGTGTACCTGGCCGGACAGGGCGGTCAGGTCGTGGCCACTGCCGGCGCACGGGACGTCACGCCGTGGAGCGCAGGCCTGGCCAAGCGCTACCCCCTTGTGCTCGATGGCACGCCGGAGGCGGCGATTCACCTGAAGGACGTTCGCATGCTGTCGATGCCCGTGCAAGTGCGCTCGCGCATCGGTGAGCTCTCCTTCCTGGCCGGGCGCAACACCAGCAAGTGGGGCGTGGCATTCATGGGTGGCACGCGAGCTGTCTGCGAGCAGGACTTCCGCGTCCTGACGACGCCAGCGCGCTTGCCCGGAGTGGCGGTGTGCATTGGTTGCGGGTGTGACGACATGCACGCCTGCGAGGAGGGCTGCTGGTGGCTCCGCGTGGATCGAGCGGCCCAGCTGGGCGTCTGCAGCAGTTGCGCGGCGCATGTCTCCCGCTGGGACGCTGGCGATCGGACCCTGAGCGAGGAGTCTCTCGCGGAGGAGCTCTGATGGCCCCGCAGACAGCGACCTTCGAACATCGTGGGCCGCCGCGCATGGCAGTTTCGCATCGGTCCGTCGCGACCGGGCTGCGCGTGCTTGCCATGTCCGTGCTGCTGTGCTGGGCTGTGGGCGCTGGCATCGGGGCGCTCCGGCACGATCTGCGTCGGCAGATCGCAACGGCCTGTCGTGAGGCCTACGCGAGAGGCCTGCGCGAGGGGAGGGTGGAGGGCCGTCGCCTGGCGACCGAGCTCGCCCCCACGCATTGCATGCGCTGGGGCGCATGGGGCCCGAGCAAGGCTGTCATCTGCCAGGAGGCAAGGCATGCGGCTCAGTGAGCACCAGTTCGACCTCCTGCGCCACATGCTCGGGATCAATACGCCCGAGGCCGCGGCGCCGGCGCCGTACCGCAACTACGCGGCGGTCAACCCGGGCGATCGCGAGTACCTCGAGCTCGAGCGCCTCGGTGCGGTCGAGCGGTATCGGGCGGCGTCGCCATGCGAGTCGTACGACTACTACCGTTGCACAGCGGCGGGCGAGGCGGCCGCGCTGACCAGCCATCGGCAGATCCGCTATCCGAAGGGAAAGCGCGTGTACCTGCGATTCCTGAGTGTGAGGGACGCGCTCCCGGATCTGACATTCCGCGAATTCCTCATGGGCCACCAGTTTGCCTCGGTGCGCCGCGAGGCGTGAGCGTTCGAAACGACGCGATGGCAAGCACTCGAAGAGCGAATGGTGCGATCAGATCTTCGTCTGGAGGCCGGCCGGACTCCCGTCGATTGTCACCCCTCTGGCATGAACTCGCGCAGCACTTCCCGCGCTTCCGGCGTAAAGCGGAGCTGCCCAAGGGCCTCCTGGGCTTCCATCCGGGCCAGCACGGCGCTGGCATCGGCCGCCCGCTGCGGCTCATTTCCCTTCAGCGCGGCAGCTAGCTGGCGCGCGTCCCATTCATTCACAACTTCCATGACGATTCTCCTGGCCATCGGGCCCAGTTGGATGGATCAATTGTCCTGTCACGACGCGCCGCCAATCCGGCGGGCCTGAGTGTCATCTCCCACAAATGGGGCGAACCATGCACGAAAAGACTTCCTGGCGGTGGACCTACAGTGGTGTCCACGGAGAGCATCACGGCTACGTCGACGGGGTGAATCCGCGCGACGCGCTTTCATGCGCACTGGGGGCCAAGACGCCCCGCGGCATGCTATTCGGCGAAGAGCTGGACATCCCGGTCGATGTGCTCGTTCGAGCGCCGGCGAATGCGGACCCCAGCTACAGCGCCAGCGGGCTCGGTTACTCCATCACCGTCAGCAAGTGCGTGGTGCCCGCATGAACGAGCCTCCCATCGTCCAGCGGATCGCGGCCAACCAGGTGGGGCGCGACTTCATCGTTGGCGACATCCACGGGGCCTTCGGTCTGGTCGACGAAGCCCTCCGCCTGGTCGGATTCGACCCCGCGGTCGATCGCCTGTTCTCGGTCGGAGATCTGATCGACCGCGGGCCTGAGTCGCCGCGATGCGTGGAATTCCTGGCGCGACCCTATGTGCACGCCGTACGTGGCAACCACGAGGAGATCCTGCAGCTCCTGCACGAGGACGGCGAGCCAGCCCAGGAGGTGCTGGATTTCTATGCCCGGCGCAACGGTATGGCGTGGTGGCTCGAGGCCTCGCCCGACGTGCGCCAGGCCGTGTTGCAGGCCATCGCATCACTTCCAGTGGCCATCGAGCTGAAGACCAGGCGCGGATCGGTGGGCCTGGTGCACGCCGACGTGCCCGAGGGGATGGACTGGGGCACATTCTGCCGCTTGCTCGAGCAGGAAGACGAGGACGTGCGACAGATAGCCCTCGAAGGGCGCGAGCGAATCAAGGCGCGCTGTGAGGACGGCGTAAGCGGGATTGATCGCGTCTTCGTCGGCCACACGCCACGATTCGACGGTGCACAGCGTCTGGGCAATGTCTACGCGATCGATACCGGGGCGGTGTTCGGGTCGGAGGACCACCTCGGGCACCTGACGATCGCCAATGCCTGCATGCGCACCGAGGTGCTGGCCAACCCGCGGCGGGCGGTCGAGCTGATCGATGTCTGCGACGAGTGCCCGCCGGAGGCCCAGCGGCCGTTCGGCCTCTACGCACAGGCACCCAGATGAGGACGGTGAGGGTCGTTATGGAAATGAAATCACGACTCGCACTGTAGACCTGGTGCCGGACTGAATTCGGTGCGCAATCCCTTCATCTTTGAGGAAAACTCCATCATGCCCACCATCAAGACCATCGACCCCGCGCAGCGCGCGCAAATCCAGGCTGATCTGCTTTCGCAGGGCTTCTTCCCCGGCCTGTTCCTTCTCCACATCGCGGAGGATGACCTGCACACCGACCTTCGCTACGAGTTCGCCCCGTTCGCGACCCCGGAGCAGGCCTTCGCCGACGTGGCGCTGCACTACGGCATCAACGGCCGCGACGCGGGGTGTCGGGCGATGCTCAGCCGCGACGATGCCGGCCGGCAATGCGGACGTGTGCGGCGTTGGCTGGTGGACGTCACGCCGGCCGGCGAAATCCAGGAGCGCTCGCTTCTCTCGTCCGAGTATGTCGACGGCGAGGCTCGGCGCGTAGACGTTCTGGACGTGCGCGTGCAGATGGCGCTCAACGCGGCGCCGGCGCCGCGCATGCGCTGACCGCCCGAGGCGAGCTCAGTCTCCGGGGCCCGGAGGCTGCGCAAGCCGCGCGAAGTGATTCAACACCTTCCCGGCTCGACCGCTGACATGGCGCAGATCCAGAAGGCTGAGCTTGTAGAGGTTCTCGGGCGCGAGAAACCGTTGCGCATCCTCGACGCTCGTAGCCGCCCCTGCAAGGGTTTCACGAACCTGCCTGATCTCGGCTGAAAGCGCTGGACGGTCCTTCACGCGGGTAGCGGCCAGGCGCTCCCGGGTGAACCGTAGCAGGGTCGAGTTGAGCATTTCCCGCAGTTGGCCAAGCAGGATTGCACTGGGCAGCCAGGGCCGCTGTTGGGCGCCTGGGCGTGCAACCATCTGGACCGCGCTCATACCCTCGAGCTGCGCTACCGTCTCGGTGAACGTGCGTCGGCCTGGTGGCAGCCCTCGGGAGTCCGCCTCCTCCTCCGAAAGGGTCCGTGCCTTGCGAATGGCCCCGCCGGCGCGCAAGGCCTCCATGAAAACCCGATGCACGTCGGGATCCCGCGCGAGGCGCTCCAGGACCTCGCGCAGCTGCTGCACCAGGCCTTCTAGCGCCTGGATTCGCCCCCGCGCCTGCGCAGCGAGCGTGTCCCGCTCGGCGAGGGCCTGCTCCAGGTACAGGCGCAACTCCGCGTCTTCCTTGGCCCTGCGGTAGCGCGAGCGCTCGGCTTCCCAGGACACCAGGTGAAAGTGCTTCACGCCGCAGACGTTGCCGATGTGCGTTTCCAGGCCGTCTTCGGTCCGAACCAGGAACCCACGCTGGTGGATCTGCCGACAGGTGGACAGCCCACACGCCCATTCGAGGGCCTTCGGGAACTCGTAGTCGCCGAGGATTTGCTGCAGGCGGTGCTCGGTCGGGTCGAGGCCATCGCGCCATTGCGGGCGCGATGTGATGTCCTCGTGGCAGGAGAGAGCCAGCGGCTCGTCGAATTCGTGCATGCGCTGAGTCTAGATCGGCCGGCGAGGGGTGTCGGTTGATCGAGCGGAAGTAGACTGTACAAAATTACAGTTCATGCGACTCATGCCATGGCCTTCCTCGTGAGCGTCCAGCCCCTCCGTGCCAGAGGCAAGCGCCTGGCCAGCGCCAGCGCCCCCGTGGATGGTTACCTCCGCAGCGAGCGCCGAGGCAGTAGCCTAGCGCTCACACTGATCTCACAAGAGGGCGGTACAGAGCTGTTGGGACCGCTGTTCGACGCGCGCTTGAGCAGCGCCAGCCTGGAGGGGGTGGTGCTGATCGGATTCGAGAGCGCAGGTGAGGCGGCCTTCGTGCAGGAATGGCGCCTGGACGCCTTCTCGGGTCGAGGGCGCGCTGCCGGCTGGATGGCCGCGGAGCCCAGATGAGGACTGGCCTGGAAAAGCTCACCATAGCGCCAGCCGACGCTGTGCCCAGGGTGAAGGCGTTTGCGACTTCTCCACCGCGAGAAGAAGCGCAGCCCGCCATCAGTGCTGTTTGCAACTTTAATGCGCTGTTTGCGACTTTATTTGGATGCTGCAACGCAAATCAGGCGGGCTACGCATGCTCCCATGGTGAGCCTTTCCAGGCTAGGCGTGCCCGAGCCGAGCCCTCATGGTGAGCCTTTCCAGGGACCCCCGCCGTTTGCCAACGCTTGGCAACTCCGGGCAATCCTGCCGCCGGTGAATCGCCTATGGTGAGCTTTTCCGGGCCACTGATCGTGAGGCTCGTGTAGGCCCATGGTGAGCCTTTCCAGGGATTCCTCGACGCACCGCTGCCAGGAGTGTGCCGAGGGAAT
>JAEHJW020009084.1_pt1 | contig 22335 bp, 26 predicted proteins | sample 9271431 | NCBI WGS metagenome assembly JAEHJW02 | reverse complement strand
GCCGCGTCGATCGGGCGCAAGAAATACGGCGCCAAGAAGATGGCGAAGATGTCTGCCGCAGGTCGCAAACGATGAACCTATACGACGTTTTCTCTGCTCGATTTAACGGCCCGTTCTCACTACGGGCCGTTTTGCTGTCCGGGCAGAGTTCGGCGCCGTTTGAGGGCGCCTGGGTTCCGCTCGTGGGGTGTTTGCAGGCAACGCTTGAGGTTTCGGCGGTGTCTGGCACGACGTTTTCTGCGGCGTTGTGGGGAACGAACAACCCTGATCCGGTCAACAGCTATTCGGTGACGGTTGGCGGGACGGTCACTGCGGGGAATGTCCTGACGCTGACGTTCTCTGGCGGCGTGCTGTTTGGATCGACTTCGGTAACATACACTGTTCAGTCGTCTGATACGGCATCGACGATTGCCGCGCAGTTGGCGGCGGCAGTGGCTGCATCATCTGCGGTTGCTGCGGCAGGTATCAGCGCGCAGTCGTCGGGCAGCGTGGTGACGATCACGTATCCGAGCGGCGTATCGCCCACCTTGCCGAGCGTTACGCCTGCCGGCAATCCGACGATGAACCAGTCGTTGAACGCCATTCAGGTTTCGGCGGCAAGCACGGGCGCGACGACGCTGACGGTGGCGACTGGAACCTCTGGCGTATCGCTCGCCACGATCTCGGCCAGTGGCATGACTGCGATTGCGATGCCGGTTTCGTTCGCGAAGCTGCGCCTGGCATCGGTGAGCGGGGGATCAGTCTCCGCGTTTTTAGCTGCAACATCGTAACTAAGGAGAGACTATGTCTGGTTCGCAAAACGATCCGGCGTCATCGCCGGCGCCGGCTCCATCTGCTGCGCCGTCCGAGGCGCCGAAATCTGGCCGGCCGAGCGAGGCCGATCTTCGCGCTGAATTGGCGGCAATGCGAATTGCCGAGAGAACTGCGCGTGAGGCGGCGGAGAACGCGAAGTCGGAGCTTCAGCGGGCAAAAGATGAGTCCGAGAAGCTGATCCAAACGCAGACCGATACGCTGAAGAAAACGGCGAGCACGCTCGAAGGTCGCGTCGTTGAGTCGGAGTTGAAGGCTGCGGCGATCGCTGCTGGCATTCGCGACCTCGATCTTCTCGGCACGAAGCTCCTCGATCGAAGCGGCATCAAGCTGGACGAAAGCGGCAACGTCGTTGGTGTTGAGGAAGCTCTGACGAAGTTCAAGGAATCTAAGCCTGAGTGGTTCAAGGATGCCGCCTCGTCTGAGCCTCCGAAGTCTGCGGCGCCGGCAAAGAAACCAGGATCTTCGGAACCTCCGCCGCAGCCGGCCAAGACGGAGAAAGTGGACGTCAGGAAGATGTCTGCCGCCGAATACGCCGCGTGGAAAAAATCCTACATGGCTTCGTTGCCGCATTGATTTCTAAACCGATCCGCTGGTTAAGGGCAGCGGTCCCCTAGGAGAGTGCAAAAATGAGTGGCTATCAAGGTTTCGTTACCCTCCCGCCAGCATTGATCGACATGATTCAGACTGGAATGCTCGCGCGCGAGTTTCAGGAAGGTTTGGATTCGTGGCTGGCGTATCGCCGATCTTCAGTGGAGGAGATCATCCCCGCGCGCATTGGTCAGACGCTGACCTATACGCGGTATGGGCGCAAGCCTCCCGTGAGCACTCCGCTCAATCCGTCTAACAATACCAATTTCGACAACGGCTTGACGCCGACTGACGCCCCCATCGAGCAGTATATTTTGCAGATGAATGAATGGGGCGATACGACCGATGTCAATCTGGTGGACAGTCAGACGGCGATTGCGGACAACGTGCAGCGAGTTTCTCGGAACACGGGCGTCCAGGCGGCGCAGTCGCTTGAGCGGATCGCGCGCTTGCGTCTGTTCTCGGCTTACCTTGGCGGGAACACGCGCGTCCGAACCGATCTTGGCGCTTCCACAACTACCACATGCCATGTCGATGACATTCGCGGATTCCAGTATGTTCTCGTGAATGGTTCGCCGACTCCGGTTTCTTCTGTGAACGTTCTGTCTGTGACAGAATACAACACGTTTGGTTCGGGAATTGATCAGACCCTTTCGGTGACTGGCGTTGTCGCGGATTCGTCGAATCAAAGTTCGGTTCCTGACGGTATTTCCGGCACGTTGACGTTCAACACTGCGACGGCGCCGGTTGAGGGGGATGCCTTGATTGCGGCGAATGCCCCAAGCATTCTTCGCCCTGAAGGCAAGATCACAACGGCGCAGCTTTCGTCTTCTGATATTCTGACGATGAGCATGCTGGAAGATGCGAAGACGGTGCTATCGAACAACGGCGTGCCGCCGTTCGAGGATGGCACCTATCATACCGTTCTCGACAACACGAGCATGAGGCAGCTTTTCGCCGATCAGGACTTCAAGGTTCTGTATGCCGGCCGATACAACTCGGCGGAATATCGAGAGGGGATGGTCTTCACCCTCTTGGGCATGACTTTTGTTCCGACGACTGAAGCATACGTCCAGAACGCGATGGGAAGTTCCTCTACGGATGTTTCCGTGCGCGTGCGTCGGCCGATTGTGCTTGGCGATGGCAGTCTCATTGAAGGCACATCCGAGGTCACGCGGACGTGGTCAAAAGAGCGTGGCGCGGCGGCTTCGATCATGGATATCGGGATGGTCAACAACGTCGCGCTTGTCATGCGACCGCCGCTTGATCGTCTCGGCCAATGGCTGGGCGTCTCGTGGGTGTGGATCGGCGATTATGCCGTCCCGACTGATATCACCGCAACGACCGCGATCATCCCAACGGCAAGCAGCGCGCTCTACAAACGCGGCGTTGTTCTTGAGACCGCTGGCTAACCGTTCAACGAGGAGATCAGAAATGAAAAGCCCTGCGAAATCTGCCTTCAAGTCGATGAACCGCGCCAGGGTCCAGGGGGTCGGCAAAGAACGCATTTCCGTTGGCCGCGCGGGCGCGCTCGGCGCGGAAGACATCCGCATTCCCGGTGAAGGTGATGCTGTGGTTGCGCCTGGGAAGATGCATCCTCAGAGCGCGGCGCACTATGCCGATGCGGCTGAGCGGGCGTTCAGGCGCAAGTAACAGGCATCGGTCATGGCAGGGAAGATGCGGGACTTTGACCCCAAGCCAACGCGGGGTCAGAGGTTCCCGAGTAATGAGTCCGCCATTCGGAACCTGAAGGGCTGGGACAAAGCGCCAGGTCCGGCGCAGGCCCTCGACCATTGGAAGGACGTGAATACGAAACGTCCTCGAATGGTGAACAACACGACGGCCAAACCGCGAAAGGTCCGATAAAAAATGCCGATTCCTCTGCAAGGCACGCCTGGGTTTCTTGACACTCGAAACCCCACGCTTCTGCCGAATTTCTACAAGCCCGTGGTGATTGGCAATACGACTGGGCTGCGTTCCCCTCGCGGCTATGTCCAGTCGAACCCTCGCGTGAGCGCGACCGTGAATGGCACGGTTGGCGGCACTGTGACCGCAGGAGATGTCATCACGCTGACCTTCGCTGTTGGCACGCTGCCCGGCGGATCGCTCGCCGTCAAATATACGGTCGTTTCGACTGATACCACTGAGACGATTGCTGAAAGTCTGGCGTCGGCGGTGAATGCGAACGCGACCGCGCAGAGCTTTGGCCTCACGGCGGGAATCACTGGCGCGTCTAACCCGGAAGAGATCAACTTTTTCTGGGATGGTCCGGTGGGGAACTTTGTCACGGTCAGCGCATCTGTCTCGGGATCGGCGACAGAGACGATCACCTTCAGCCCGACAAGCGGGAAAATGAGCGGCGGATCTGGGCCGATTATCGCGTCGAATAACTTCAGCTTCCAGAACAACAACTCGACGCACGCCTATTTCTTCGGGAACCCATACAACCCGCCATACACGGTCCTTTCGCTGATGGTGAGCCAGGGAATGCCGATCGTCTGATCGAGAGCAGTGATATGCCACTCACGGAATCAGAGAAAAGCGGCATCCGCCGGCATCTCCAATATCAGGAAATCGGGCTTTTGGTGACGTCACCGTCAGGTGGAACGCTGGCGTCTGCGGCTGCGTCCTGGCGGTTCAATCAGGCTTACGGGTTCCTGGAATATAAGATGAACAACATGAACCCCGCTGGCGAGGCGCGCTTGACGGGCGCGTATTACGGCGCGGTTTCCATCACGGGAACGCAGCCTGCAGAGGGAGATACGGTGTCGATCACCTTCGGCGCACCTACTGGCGTCTTGGCATCGTCTCCGCAGACTATCGTCGTGACGGCCGGCGCGCCGGTGCCAAATGTCGATGGCAGGTTGACGATGCTTGCCGAGATCGCGGCGCAGGTTGCGAGGAATCAGGTTCTTGCCTCGATCGGCATGCTGGCCCTGACGCCGTTCGGCACTGGCCCGTTGGCGTTGAACGCTGTGCCGTTCCCTGAGATTTCTTTCCGTTGCCTGACGCCGTTCACGATGGCTCTTTCGGCGAGCGGTGCGGTCTATCCGGCGATCAGTCACGCGCCTGCACAACTCTCGCCGTATGCGAGCGTCCTGAGCGATACGCCGGTCTATGGGTATGTGCCCATCCTCGATCAGCTTGAGGCGGCGTTGGGCGGCGCGAGCCAGAACCTTGATACCTACAGGGCCGCCGTATGGACGGGACGTATGAACGAAATCGGGCAACGGATTTCGCTCTACAAGGAATGGCAAGGAAGGCTGAGCGATTTTCTTGGGGTGCCACTCAATCTATACCGTCGCAATTTCTCGTCGCGTCATGGCGCAATGCGGTTTGCGTAGTGGTCAATTACGCGCTCGTTGATCAGAAGATACAAAAGGGATACGCGAAAGTCGGGAAATACATCGGCGCGGTCTATACGGTCTATCGCGCGCAGGGGCCGGACGATCCGATTTCGTCGGCAAATGTGGTAACGCAGACGAATGCCGCGATCGACGTTTCCGCTAAGATGACGTGGCCGCGGCCTGCAGTATTTGGGCAGTCTGAGCCCGACGCTTACGGCGCGTTCGACACGACGGGGATCAATCCAGGCGACTATTTCGTCGGCCCGCAGGGGACGTTTTTCCTGCACGATATCGAATCCTTTGTCGCCTATCACATGACGTGGTGCAACACGACGGTCTCTGTTCTCAGGTCTGAGGCGCCGGACTTCGTTGGTTCTCCCTATATGGCTGACGCCGTTTTGCAGGATGTGGCGTTGGCGCAGAACTGGCCGGCGAACGTGATCCTGACGGGGCGCCATGAGCGCACGTCGGTCGATCTGCCCGGCGATGCGAAGACGGGCTATTTCATGGCGCGGCTGCCGGTGAGTTTCCCGGTCCAGGTGCGGCAGAACGACCGCATCCAGGAACCGGATGGCGGCGTGTTCCTTGTGGCGGCGGCGGAGCTTACGCCTCTCGGCTGGCGTTTGATGATGGTCCGCGCGGCGAAGTGAGGTCGCTGTGGCAGACACATCGGACGTGGAACATGCGCTTGTTGTCGCGGTGCAAACGCAACTGGTTGCTACGCCACTCGGTATTCCCTTCAGTGTCTCGCGCGGGTGGCCCACGGGTCCGATTGCGCGTGAGATCATCGACAACGGATCAGGTCTGATTACGGTTTTCCCAGTCGGGTCGAGAGACGGGACGATATTCTGGCCGCGCCCGATCGTTATCCCGCCGCCCGCTCCCTCGATGGCGGTTTCGGTATCTGGGGCAACCGTGACATTCTCGGGTGTGCCGGCCTCTGGGCAGTTCGTAAGCGTGAACGCTGCATATTCGATCCCGGTGAGCAGCGGGCAGACGTTGAGCCAGGTGGCACAGTCTGTCGCTGCCGAGGTTCCCGGCGCGAGCGCGGGCGGCAGCTCCGTGACGATGCCACCTGGCATGATCCCGCTGACGGTGGTTGTCGTTCAGTCGGCGCCGGTGGTTCGCGAGATCGGCCGGTATGACGGTCTCATGCGCATCACGATTTGGGCACCGGTGCCGCCGGCGTCGGTCTCATCGAACGCATCGCTCTATCGAGACCAAGCCGGCGCATTGGTCGATCAAGCCATCCTGAGCGGGAATTGGCGCTTTCCTCTTCCTGACGGGACGGTGGCTACCTTGTGGCGTGGGTTCCGATATTCCTACGACGACCGTCCGCAGCAGTCCGGGATATTGCGGCGTGACCAGCACTACACGGTGCAGTTTCCGGTCACGACGACCGAGAACACGCCGCCGCTAGCTGCGGTCGATATCATCTCTACAACCTGAGGGATTAACATGCCGATTACGCAATACGGGGCGCTGAACACAACGGCGCTGGTAGTGCCTGATCTCTACGTCCAGATCGTGCCGCCATCGGCAGTTAATCTGAACGGCGTTCCGACGAACGTTGTGGGTGTCGTAGGGACGTCTTCATGGGGGCCGAAGAACACGCCAACGGTATTCGGGTCGATGTCGGAGTATGCGTCGGTTTTCGGGCCGATCATCGCTCGGCAATACGACATGGGGACGCCTGCCGCGCTCGCAGTGCAGCAGGGAGCACAAGCCTTTGTCGGGGTCCGCGTGACGGATGGAACCGACGTTGCGGCCAGCGTATCAGACAACACTACCACACCAGATATCACGTTCACGGCGCGCTATACCGGATCGCTGGGAAACAGCATCACGGTGACGCTTTCGGCCGGCGCTAACGCGAATACTTGGAATGCGATGGTTTCGCTGCCAGGCGTCGGAAGCGAGATTTTCCAGAACATCGGCGGCACGGGCAACGCATTCTGGGTCAACCTCGCCAATGCGATCAACAACGGGCAACTGGCGGCATTCCAAGGGCCATCTCAGATCATCACTGCGGCGGCGGGGAGCGGCACTGCGGCGCCGACGGCGGCATCCTACACGCTCACCGGGGGCACGGACGGCGCCTCGACCGTCACAACCACGACGCTGGTCGGTTCGGATACCGTTTCGCCGCAAACAGGCATGTATGCGCTGCGCAATCAGAACGCCTCGATCGGCATCCTCGCCGATGCAACGGAATCGACTGAATGGGGTCCGGTTGCACAGTTCGGGCTTGCCGAGGGTATCTACTTCGTCAATGCGCTGCCTGCCGGCAACACGGTTGCGGAATCTGTGACGGCAGTCCAAGCCGCCGGCGTCTCTAACTACTCGATGAAGATCATGCACGGCGATTGGATTTGGTGGCAAGACACTACCAACGCGGTGCTGCGGCTGGTCTCTCCGCAGGGGTTTGCGGCTGGCGTTCTCGCGAACCAGTCGCCGAACCAGTCATCCTTGAACAAGCAGCTTTTCGGGGTTGTTGGCAGCCAGCGCAGCGGGGTGGCCGGGACAAGCCAGCTTCTCGGCTACTCAAGCGCCGATTTGCAGGCGCTTTTCAGCGCTGGCATCGACGTGATTTCGTTTCCAGCGCCAGGCGGAAATTACTGGACGGTGCGGGCGGGCATCAACGCCAGCAGCGGGCAAGCGAAAGGCACTGGTGGCGACAACTACACCCGCATGACGAACTACCTCGCCGCGACGCTCAATGCTGGTATGGGGCAGTTTGTTGGCGATCCGATCACGACAGATCTGCTTTCCGAGATTGCCGGAGCGATCACGTCCTTCCTGCAAAATCTGGTGTCGCAAGGTTTTCTGTCGCCGATCGTATCGAGCAGCAACACATCGCCGCCATATTCGGTGGTTTGCGATGCGAGCAACAACCCGCAGAGCGCGATCTCGCGCGGATATGTGACCTGCAACGTGCAGGTTACTTACGAGTCGATCAATCGGTTCTTCATCGTCAACATGCAAGGCGGCCAGACAGTATCCGTCTCTGTGAACTAAGGACGCGATGTAATGGCGACTTCTCCCGGTTCATTTTCCATTGGTCGCGACGCGACTTTGATCCTGACGATGCCGGATGGAACGCGCATTCAATCGCGCAACCTGGATCGCGGCAGGGCGACGCAGGATATCAAGATGCTGACCTTTCATCCCCTCAATTCTCCGCCGTTGGCGCGAGCGATCCCGAGGGGTTGGCATTTCGAGTTCACGTTCTGGCGCATCGATTCCAATCTCGCCAATATCTTCGCGAACTTGGAGCCGGAATTCTGGTTCCTGAATGTGATTGTTCCGAACCTCGCGTCCGGTGGGTCGATGACCATTGAGTTCAGCGAGATCAACGGCAGCAAAACACGTGCCGTTTTCACTGGCGTTCTGTTCTACATGCAGGAATTTGCGAACCTGCAAGTGGATCGAGAGATCGATCAGACCATTCACGCTTTCGCTTCCTATCGTTCGCAGTAAGGGCATCATGCGCGAAACAATTGACATGCCGAATGGCAAAAAGTTCCTGATGGAAAACCTGACGCCGGGAGAGCGGTTTGATTTCCTTTCGGCGGTGGGCTCGAACTGGAACAGCGCGCCTTACATGTTCACGGCGGAAGCCGTGTGCAGTGTCCGAGAAATTGACGGGGTGGCGATTTCTCTGCCGAGTTCCGTTTCCGAGCTAAAGGCTCGCGCCGATGAGCTTGGCGATGCCGGCGTCGACGCCGCCACGGAATGGCTGCAAAAGAACAACAAATACAATCTGCCTAACAAGGAAGCGGCAAAAAACTAGCGCGGCACCCTGACCTCAAGGCGATCCTTTACCTTGTGTCAAAAGGGGTGCCATACGACACGGCGATGAATCTGACGCCGACTATGAAGTTGGCGTATGTGGTTGTTTTACGCGAGCTTGACGGAGCGGGCAAGTTCGATTGGGAAAGAGGAGAGTTCATTGCGAACGTTTAAGTCTCCTCGGCAATTCGCGCAGTTTCTCGAATCTGCCATTCCCCGCATGAGTTCTGGAATGCGTGAGGGCGGCCACAAGGCAGGCGCAATGCTTGTCGAAGAAGCAAAAAACATCCTGGGAAGCTACCCGCCCCCAGGGCCAGCCGATCGGTTTGGGCTTTCTGGTATGCTGCCGTATGATCCAATGCGGCAGTGGCAAGAGCTTGCGCCCATCACGGTGCATGAGAAGACCGAACTCGGATATTCTCCCCCTGACAATCCGTTGGTTAGAACAGGCGAGATGCGTGATAGCATCTCGTATGAGATCGCGCTTGACTCGCGTGCGATGGTTATAGTGGTCGGAAGCGATGTTCCATATGCGGTCGATCAGGAACTCGGGACTGAGCGCATACCGTCAAGGCCGTTCCTGGGGCGCGCCGTTTATGAACACCATCGCGAGGCTATTCAGGTTGTGCTCGTTGAGATGATGAGGCCGGTGCTCCGATGATTCCGGCTTTTGAAGTTGGCGCGAGCATTGTCCTTGATCCTAAGATTCTGCAATCGCTTGAGCAGGTCATAGGTCAGTTCAAGCTGCTCGATGACGTTCTCAAGAACGTGCAATCGTCCCTGGATGGCATGGCGAAGGCGATGCGCGGAATTGCCGGTGACGCGCAACGGGCGGCCCGAGCATGGGAAAATGCTGCGCGGCAAATGAGCAAAGCGGCAAACGTTGGCGGCGGTGGCGGTGGCGGCGGTGGCGGTGGCGGCGGTGGCGGCCGTGGCGGCAGCGGTGGCAGCGGCTCCGGCGGTGCGCTTGTTCCGTATGGCCCAGGTTATCCACTCGTTCCGTATAGCGGCGGGGGCGGCGGTGGCGGAGGCGGCGGCCCACTTGGTCCACATGGTGGGGGCGCTGCTGGTGGCGAAAGTGGTGGCGGTCCCATAGATTTGGGAGACCCACGTTTAGGGGGAGGTCCGCTAAATTGGAATAAGGCTGGCGGGGCTTATATGATCGGCTCGGCCGCAAGCCAAGCGCAGTCGGTTATATTTGGCCAAATACAAAATATGTTTCAAGCGGGCGCGCGAGCGGAGCAACAGCGCGCTGCACTTCATGCCGCCGGCGTAAGCAACGAAACAATAGCGGCTATCGAAGCTCAGGTCTTAGAGCTTTCATCTCAGATTCCAGGATTGACGATCGCAGGCGGCCTTAAAAGCGTGCGGGAGCTTCGTAATGTTTTTGGAGACTCTGACAAGCAGCTTTCCGAAACACGGCAGTTCCTTCCTGCCCTGCTAAAAGCGCAGTCAGTTTTCTCGTCTCTCGGGGTTTCTGGAGATGCGATTTATGACGTAGCTAAGGCGGCAGAGCTGCAACGGTTTCTCATCAACAAAAAGACCGGTCAGGTTGATCCCGCGACATTCCAAAAATATATCGACACGATAGCTACAGTTACGTTGCAAACCGGCGGCAAGGTGGGGCCCGCTGATTTCTTGCAATTCGCGAGGAACGCTGGTGCGGCCGGCATATCTCTTACGCCAGAGCTTCTATTCACCGAGATGCCTACTTTGATGATGGCTCTTGGGGCAAGCCGCGCCGGGACTGGCGTAAACGCTCTCATGCAAATGATGGGCGGCGGCGTGTCAAATATGTTTTCTTCTGAGTTCCTGCGCCGCATGGGGCTTCTGCCGGAGAATTTCAAGGAAAATGAAGTTCCCATTGGCCGAACTATTATCAACACGCATAAACTTTCGGGATGGCAGACTGCGCAAACTGATCCTGTAAAATGGGTAGAAAACTATCTTATGCCTGCTCTTGCTGCGCATGGCTATAAAACGGCAGAACAGCAGGCGTTTGCAGTTTATCAGGCGATCCCACAAAGGACCGCGCAGCGTCTTACATCAGAGATCATAGCCAACCAAGCTCTCATCGCTAAGGACCGCAACCTCATAATCTCTGGCGCAACCACGTCAAACGCTGCTTTCCAGACATTTTCGCAAACGCCAGAGGCAAGAATGACGGCGATGATGAGCGCCATCGAGAATTTCTATACCGTTCTTGCCGGCCCGAATATGCAATCAATGGTCAACGTGCTAAATGGTATAACAAGCGGCTTCTCTGGAATTGGCGGATTCTTTAGAGACAATCCAAATCTTTCTAAATTACTGCTCGACCTAGCCGCTGGCATGGTTGCTTTCGCAGCGGCGGCTAGAGCCATGAGCGTAATTATGATGGGTTCTATGGCATTGCAGGCGCTGGGCGTTCCGGCGCCTTTGGCAATTATGACGTCGTCTTTGGGTGTTGCCGGGTTTGCTTGGATGTTTGACAATCTTACATCCGCCAAGAGCGACCCCAACAGTCCTGGGTATGATCCGCGCAAAGATCCGAATTTTCCGTCTTTGTCGCATCCTCTTGGCGGTTTGTTTACCAATCATCCGATCTCATTGCCTCATTCTCCAAACGCGCAATCCGACCCTGGCACTCCTGCCGGAGGAGCGCCGAGCCTATTCCACAAGGAATCCTACACGCCAAACGGCGGCATGTCAGCGATGCCGGTTTACATCATCAACGTGCGCGATCTCTATCACGGGATCATGCACGGCATGTCGAACGACGCCGGGTTCCCGCCGATCGGCCCGACCGAGCACAATAGCCGGCTTGGTCAGCAGACCGGCGGCTATGTCGGGGCGTCAATCTGATGAGCGGCGTTGCTCTCTTCGAGGTCGAAACCCTCGCATCCGTTGCGCAAACCGTTATCCTCGGCCCGCTCATTCTGACTGGCATCGAGGTGCCGGAAAACATGCGCTACGGCGGCGCGCAGAGGATCGCGACGCACAAGCTTCTTGGCGGCGCGCGCGTCCTCGATGCGATGGGCCGCGATGATCTCGATATCGAGTTCAGCGGGGTTTTCAGCGATCAAGACGCGGTGCTCAGGGCGAAAATCCTGGATGCGTTGCGCGTGCAAGGCGCGCCGGTGGTTCTGTCCTGGTCGATGTTCTCCTACCAGGTCATCATTTCCGATGCGCTGATTGATTTCACCTATCCCGCATGGATCAAATATCGGGTTGTCGCGCGGGTCATCGCGGACAATGCGTGGCAGCCTCCATCATACCAGATTGACGCATTGGCGCAGGTCACGAATGACTTGCAAGCTGCGATTGCTTTCCTGCCGCCTGGGCCGGCGCAGGACGCGGCTGCAGTCGGCTTGGGAGCCATGGAGGTCGAGGGGGCCGCGACGTTCGGCACGGCATCCTATGGCGCGGCGCTGGGCGATATCGCGACATCAGGAGGCGCGATTGCCACTGTCGCCACGACGGCCGGCGAACAGCTTGCAAGCCTCAGCTCAGGGCTCACGGCTGGAATCCTTGGGACGACGGCGCCGCTGACCGCCATCTCGTCCGTTGGGACTGCCGCGACCGCCACAACCACACTAGCCGGAGCGACGATTGCCGGAGGCTACAATGCGCGCGCGTTGTCGAACATGAACGGGGCGGCATGATGGCGACGATCTCGCTGATCTCTGGCAACCTGTTTCAGGCGGCGTTTAACCAGTATGGCGACCCTACGCAGTGGATTGTTCTTGCGCAGGCAAATGGGCTGACTGATCCGTTCATCCTGACGCCAACTACGCTTACCGTTCCGCCGGCGCCTCCGCCTTCGACCGGAGGCATACCCTCACAATGAGCACGTCGCTCGCTGTTGGGCAATCGTATGGCCGGAAACCTCGCCTGCGGATCGACGTTGGCGGGGAGACGCTAAACAACCCGCTACGCGCTTCTATCAGACAGAATAACGCCTATCAGGCATCAACGTTCGAGTTCTCGGTGGCGACTACGGGCGATAAGCATGATCTTGCATGGTGGTCATCGCAGGCTTCCATCACGGCCGAGGTTTTCATCGGCTTCCTCCAACCTGACGTTCCTGTAAACTCTCCGATAAACTGGGTTTCGATGATCTATGGCGTCGTCGATGAGATCAACATTGATTTCATCAACAAGATAATTTACGCGCGGGGGCGCGATATGACAGCCCTCTTGATTGATTCGCGCACGAACGAGGTCTATCCGAACCAGACGGCTAGCGAGGTTGTATCTCAGATCGCCGCCAATGCTGGGATGCAAGCGCAAGTCGTGCCGACGACCAGGAAGATCGGACGCTATTACGACAACGACCACGTCAGGACGAGGATGGGGGCACTGAGCGAGACGATCACGAGATGGGATCTGATCGTATGGCTTGCGGCGCAAGAATACTACGACGCCTACGTGAAGAAGAATACGTTGTATTTTCAGCCGGCGCAGTCGGAAAGCACCGCGCCGATTTTCAATGTGCAGTTCTCCACATCTCCGCGTGGCGCGAATGTCGAAACCATGGTGGCGAAGCGGTTTCAGACAATCGCCGGCAAGATAACCGTCAAGGTTCTCTCTTGGAACACCATCTTGGAGAAAACGATTACCGCTAGCGTGACAGGTTCGGCGAACACGGGCAAAACTGTGACAAACCCTCAGACATACGTTTTTTATCGCCCGAACCTGACGAAAAAAGAAGCATTGACGCTCGCGCAGTCCAAGCTGAAAGAGATCACCCGCCACGAGAAAGTCATCACCGTTACGATGCCGGGTGACACGATATTGACGCCGCGGCATATCGTGCGTGTGGCTGGAACGGGAACAAACTTTGATCAGGATTATTTTCCTGACGTGATCATCCGCGAGATCGATTTCCACTCTGGCTATCGGCAAGAGGTCGTGCTGAAAAACAGTTCCGCGAATATGATTGTGCAGGAGTCCTAGTAATGCACTACATGGACGAACTGCTAAATCACCACAAGCTCAGAGAAAAATCGGTATTTTCGGCATCGGGTCAGCCGCGTATCGGAATTGTGGAAAGCTACAACCCGAACAACGCGACAGTGCGCCTTACGGTGCAGCCGAACGGCGTGCTGACCGGATGGCTGCCGCTGATGGGGCTTTCGGTCGGCAGCGGATGGGGCGTCATCTGCCCGCCGGCAATCGGAGCGCAGGTGATCTATGTCTGCCAGGAAGGAAGTTCTCAGGACGGCGTCGTCATAGGCGGCGTGTGGAGTTCGGCGAATCTGCCGCCGGCTGCTCAGGCGGGAGAGTTCTGGCTCGTTCATTCGACTGGCTCGCTGCTAAAGCTGACGAACGATGGGAAGGTTACGATCACCGCGCAGTCCGGGTTCACCGTCAACGGCAACGTGACAGTAAACGGCACCGTCACAAGCACCGGCGATGTCGTGGCGGGGTCGATCAGCTTGCAGAACCATGTGCATGGCGGCGTGACCTCTGGCACATCCGACACAGCGGGGCCAGTCGGATGATGCCTGATCTAGCGCACTGGTTCGGGAATGATCTGGCATGGAGTGCCACTGGCGACCTCGCCGTGGTATCCGAGCCCATTTCCGGTGAGCAGAGAGTGTTGCGGCGGCTTCTGACGGGTCTCGGGGCGTATATGTGGGAACCGGGCTACGGCGCCGGACTGCCTGGGCTCGTCGGGAGCACAGCAACTGCGGCCTCGATCCAGGCGCTCATCTTCTCTCAGATTTTCCTTGATCCGAGCGTGGCCTCGTCGCCATCCCCCACTGTCTCCGTCACCCAGAACGCGAACGGTTCGTTCCAATGCAGCATATCCTACGTCGATGCACAGACTACCAATCCCGTGACGCTCTCGTTCCCTGTCGGCACGTTGCCGGCTGAGCAAATCCCAACCGGGGCCTTCACGCCGTGAGCGGATCGCAGAACCAGGGCGGCACGCCAAACACCACGCCGCCGCCGCTTTCCCTTCTCAATTTCAATTCGCTTGTTCAAACGATGGCGGCGTATGCCCAGGGCGCGGCTTCGGTCACTCTGAATTTCGCCGTTGGATCGGTTCTTCGGGCGATCTTCCAAGCGTCCGCAGCTATCGGCCTTTGGCTGCAAGCGTTGCTGGTTCAGGTTCTTGCGGCAACGCGGCTATCAACGAGCGCCGGAACTCAGGTTGATAGCTTCGTCAACGATTTTGGCTTGTCTCGGCAGGCGGCTATTGCGGCGACGGGCACCGTTACCTTTTCGCGATATACCAGCGCGCTGACGGCGACAATCTCCCCTGGCGCAACCGTGCAGACCGCCGATGGGTCTGTTTCGTTCGCCGTTATCGCAGACACCACGCAGAGCGCCTGGAATGCCACGCAGAACGCCTATGTTATCCCCGCCGGGGGTCCATCGGCGAACGTGACAGTTCAGGCTCAAACGCCTGGCATCATTGGCAACGTGCTGGCGAACACGATTACGGTCATCACGCAAGCCATTCCGGGTGTCGATTACGTCACAAACCAGGATGCTTTCACCAATGGCGTGGCTGCGCAGAGTGATGCCGCGCTTAAGGCGGCGTTCGTTCAATACATCAACACGCGCGCTCTCGGGACAGTGGCAGCGGCGCAATACGCCGTCGAGGCGCTTGGCGAGAATGTAACGGCCACCATCGACGAAAACGTTAGCGTGAGCGGATCCTATCAGCCTGGGAATTTCGTCGTAACTGTTGATAACGGAACCGGATCTCCGCCGTCAACCTTGATCGCCAGCGCGCAGGCTGCCGTTGAGCAAGTGCGCGCCGCCGGGATTACATTCGCAGTGCAGCCGCCAACGGTTATCACCGCGAACGTCTCTGTCATGCTGACGCTTGCGACTGGCTCGACGGCATCTTCGATCCAGACGGAAGTCAACGCGGCTATTGCCAATTACATCAACGCTCTGCCGGTTGGCGCCGCGCTGCCATATATGCGGCTTGCTCAACTAATCTTTGACGCATCGCCTTATATCTTGAACGTGACCGCGCTCACGTTGAACAATGCCACCGCCGACCTCGGCGGAGGGATCGGTCAGGTTGTCCGCGCCGGAGCGATGACCATCAACACGCAATTCGGCGTTGCCTGATGTTCGGCGCAAATCCGATTGCCTCCGAACCGTATGGTTACGGCCCCTATCTGACCATTACGCCGACGCCTCCTGGGCCTGCGCCGTCTTCTCCCGCGATTACGATTCAAGACATGGTATCGCGGATTCAGGCGCTCCTACCGTTCGGCTGGTTTGGGAATGGCGCGACGCCCGTTTTAACGGCGGTTTTGACCGGCATCGCGGCCATGTGGGTATGGCTCAACAACCTGATAGGATATGTCGCGGAGCAGGCGCGAATTGATACCGCGACGGATGTCAACCTTGATATGATCGCGGTGGATTTCTTCGGACCCTACAACGTCCTGAGAAAAGTCGGAGAAAGTGACGATTCCTATCGCGCTCGGATTTTAAGCCTTCTGCTTGCGCCGGCCAACACGCCAAACGCCATAGTCGAAATCATCAACGATTACTTTGGCGTTCATGCCACAGTTTTTGAACCCGCGCAGGCCGGTGATACCGGCGCATACGCAAGCGGGATTTCGGCAGCGGCAGCAAGCGCCTACTATCTTCAGACAGGCGATGCGTCCGAATATCAAGGACTATCGCAGGGCTTGGCATGGAACACGGCGGGTGGATATGGAAGCCTGGCGCTGCCGTATCAGGCGTTTGTCAGCGTTCCGCAGCCGCTCCAAAACAGCATCGCCAATATTGCCGGATATACCGGGGAAGTCGATGGAAGCTATGTCGGGATGCCAGGCGGCTACGATGGCGGCGCGATCGAATGGATTTCTCTCAGCGATAGCAATGCGATCGTCACTGACGACGAAATATACGCTGTAATCGCAGCGACTATGCCAGCAGGCACTATCGCGTGGACTCAGGTAACAGGTGGGTAAATAATGGACAGAGTATTGGTATATCCTGGCGAGATTCCTCGCTCTTCTGATATCCTACAGCTTCAGCGCTGGATAATGGAAGCGCATGGATGGCTCATCGCTGGAGCCAGCGGGCAGAACACGGTATTCACCGGGCTGCAATGCGTTCCGACAAGCCCGGCCAGCATGTCGGTTGTTGTCAACCCTGGTGCGATTTTCTCTCTTGAGGAAATTGACACAACGGCCTTTGGATCGTTGCCGGCAAACACAAACCCGTTGATGAAATCTGGCTTGAGCACGTCTCCAACGACATTCACGCTCACCGCGCCGTCAACTTCTGGGTATTCTGTCAACTACCTCATTCAAGTGCAATTCCAGGAATCGGACGGGAACCCGACTGTTCTGCCATACTACAACGCCGCAAACCCGGCGCAGCCGTTTAGCGGCCCCGGCAACAACGGTCAGGCGCAAAACACTGCCAGGCTTGAAATTGCGGCGTTGCAGCTTGTGATTGGCGTTGCCGCACCGACTGGATCGCAGGTTACGCCGGCCGTCGAGTCCGGCTGGTATGGCTTGTGGGTCATCACTGTCAACAATGGGCAAACAAGCATAACTGCGGCAGATATTTCCCTATACCCAGGCGCTCCCATGTCCGGGGCTCCCTTCGCTTCGCTGGCGGGGAACCCTAACCAGCAGTTTGCGACGGCGCCCACGACCGCGAACAATCAAGCGCCTCCGCTTTCGCAAATTCAAGCGCAGTTCGCTCCTATCAACGGCAACGGTTCTAACACTTTCGCGGTTGCGCCGGCGAGTGCGAGCGCGCCGCAGAACGCGCCGCAGTTTGGGCAGATGTTCGATCTGCAATCGCCGAGCGCGAGTGGCAGCATTACGCTTTCGGCAATGCGTACGATCATTATTCCATCGACGAGCACAGCGATCACGCTCACGATGCAGCCCGGCACGATCGCAGGTCAGTGGTGCGAAATCATTGGCACGTCGTCAGGCGTGACGGTTCAATCCAATGTTACATCTGGATTACCTTTCTTCACGCTACCGGATGACTCGGATGTCTATTCATTCACTCTATCCACCTACGGGGCATCTCTTATTCTGATCTGGGACGGTCAAAACTGGCGCGCGCAGACCATCGGCCAAACGGTCATAGCCGATGCCGCGAGCGGCAATCAGGCGCTCGCATTGGGGCAAGCAAATGGCCTGTACATGCCGATTGGCGAAACCATAGTAAATACCTTCAACGGACGCAATGGAGCGGTTTCGCTTTCGAGCGGGGATGTTACGAACGCGCTTACTTATATCCCGGCGGAAGTTAATGGATCGAGTTCGGAGCAATTCAACGTTGCGAATGCAACGGCCCCAACGGAGGCCGTTAATCTCGGGCAATTTACTTCGTCTCTTGGCGCGGCGGGTTGGATGGAACTTCCGAATGGAATTATTTTGCAGTGGGGATGGGGGATGGTCACGTCAACAAGCACGGGTAATTTTTCTTCGACGGTGACACTCCCTATAGCTTTTCCGACAGCCGGGCTTTTTGCTATCGGCAACTGGGGCGGCAGCAATCCACCTGGAGGCGGATCGGCGTTCCCATTCACGACCCTTCCGGATACGAGTCAAGTCAATCTCGGAATATATGCGCCTGCGGCTGGGACTTTCATGGTTGCTTATCTGGCAATAGGGCACTGAAATGGCATATTTTGCACAATACGATCCCTCCGCGATCACGCCAGCGAAGATAATCGGATGGTACAATACCGGTGCGCACTCGTATCCAAATTTACCATCTGCGTCGAATCTGCTTGAAATTTCGGAAGCGGAATGGCGCACGCACTATGCCAATCCCGATGGCTGGGCGGTTTCCGCCGGCAAACTGGTGCCCTATACGCCGCCGGCGCCGGTGCTGACTCTCGCTCAACAGGCCGCAAATGCAGCCGTCGCCGGGCTCACGGTCGCGCTCAGCGGCACCATGACGCTTGCGGCGACGCTATTTCCGACAGACACCAAAACGCAAAAGGCCATCGAATCCATGAACGCGATAGCGCGCGCTGGCGTCCTGCCGCTCGGCTCGACGACCTATCCGATGATCGACGCCAGCGAGAAGTGGCACCATTTCACGGCGTCGCAATATCAGGCCGTTGCCGGCGCCATCGCCGCCTACGTTTCGGCGTGTGATCTCATCGCCGCCGGCAATCCGCTCGGCGTGACGGAACTTCCTGCGGCATCAGTTTCGTTGGTGGTGTGATGGATCGCGGCATCGTCTATCCTTCGTCCATCCCCCTCGATACAGATAACCTATACCCGCAGCGGGCGGCGATGGAAGCGATCGGCTGGCTCATGCAAGCCCTATGGGGCTCGCCGAACAATGCCTTCGTTTTCGGGCTTGGATGCACGCCATCCGGCATGAACGCCGTCGTCGGTCCTGGCGGTATCGTCGTTACTACTGTCGTCGATGCCAATCAGTATGGATCGCTTCCAGCAAACACAAATGCCCTAGTCAAAATGGGCATCAATCAGACATCGACCACGTTCCCGATCACCGCGCCGACAACGACGGGCGATAGCATCAACTATCTGATCCAAGGGCTTTTCCTCGAACAGGACGGTTCGGCTTTGGTTCTGCCCTACTACAACGCCGCCAATCCATCGGTGACGTATGCCGGCCCGCAAAACGACGGAATTTCCCAGAATACGAGGCGGATGCAAACTGTCTCGTTGGAGAGCCTTGCTGGCACTCCGGCTCCGACTGGATCACAAACAACGCCAACGCCAACTGCCGGATGGACGCCACTCTGGGTCGTCACTGTTGCCGAAGGGCAATCAAGCCTGACGGCGTCCGACATCTCCCCATATCCCGGCGCGCCGTTTGCGTCCCCCTCATCGCCGATCTTGACGCTTTCCCTAGGAGCATCGCCTGCAACTTATACCGCTGTTGTTCCTGGAAATTTAATGCTATCTGGCGGAACGGTAACGGGGATTACGCTAACGCGGGGCGGCGGCAGCGCAACGCTTTCGACCTCTGTCGCGACCATACCAATGTCGCTCGGGGATTCGGTGACAATCACCGCATCTACGATGCCCACTGTTTATTTCGTGCCGGGGTAATCAGATGGCAATCCTAGCAGCCGATCTCGTCGCGGAAGCGGTCAACGCCCCATCGGGTGGGGCTGCTTTCTCCATATCTGCCACCGCCGCATGGAACGGCGGATATAGGACGTTTGCTTCCATCCCTGGCATTACCACCGGCAGCCAAGTTTACTATTCCGCAAGAGATTCTTTCGGCAACTCTGAAGTCGGTATTGGGACTTACGCTAGTTGAGCGCTCACTAGAACAGCCATCATAACTAGCAACAATAGTAATAACGCGGCGAATTTCATTGGCACAGTCACTGTCGCGAACGTGCAAACTGCGGAAAGTGTTCTCACGATCGGAGGCACGTTTAAGGCCGGCTTGCTGTTGGAAGCTCAATCGCCGGCGACGATCGATGCGACTGCTGGCACGACGCTTCTGGCTGCCAACATCGTCTCTCGGACCATCATACGATCGGGGCCAACGACGGCGTTTACGGACACTCTTGATACGGCGGCGAATATCATCGGCGCCATACCCAATGCGCAAAGCGGATTCGGTTTCGAGCTAACCATCTCCAACACGACATCAGAGAACGACACTCTCGCCCTTCCATCCGGCGGCGGCGTTAGTTTTGTCCTTACCGGCGCCCAAACATCCACTATTCAACCGCAAAATTCAACGCGATGGTGGGTCGGGATCACGAATATCACCAGCGGCGAGCAATCAGTCACGCTTACGCGCATCAGTTCTGGCGGAATATAACCTAGGAGCACGAAAATGGCCTCGCTTTCTACCTACCTCTCTGACGCTCTTATCAATCACTCGAACGGCGTCACCGCATACACGATGCCAACCGTCTATGTGGCGTTGCTCTATGCCAGCGCTGGCGAATGGACGGCATCTACCGCCATTACCGCCGGCGAGGTCGTCGTTCCGACTACGATGAACGGGCATCTCTATATCTGCACGACCGCCGGCACGACTGGGACCACGCAGCCGACCTGGCCGACGACCAGCGGCGGCACTGTGACGGATGGCACCGTCGTTTGGACCGAGATGACGCCGGACTTGGAAGCCAACACCTCGGTCCCGGAGGCCAACTATACCGGATATGCGCGTGTCGCACTCGCCTCGCTCATGGGCAGCGCGTCGGGCGGCAGCGCCTCGAATACCAGCCTGATTGGCTTCCCGACCGCAACCGCCGGGAATAATTTGATCGTTGGCGTGGCGACGTTTGACGCCAGCACCGCAGGGAACCTGCTGAAATTCGGCACAACCACAAGCACGCTTGCGGTTAGCACGAATATCACGCCGCAAGTTCCCGTTGGCGATTTGCTCACAAGCATGAGCTGATCCTATGCGCACGGCTTCGGGCGCCCCCGAAGCCGTGCGCTCGGAATCGTGGCATCATTCAGGAGATCACGATGTCTTGGACGCCCGCGCAGATCAAGGCTGCCTATTCCGCTCTATCGCCAGCGCCGGCCTCGCTCGAAGCCGCAGCGACGGCGCTCAACGCCCAGACGACGACGGTTACGGTGCCGGTGCCGATCGCCAGTGTGGCGGCGTATCTGGGCCTCGTCGGGAAGCTCGGCGCGATCGAGGCATTCGCTAAGTCGCCGCCGAGCCTCGCGAGCGCGCAAGCGGTGGCGGCAGCGCAAGGACTATGGGAGATGATCCAGTCCCCTGCCGCGTTTCCGCCGTTCGATATGCCGAATGCGACCGTGGCGGCGTCCGTCGAGGCGATGCTCGCGGCGCTGGTCTCGCCCGGCACCGGCGTCACGGCTCCGATCAACAGCACGGATCAGGCGACGATCCTGGGGCTCGCATCGCAGACCGTGTCGGTATGGCAGCCGGCGGTTACGGCGGGCGACGTGCAGACCGCGTTGGCGCTGGTGCCATGAACCCTGAGAAGCCCAAACTCTCCCCGCTTGCGGCCCAGGTCATCGCGGACATACGGCATAGCGCAGATCCTAAGGATTGCATCTCGCTATCCTTGGTGGCCAGGTTACTGGCGCTCGCGCTGACGTCGCCGGCGGAAGCGGCGCGCGTTCTCAATGAAATCGCTGATCACCTGGGGTAAATCATGGCAACGACCGATTTTGGCAATTCCCCGACCGTAGCAGTCACTCCGGCCATCACGCTCGATGGCCTGGGAAATGGGACGGTTGCGACCACGACCGCCGCGATTGCCACTCCACTGACAACCGGCGGCAATTTCTATGAGCGCGCGAGGCTTGAGATCAACCTTGGCGCAAGCACGGCGGTAGGCACCAGCGGCACGTCGAACATCTCGGCGGTGCTGTTTGGCTCTGCCGCCGGCACTACGGTTCTGCCGTCAACGGGAGTGAGCAACGGGCAGATTTACCCGATCACCGGCTCGCGCGTTGGCGGCAATACGATCGTATCCACCAGCACGCAGCTTCTCGTTGTCGATGACCTGCCGGTGCCGCCGCTCGCGAGCATGGAACTGAGCGTGCTCAACAACCTCGGCGTGGCGTTTCCCACCAACACTCCGCCAGCGGCCCCGACGCTGAGTTCGGTGTCGGGCGGCACGCTCGCGGCGACTACGTATTATGTGAAGATTACCTACGTGAACGCCGCAGGCGAAACACTGCCGTCCGCCGAGGCAAGCCTCGCGGTAGCTGCGGATTATGTGCTCTCGGTCGCCAGCCCAGCCGCGACCTCGGGAGCTTCGGGATGGAATGTTTTCGTTTCCACAACCAGTGGAACGGAGACGCTTCAGAATAGCAGTCCGATTGCGATCGGCACGGCATGGCAGGAGCCGACGACGGGCCTC
>JAEHJW020008589.1_pt1 | contig 22370 bp, 22 predicted proteins | sample 9271431 | NCBI WGS metagenome assembly JAEHJW02 | reverse complement strand
ATGGCAGCAGTGGTAAAGAGATGGAACGAACTGTTGGAAAACAAACTCGTGAAAAAGTGGTATGAGAACAATAATGCAGGAAGTAACCTAACAGCAGGATATTACCTTAGAAATCTTGGCATGTTCCTTGAATTTCTGAATAAGGTTGATTATGTGGAAAACAAGGAAAAATGGCAGTCCGTAATGAAGGAAGCACCGAATAAACTGATAAATTTAGCAAAAGAAGATTTTAATTTTTATGCCGATGCCTATACTGAATTTGTAAGAAAATTGGAGAAAGAAGGCAAGAGTGGAAGTGGTATAGCAGTAACAATATATGCAGTAGTTAGTTTTCTTGACTTCAATCGTGTCCCAGGGAGGGTTAAGATTAAGATTGGAAATAAGGGAATACGTCCAGTGAAGGATAATGAAACAGTTCCAACAAATGATCAATTGGCTACAGTCCTTAGACAGGCAAGAACAAAGACAGGATTGATGATTAGCCTCATGGCATTCTCAGGTGTAAGACCGGAAGTAATTGGCAATTATAATGGCACTGATGGATTAAGGATTTCAGATCTCCTGGACTTGAAGATTAATGATAGTATTGAGGTAACAAAAATTCCATTAAAAATCAGGGTTCGCACGACATTGAGCAAGAATGACAGGGAATATTATACATTTCTCTCACAGGAAGGCTGCATCTATCTGAAAGAATATCTGGAACAGAGGTTAAAGGAAGGAAAATTAAAAGGGGAAGACCCATTGATACTGCCTTCTCAATCAAATGGACATTCATTTTTAGAAACTGCTTTCGTGAGCAGGTATATTAAGGATGCAATTATGAAAAGTGGCTTCTCCTGGAGACCTTATGTTTTAAGAAGATATTTTGTAACTCAATTGGCATTGGCAGAGAGTAAAGGAATGATCACACATTCATGGAGGCAGTTTATTTCAGGTCATAAGGGAGATATGCAGTCAGTTTATGAGGACATGACGGCACATATAGATGAAGTAAGGCAGGCGTATGAAAGGGCTACAAAATATTTGGGCACAATAAATTATGAGGTCAGTAAGGACGAGGTAAATAGGGAAGTCGTTAAGGGAATGTTGAGATATTTCGTTGAAGTTCCAGAGGATGAGATAGATAAAATTGTAGCACTTGAACCAGATGAGGTGGGAACTAAAATTTGGGATGCGTTTGAGAAGATATATCAAAAGAGGGTCATGGAAACCTATAAAGCCATAACCAATGGTGAGGATGCTGGGGAGATTGAAAAGCTTGAATTTAAACGGATGCACGATCAAATAGATGCAGACATAAATAGATTGAAGGGTAGAACCAATGGCGGAAGGCAGGTAGCAGTTCCAAGTGAATATGTACAGGCATATTTGGAAGAAGGGTTTGAATTTGTGGCAGTGGTTGGAGATAAGGCAATAATGAGACTTCTTGAAGGATAGATTTTGGACTTAACCGCACTTTCACTTCCCATTGTATTGGAAAACCATTTCAGAAGTGTTAATGTTTTAGTTTATGGATATTAAAGATGGGAATCCCGTCATTTCCACATTACACAATAAGTAAGACTGTTTTATGTCTTTGTGAAGTTTCATATTCTTATTCCCTAAATTAGGTTATTTTTCACATTTAATAAACTTAAATTCATATTTTTATTCCCTAAAATTGCATATTTTCATATTTTACCATATTTTCAGATCTGAAAATTTCGACCCTTTATATTATATACTAATTTCGGAGATAATAAAAATGGAACACCATAATTTCACATTTTACTAATCATTTGAATTAATTACAGAAGGAAGTACTGTCCAGGTAGACAATAGGACAAAATGCGAGACATCAAGTATTATTAAAATATTTCTATTTATGCCTATAACTTCAGATGAATTTTCAAAAAGGGAAGATAAGTGGGTCTTAGGAAGATTTAGTTTTAGACCCGCCAGGTTTTTCAGGGATAATTTGACTGGCGGGTCTTTGCGACAAACTTCTTAAAGAGAAGTTTGAACAAGAAAGTGTGCGATAAGTTATAATATTCATGTATAGATATAGGCAGGACTGGTCGGTGTCACTAAAATCATCATAATGAAATATTAGTGCTAAATATTGAGTTAGGCACTAAACGAATGAACGACTACTTTCGGTGTTTATATGAAATCGGAAAAAAATCGAGAATTGATAGATTATAGAGAAGAATTTGTGCAAGAGGAGGAAGAGAAACCAATAGAGTTACCGAAGCAAGAAGAGTTCTTTAGAATGCCAAAGAAGTTTGGTACGATTCCTGATGTTGAAAGGGCCCCATTGAATTGGAACAGCAAAAAGGGATATACCAATTTATTTCCCAAGGTGCGCCTACCTTTTCAGAAAATAGATACGATTTCTTTCGGAAATAAAGAACTAGAATCAAATAAGCTTTACTGGGGGGACAATCTGCACATAATGCGGCTTTTGCCTTCTGATTCCATAGACTTAATCTATATTGATCCTCCATTCTTTTCTGGAAGAAATTACAATGTGGTGTTCGGCGACCAAAATGAAGTAATGACCTTTGAAGATATTTGGGATGGTGGATTGCCAACCTATTTAACGTGGTTAGACGCCAGACTTGTAGAGATGAAAAGATTGCTGAGACCTAGTGGCTCGATATATGTCCATCTGGATTGGCATGCAATTCACTATATAAAAACAGAAATGGATAAAATCTTTGGATATGATAATTTTAGAAATGAAATAATTTGGCATAAAAAGGGGGGGTTAAAATCAGTAGAGAAGATATTTCCTAGAAAATACGATGGCATACTGCTGTTTACTAAATCAAACGAATATACATTTCATATTCAAAGGAAGTTAGCAGAAGATAATGCGTTGTATGACAGATGGATAAAGTATAGTCGGGATGGTAAGACAGTTTTGTATAAAGATTTTCCTCGTACGGATAAAGTAAAATTTACTGATTACACAAAGAGGTTTATCGCTCAAAATGGAAGAAAGCCGGAAGCAGATGATGTATTCTATGTGTTTGAGGGAGCCATAATGGATTCAGTATGGGAAGATATTGCAGATATTTATAGGGGGCAACCAGAAAGACTTGGTTATCCGACTCAAAAACCCGAAGCTTTGTTAGAGCGCATTATAAACACTTCTTCCAATGAAGGAGACGTTGTTGCAGATTTTTTTGTTGGCGGTGGAACAACAGCAGCGATAGCTCAAAAGCTTGGCAGAAGATGGGTGGTTTCGGACATATCTAGAATAGCTATAGAAATAACAAAAGGTAGGATACTTAAATTACTTAAAAGCGAGACCGGGACGCAAACAAACTTGGGTAGGGTAGCCAACATGGAAGTCTGGTCGTGGGGGTTCTATGATGTGGACAAACTAAAGGAATCTAACGACGAGGAATTTGAAGAATTTGTGGTGCGTGCTTTTGGGGGAAGGCCGATAATAGGTGAAAAAACTATAAGCGGTATAAAGAATGGATTACCGATATTAGTGGGTTCGAACGACCCCAAGAAATCAATAAATAAGAATGATGTGCTCCAATTCGCTAAATATGTAAATATGAATTATGAACTGAAGAAAACCGGGATAATATTGGCTTGGGGTTTCTCAGAAGATGCGATTAAGGCTAAAGAAGCGCTGGCAAATCTAGGTAGTGAAGTTGAATTTGTGAAAATTAAGCCGTTCAGGATAGGTTCTGTAGAGTTTATAAATGAAGTAATAGAAAACAAGGAAGAATACAAAAAGGTATTCCGATTCGTATTTCCGCCACAAGTGATGCTTCACATAGATAAAAAAGACTCTGGCGAATACATTTTCGACTTTTCTGACTCAGTCTCGTTAAACAATGGAAAAATCATAAATATACAAGCTGACTTCGATTTTGATGGCAATTTTGTACCAGCTAAGGGGTATGCTTTCAATTTAGAAGAACTCATACTAAAGCATCGCTTTGATTCCGTTGGAAAAAAGAAAGTAGCCTTTAAGGTTGAAGATGACCAAGGAGGAGAAAAACTTGCACTTAGGGAGTTGAGTCTGTGAAAGAAGTTACAATGCCTTATGTTTTCGATAAATACCTTAATGACTATAATGATTGGAAAAACAGTGGTTATCCTGGATGCAGGACGGAAACAATAGAGTTTATTGAACATTTATTGCATAGAACCGAACCGCGACTCTGGCCCCATCAAAAGGAAGCGATACTGCGAGCAATATATTTATTTGAAATTAAGAGAGATATTGAAAAAAACAGCTATCTTCTGAAAATTGTAACTGGTGGTGGTAAGAGCCTGATAATTGCAGCTATAATTGGATGGCTCTATTACTCTCATAAAGATGAGACTGGCCGTTTTGTCTTAATAGTTCCAAACCTAATTGTTAAAGATAGGTTGACATATGACTTCATGAAATCTAATGAAAAAAAGTACACTATTTTTGAAGAGTGGAATATTACACCTGATGATAGCCTAAATCAATCAATAAGTGCAGTAGTTTTGGAAAGCGGTTCGTCCCCACAAGTAATGCTTAGTGCCGACATAATTATAACAAATATTCAAGAGCTATATACTGCTAATGTAAACACTGCTGCCAAACTCAATTATATCTTGAAGAATTTCGATTCTGTTGTGATATTCAATGATGAAGCACACAACACCAAAGCCGATGAATTTAGTCATATACTTAAGTTATTAGAACCTAAAACTGTGTTTAGATTGGATACCACAGCTACTCCAGAACGCGCCGAAGGGACTTATCCCAACTCGAATCTTATCTACAGTTTTGACATTAACGAAGCACTTCTTGCTAATCCGCCAATAATCAAGGACATGGTGGTTTATAAACCAGAAACGACCCTAGTCGAAATAACATATACAAATGCTAAGACCGGAGAAAGACGAAGAATTGATGAACTTGATAAAGACTTTGAAGAAGCCGAAAAGAAACTCAAACCATTTCAATGGTTAATGGATGAAGCGCCTCTGAAACTACTTATAGGGATTGCCATAGACCGGTTAAACGATAAGGAGAGGGAAGCTAAAGATGCGTATAAACCTCTGTTATTCATAGTAACAATGGGAATAGAAGAAGCAAAAAAAGTAAAAGATTTCATAGAAAAAAAGCACGGGATAAAAACTCTCCTTGTTACGGAAGATTCTGATGAAAAAGATAGGTCCGAAGCGAGAACGATAGGTCGCAAGGAGAGCTCGTATAAGGCTGTTGTAAGCGTGTTTATGCTTAGAGAAGGTTGGGATGTACCGGAAGTATCTGTAATACTGCTTCTCAGAAGGATAATATCACCTGTTTTTGGCCAACAAATAATAGGCAGAGGACTTAGAAAAATAGACAAGAAGAGCACGAACAGGGAAATTTTATCCATAGTTGACCACCCAAAAATGCAACATGATTGGCTCTGGAACAAGATGCATGTGGCAAGAATACGGCAGGAGATTTTACCTGGGGACTCTATAGAAGAAGAACCTCTGCCAAGGAGCGAAGAATTCGTGCCAAAACTGGTAAACAATGATAAACTCATTGTTCCAAAGCAACCTAAGACCACGGCTTTTGAGGAGATGTTGAGAGAGGTAGGAAAAGACATAAAGACAGTTGAGCCGGATAAATATTGGCGTAAGACTATAGGGAAAGTGAAATACAACAGTGATATTTATGCTATAACAAAAATAAAACTTGAAGCAATTAAAAAGAAGTACATAGGAAAAAGATTTGGAGAATCTATAGATTACAGCAAGAAAGGAGCTTCTGGTACGGCGGAAAGTTCCTTTCTTGAGAATATTGATTTTAATACACTAAAGGAAGAGATTCTTTCAGTTGTAGACTATCTATTGGAGAAAAATAGTATTAGCGAAACCGAAAAGGGCAGGATATACGAAGTTATATTAAAGCACATTTCTAACAAATTTTTGGGGGACAAACAACTATCGAAGGCAGATAAAGACGAACTAAGTAGCATCATGGTTAATCTGGAAAATATTGAAGCTACCTTTTCTGCCTCAGTACTTAAGGGCATTATAGAGGAGGTAAGTGTCGATGAGTGAAGGCTATTTAAAAAACCCGACCAAGAGCGCATATTCCGTTGAAAAATACCAGAGCGGATTTGAAAAAGACTTCATGGATGAACTTGAGAAAGACCAAAGCGTTAGAGCTTGGACTAAGAACCATGGAATTAGGATTCCTTATGTCAACATTGATGAAAAAGTCGCTCATTATACACCTGACTTTTTGATTGAATACGTAAATGGGTTACAAGAAATAGTTGAAATAAAAGGGAAAAATAACCTAACAGAAGTAACTAAGAGAAAATGTAAGGCAGCTGAAGAGTGGTGCAAAAAAAGGGAGATAGAGTATAGGCTAGTTACTTTATGAGCAATATTGGGCCGCATGAAAACTCTTGCAAAAGAGCTTTATGACTATATAACAGAATATAATACCTCCTCGGAAAGACTAATTGAAAACACAAAATGCCGATATGCTTAATGAATCACATATGCAAACAGTATTACCAATAAGTGGCCTTGTAATTTGATTTGAAGAAAAAACAAAAGTAGACAAAAAAGAAAGACGTTGCAAACTTAATAAAGTTGTTTCTCGATAGAATTGAGAGCAATGAGGGTTTGTATCCATTTAATTATTTTAATCAACTCCATACCTATCTCTTAAAACAGGATTTGCTTTCATATCTAAATCGGCCCTTCTAAGTCCATTCATATTTTTGGGCATTAAAACCCATAAACTTATCCTTTAACCGGCATGAAAAACTTTTCACATAATATTAGACGTGAATGGGCATTATTTTGATTATAGGACGTTGAAGAATAAACGTCTGAAAAGTGATTAACAGTGATAAAACATTTTACAAAACCCTCCAGTTTTATGGGTAAAAGTCATGGTATGGTATGGAAGTTCATATTTGGCTCCTTATATATCATTTTTAAAAATGGTATTCAAAACCAGTAGTTTTATATAAAATTCATGGACGACCACAATTATTAAATTATTGTTAATATTTATTTATATGGTGAGATAATGAACAGGTATAAGTCAGATAATAAAAGAACATTGTGGTTAGTAGGGAATGGAACTTTAGTTATAAATATCCCAGCTGAAATCCGTGCAAAAAGGAATTTACAAATTGGGACAGAGTTTGAAATAGAAGATGTCGGAACTGGGATTTTTATGAAATATCCTAAAGACCTTAAGGAACAGAAAATAAGGACACTTGAAGAAGCAATGAATGAGGGTCAATAATGAAAAATAACTCGGTTGAAGGAAACCGAGAGACAACAGATGGAAGACTTGGGGGTCTTGGAAGTTATCTAAATGTTAAATATAGAACAACAATTTAAAGTTTTTAGTCTGCTCCCACATCAATCTGAAGACTTGTCAAGAATTCAGAATGCAGGGGATAAAGTAGTGTATAAAGCACCATTAGGGACAGGGAAAACTGTGGTTGGGATCTATCACACATTGCTTCTTCTTGATGGTGATAAAATTAAGAACGCAACATTTGTCATACCGGACTATCAACTTGTGCCGGAATATATTAGCAATATTCAGAGTATACATTCTACTAATAATTACCTCATCGTTTGTCCCGAAGGAAAAGGGAGAATTAGTAAAAAATCAAAGAAAAGGAAATTTGTAGTTGATAAGTCAAAATATCAGGGAATTGTAGTTGATTCTGAGTATGTTAAACAAAAATTCCCTGAATACAATCCCTACAATGTATTATTGGAGTTTGCAAAAAAGGCCGATATAATCATCTGTCATAGTAAAATGTTTCAGATGAATGCAAAAATTCCCAAAACAGATCTGTTGGTAATCGATGATGGAGACATGATGTTAAGGGACACATCTATTGAATTGTTCCGTTGGGCAATTGCCGATGAACACCTACAGACTATAAATGAAAAATTTGAGATTGAAAATTGGTTACGGAAAGCGGAAAAGAAAAATTTGGACAATCTCGTTGGCTTACTAAAATATTGGATTGATACATTCCACAATGTTGCTCTACTGGAAGCGATCAGCATTGCTGATAATAACCGGTCGTGGAATAAACTTATAAATATCCCAGATAAATGGAAGAAAGAGATAGAGGCAACTCAAAAAAAGTGGTACGAAGAATCTGAAAAAAGTTTAGAGATTCTTATTAAATCTGCAAGCACAAAAGAATACATTGAGAGGATAATTAATTTTAAGAGGGAATATTTTAAATGGATATTAGGGGAATTAGATTTTCTTGAAAGTAGTCTGAAGAAGGAAAGTAGTTATCCCTATGAATTAAGAAGGTTTGTTAATCTGATTTTAAATGGTGAATGGATAGTAAAAAGGGTTAGACATTCTAATGAATTTGGATACCTTCAAATTAACATGGTTAATGAGGCAAATATAGAAAAAATAAAGCAATATTCAAAACTTCTCTGGCTATCTGCAACATCTGAACCACCATTTGAATGTGAGATTGTTGAAACAAAGAAAGACCCTAATTACAAATATAAATCAGTCATCTTGACGGATAAAGATAACTTAGTGAAGGTAGTTAAAAAACTAACAAATTACAACATTTTAATTTATTCGAGGTCAAAATCTGAAATGGAGAAGGCAATTACGAGTTATGGCGGGATTAAATTAAACACTGATCAACTTGCAACATTACAAATAAAAAAGGGAATTTACCACTTTTATGCCGGTGGTAATCTAACAAGGGGGGTAAACAAACTAATGGATTTTGATATGTTTGTAGTAAATAACTATCATTATCGTGATGCAAAGTATGACGATTCATATAACCAGAATGTTTTTAATGATACATACCAGGCAATAGGTAGAGTGTTAAGGGGAGATAGGAATAAGGTATGTTTAACAGATGATGATAGATTATTTAACCATCTGAAAGATAGGGGACTTAATTGGAATATGATAGTTAGGAACGGTATTGATGACACTATTAAGAGTGTAAAAGAACTAACCAATCCCTTACCAGTGAAAGAGAATAAAGAAAAAAGATTGCCTGAACTTAAAAAAGGGAAAATTGGAAGGAATTATGTTTACATTATTCCAAAAGGTTTTAATTGTAATGATTTGCCGGATATTTACCAGATGAAATAGATATTCCATAAAAACACCTTAAAAAATCACTAATATTACGGTTCGAATTTTTCGTAATGATTTCCTGTATCTTAAAATTATTGTATTAATGTAATATAACTTGGCGACACAGGAAAATGAATAAGTTCCCATGAATTGAAAATTTAAAAATCAGTTTAAAACATAACAAAATACGGTGTGTTGAAGTGGTAACAACAAATTAACTGGTTAATATATTATATAACAAGTTAAAACATCCCCCTAATTGAAAACCCTTTAAAATAAGGCATTTGTAAGTGATATTATGTAAATGAATTAATAGGAAACCATTGATTTTATTGGTTTTGTGAGTATTGTTATTTTGGTTAGATTTATGGTGTGAAGTTCTCTATAATTTTTTTCTTCCTTTTGAAAAAATATTATTTATTATTTGGAGCTTTATTGGTATTATGAGTGATAGGGTAGAAGACAGAGATGAGTTAGAAGAGAGAGAGGATTTGTTTGCTTGGAGCGGACAATGCCAGGAAAGATATGAAATCATATTGTATTTTCGTAATGGTGTTCACTATCCTGTAAATAAGTCTTACATGAAACTAATATGTATAAATGCAGAATTAAATAAGATGACGCTGAAAGATTATATCTTGAGTAAGCCTAAAGACCTTGAATATCAGTTATACAATCAAACATGGAATGATCTCGTAGATGTTAAAATAAATGACAAGAATGACTATATGGAAAAAACACTCCGACGGTTTTCAGATTACAGTGTTAATAAGCACCTTCACAAACAAAACAATTTGAGGGATTCAAAACAAACAAGGTTGCCAGAATCCGAAGGGCATATTAAAGTTAAGAGTGATATTGTTGATTATTTGAAAACCTTGGGTGTTGAAGCATATCCCGAAGTAGTTTTTTACGAAAATGCCCCAGCTGATTATTATAAATGGCAATGGAACGAAAGGAAAACAAAATCTGATAGTGATGGAATATTTGGAAATGGGAGTGTAGGATTTGGAAAATATAAAAAAGGTTTTGGACAACAGGTAAGGGCTGATGTGGGTGTTTGGATTAATAATGTAAATGGATGTTTTGATTATCCGGTTATTGCAGTGGAGGTAATGAAAAGTTCCAGTTTAAGAGAAGAGGTATCAAACCTAAATAAGATATATGGTATAAACACTGTTTATACAGTAATTATTGATGTTTATGGTGAGTTACACGGACAGATTAATAATATACCCATCGTTTCCTTTGAGGAATTTAAGAATGGAATTGGAAAGAGAATAGACCTCGTTAAGAATTCTATTAGGGAGAGAAAAACAACAACTGAAATTTTTGAGCTTGGTAGAAAATATAATACTGGTAAATTGTTTTAGTTAGATATCTCCTTAATAATTAACTTTGTACCTATCAAACAGGCCATAAACTAAGAGGTTATGCCGTGTCAATCGGACTGACCCATATATTATATCGTGTATATTGCCCTCTGAAATAACAACACATGTTAAATATTCCTTTAAAATATAAAATTGGGGTGAAATATGTACAGGGAGGAATGTGAAATGAATGGTGGCATTTGGGTTGAATCTCATACAACAATTGATGGCACTTATGTTAGAGGATACTGCAGAAAGCAGGATGAACAATATTGAGACCGTCCGGACTTCACGGTTCAACAGTTGAAGCGATAATACTATTATTTTTATTGATAATTCTGGTCATTTTTGCTAATATCTACTATGATGGAGTTCCGAGTTCCATGATACCTATGGTATCCCAGAGTGTCCATATTCTCTCTATGGTGGTAATAATTATTGCTACAATTGTAGTTGTGTTTATCCTTGCTGATCTCTTTCTCTATCCTGCTCAAAGTGATGATAGCATTTAAGTGATAGTATGACAGGTAGGAAAACAGGCCTTATTAGATCGAATTTAAAGTCTCATGGATATATTGAAAATTTATTAAGGAATGGTGTTTCATTTTATATCTGTAAAGAATGTAAAAAAGAAGTGTTGCGTACGAGAATTGTTCGGCACTTCATGTTACGTCATGAAGAAATCTATCTTGGAATAGAAACGTTGGTTCTATCCTTGGAAACAACTACAATCCCATACATAAACTAACCCAATAATGGCTGTGAAGTATCAATCCTATATAATTAGTCTTGAAAGTCTTAAGGGTATGTTATATGGTGTTCAAAAGCAAAATTCATTTGAAATATTTGAATAATAATATATTTCTAAATTTACGACTGGACTATATAAGGAAAAGTATATCAAACGTTTTTAAATCATATTTTGCTATATTTGATAGAAATTAATTATATAAGTTCTTATCTAATTTATGTCTTAAGCGAATACCAAAACGACAATATTGTCTCCAATTAAGGGGTCGAAGCAGTACTCATTTAGAGCTTTAAAATTCTACGCAATGCCATATCTATCTCTGTGTTTGCAAAACGAGTGAAAAGTTTCTTTTAAGGAATCCTCAAGTCTCCATTTAGGATTCCAATTTAGGAGCTCTCTAGTTTTTCTAGCATTCTGTAGAAAAGATATGGGCTTACCTTCTACTAATTCCCCAGGTTCGTAATCTTCAAGATTTATGTTGATATTGGAAGATGAAACTTTTTGGATTATCTCAGTAAGCTCTATATTGGTCAAATTTCTGTCGCCAGCATTTCCACCCAGATGTAATACTTTTCCGATCAGTTTTTCTGGATATGTTTCCAAAACACCTGTTAACTTGTCGTAAAATGAAAATGCGTCCTGTGAGTATGTCCAAAGGCGTTTTGAGTTAGGAGACCTAAGAGGGAATTCCTTATCACCACGGATTATGGAAATCATAAGTCTGTGTGGGAGTTCATCGCTCCTTCCACCCGGACCAAATGTAGAAGAAGTTCTTGTAATTATAACTGGCACTTTATATGAGAAATAATACGTGAGATACAACAACTCCGCCGAAGCCTTCGTCCATCCATATATTGAAGTTGGTAATGGCAGCGTATCCTCAGTAATAGTACTATCAAAATGTCCGTACAGAGCGTTAAAGGAAGATGGATAGATCATAATGGGTTTGTTGTCCATCTTTTTGACACTTTCCAGGAGGTTGAGAGAAGGTGAGATGTTTGACTGAAGAGTGGTTCTTGGGCTCTCATTTCCAAACGGGCGATCTGCATATCCTATCGCACAATCAACGACAACATTAATGTCTCTTAAATCCGATGTACGAATGTCTGTTTCTGACTTCCAGAGGTATTTTACGCGATCAAATACATCAAAAAGGCGCCATGCTTCATCCTTTCTGCAAACATCAATAACCGTGACCATGTCCCCTCTTTTTAAAAAACAGATCAACCAATCCACTCCCTAAGACACCAGCACCTCCTGTAATCAGGACATTCATAAATTTTCCATCTCAATTTTTGAAGTGAAATTACCAAAATCTGCAGGGATATATATTTCTGTTGGCATTGAAGTAAGTGTGGGACGGAATTTGCATTTCAACAACCTATCATAAAAATCCGGAAACTTTTCTTTGATAAGGCGATTTCCCTCTCCATACCTAATGAACCTGTCAACAAACATTTTCAAGCCACCTCTGACATAGTCGTAGTCATGAGTAAAAACAACATCATCCGCAGATAGTATGTTGTATCCAAGGTCTGTAACTCTCAGAGAGAAATCAATGTCTTCCCCGGCCGCAATTGGGAAATATGGATCAAATCCGCATTTGTTCAATATTTCTATTGGAACAGCTAATTGTACTGTTTTTCTCACTTCTGGACAAATCAAGAAAAGAATTAAGATACGGTTCCTGCCGTTACACCTCCTTTTCTTCTTTCCACATTCCTCTCCTTCCTTAATATTCTTGCCTTCTCGATCTTGGCCTCCCTCACTGCAAGCAGAACGTCTGGTTCTCCCCTGTAATACTGTACTGGTGTGAGATAGTTTAGTGATGAATGCCTTCTTTTATTGTTGTAATGTTCAATGATTCTGCATATCTCTGATCTGGCCTGCTCATAATCTGTAAGTATTATGGGTACAAGGGATTCCCTCATGGTCTAATTGGCCCTTTCAACTATGCCGTTCTGTTCAGGCGTGTGAGGATGTATCAATTTCTGTGTAAGGTGATTCTCTCTCAGCACAGTCTTGAATTCCACTGCAATGAATGATGATCCGTTATCTGATTGAATGATCGGCTCTGCAATGGAATCCTTCCTCAGCTTCTCTATGGCCCCCAGGGCCTCCAGTGACACGGAATCTGCAGACATTGTTATGAGCAGTGAATGATATACAATATACCTGGAATATTCGTCAATGAATATGATGAGATAGAAGAATCTTCCTGCTATCTTGATATACATGAGGTCTGTCTGCCATTTTTCATCGGGCCTCTTCGCCTTCTCCGGACGTGTGGATTCCCATGTTGCCCTTTTCCATGGAATTATCAGATCATTCTCTTTCAGTATGCTGTATTGTAAACGCCGGTTGATTTTTGTGCATTTTCGCCGGAATAAAATTGACCCTGATCGCCGGTTTAATTTTGACCCATGTCTTTCTACAGGCAGTGGTCAGAATTGTACGGTCTTGAGGTGCGGAGAATGATTCGCAATATGAGGGACAATGGAATGAGCATAAGATCCGTAGCAAAGGAGATGGGAATATCAAGAAACAGTGTAAGGAAGTATCTTAAGAATGAACCTGTGAGGAAACATAAACAGAAAAGAGGATCAAAGCTTGATCCTTATAAAGACATCATAAAAACACTAATTTTTATCCTCATGATGCCCCCTATAGTATAGGAAAATGGCACTATCAAGTTAAAAATTAACATTTACCAACAAATATTGATGTTAGGTGGTATCGTGTATTCAATTTATATGTATTTCAGGGTATAAATCTACTAACATGTTAGTGTTAGAAGGATTATAGATGAAAACGGATTCCATGTAGAAGGCATCCACTCCAGTCGTACGGGCTCGACCTTCCTATTTTGATCTTAAGGTGTTGTATTCAGTCTGTTTTCACTGCGGCCTGTGATTTTGCAGAGAGGATAACTTTACACACTCCATCACTGGAATGCATGTATCCCCCTACTGATAAGATAAACAGGTAATTTCCCATACCAAACTTACATTGGTTAGTCGTATACGCTCCTCGGTGTGCACACCAGATGATTGCCATAGTCGGAACCCAAACATTTATGGTAAATTTATAATTATATCAATGTGGATAAGAAGGAAGCTTTAAACAAGTATGTTAGAAAATATATCCTAAAGCTTACCTCACCTACAATGACAAAGAACGTTGAGAAGGCACTTCGCAAGAGTTTCTCAGAGGCTAATAATTTGGAATCTAGTTCTAGATTTTCCATGATTGATGTGGCCGAAGAAGTCGCTTCATATATAGTCAAAACTGGGAACTTGGGACGTAACGAATTCATAACTAGAACTACAGACATTCCATTTCTTGCTGAGACGTTGAGTATTGATAAGTTGGGGGTTTTATATGATAAGAACTCTAAAAGCAGTAGTCTTTTCTTGAGCGTTGAAGACCTATCAAAACTGAATCAAGAGGATTATTTAAAGAAAATTGAGGAAGAATTCAAGAGCAAAGCCTCTATACGAGCTGAATTTGAAGTTCAACAACAAATGAAAGAAGTTGAGGAAATAAGGGCAGTGCTTGAAAGGAAGACTGAAGAATTAAAGAAATTTGAAAGTGAACTTAGCAAGCTTCCAGCAGATATGAAAATCGCAGAAATTGAGAAACAAATTGAATCTTCACCCCACTTCGATTTGAGTGATGTAGGATCAGTTTGGTGGAAGAGATTCGGGCTCCCCGCGAATCCTCTTGAAACCTATGACGGATTATACGGTATTTCCAGTGAAAGATTTGATGACATAGTGGTGAAGACTCCCTTAGTAAAAAGTTACTTGGATGATATTCAAGCGGATGCAGAAATTTACAAAGGAAAGACCATAATGCTTATTGGAGACTTTGGATCTGGTAAGACAACCATTTTTCAGTATCTATCTGCTCAAACTGTATCTCGTGGGGTTGCACCCGTCAACATTATTTTGAACCCAGCTCCTAGCGTGGCTAGCTTGACAAATTTGTTCTTACAAGAGTTGCTGAACGAGCTTTCAGAAATGTATAGATCCATCAAAAACTTTGACCCTAGAAGCCAGGGTTCGAGTGGGAATTTATACAGAGATAATTTGGAACTGCTAAAGAGTTTAACTAGTGAAACCCCACATGGCTTTTTAATTTTTATCGATGGCTTGCATAAAACGGAATCCTATGTTGATCAAGTTATGGAATTTCTGCAACAGATTCAAAACATTTCAGAGTTTTTCATAAGAAACAACGTGAAAATTGGCTTCTTTATTGCTGGTTCATTATTATGGAAAGAGGTACTAGAAAGGAAACCTTCGCTATCCGGAAGTTACTATCGCACCGATACTATCCCTCTCCTGACAGAGGATTTTGCAATAGAGGCAATTAAAAGAAGAATAAACTTCTACCAAACTAAAACTCAGCAGCCTATCACGATTGAAGATGGTGGATTAAGAAAGTCATTTCAAGTTCTTAGTGAGAGATTGCAAAAGGGAATCACCTTCCGTGATTTCATAACTCATATTAGGAAGAGACTTGAACTTAACAACTTTGAAGAAGTTGGTCTGACGGTCAGAATCCACATCGAGACCGTCGATGCGGTCAAGGCTAGCCTACGCCGTTCAACGTTTTATGAAAACTATCTTTTGTTAATGTCAGAAATCACAGGATCCTATAAGCTAAGAGTTGCTCTGCAAAATATATCCTCATTGCTTCTTCAGAACAAGGGCATTTCCGAACGCTCTGATCTATTTAATCATAACAAAGGCGCATTTTATCTACTAAGAAAATATGATTTCATAGTTCAAAGAAAAACGAGTGAAGGAGACTCCTTCAAATGGCATCTTTCTGACGAACTCCTCGTTTCAATCCTTCAGATTAGTCAGAGTTTGAACCTTGAACCCAAGAGGATTTTACATGCAATTTTCCAAGAAGATTCGCTAGCAAAATCTTCAGAAACTGATTCAATCTACGGATCGTCGTTACATACAATTACAACTTTAATCTCAACGTGGAAAGATTCGATCCCAGAAATAACAAATCTTCTGGAGCAATGTAATGTTGCGATCGAGCGAACAAGTAAAAATGTAGCGGACATGAAATATCTATCTCCGTCAGACCTTAAACCCCCTATCTCGTTATTGATTATGGCCATCAGCTTGATTATGTACCAAGGTAGAGTTACTGATGTATCTGATACGGAACTTTTCTTAACGTCCTGGGCGGCTCCAGACAATATCGATGAAATCCGAGAATATTCTGATGAGACAGTTAAGATAAAGAATATTTTTGGAGCACTCCATAATCACAATAAAGTAATATCACAACTTTTGGAGATACTCAAAGATCAAGTTAGGGGGGAGGCGGTCGCTAGACTTGGTGATAGAAATATCACACCCACTCAATCTAGAGTGATTCATCAGTTGAGGACAAAATTTCTGATTCAAGCGTATGAAGAAGCGCTTGACGGTGCATGTTCAATGCTGGAAAATGGCATAAGGGAAGTTGTTTATTCTTGCATGAGAGCTCTCTGGGGTCAAAATGCAATCAATAGACTTCCTAGAGATATCAAAGATAAAGTGGAGAACCTTTCTGAGCGGGGACATCCTAGAACTAAACGAAATGCGGATATTAATTTTCTCTACGATGTTTCAAGGAGCGAGTACTCGAAAATAATCTTCACCAAGGACATATACGATGCTATTTTTGCTCCTTCACTTAAAGATGCAGATAAGACTAAATTCAAAGATTCTATAGAACTCTCCTTTTCGCTCGACGATCGGCTAGCTCACAGAGATAGAAAGTCTTATTTTCGTCTTCATGCCACGGAGATTGCTGATATTATAAAAGCACTACCATGGGAGATGGAGAAGTTGCACGAGATAGAGATCAACTTTTTAGAAAAATGCAAAGTAACTCTTCACGCTTATGAAGGAATATTATCTGTGAACTTTCAACCCAATGATAAGCATTCAGTGGATTCGAATACATTTGAAATAAGCAAATCAACGTTGGACTTTTTTGCACAGACTATTCTAGAATACATCGCTTACAAAGATATTATTTTGGAATTTCCTGGCACTCTTTTCATGCGTGTGGGACTGGAACCGGAAGTTTCGTTTTCTGCATTCAGGGCTTTATTGGCTGATGAGCTAATTATGATTAAGAAGGATCCAGTCCTTGGAGAATTGCTTTCTATCACTCAAAAAGGTAGAGAACTTCTAAAAAAATATTCAACTAAGACAACAACTCCAATTTAGTGTGGCTACACCCATAGGTAAATTCATCTAACCTGATTTATACAAATGAATTTGTCATACTGTAATCTGCCAATTGGCTTTTTTTACACGTTTACTATTGGTCTCCCCCCCTAATTACCTATCTTTATAGCTAGTTTTATTCACTACACTTCCACATCCATACCTTCACTGATTCCACCGAAACATGTAAATACTTTGTAGTGTTTATTTATTCACTACGACATTCATAAGAAAAATCAGGACAAAATCAGGGACATACCTTGCAGAAGTGCAGAACAGGCGTGTTGATGGAAAGGTGAAGCAGGAGTTCATTCGCTATATCGGAAAGGAGATGAGCGGTTCCCCTGTCAGGAGGGTATCCACCGATGACGTCAGGGTGATGGAGGTCCGTCGTTCTCTGGACGTTGATGCAGTTCATCGCATTGCCACCAGACTGGGAATAGGCAAATTGATTCCCATAATGGCAATGATAATGGTATATTCACAGCTGCTGGATCGGCCTGCAATAAACAGGATGCCCCAGTACCTGGATGAAACTGAGATCCTCAGGTACCTGGGTATTCAGGGAGTAACAACCCAGGATCTTTACTCTTCACTGGAGGAAATAAACGACATGGATTTCTCAACGGTGGAGAAGAAGCTTGCCAATATCTTTCTTGGAATAGAGGATAATAAGCACACTGTGGTGATCGATGTAACAGACACATACTTCACAGGCGATTCCCTGGATTCCAAACCACGAAAGGGCAAGGAGGGTAGGATAAAGAAACTGATCCAGATCACACTTGTTGTCACGGAGAAAAGGGGATTTCCATTGATGCACAGGACATATGGAGGGAATGTGTCAAACAGGTTCATCATGGACGATCTGGTGAAGGATCTGTGGATGAATGGTTATACGGTAATTGTGGTGGACAGGGGCATGTCCGATCCTGTCAGAATAAAATCCCTGATCGGCCTGAAATTCATCATGATCTGTGGCCTCCGGAAAACAAAGGATCTTAAGAAGATCATAGACACAGTTGATCGAAATAATATATACACAAAGAACCACAGGGTCAAGCTGAAGAACACAGAGGTGTATTGCCACAGCATTGACTATCTGAAGGGGAAGCTTATAGTTGTCTTCAACCCGTCAATGGAATCGCTCAAGAAAGCACATTACTATGAGCATTCCTCCAATGAAAGCATAGCTAAATATCTCGGTTATTCCCTCATATATCACAACACATCCCTCTCCGAGGAAGAAGTGGTGAAAAAATACTATGACAAGGATTCGGTGGAGAGGGCATTCAAGCAGATGAAAGGCGTGTTGGATCTCAGGCCCGTAAGGGTATGGCTCAAATCACACATTGAAGGCCATGTGAAGATCTGCTATCTTGCATATGCAATACTGAGTTATCTCGGATACATCATGGAGGGGAGCGATCCTTCCGGTTCAGAGGCTCTTGACTTGCTCAGATCAGGATACCGGGTATATCTGGAAGATAGCAAGAGCGGATTCAAATGGGAGAAAATGGTTACACAGCCAGCAATGCGGAACAAAATAATGGATGTAGTGATCAAAAAGACCTAAAAAGTTAGGTAATTAATAATTGCATCATTCCCGTTTTGATAACAAAAAACATTTCAAACAAATTTGTTTATATACTCCCATAGCAGATTTAGAAATATATTATTGATAAAATAATTCAGACGACTATCTCTTTTCAGACTCTTTACGACTAAATATACCTGAAAGACTTTTCAGAGGGCTTATTCGATTAGTTTACGTGTTTTATCTTTTTGCATCTTTCAAGTAGAGATTTCTTTTCCATTGAGGAGGCTTCTTTTGTATCTGTGGTTTTTTCTTGTTTCTAAATTGTCCCCAAAACTGTTTTTGTTGTTTTGTTGCATTTTCCCAACAAGTTAAACATATATGGTAATTATTTGATATATGGATCATGTATTTGTGTGACGAAACAATATAACAATTCCGACATTTTGGTGTATGACCTCGTGACATTGATATCAATCCTTTTCTTTGAGTTTCTTAAGTTCCAATTTTTCCTTGTTGTGTTCCTGTTTTGCTCTTTCCTTTTGCAATTGCTGTTCTCTCTGAAATTTGATTGCATCGTTCTGCTGTTGTTCATAACTGCCGACCTTACGGCAATGATCACGAACGCTTACGTGTCCAAAGAGAGTCTTTTTTTGATATGTTGCAACCCAATAAAATCCTTCCGGACAGTGTTTCGGAATACTGAATTTTCCACCAATCTTTCCCAGTTCCGGAATTGGTATGTTGAACTCGCAGTTGTATTTGTTATCTTCTAACATTTTCAATTCACCTTCCTGCAGAATCCTTTAACGTAAGTTCCACCTTCTTTTTTGAAACCAGTGACGTATTCCATTCCTGGAGGGCATTTATCTTGATCTTCAAAATATTTTTTCATAGCCTTCTCATCCCTCCTTTTTTCCATCTTCTCATAGAACGTTTCACCTCGTGCGTCTTACTGACCTATATCGATTGAACCAGGATTAGGCGGATGGCATTCCCTTGCTTGCTTCAGATTCTTTATCTCTCCCATAACTATAGTTGATTACCTACAGTTCTATACTTTACTAATGAATTTTTCTTTCCAACTGCTGGCGAATGAACCCCTAGAGGATAGTTCCTTGAATCCCCTTCTTACGACCTTGTATATTCTTTTTCTGAGTTTATCACCTCTTCAGAGATTATTCTCTTGATGGATTTCCATATGAACTCTATGGGATTCAGTTCCGGTGAATAGGGTGGTAGGAACACAAGCCGTATCTTAAGCTTCCCGGCCTTCTTTAGGACTGCCTTTGCATGATGTGAAGAGAAATTATCCAGTATGATGATAATCCTGCGCCTTGGATTGTGCTTTCTTATGGATTCGAGGAATCTGCATACATCCTCCTTTCTGGAGTGATCATGGAACTGCAGGACACTGTTTCCGTTGAGGGAATAGAACCCGAATGTGTTGGCCATGTACTTTGAGGTATCTTTAATCCTATTCGATAATCCTCATCAAGAAGCAATTCCAAACGCTTAGGGGCAGAGGTCATAAGAACGTAACCAGTGACGCAATAAAAACCATTCGATTATTAGAAAAAATGGAAGGGCCGAGATTCGATTGATGTTCTAAGAGAATATTATAAGTATAAGAATCGACTGATCTTTCTGTGACACATACATTCTTTTAAGTGTAGGTTAATTTGAGTTATAAAGGGTGAAAGAGATGTTAGCAGACAATTTCCACAACTATACAGAAGAAACATATAAGGTCTCTGTAGCTTTTTTGAATGAACAGCCAGACCTTAAGGCAAAACTAGAAGACAGTTTATGGGCATTTTACAGTTTAGGCAAATTAATTCCTGAGACCCTTGAAAAATTTGCATCTGGTCATTACTTTCCATATTCTGAGTCATTCTTCAATTTGCGAAGTTCATTGGAGTTGTGCAGATATGGATTTTACTCTCAAGCGCTCGTAAGTCTGAGATCTGTCTTAGAGCTATCTACAATGGGTATTTATTATGACATTAATGATGAATCGCATGTAACAGTGAAACCATGGATCCAATCAACCATCAGGACTCCATCTTTCAAGCTGATGATTAATACCTTGTTGCAGAAGGATTATTACAAAAGATTCGATAAAATTTTTGGACTTGGGAAGGAACTTGAAAACTTGTATGATGAATTAGGGGGTTTCGTCCATGTAAGAGGTTACAAGTCTAGTTCTACTGGTCTAAGCGGATCCAATATTATAGTTTTTAAACCTAAGATCCTTGAAAAATTTGTGAAAAAGCAAGTACAGGTTGTTATATTAGTCTCAATTTTGATGCTCCTAAAATATCCTATTGGAATTGTTCCCTTACCTATTACTGATAAATTCGGCTTTAATGGCCTATCTGGCGGTTTCTTGGAAAAGATTGACACAGATCATATCCTTGCTATGCTTACAAAAGAGGAAGTTGTGTTTATGCAAAATATAGCTAAGAACGACACGCACGTTCAAGAGACTGTGAGATATTTTGAGAATCTTCCCGAAATAGACGGAGAGGAATTTCAAAGACAGGCCAATGAGTGGGGTCATTTTATGGAAGAACACAAACGTGATCCAGAATAAATGTGATTTCCTACAATGAATTTCTTTCTAATCCCTGTAATTCCACACTGAGCATATTGAGATTGTACGGCCAATAATTCCCACTCCATTATTCCCTTTAAATTTCCCTCTGCAGGAGAGAATAATGTGCCCGAAGCGAGGCAGAAGTCCTACATAGCAATATTAAGTGGTGTAAGTGTTGTCGATAGGTGATGTGGAACATCCAGTGAACGTCATTTAAGTCGTAGAATTCAAGGGAGCGCATGTTAGTAAAATCCTGTGTTTAGTTGCGTTACCAGAATTACTAATTTAGTGGCATCCTAGCAGATTATAACTACTATCTCTCTATGGCACTGTGTGCCAACAATCCAATGCCGAATAGGACGGCCTGTGCAATACCTCGACCTAGCGATCCAACATTGTTTTGCTTCAATGTCGAGTCCACCTTTGAATGTATAGCCAATTGGACTGGGATTGCAACGATGTGTGCCGCTGCTTTTTGGTTATTGTTCATATTTGAGTCAGAAGTAAATTTCCATATTTAACCATTTCCCCCATTAACCAGCAAGTATTAACTGTTTCCGGGTTAACCATTTCCTGATTTCAGTTTCTACTCTTTCTAATTTTTAATTGCGCAATAAAACGATTCAATTAATGGACCGGTCGGGATTTGAACCCGAGGCCTCCTGCTTGCAAAGCAGGCGATCTACCGCTGATCTACCGGCCCTTGTCTCACGCTGATTGTATATTCATATTTAATTTTTCATTGAGAGAATTCTT
>JAEHJW020004959.1_pt1 | contig 22372 bp, 52 predicted proteins | sample 9271431 | NCBI WGS metagenome assembly JAEHJW02 | reverse complement strand
AGTACCCACGTAGTACCACGCCAGTAGTACCCCCGTAGTACCACGTCAGTAGTACTCAGGTAGTATCACTCAGGTAGTACCGGAGTAGCGGGGGAGTGTTAGGGGGAGGGAGTGAGGAAGTTCACAAGGTATCGCTTGACAACCCTTGTGATTTGTGGTTAAATGGATACCAGGGCCCATGAAAGGGGGCAGCATGAAAGTAGTTACAGATTCTAACTATCTAGCATTGATGCTAGCCACGGGGCAGTGTAAGGGCACGCTAACCTATCTGATAGGCGATACTAGGATTGAGTCTATTACTGCTTGGTTTCGTTTGGGGTCGGATGGTCATAGTATTGCCTTTCGCAAGATTCATGGCCGCAATTGGTATTTAGGATGTTCGCTAGATTCTGTCGTGAGTTTTATAGATTAAGTAGTGTAACTACCCTAGTAGCCTTTATAGGTAATCCTACGTCATAGTAGGCTAGGGTGCGAAGCAAGTTCACAAGTTCACAAGCGATTCACTTGACAAGCCTGGTGAATTGTGCTTAAATGGATACCAGGGAGCATGAAAGGGGATACATGGAAAAACACTATGACGGTCAGTTCATCCATGTCGTTGATGTAACGACGACCAGGCACGCTAGCGCGTCGTTAGGCTATCCTAATGAATTGCGCGGTATTACTGATAGTTTTATCGTGATGGAACTTTGCGCTACTTACCCCGACCCCTTGCATCTTGTCAAAGTGATTTGGTCGGGGGATGATGCCGACGTTGCGGACCGTATTGGTGCTGGTTCTGCTAGTACCTATGGTGCAAAACTATTGCCACTGATTCGCCACGATCCGACGACCTGTCAGGACTGGGACTGTGTGTGGGCGCGCATGACTGACGACCAGCGCAGACAGTCCGACGCGTGGGCGCGCGATGCCGATCGTATCGAAGCCAGTCCTGGCCGTTACTGGTAGTAAGTCAGGCCCTAGTAGCCTTTATAGGTAATCCTACATCGTAGTAGGCTAGGGTGCGATATAGCGTGAAAGTCTCACGCTAGTATCAAAAATAAGTCAAAAGGGGGTAGCACGTTGTTACCAATTATTGATAACCGTGACGTATTCCGTGACCCTAACGGTTACGTAATCCAGGGGTCCTATCTGTGCGCGGATTGCACTGATCGGGCTGACGCTGACGAGACTCACAGTGACGACTGGTGGCCGCTCGGGGTTGATGAGACTGACGTGCCGAATCACTGCGAAGAGTGTGGGGGTCTTATCTTTGAGTCGCTGACAAGTGATGGCGTGGCTTATGTTCGTGACGCGCTAGTTCGCGGTACTGGCCGTGCTGAGGTCCTGGCTACGTGGCGTGAAGCGTACGCTAGTTACTTGTGAAAAAGTTCACAAACGATTCACTTGACAAGTCTGGCGGTTTGTGCTTGAATGGATACCAGGGAGCATGAAAGGGGATACCATGAAACTAGTAATAGCGGTTGAGGGATTAGAATATGAAACCTTTGATGAAATGCTAAAAATACGGGTAGTACTAGACCGTATGGTCAATAGTTTTGTGTCTGGTATGACTCACGACACTACGCAATACAGGGGTATTACTGCTAGTTTTTTTGTACAGTATCAGTAATCACCAGGGGATACAAAGGGGATACCATGAAAGTAGTAATTGAAGTTGAGGGGTTTAGCGACAACCCTACTAGTGACGTTGTTCACCAGGAAGATTGGCGCGCCAAGTCCGTAATAGATCGGGTGTATAATATGTTCATTTCTGGTACGCCCGATGGTTCAGCGCAATCCGGGTCTATTACCGGTAAGTTTTTCATTACTGAGTAATCACCACTACCCTAGTAGCCTTTATAGGTAATCCTACATCGTAGTAGGCTAGGGTACGATATAGCGTGAAAGTCTCACGCTACTATCAAAACAAGTGAAAGGGATAATATGGCTACATTCGATGTAGAGTCTACCCTGTCTGAGATAGAGACTATCTCCGAACAGGTTCGGACTGCTACTAGCGCTACTAGCGATGTTCGCAACTTCGCTAAGGCCCTGGCTAAGTTCGCCACGCTTATTAGCGACAATGCCGATTCCATTGTAGAGGTTACTGGTGACGACACTAATGAGGTTTACGCTACCGCTAACCGGGTCGGCGTTTGGGCAGACTTGTATGCTCCTAAGGTCGGCGTAGTGACCTGGAAGAGTGACGAACTTACCGCTAAGATTACTGCTCTCACTGCTCTCGGCACACTGGGTGCCATGACTAGTGACCAAATGGCACGATTTAGTGCTGCTACGGCCGTGCTTAGTGCTAGCAAGTCACGTAAGGGTCGCGGGGAGTCGCAGGCACAAATCATTACTGGTCGGCCAGATTTCGTCCAGGTTTTTGATGGCGACACTAAGGTATCGCAAATGTCGGGTAATAAGGTTGCTAGTCCCGGCAACCTGGCCCGTCGCTTGGCTAGCCTTGTGGGCATCGATACTAAGTCGGACGATTATGACGGGCTCCTGGACGCTGCTAACGCGGTTTGTAGTGACGGCGTCACGGTAGAGGTTAGCGGCCTGTCCCTGGTGCCAGTGTTTGCGGACACTGAGGAAGAGTAGGTTAGGCTACGTGGGGTAGGCTAGGTCACCATGACTAGCCTACCCTGGTAGTATCGTAGAGTGTTAAGGGTAGTGATTAGTCACTACCCCTAAGGCTAGACGGTCTAGCCGGTAGTAAAATAGTATTAAAGGGGATACTATGTATGGCTATAAGTGTTTTTATAAGGACAAGGAATTAGAAGTTTATGCCGATACTGTTTTACAGGCTCAAAATAAGGCTGCGCTAATATTTAAGGCACGTAAGCCGTATGAAATTAGTGTAATCTTATGTGAGAAGAACGGCGAGACTATTACTCATTCTTCATTGGAAGGTTTACTATGACCAATGATCCTAGAACCATCGTAGTACCCGATCATTTAGGCGATCTAGACTATAATGATTTGTTAGATTGTTACGTGTTTGTGCCTAACCCCTCATTTGATGTAGGCCGCCTAGATATTGTGTTTGGGCGGTCTTATGGGTACTAAACTACGCAAAGTAGAAAAGCGACTAGCAAAGCGTATTGCTTTGTATAATGAGGGACACAAGGCTAACGAGAAGAAGCCGGGTAGTAACAAAAAGTAAAAGGGGGTAATATGCCTAACGATAACGTTACTGAGCATGCCGACAAGATTGTTAATTCTTATTGGGATGCTTACAGTCAGGGACGTGCTGACTTTATCGATTTCATGCTACGTAACAGTGAGATTTTTGATCTTACTACCGTGCAAGAATTGATACTTGCTAAACTTAGGAACATTCGCTAAGTAATAAGAAAGGGGATAGTAATGAAGATTGGTAATTATCAGGCCTATAGGCTTATTGCTAGACGTGAGCCTTTTCAGGGTAGTAATTTTTATGGTGACTGGGTTAAGGACTACAAAGAAGACGAAGAAGTCTACGTAGTCTATTCTTACTCTACTGCTATTGCTGAGTGTCGTAGGGGTGTTTGGATTATTAACGAAACCCGTTACTCTGTTAGTACTGGGCACCATATGTCCTACGTTAAGCGCGCTCTTTATGCCCATGCTGGTGAGTACGTAAGTGTGTACTATGTCTCGCGTGGCGAGAGACTGCTTTACGATAACATTATGCATAGTGTAGCGCTAGATCGGTTTGATCGATTGGCGGCCAGTGCATGACACCATACTACGATCGCGCTAGATTTATAGTAGAAACTAACGCGGATACACAAGCGCGCCATGATGCGGATACTACTCCGCTCTATAAGATACAAGAGTATCTTGATCATCCTACAATTTACCTTGATGCTCTAGAAGTGTTACATTCCTGGGCGCGTGGGGATAATGCTCATGTAGTATTTATCGGGGTAGCGACGGAGGATTACGATAACCTTACCGATCTAGAGCGTGAGGGGTTAGTAAAGTTGTGGTGCTATCTGTATCCCTCGTTAGTGTTACAGTACCTACGGGAGAGGGTTACTAATGACACCTATTAACAACCCCCAATTGTATGCTTTTACCAACCAAGAGATAAGACTACTTAACTTGTTGGTAACAACGCATCTTAATGAACTTGTTATGATAGAAGAGAACCCTTCTATTATTAACATGTATTCGTCCCTCCAATCCAAACTAAAGGAGAAGTAATATATGAACCTTGCTCGCATTAAGCACGTTCTTATTGCTCGGCTATTGGGGAAGCATGAAACGAATACTGTCCATTTTACTAGTGAGTTTTATCGTTATGTTAGTTCCAAATACAATGGCACAAGGAGCGGTTTCACGACACCAATTAAGAATTACCCCCTTAGAACTAAGACGGGTTCTATGGGTTCATCATTGTGAAGAGGGTAGTTTAGGATGGCATGTTAATGGCCCTTATTACTTTGGTGGGCTAGGGTGGCGACCCGCTACCTGGCTAAGGTTTAGGGCCCCGTGGATGCCATTAGTTATGAGCGGCGCAACTATTAGGGAGCAGGCTTGGGCGATGGTAAGATTTGCTAATACGTTTGGATGGCCGGATCTTAATGGAACATGTTATGCCTATTAAGAAGTATGAGTATCGGCGTGTTTATGCTAGTCCTATTCGGTTTCGTTTTGACGAGAGTTTTAATCTAGACCATCGTTTTAACTATATTAGACGACGTGACATTCTGCTTAACAATTCTGTTAGTTATCAACCGTTCTGTAGTTGTAAGAAGTGGAAGGGGGACACTTGGTATGGCTCTAGGCGGGTTGCTAGTGAGCAACACCTAAAGCATGTTAGAGAGGTCGAGGCTACTGTTCTAAGGTTTCCGTTATGAAAGTAAGTCTAGAACTATTCTTGGTTCTATTGATCGTTGTCGCTAGTGTTATCATCTCGTTGGCTTTAGTGTTGCGACAGATGTTTCCTATCTTTGTGCTATTGATTGTGGCCTACTTTATCTATAAGCACTACGACAGAAAGAATGGACATACCAAATGCACCCGTCGATAGAGACACATGTTGTTACTCTTATTCCTCCTAGCGAGCAGCGTATTACTTGGTTAGCGATTTGTTCTCATCGGGATATGAATCGTTCTTATCGCAACAGGGTGGAAGCATTAGAAGCAGCAACGGGTCATATTAATGAGTTGGCCCTCCGTAATTCTTTGGAGACTAGTCGCTACGAGTTCGATGATGGAGAATAACAAGAAACACGCTTTTAACTTTGTCGATTGTTGGTGTTTTCCTGGTCATTTTAATCCTGCTAGTTATAATCGTCAGTTGTTTCTAGATCATTTACGAGCGTATCAATTTCAGTTGTGGAGAGAAGTATTAGATATTAAGAGGCTATATGAATAGACTATCTATTACCCGCAAGTTGCAACTGTTTGTTATTCAGCACCCTAAGGCACTAGAACAGTACCTTAAGATTATGAATAAGAAGCCGCATCTACCGAGAGGATATCGCAAGATTATGAACAAGTAAGTTTTCCGTTACTGTACTCCTTCTATTTTCCCCCTTTATAGATAGGACTAGTACAGTAATGGGACGGTGTTCTAGTGTTTCGTGTTCCCTTTTCACTAGAACGGGTACAGAGAGGGTGTGGTGGGTCTGTACTATCTGCAATATAGGAATGAGAAAAGGAAAATAGTATGGCAACCAGAGAAAAGACCAGTACCGAGGTAGAGGTTCCTAGCGTTAATAGCATTGCTGCTGTCGATAGCATGTCGGCGGATGAGTATGCTAGTTGGCTCCAGAGCGAGCAGATTAGTGTTGAGACATTCGACGGTGGTAGTGAGTGGGAACTTGTCGGCAATAAGGATGTTCTTATTGGCGAGGAAATGGTCATTGCTAGGATTCGGTTTAACGATACCGATTCTGGTAGTTTTGTTAGCGTCTGTGCTTACACCAAGAAGGGCGATAAGATTGTCTTTAATGATGGTGGCGTAGGCGTGTACAAGCAGTTGCAGAACTACGTTCGTAAGACAGGACGTACTACTGCAATTCGGTGTCCTAAGGGGCTCCGCGTTAGTCGGTACAAGTACGTTGACTCCGATGGGGCTGAGCGTCCTGCTGCTACCTACTACATTGCGTAATCATGGCAAAGAACCAACCTCCTAAGAAGCCTAAGAAGGTTGGGAAGAACACCATGTCTCGGGGGCGGGTAGCAAAAGGTGCTACCCGCTCTCGGGTATCTTCTCAGCGCATTAATGAATTGCGGCTAGAGCAAGACAAAAGATTCTATAATGAGAACGTTCCCTACGATGTTCTTCGTCATACTACTCCCACTCCTAGATACAAGTATGGGTATCGACTAATAGACCTGGAAGAGAGAGATACTAAATCAGGCAGGAAAGTTTACGTAAGTACTAACGAAGATATTATCATATCTAAACAAGAGTACGATAGATATGCGTATAATGCATCTGCTATTCCTATTTATACTCCCATTCATAAGCGCGATGCTAAGGGTAAGAAGCGCATTGTAGCCTATCGTAATAGCATTACTCACGAGACGGTTACGCCATACTATAAGCACAAGTACTACGACAAGTATTTTAACGTTACGCCAGAGCCCGGCCAAGATTTAACAGAAGAAGAAAACATTAGGTCTAATGTTTATAATCTGGCGGTGGAGAACTATAGAACACAGTATAGGATTAGGGAGAACGATCTTATTAGTACCTATGCTTTGGTGCATCCTGAATACGTTACTATTGATAAGAAGGGGAACGAACACATACAAATACAACGGATTCTTAGGGACGGTAACTTTCAGGCTTTAGTAATGGAATTGGAGCAATTGCACACTAGTGCCTATGGTATTACCCAACAGAACATTGCACTAACTGATGAACTTATGGGTAGTTTGTATGATAAGAAACGTATTAGGCAAGAACAAAAACTTATCAAGCAAGCACTAGCATCTAATCCACGATACGCTGAGGTTCTTGTTGAGTTAGGTAGACGTACTCCTACAGATACTAAGTTGCCAGGAGAGTCTGACCCCGACCACATTAAGAATGTAGTCCGGCCTTACTATGCAGACATGTGGGCACTTAAGCACGCCGAGGATTACGAGGAATAATGTCATCTAACAAAGAGTATAGACTGTTGAGACTATTAGAGGGTAGACCTGTAGTAGATAGTAGACAACGTAAGGGCGATAGGCACCGTCCCGGTTACGTGTCTCCTAATCCACGGCCTTATATTAAACGGGAGAGCAAATGGGAGCGTCGTTCGATAGTAGCATGGGATGGTGAGGGTGCTAATCTAGATAGTGGCGAACATGTATACAACTTGTTGGCTAATTCTAATGGTGATTACATTCTAGACCATAATGGTTTGTCTACGCTAGACGTGTTTGACTTCTTTATGAAGTACGGTAATGACAAAGACATTAATGTCATCTTTGGTGGGTCTTATGACATTAACATGATTCTAAAGGACATTCCTAAGGACAAACTGCAACAACTATGGTCTAACGGTAAGACCTATTGGAAGAACTATCGTATCTTTTGGGCGGCGCGTAAGAAGTTTACTGTTCAAAGACTCGGGTCAACTAGTAAGGTAAGCAAAACCTTTGTTCTATGGGACGTGATTGGATACTTTCAGTCTAGTTTTGTAGTTGCTTGTCGTAGATGGCTTGGTGACTTTGATGTACTAGAAGAAATCCAAGACATGAAGAGCAAGCGATCTGTGTTTAAGAGCGAGGATATTAAGGAGATTATAGAGTACAACAAGAAGGAATGCTTGTTGTTGGTGTTGTTAATGGAACGGTTATTTGCCTCTCTTGATGAAGCGGAGGTACAATTAATGCGATACGATGGTGCCGGTTCTATTGCTGCCGCTCTTCTTCGTAAGAATGAGATTAGTAAGTACAAGGGTAAGATAACTCCCTCTATTAATAACTGGGCACAACATGCCTATAGTGGTGGTCGTATTGAGGCTATTAAGTGTGGTACGACTACGAAGAGAACCAACATCTATCGGTATGATATTAATAGTGCTTACCCCTCGGCTTGTTTGAACCTGCCTGACTATACAAAAGCAACGTGGAAGAAAGAAAGACACTGGGACGGTTCACCTAACTCTATGGTTAGTGTTAAGTATCATTACTCAGTAGAAGCACCATTCTATCCGTTGTGGTATCGCTCTGAGAATGGTGCTATTAGTTACCCGCGAGTAGGTCAAGGGATTTATTGGGGTGAAGAGGTAGCAAATCTGTTTAAGTACTATACAGAAGGTATAGATTTTGAAATAGAGTTTGCGATTAATTGCAAGTTGGAAAGTGATATAAAGCCTTTCACCTTTATCCAAGATTTGTATGAACTAAGAAAGAAGTTTAAGGCCGAGGGTAGTATGGCTAGTGAGTCGCTTAAACTTGGTCTTAATTCTATCTATGGAAAACTAGTACAACAGGCTGGTTACCGAGAGGGTCGTGTTCCTACTTATCACCAACTGTTATGGGGCGGTCAGATTACTGCACATACTAGGGCCAAACTATATGATGCCGCTATGCAATCCCCTAAGGATGTTATTAGTTTTGCTACGGATGCTGTCTTTACTACCAAAAAACTAGACCTTCCTTGTAGCGGAGAACTGGGTGAGTGGTCGTTCGACACTTTCTATGGTATGACTATCGTACAAGCGGGTGTATACTTTCTTGATGATGGGACTAAGTGGCACGAAAAGTTTAGGGGTTTTGATCGTGGTAGTTTGGATAGAGAGAAGATTATAGAGTCTTGGAAAGAGGGCGTTGGTTATGAGGCTAAACTTACACGATTCGTTGGATTGGGTTCTGCTCTTATGTCTACTGACTTTGATTGTTGGCGTACTTGGCGTACTGACAATCGTACCCTGGATATTAGTCCAACTGGAAAGCGGGTTAATGGCCCTCGTAGTGATTATCATATGGGCCTACGAAGCACGAAACCGGCGCCCAATCTGACACCAGAACTAATGTCATCTCCATACTCTGTAGTGTGGTTGGATGGTATTAATACAAAAGAGGTAGAACTGATTGATGGTATTCCTGTAGAAATCTTTAGTCACGATGACGAAGGAGAAGAATAATGGAAGATGAGAAGAATGAACTTCACGATGATGAAGAGAATGACAAGGTAGTAGAGGATATTAAAGACGATTTGAAGGAGCCCAACCTTACTATTGAGAATCTTAAGGATTTGGAAGATAGGCTAGAGGCTCGCATTCAAGTGTTGTCTAAGGACAAGAGCAAGGATGCTGAGGATAAGGCTAGATTAGAGGGTCAGATTGAGAAATTAAGTGAGCGTATTGAACACTTGATTGAAGCACAAGAAGAGCGTGATAAGAAGCACAATGACGAGTCTACTATTGTGATTCCTCCTAAGGAACTTGACCCCCCTACTCACCAGAATCCTGTAGAGGTTCGGCCAGAGAATCCTAGTCCTAGCGAGATGCGTAAGGAACGAAAGTTGAAGTGGTGGTAATATGTCAATGTCAGATGACGCCTTTAAGTCTATGCCGCCTCCCCCTAGTATTGTACCTAAGATTGAGACTACTCCACCAGTAGCCCCACCTAAGGTCCAGGCCGTAATTGACCCTAGAACCGGGCAGGTAAAGCGCGGTCGTGGTCGTCCACCAGGGTCTACTAATAAAGTAAGGACGCCTGATGGTGGTGTTAATCCTCCTGCCCGATTGAATGTTCCTACTGGCCCTAGAGAGACGCCTTCTAGTCCTGTTGATAAGAAGGAAGCGACAAAGGAAGAGAAGAAGGCCAGGGCTGAACAGTACGCTACTTGGATTAATTCCGAACTTAATGATAAACTATTCATGTTCCTTATTGGAGCATCTAATGGTAACATTAAGCCCGAGTATCTGTACAAGGAAGGCAAGGTTCCACCTAAGGCTCAGGGGAATCCTAACCTTACTGAACTAGGAAACGCTCTTGCTATTCCTGCTGATGTTGCTGATAGTTGGGGCAAGTTATTGGCCGAACTGTCTTATACTGATGCGGGTAAGAGTCTCGGTAAGGTCGCCGATAATCACATGATTGGGGTAATAGGAGCGGCCATTGCTGCTGCTTTTAGTACTTATAGATACACCCAAACTCTTAAGCCATACATTGCTATGATTAAGAATGTACAAGAGAGTCAGAAGGGGGCTGGTGGAGATGCCAGTTCATCCAGTCACCAATAGCAAGGGTCAAATTATTGGGTATCGTTGGGGCTCTACTGGAAAGGTGTATCGGGGTAAGGGTGCCAAAGAACGTGCCGCTAAGCAAGGACGAGCAATAGAAGCGAGTAAGCATGGAACAAGAAACTGAGTATCTTATAACACGCTCAGGTGGTTTGACTCTAGAACAACTTGAAACCATTATCAAAGATACTATGGCTCTTAGTTCTGCCGAGGTTCGATTCGATGCTAGGAAGGAACCTGTCAAACTAAGAATTAATTACAACGCATACGTGTTTACAATAAGCAAGATGAGTATTGACAAAAAGGGTCTTATTATGGACCTTGATGTAGAGTTCTAAAAGGAGAACTAATGGATGAGAGAGACCTACAAGCGACGTTTGGTAGTGATTATTCACCACTGCAGTCCAGTTCTAATGACTGGGACGATTGGGCCAATACTATTGAACTAAAGGTATCAAGGCAGGGTCAAGTATTGCTGGGACTTGGTGTTGGCCTTGCCGTTACCTTGCTCCTTACTGGCATGAATGGTCGTGTTATCATTCGTCTTACAAAGGGTCATGCCATGCTGGTTGATGCCATTAATATGATGGTTGGAGGCGCACCAGATAGAGCAACTGTATCTTATTCCGAGCCTACCGGACGAATTGATGAGAGTAGGATAGAACCTGTGGATGAGCAAGAGTTAAAGGATTTGCAGGAGCGTATTGTTCCTACTAATGAGCCCCGGTTCGATGAGGATATGTAATATGCGTAAACTTAGCATCGAACTAACCGAAGACGAGATGAACGCTATTCATAGATTTGCACCTATGATCGATGCTATTCGTCATATTTTTCCCAAAGAGTTGTTGTCAGTGGTTCATAAGGTAGAGAAAGCGATTAAGGAGAACTAATGTCTGGTGGGGCTTGGGGGTATTTGAAATATAAGATAGAAGAAGAGTCCGCTCGTAATCAAGTTATCGTAAATGTAATAGCCCAAATAGAACATGAAATGGATTGGGGTATTAGTTGTGATACATGTTATAATTGTGCAAAACTACGAGTGATTGCTGCGCTGGAAGAACTGTTTGAAAATGGGTGTAGCGATGACGAACCTCCTATTAGGATATTAACTAGTTCCGATGCTAAGTATAAGTGCGATAAATGTAAAGCGAGGCTCTAATGGCAGTAGCGAACCTCAGTCCTAATGAGCGCTATGGGTTCGTTGGTAAGACACGTAGCGGTAAAACACAACAGGCCATTGTGTTATCATCTTATTTCGCTTGGACACTGCATAGTCCCTGGGAGATTTGGTGGATTGATACAAAGAACGACCCTAAGGATATTAGAAAACTACGGTCGTGGGGGTTCTGTAATGGTGCCAGTGAGAGTGATCGCCAACGACCCGGTGCGATGAGGAATGCTATCTATTTTAAGATTGATGAGTCTAGTGGATACTCCACCGTTGATTTGGCTCAGGCTAAGATTTCTGAGGCTTATGAGCGTGGTCATGTTATCGTTGTAGTAGACGAGTATACTCAGGTTGTACCTTCTGTACAGAATCCTGGCTATGCTCTTAAGAACGTGTTTGCCCGTGGTGGTGGTAAGAATGTAGGGCTTATTGGTCTTACTCAGGAGCCTGTATTCATTCCCCGAATGCTGCTATCGCAGGCTACCCACCTGGCACTGTTTACGGTTACACACCAAGCGGACATTAAGTATCTTAAGAATCTCTGCCCCACGTATGTACCACCAGCACGACAGGGCGACCCTTATGGGTTCTATTGGAGTCACCAGGATGGTGGGGCTACTTGGGCATACTATACCAGTCAAAAAGCGTGGGCAGATTCATTGCAATTCGCGCTACCAAAGGAACCTAATGAGTCCACTAGAACGAATCCCCACTGACGCCTATAGTGCGTATCTAAGAGAGGTACTGGAATCTGGTGAGGCCTATGAGGTATGCTATCATAAACCGCCCCACCCCCATATTTGGTGTGGTGCTATCTTTTGGACAGAGCAAGAACTAGTTGATGCCTATAATTCTGTGTCTAGTAGTTGGGTAACGTGGGTGACTGATGCTAGGTACATTACCTTTTGTCCATACTGCCTTACTTACTTTCGGAGGGAGCGACCGCTATGGCTCACCAAGTACGAGTAGATCACTTTAATAGTTTTGAAATCCTGGACGACTATGGATTGACTTGTAAGGTTCAATACTCCTGTGGCTGTGAGGAAGTATTAACTTGGGAACAAGTAGATTATAAAGACAAAGTGATGAAGAGTCCCTTTAATTAATGTGGGTGTGCTACTACGAAGTGAATCACAACCACACCCAAAATAGTATTCTTATGCTGTAGTTGCGGGTGAATAAAATCTTGTAAACTCCTTGATGCCTGGGTGATTTTTGTGCTATGCTCCATGTCGCAGAATGTATATTCTGTGTTATGATTCACTAATCAGGAGCGTAATATGGATATTATTCCCTCCGGTCAGGCTAGGCATATCCAGATTAATGCTGGCAATGTTCTGACTATCGGAGTTCTTAGTCTGCTCTGGTGGGGAGTTGCTACTTGGGGTAGTAATTTTGTGGCCCGCCACGACTGGCCCGTCATTAGTCCCCTTGCCGTAGGGGCACAAAACTACTTGCACGCTGCATAAGGAGAAAAATATATGGCTAATCAAAACACTTCGGCGCAGGCTAGTGCATCTAGTCCAGCGCTGTTTCTACAGAATGCCCCAAGAAAGTATTACACCATTCAGGGTACTGTTCCTAGCGGTTCTGGTGCTGCTGCTACTCAGGTAACGTGGAATCAGCAGGTTCCTATTATTCCTGCTTATTGCACCAATATCTTCCTGAACATTCAGCAGACCTACACGGTTACTTTTGCCGCTAATGGGGACAAGTGCTATGTGTCTCCGTTTGCTCCTTACTCTGGATGGAATAACCAGATTACTCTTGGTGGTGCGCCGCCCTGGTCGCCTACAGAATTGACACCGTGGTATCTGGATAGTCTGGCTTGCCGTACCGGTTATGACCCGTCTTACACTGGTCTTGGTGGGACGAATAGTGGTTTCCCCTCTACTAACTTCTTCTCTAATGTGTTGGAGTTGGGTCAGTCTGGTTGGATTAATACTATTGGTAGTGCTGCTCCGGCTACATCGCTGACCGCTGCTGCTACCACGGACAATCTGAACCCTGGTGTTACTGTTACTAACACGAGTGGTGGGGTTAATGCTACTCTTACTCTGCATGCCACGTTTAATGTGCAGATGAGAATGCAGCGTAAGCGTCACTTGCTGTGGGGTGCTATTCCGTTTGGCGACCCTGAGAACCGTCCTAACGTTCTTATGCAGTTGCTGCCTACGGTTGGTACTAATCCTGAGCAGTGCATGTTTGTCTCACCGTCTACCAACAGTGCTAAGATTACGGCTGTTCTGGCTAGTGCCGCTACTGTGAATGCTACTTACGAGTTGCAGTACATTGACCTGCTGCCTAGTGGTGTTCAGGTTCCTGAGCCGCTTGTTCAGTTTGGTCTGCAACTTACTGCTGGTAATACATCGGGTATGACCGCTGGTTCTTACGCGATGGTTACTCACCGTACCGCGCAGGCTTATACTGCTATTCACCACATTCTTGTTGATGGTGGTGCTGGTGGTACTCATGCCTTCCCGCAGCCTATTCAGGGTGACTACTTTGGATTGTGGGATGACCAGGATTCTCAGTCGGCACGATGGGCCTTCGATCAGATGACTAATACTTATCAGCAGTACTTTGATAAGTGGCATCGTGAGAAGAGGTCTTACCCGCTGATTGGTCAGTACACTGCTGACTTTGAGAATGGTGTGTTCCCCGAGATTCCTAGCGTTGATCCTTATGACGCTATTATGTCTCCTGACGCTACCTATGCCCAGGCATTCGGTATTCCTGTTACTCCTGCTATGACTACGGCTCTCCGCATTCCTGCCGGTACTACTACAGTGAATCCCTACATCCGTACCTACACCTTTGGCTTGGTGAAGGTTCCTTACTAAAAGGAGTAGTATGGCTCAGGTATCTAGTGAACACATCCAGCCTTTGACAGTAGGATGGGTCACCCTTTTGGTGGTTTCTCTCCTGGCGTTGGCTGCTCTTAATCGTTACGCAGATAAGTAGGAAAGGAAATAATAATGAAACTTGACAAGACCACTATTGTTGGTGGATTGGAGATTCTGTTGGGTCTCTTCCTTGTTTACAACGGTTACAAGCGGGCCTTCTAGTATATGTCGATGGTTCTGGCAGAGGGCGCCGAAGAGGCGGGTGCTAGTACTGCTGCTAGTAGTGCTGGCGAGTCTAGTAGTGGCGGTGGGTTTTTTGGAAACTCTGGTCTTACAGGGACCCAAAAAGCGACTGCTGCTAGTAGAGCGGTTCCCGCTGCCAGGACACAACATCCATATCTAGTGGGTCTTATTCTTATTATCGTTGGTGGGTTTTCTCTGGTTGGTAGTCTTACCGGCACGTTGCCCGCAATGTTGGGTGCTTTGTTTGACCCTAATGCATTGATGGACCGTGCCGGTAATTCTGCTGGCCCCCGAAACCCATTGGCAGTAATAAATCCGCTGACCAATCCTTTAGCAATTTCATCGCCCCTTTCATCGACCACAACTAGTAATCTTAAGCAATGGTTTGTGACAGACCCAAGTCAATGGTTAATAACAGACCCGAGTAATTGGTTGAACAACCTATGACCATAACAAACGTAAGTCCTAACTATGTATTCTTTGTATCTACTGCTTTGTTCGTAGTGTGGATGCAGAGAAACAAGAGATGGTCGCTTTTGATTGGTGCTATGAATGGTACTTACACAGTTAGGCCCAAGAAGTAATGTCTAATACATCTACTAACTCTGGCAGTTCTATTACCATCCCTCCAGACACGTCTAGTCGTAAGTTCGTAATGACAGAGGGTTGGTATATTGTTATTGCTTGTGTTGGTGGGGTTGCTGTAGCGAATACAAGATTTGGTCCTATTGCTTTTGGTATTCTTACCATTGCTCTTATATTTCAAACAACGCTTTTATTGGAAGGAAAATAATGGATACTGCCATTGGTGCTTTTACTGGCATCGCAATGGGGGTTATTGTTATTGCCGCCATTTATCAGTTGAACAAGAAGGGTACTCCGATTGTTCCTGTTGCTGGTAGCGTAGCAACTACTACTCTTACTTCTATCTTTAAGTAAGGACACTAAATGGGCAAGTTTTTTGATGCTCTGTTTCAGCGTACTTCGCTACAACCATCTACTCCTGACCCCGCGACTATTGCTCAGCCGGTTCCCGTAGCAATGATGACAGAGCCGCCTAGTGATTTGACTAGTGATGCGGCTCTTAACAACGCTGCTGTTGGTGCTTGGCCCGACATGATCGACGCTGGTTATAGGTTTGATAATGGTGGGTGGCGCGCGTCTGTGCTTAAGGAAATCAGTACTGAGAATGTTCCTGGTAACTATGGCTCAGTAACAAGTACCTCCCTGTTTGGGTTTAGGTGGCGTGCCTACGGTGGCGTCGGTAACATGCCTGGTCCTATTCCTAATCCTTATCGTCATACTTATGATGACCTGATTCCAATTGTGTGGGGTCTGAGGGTTGGTAATCCTAACACGATAGCAAACACTACCGCACAGAAGGGACCAATTACTATTCAGCAGCAGGCGGCTACTTGGCAGGGTAGTAATACTGCTTCTCTCTCTCGCTCAGGAACCACTCTACTGTAAGGAAATAATATGGCAGACACTAAGGAAATTAAGAAGTCCGATCATCCTGTCGATAATAAGACGAGTACTCCTACTCACGAACCAATGGACCCCAAGAAGAAGAAGATTCTTATTGGTGCTGGTGCCTTTGGAGTAGTCGTATTGGTGTATTTGTGGTATCGCAACAACAATAGTTCTAGTAGTTCAACAACAACCGCTCCTAGTGGCAGTGGGATTACTTCCTATGTTGCTCCGAGTGGTGGAAGTAGTGGGGGTAGTACTCCTTCAATCACCAATACCTTCAATCCCGTAAACACTTTTACCAACACTCCCACTAATACTAATTCTTATACTGGTGGGGCCACTAGTACCAGTCCTAGTTATCCACAACTTCCCGCAAAGAAGGGTGGAAAGACACAGATTCATCATACTGTGGTTAAGCATGGGGTTAAGCGTAGTGGTGGGATTGGTCGAACGTCTACAACGATTGCCACTCAGCGTACTATTAATCAGCGTGCTGCTAACCAGCGTAGGACGGCTAATATTAGAGCGGCTAACCAGCGCAGGGTTGCCAATCGTCAGCACGCTGCCATGAATAGGCATTTTAACCACGTCACTCACCCTAGCCATTCGTTTACTAAGGGTTAGTACCAATGGGTACTACTATTAAGAACCCCCAGGATTGGGCTAATGCCTTTTTGGGTGCTCTTGGTATGCCCGACTCTAAAACCAATGTTAGTAATGTTGTGGCATGGGAACAGGCCGAGGGTGGTAACTGGAATAATAATGCTAAGTACAACCCTCTAAACACCAGTCAAAAGGAACCCGGCTCTACTAGTATTGGTGGTGGGTCTAAGGTTCAGGCCTATACTAGTTGGCAACAAGGACTAGATGCTACCACCGCTACCCTGGAACAGGGTGGTTATGGTTATCCTCAGATTCTGGCCGACCTTAACACTTCTCAGCCCTGGATAGATTTCAAAAAGGCCGTGAGTGCTAGTGAATGGGATGGTAGTTCCCATTACAAGGGTAATAGTGTATTCGATTCCAGTACCGCACCCTCTGGTAGTACTAGTTCTGGCGCCTATAATCTGGGTGCCAATGCAACTACCTCTACCAACACTGCTGAGAACAAGCCTGGCAAGGGTGCTGCTAATCTGACGGGGTTTGCTGGTATTCTCCAGATGTTGCAAGGCATTTATGACCCCAGTCTATCCCAGACTACTTGGGGGTTCATTCCTAACATTCCTGGAGACATTTCGAGTACCATTACAATGATATTTGTAAGGGGTACTAGCGCATTATTGTCTGTGTTGATTATCGGTATTGGCGTCAGTACTCTTATTCATGGTGAGAGTTCCGGTGGTGGCAGTAGTTCCTCTGGACCCACTAATGTACTAGAGTTCATTAACGCTAGTCAGCAAGGCAATATTAAGTTGGGTCATGCTGAGCGTAGGCTCCAAGTGGCGGAGGCACACGAGGCACGACTGCAAGATGAACACAATAGAAAGTATCCAAAACCAAAGCCTGCATTTGTATAAGGAGTAACATGAAGAACCGTGGAGAGTTTACTAGAGCAGTATTCGAAAAGATTGGCGCACCTATCGATGGACCTCGTTTGGCCTTCGGAGTAGCATGGGCGGCCTTCGAGAATACTGAGGCTATGAATAACCCCTGGGCTACCACAGAGCCCTGGGTAGATGCTATTGAATACAACAACGCTGGTGTTAAGAACTATCGCACCTTTGAGAATGGAGTAGATGCTACCGTAGCAACACTACTGAATGGTGATTACAACTTCCTGTTGCGGGTTCTCAGGAATCGTCACTCTACGATTCGCCAGTGTCTTAATGCTCTTGACTGTAGTCCCTGGGGTAGTCATCCCAACACACTACTGTGGCAAGAGGTAGTAATGGAGTATGCTAAGTTTAACAAGGACGTTCCTGGTAGTGATACTGGGGTGGTTCCTCTTAGTATTAACGATGTTCCCCCAAACCACCCAATTACTTCTACCTATGTTAGTGTTTCAACTAACCCACCTACAGAAAGTGATAAGCCCGTGGATAATGAAACTCCCGCAGTTGATACTCTAGAGTCTCGTTTAGCAGAACTGCCCAAGCCCAAGAGTGTTCAAGAACTTTTGGATGAGCAGAATGCCACCGAGAATACTGAGGTAACGGAAGAGCCTACGGATTTTTTAGGCTAACCATTCAGAAGGAGAAAAGAATGACTAACTTTAGTTTCAACTTTAATAGCAAGACATTGGAGAAGGTTGGTTTGTACCTCGTCGGTATTCTTACTCAGACGGGTGTTTTCCATGTCACTGCTACTGGTAAGGATTGGCTGACCGGCGCGGTCGCTTTGGTACTCGCGGCGGTTCACGTTAGCACCCCTGCTAATAAGGCGTAGTAAAAATGAGTAGGCCCCAGGTTATTAATGTTCCACCTTCCGCGGGAGTTGGATCAGTACCTGCGGTCCAAATCCCTACTAGTTCATCAGTAATTACTCTACTTAATCTTAGTAGTAGCCTGGGGCTTACTCTTTGTACTGACCCTAATTTTGAACCCACTACAACATGGCCTCTTCCTCCCAATGTTAGTATTCCTCATACTGACATGAATAATCTTTGGGCTCAAAATAATAATTCGGATACAGTTCAAGTATTGGTAATACAAGGAATCATTCCCATTACGTATGTTCCCACAACAGGAGCACAAAACCTAGCAATTAAGGGTAGTACCAATGTTGTTGTTACGCCCTTAAGTTCAACAAGTTGGAATCTTCAACCAATGGCCGACTCCTACCAAACATTAACAATGGTATTGAATGTTACTGCCGTAGGTACAGGAAACTCCTGGACTCTTACATCAGGAAGTACAACCCTGGGAACAGGACCAGTACTCCCTCTGGGAAACAATACCCAAACAATAACCTTTGATGGTAGTATATATAATTCTGTTACACTAGACCAAGATTCTGGGAACACGTTTACTGTAGTGTCCGCTAGCAGTGGTGCTACTAATGTATCAATTGCTCCCGCCCCTCCAGGAACAACATCGCAAAACATTACTTATACAATTACTCAACCAAGCACGGGCACGGCTAACATTGTAGATACTGCTGGTAATACTCTAGGTTCTATTGATTTGAACCAACCAGCAGGAACTTATACTATTGCTGTACCAGTAGTAACCACCGGCACTTCTTCACTAATCACGAATACCAACGCTTATTTGAAGGTTCTGGCCGCCTATACAGGCGGTACAGCATCAATGGGGGTATAGTAGTGTACATCTTCTCAACACTGTGTATAAAATAATATGGAACAAGACATAGGATTTCCTAGAGACTTAGAGTTCAGACTTGTAAAGATTCTGAGCGAGGATATGGATGCTAGATTAAAGGACGTGACCTATCTAGTATCATTGCAGGAAACAGAACTAGCAATCATGTGGTTAACAATCTTTAGTCTTATTGGATACATCATAGTTAAGGAACATCATGGCAGATAATGAAATGCGCGAAGTGCTAAGAGAGCAGAACGAGCATCTCGACAGAATCGCTAAGGCTCAATGGCTAGTCTACATGGCTACCCAAAAGGTTATGGAAAACAAGACACCTTCTATTACCACGTTTGGTAGTTATGGCTTTGGCGGTACTACTGCTGCTTGGCGACAGATCGTGCCGCGTAACGATCGTCGTGCTAGAATCACATTCATGGCACAGAACTTGTCTTTCTATTTTACTAATGATTCCAACAATGTAGATATTAACACATTGATTAATTGGCAGAATGTTCAGTTCAATGGTCAGATTCCAGTATCACTTCTTACCTTCTCCGGTGGTGTCCCAGTAGAGATTCGCACCACGGAGGCTATCTATGTTGCATCGCTCACCGGGGCAGGTAGTAATGTAGAATTGGCAGGAACACTAAACTGGATAGAGGAAGTGTACTCTAGCATTAGTGCCATCCCTGTTCATATGGTTAATGAGAGTCCAGAGCGACCGGGTATTATTCAAAAACTTCCTCATTCACTACAAGAATTGGACGGCGACATTCAGGGAACATTTACTCGGGAAGGTGTTAGGTAATGCAATATACTCCTAGTGGTGGTGGTATTAATCAACTGACCGGCGACGGTACTGCTGGACCGGGTACTGGTAGTCAGGCATTAACACTAGCAACCGTAACAACGGCAGAGACAGTGGGGGATGCCACCCATTACCCCGTCGTCACTACCGACGCCAAGGGGCGCGTCACGGGGATGGTCGCAACGGCAGTGCCAGCAGGTGTCGCTCCCGCCACCACGGTTACTGGACCAGATGCTTATGGTGCTGCTGCAGTAGTAGGTGCTAGTACTGAGTATGCTAGAGCAGACCATGACCACGGTTTACCGGCGGCACCGGCTGCATCTCTGTCATATAACGCTAATACTCTAACCACGGCAACGAATCCGGGATTAACTTACTCAACCTTTCTAACAACATCATCGTTAAACGTAGGAGCATGGCTAATCAATTTTACTAGCTTAGTAAACGCCGCAACAACCGCCTCTAATGCCATATATATACAAATAATCGACGGTACAGCCACGGCGTCTTATATTGGACCAACGCAAACACATCTTACAATAGGGACTACGGCCTTATCCAACGATTACTTTTCTCTTTCGTTTTCATGTATAGCCGTTATAACAGTGGCGGGCACTTTAGAGTTTCAAAGTTATGTTAATTCAAGTGGGCCCCAAATACAAGCGTCCCCTTCCACCGGTTACACCGCCATTCAGATCGCTTAGTTTAGAAAGGAAATTATGAAACCCATTTATTGGCTACTTACTGGAATTGTAGTTGGTGCTGCTGGTTGGTACTACTACGAGCGAAGCAAGAATAACGAACCTATTATTAACGATGCCTTCTTCAATAACAAGGGTTACACCAGCATGATGAAGATGGACCCGCGTTACTACAACATTACCAGCATGGAAGGCATCGCATCTAACCCTGCTGCTCCTAGTGCTATTGCCGATACATGGGCTCTAGGCGCGGAGCAAGGTAACGCTATGATGGTTAGTGCCGGATGGACGGACTACCCTGATTCTTATAGTGCGACTGTTAGTAATTCATGGCTGCAAGAAGAGGCACAAGGAGCGCATCTGTAATGGCACGTACACCACGTAAATTAAAGAAAAGAATATATGGATCTAAGAAATCTCGTGGAGGAACATTAATATCAAGTAAAGAGGGTGCTCGTAGGGCGGGCGTTCCTAAAGGACTGAGTTGGTGGTAACATGGCACTTCCACTACACTACGACGTACGGCGCGGCCTAAAGAACTGGCAGTCACTTGGTAACATGGTGTATGGCGACTGTGTAGTAGCAGCGTATCTTCATCTAGTTATGGTTCACAACGTTGCTACCTCTAGTACGTGGAAGAAGTTTCTGTACCGCTTGGGTTTTACACCACCGAGTAATAAGTTTGCCGTTCAACAGTATACCGATTTCTTGGCTACATTGAACGAAAAGCCTAGTGGCACAATGGGAGTAGACCCCTTTACTTTCTTCACCTGGTTGAAGTCTACTGGGCAGATTAATGATTTCCAGCAGATTCCTATAGGATTCTCTCCGTTCGCTTTGGATAATGTTCACGAAGCAATGATTCAATGGAACGGTTGTATGCTAGTATTGAATCTTACCAACCGTGCTTATGACACCGGTTTAGAGCACATCCCCTGGACAATAGAACCGGGCGATACTCCTAATCCTATGTTGGGTCATGCAATTGCTTTAGTTGCTTACAATCCAGAGATGAATGGAATAGTAACGTGGGGTATGATGAAGGAAATGAGTAATGACTTCTTTACTACATGCGTTTATGGGTGTTGGGTGTTTAACTAATGGCTGATACTATTTCTGGTCACTGGAGAAAGCCTATCATTAAGAGCCGCAAGAGTGCTATCCTTTTAGCGGTAGTATTCTTTGGCTGCTCCGTTATCATGTTTCACGACGCTTATGAAGTAAGGGGTAAGGACCGCCCCTTCATGCTAAAGATAGTGGGGTTCCCACAACTATGAGTGTATCAATCGGTACTGGTGATTTGGTAATCTCAGCAAGTATTGTTGTTAGCGCCATTGGTGCTACTTGGCGACTTGGTAATAGGTTTGCTAGAATAGAAAGCAAACTCGATGGACACCTTAACTATCATAAGGGGTTTGACGACGGTAACAAAGTAAGATATGACATGCGTAAGAAAACCTCGAATCAAGAGTCTGACTAGGCTTGCCTCCCGTTCACTAGTCACGAGTAATAATACCCCTACTGTTCATGGTGCAGTAGGGGTATTATTGCATCACTTCCTCACTCCCTCCCCCTGATACCGACATTGCACCCACAAGTAGGCTACTCTTGTCTTATTGATTCAGTAGTACCCCCGTAGTACCACGTCAGTAGTACTCAGGTAGTATCACTCAGGTAGTACCGGAGTAGCGGGGG
>JAEHJW020006360.1_pt1 | contig 22373 bp, 41 predicted proteins | sample 9271431 | NCBI WGS metagenome assembly JAEHJW02 | reverse complement strand
GGATGCAGCCAGCGCCCTTCAATCTTGCCGCCATCGTGCGGCCCAGCCCCTCAGGGGCCTATTACCCGCGTGCATCGGTGCCATGCACAACAGACTGAAGTTCAACCCGTACCCCAAGCCAGACATGGGCAGACTTGCTACGTCTGTTAACGGAGTTCAAGTGACTTTGCCGGGTGCGCCCGCCATCCGCCTCCAACGTGGGGAAGCTGGCAAGCGGGCATCCTTATGACTCCTCCCTCGTCCTCGAAGTCTCGGGCGACCCTGACAAACCCGGAAGAATCGGACGGGGATGCTGTGCTGCATCCTTCCTCGCAACGTACCCGCAACCGCCGTCGGGCGACTGGTGCAGGGGTCAGTCGCCTTGTGTGCATGTACTGCGGACAGCCGTCCGTTGGGGATCAATACGAGCTTTGCCAGAAGCACTGGGAAGAAGTGAACGGGATAGAAAGGAGAGGGAAGTGATCGGGTATAAGGTGGTATCCCAACGCAACAAAAAACTTGAGTCGTGGTGTTTTCTCCCTAGTGTGGCAGGCGTTAGGTACGTTATCGGGAAGGAGACGAGGCCGCAAACGGGATGTGGACCACTATGTGTTTTCTCGTCGCTTCGGAGTGTGCAAGAAAATCTCCCGAATTTAAGTGATCCCATCTATCGCTGTTATTTTACTCCATCGCGGAAGCGCAGTGTTTGGCGGAAAGACAAGGAAACCACTCCCCTTTCCGAACTCCCAAATGGCACCCGTCTTGCCACGTCCGTCACTCTCCTAGAAAGGATTTTCTAATGCGCCTTTTACTCCGCCTTACGTGGCCCCTATGGAAGAACTATGGGTTGACCAGGAAGAAGGTTCATAGCCAAGCATGGAAGAAAGGAGCCGTGGTGCGATGAGTGAGCTGTTAGACGAGGTGCTTGAGGCAAGGAAGCAGCGAGAACCGTTTATTCAGAACGATATTGACGTGTGTCTGGCCGTACTCGAAGACCCGGCAACCAGCTACGTATCTACCCCCTATGCAGAGGTAGGGGACTACTTCAAGGCCAACGGGTTTCGCGTTGAGGCGATGACTGGGGTACGTGGAGAAGAGCGGTGGTGGATCTATCCCGAGAAAGGGGAATGAGCGATGAGCGAATGGCTTTGGGTACCCCATTTTCTATTTTGTGCTGCCATTGGCTGGGTGTGGCCAAAGCCGCCAAAGGGAAGCGGGCTGGTAACCCACCTCCTAAATATATTTGTTGTGTCCTGGCTTGTCGTCCTGTCCGCCTGGGTTGTTGCGGCACAAATCCACTAGAAAGGGGAATGACATGAGAGTGTGGAAGAAGGATGAGGGGAAGTGGTGCCGTTATAAGTACGGCGACGAGGTGCGTACTGGGATCATCACGGAGGGGGGGCAGGACAAAGACCCGAACGACTGGCTCTATCGTGAGGCGTGGCTCTTGGACGTCGAGGATTTTGAATCCGTTTTGGTTTTCTGGTCCGATATTGTCGCCCTCGGCCCAAAGGTTAAGCCGCCTAAGTTCTAGCCATGATCCGCTGCCAATGCGGGGCTACGTGCCTATGTGGACAATGCTCGGGGTATCCGTCGCTACCGCTTACCCCCTGTACACCCACTGAATGTAATAGGTTCCCCTGCTACCACGAGTTGCTTGAATGGGACGCTGATCTGCTCTATCGGAAGATCAACGAAGAGAAAGGAGACGAGCTAGATGAAGATTCCCGTTTCTGACAAGAAGTTTGATCCAGCCCCAGAAGGGCTATTCCAGGCCGTGTGCGTTGACTTCATAGACAGGGGGATGCTCCCCGACAAGTTTAGTGGAGACATGAAGCACAAGGCCGACATTGTATTCGAGCTAGAAGAAAAGAACCCGGCTACTGGAAAACCGTTTCGGACGATGAAGCGGTTTAACCTTACACTGGCCGAGCGTAGCAATCTGAGAAAATTCCTTGAGGCGTGGCGTGGTAAGAGATTCACCGATGAAGCCCTTAAAGAATTTGACACGGACTCTCTTTTGGGTGTCAACTGCCAACTACAGATCACTCACAACGTTGACGGAGAAGGCCGCGTTCGGGATAGTATTTCTGCCATCATTCCGGTACGCGGAGACATGGTTCTCTTGCGCCCGTCGCCCGACTATATTCGTCACCAAGACCGTGATGGCAACACACAACCGGAGCCGTTCTGATGCGTAAGGACACGTCTCTTGGGCGGTTCTATGAGATCGAGGGCAGGCAACTGCCCTCGGTCACGTCCATTCTGAGCATCATCGGGAAGCCCGCCCTCGTTAAGTGGGCCGCAAATGAAGAGCGAAAGTTTATCTCCGAGGCGGCAGCGGATCTCTACGAGGACACGGCAACTCTCCCCAAGATGGGGCGAGCGGCCTATATCAAGACCCTGTTGGATAGGGTTGGTAAGGTCAAGGCATTCCAGCGGACGAGCCAAAAGGCAGCAGACATTGGCTCCCAGGTTCATGCCAGGGTTGAGTACGCCATCCGCAAGGAGTTGGGGCAGGAGGTCGGGCCAGAACCTCCCATGAGCGAGGATGCGTGGTCGTCATTTTCCTCATGGGAAAACTGGCGCAAGGGGGTTGATCTAAAGCCCCTGTTCATCGAACAGACGGTCTACAACCTCACGGACGGATACGCTGGGACACTCGACCTTATTGCAGAGGTCGGCGGGCAGCGAGCACTGATCGACTGGAAGACGAGCAAGGCAATCTACCCGGAGTATTCCCTTCAACTGGCAGCCTATTCGTTTGCTCTTAGGGACATGAAGCATGAGGTTCCTCGGGCCGGGTACATCGTGCGCCTTCCAAAGACAGCGGGAGACTCGTTCGAGGCAAAAGAGTTTAGCGAAGGGAGTCTATGGGAACTGTACTCAGCGTTCCTGCATGCCAAGGAGCTGTGGGAATGGAACCTGGAGCATGAGAAGGCGTATCAGCAGAGGAGCAAGCAATGACGGAACCCTTCATCAAGTTTCCCAAGATTCCCCGCCTGTACCGGGACATCGTTATCACCGAGAAGATCGACGGAACCAATGCCCAGATCTTTGTGCCCGAAGATCCAAACGAGCCCATCCTTGCAGGCTGTAGAACCCGCTGGATCACCCCGGAGGACGACAACCACGGATTCGCTAAGTGGGTAAAAACTAACGAGGTCGAGTTGAGAAAACTAGGCCGCGGGCATCATTTCGGGGAGTGGTGGGGACAAGGCATCAATCGCGGTTACGGTCTGGAAGAGAAACGTTTTTCGTTGTTTAACGTGACCAAATGGGGGGACGAGTCCAAGCGACCAGCATGCTGCCATGTGGTGCCGGTGATCGGTGAGGGGAGGTTCGAGGACTGGACGGTTGAAAGTGCTCTGGTGTCGCTGGCGTGGGGTGGTAGCTATGCGGCCCCCGGTTTCATGAATCCAGAGGGCATCGTGATCTTCCATACGGCAGGGGGCGGAATGTTTAAGGTCACGCTGAAGGATGATGACAGGGGCAAGGAGTGATGTACCTGACCGTGAAAAACTGGGAGCTATTTCAACACTACCGAGACCGTCACCCACCTTGGATCAAGCTCCACGTTCGGCTACTCAACGACAGGGAGTTTATGGCGCTAGCACGCGCTAGCAGGGGCTTGCTGATGCTCCTGTGGATTTTGGCTTCGGAAGACGAGGGGCGGGTGCTATACGACGAGGAAGAACTAAAATTCCGGCTAAGGCTAGAGGATTTTTCCCTAGAGGAGCTAAATCCTTTGGTTGCTGGTGGTTTCTTGATTCCAGATGAAGAATGCAAGCGAATGCTAGCGGATGCTAGCATCTGCTCTCACTCTGTCTCTGTCTCTATTAGTAATACTAATAATACTAAAGATAATTATAATACTAAGGAGAAGAGGTTCGTCCGCCCGTCGCTCGAAGAGGTGGCCGCGAGAGTCGCCGAGAAGGGGTACCATTTCTCCCCGGCATCTTTTTTTTCGTACTACAACTCAAACGGGTGGAGGGTTGGGAAAAACCCGATGAAGAGTTGGCATGCCGCCTGCGTCACATGGGAGGAGCGGTGGCTGGCCGATCACCCCGAGGTCAAACAGCCCCCAACCAACCCCGGTGTTTTTGGCAGTCTTCCTGTGGTGAACTCATGAGCGCCAACCTCACCCTCCCCTCCAATCCTTCTGCTGAGGCCGCTGTCCTTGGTGCTGTCCTTGTTGATGGGTCGTGCTTCTATCAAGTGGCCGACGTTCTGACCGAACGGAGCTTCTTTGACTTGAGGAACGCCGCCGTCTGGTCGGCCTACTGTTCATTGGCTAAGGCTGGGAAGCCGATTGACCTTGTTACTGCCGGGCAGCAGCTTGAGTCTGAAGGGAGAACCGAGTCCGCCGGGGGATTCTCTTACTTGGCGTCCCTAGCCGACGGGCTGCCCGACACGGCCAACGTGGCCCACTATGCGGCTGTTGTGTCCGACATTGCCGCCAAGCGGGACGTGATCTCCCTGTGCCTGAGGTTGACTGACCGGGCAGCTAAGGGAGAAGACGCATCCCTGCTCATTTCCGAGGCCGTGGATGAGTTGACGGGGATCGCTACGGGGGCTGCCCCGACTGAGGTTAGGATCATTGGCGACGTGGCGGCAGAGGTCGGGAAGGACCTGGAGGAGCGGGCCAACAAGGAGCACAGGAGCCTTTCTACGGGCTTTGCAGACCTCGACCGCATCCTGGTCGGCCTTGAACCTGAGGACTTGGTTCTCCTCGCCGCCCGCCCGTCGGTTGGTAAGACGGCCCTGGCTGGGTGCATGGCGACAGCCGTTGCGAGGGCTGGGAGGGTCGTCTACTTCGCCTCGCTGGAAATGTCCGACTCCTCAATCGTTAAGCGCATCCTGGCGACCGAATCCAAACAGAACCACAGGAAATTCCGCACCCCAATTAAGAACGATGAGAACTTCTGGGCCGCTCTTGCTTTGGCTCAGGACAAGGTGGCGGATTGGAAGCTGTTCCTCGCTGATCGTCCCGGCATTAACCCGATCTCCCTCACGGCTCAGTGCCGTCGCATTAAGTCCCAGCACGGGTTAGACCTTGTAATTATTGACTATGTGCAACTTATGGAGGGAGAGGGCGAGAATGCAAACGCGAGGATCGGCAAGATCACCCGCGCCCTCAAGCTCATGGCCAAGGATCTCCGGGTGCCTGTTTTGGCCCTGAGCCAGCTTTCTAGGGACGCAGCCAAGGCCAATCGCCCGCCTGGGTTGACTGACCTGAGGGATTCTGGGTGCCTTGAGCAAGACGCCGATACGGTAATCCTCATGCACCCCGTAGGCCAGGACGCCGTGACGGGGGCCGTCACGATGGACCTGATCGTTGCCAAACACCGGGCCGGTGAAACGGGGATTGCCAAGGTAGTGTTCAACCCGAGCACGTTGACGTTCAATAACTACACCAGGGAGGTAGCGTGACCGATCCGCATATTGTCGTTTCGCAAACCCCTCGCCGTCCAGCTGGATATTGCCCCAAGTGTGGTAAGAACGAGTGGACCCCATTAGTGGGGAGGCCGTTTGAGGAGTGTGCAAATTGTGCCGAGCGCGGGGACCACATTGAACGCTACCGACTCCGAGGGCTAGGGCGTCATGGAGAGCCTTTATCCCCTTGACAGGAGCCATTCAGCGCCTGGGCGGCAGTTCTTCCACGTCAATATACCCTCGGTATATCAACGTGGAAAGAATCATATTGTCCGAACGGACCCTCCGGGGACCAGTCATCCCCTTGACAGGAGCCATTCCGTGACCTATATTAGTCCCATGTGGACCCTATTAGACTGGCTCGGAACCCCAGAAGGGCATGTAGCCCTAACCGTAGTGTGTTTCTTTGCCGTGGTTTGGGCACTGCATTCGACTGATCCTAACAGGAGGTTCAGGTAGTGGAGCGTGACGGAGGTGAGCGATGAAGCCGATTGAGGCGTGGTGGAACGAACACATACGGGACGTACAAGTCGCTGAGCACGCACTTCGGGGCGGCTACGGACACCGCTGGAGCAAATGCCTCATCCTCCCCGGCCTAACCACCGCCGACTGGGACGCGCTGATGGAGCTGGTGAGGGCGGCGGGTGATTGCAGTTTCGGACCAGTGTTAGACCTGCCTCCCGCCATCATCGCGGCGGCAAGGGAGGGGAAATGAGCGGACGCCTGGAATACTGCGAGATATGTAGCGAGCCGACAGGGAAGGCCGGGGCAGGTGAGGACTCAATCTATTGGTTGGATGGCGCAGTCGGCCCGCTGTGCGAGAACTGCAACGCGAAGTTGAGGGGTGAGATTCTCGATGATGTCGGCATGGCAGACGACTATGCGCGGCTGAATGAGACGATTGCGAGTAAGACGGAGGCACTTTCTGCCGCCCGCCACATGTTGGAGGAGATAGGCTCCGAGATACAGCAGCACTACGAGTACATGTCTGACAATCGCCCGCTGCCCGTCCTGGTGTCAGAGATCCTCGACAACATGGAGGCGGCGCGATATGACCGCGAGCAGGCCGAGGCCAAGCTAAGCGCCCTCTACAAGGGCATCCGCGGCCTCGCAATGGACTCGGGTGCGGTCCAGACGCGTGACGCGGTTGATGACGTGCGGAGGGATCTGGAGGAGAAGGACAAGGAGATCAATAGGCTACAGGTCGCGCTACAGGAGTCCGAGGCGGACAACGTGCGCCTACGCAGCGAGTGGGTTCCACCGGACGCTTACGCGGAAGAGCGCACCGCCCGCGAGCAGGCCGAGCGGGAGCTTGCCGACTTGCGCGAGGAGTTGCAGCATCGCGCCCAGCGACCCGGAGGCCATGATCGGCTGGATGATGGGAACTGCATCATGTACGAGCATATTTATGGCCCGCAGGAGTGCCCGGTGTGCCGACTTGCCGCCGCGCAGGCGGTGATCGAGGAGCGCAACACCTGGCTCGCGGAGTGCTACCGTCTCTCGGGTGCCGACCCGGACGGCGACGAGGACTGGAGGCTCGCGCCCTTCGCCGTGGCGGCCGTGAAACAACTTCGCGCCGACCACGACGAACTGTGCGAGCAGGTCTACGGCTCCGTCGTTGACACCTCGCAGCAGACGATCGAGGCGGCGAAGGCTCTCATACACGAGGTCGCGGTAGCGGCAGTCGAGCATGACGCGGGAAGTTACCTGGTCGTGCAGATACCCACGCCGGTCATGCTCCAGGTTCGCGCCTACGACGCCGCAAAGGAGCCAAGGCCATGATTGACGCCCTTATCGCTGCCCTTATCGCCGTTATGATCCTGGTCGGAGTAGCCGTTCTCGCCTACGACGCCGCGAGGGAGAAGCCATGATTGACGCCGTTATCGCTGTTACGATCCTGTCCGGGGTTGCCGTCATCTGTGGGTGTGCCTATGTCCTTTTCGTTCCCCCGGTTTACCCCAAGCTTGACCGCCGCGACTGGCCCGGCGATGAGTAAGCTCCCCTGCGGTCACGATGAATCTTGCCTCTCTGGGTTCTCCCCTGATTTCATTGGAGACAACCCCAAGCATATGACCATTGGGACAGTCTATTGTACGGCATGCGAAGAGGCGGCAAGGGACAAGGACTCCGGTTATTGGCAGGCGAGGTTCAACACGCTCTTCGCCGCAAGCCTTAATCTTTTGCCAGACATAGAGATGCAACATACTACCGAGGAATCTATGTCGTGGTGCAAACTCATGTGGGAGCTGTGTAGGGACCAAAACATTCCCAACCGGCGCGGGTATGCCCGCTAGTACGTCAGCGGATGCCCCTAATTTGCCCCAGGATCGTCGTTCTCCCTCTTTCGGTGGTGGGGATACCACAAAAGACAAGAAAGCCCGCCAGAAGGCAAATAACGAGGCTGCGCTGATGGCGGTGTTGCGTGAGGTGGAGGAGGCGGTCGGCTGTCCTGCCGTCCTAGAGCTTCAGTTTCACCCGACAAGGCGCTGGAGATTCGATTCGGCATTCCCCGAAAAAAAAGTTGCGCTGGAGATCGAGGGGGCCGTGTGGGTGCAGGGAAGGCACACGCGGGGTAGTGGCTTTGTGAAGGATATCGAGAAATACAATGAGGCCGGGATACTTGGCTGGAGGGTATTCCGGGCTACTTGGACAATGGTGAAGGATGGGACGGCTCGCGATGTTCTCTTGCGGGCGATGGGGGTCAAGGGTGCTTGAACCCTGGAAGGTTAAAGCGATTCTTACCAGGTGGTTAGAGTACGAAACACTTTCCCGTGGTATGTCATCAATCGAGGTGCTTGGCGTCCCTTCTGAGCCGCAGGCTGGGCTGAGTGACGCCTTCCTGTTTCAGTTGACGGTAGGGTGCAAGGTTGAAAAATGCCCAAGGATCTCAGGCGTGCTCGGGCATGCGTTTCGCTTTCCCGTGCCCGCTGTTGAGGTAGCGGCTAGGTACAGGATGGACGTAACAGCCCTAGACGCGTTAGAGAAGGCCACGGGTACCCCCAACCCGGAAGCTAATAGGGCCAGGGTGTTTCTGGGGTCGATAGAGGCCACGGATGAGCACGCCGAGGGGATGCGGTTCCTGGGCAAATCCCTTGAAACCGCATCCTTGCTAGACTCCGATTACGCCTTTCTAGCCTACGTCTGTGCAGCTATCAAGGAACATGGAGCCAATGCCGAATACCTCCACGAGCTAATGAGGCTATCCGAACTGACTTCGTCCGATGTTGCTGAGATCCTAGGGGTTAGAGCAGATACGGTAAGAGCCTGGACGTGCCACAAGGAGCCTGTTCCCGAGTATCGCATCTCCGAGCTGGAGCGGTACCTAAACGACATTCGGGACTGTTGGTTGCTCTTCGACGAGCTTCGTGGAAAGCCCCACAATACGCGAGGGGGAAAACCTATAGGGAATCCTGTATCCTGGGTCTAGAGTTGAGTGTTGCGCCTACGCGGTCCCGCGCTCTCGCCAGACGCGGCGCTTTCAGCCCGCGAGCGACCTTTAAGGCCATTGAGGGCCGGGACCGCGCTCTTGAATTCCGGGTCACCGGCGCACCATAGAGCACACGCGCAGCGATAGGTGGCCCGTATGCTTCCTAAGCCTCAGAACAGAAAGGATATGGCATGAGTTCACTCGACGAGCACGAGGAGATTAGGGCGCGGGCGCTTGAGCTTGTCGTTTACATGCATCCGGGTAGCGTGGGGTATCTCATCGAGCTGGCATCCAAGGTAGAGGATTACATTAAGTATGGAATTCCCGCCGTTCCCGAAACTCAAAACGTACAGAAATAAAAAGTTTCTCGATTGGGTCAAGTCCAAGCCGTGCCTCGCCTGCGGTAGTGTAGGGGTTGACCCGCACCACATGGCAACCGGCGGGACTGGCCTGAAGTGCTCAGACCTGTTCTGCATCCCGTTGTGCCGTAAGTGCCATACGCTTGTGGAGGACGGGTTCTGGCAATTGCTTGAATTGCGGTATGCGTTCACAGAGTCGGTAGCGTGGCGGCGGGTAGCGGAACAGATGCAGGAATGGTTCCTAAAGAAAGGCGGCGAGAATGACGGTGGTTGAGCCTCTGACGGCGGAAGAAATCCAGCAGCTTGAAATGCAGCACGACAAGATTGCCAGAATGTTGGCCGACCTGGACGGGGCTTCGATTGAAGCAGAGGCGGAGTTCGGAATGGCGCTTGCGGCGAAGCTCGAGGCGGAAAAGAACCTTGGGATGGCTCGTATTGCCATGCGGACAATTAGGGATCGGCGCATGGGGTTGAGCACGTTGCTTAGGCGGTATCCGGCTTAGACACAGCAAGGCCCCCTTGCGGGGGCGGCTGTTGGATCGCGGCAATCTGGTTAGGCTGCTCTAGTCGCGGTCGCCGTGGCCGGGAAGACTTCCTGGAGGGTTTCGGCGGTTTGGCGCGTGGGCATAACCACAATCTCTGGCAGCTCGTCAGCGCCGAGGGCATAAAAGGGTGAATCTCCGTTTGTCCCGAAGAGCGATCCGAGGGAAAAGAGCTTTACATATTCTTCGTCAATCCCTGCAATTTCCCCCGACGATGACCGATAGATCCGCGCCAGGGTGCGGTAAGACTCTAAGAGGAGCGGGGTTTTGAAAAACTCCACCATGTTAGGGGGCTGTGCAATGATGCTCTCGGCACGCTTGTTTGACTCTTCTAGGCGGCTTGTTCCGCTGTCGTGCTTGCCGAGAAACGCACGGATAGAGTCTATGTTGTCGAATAGCGCGGCATTCCCAACGCACTCTTTCCTTATCAACCAATGACCGTTTGAGATATAGCCTGGAAATGCGAGAGCGCCGGAGTTTTTAAAGTTTGTTGGTTTCAGGGTAACTTGCATTGTTTGTTTCCTCCTAGTCCCCAATATGGGGCCAAGCTCCACGTCTGTCAAGTGCCTATTCCTCTTCCGGCGGCATGATCCTTGAAAACTCCCGAGCAGCCAGGTCATAGTCCTCCTCATCCCAGGTATTTCGTCCAGCCTCGCGCATGCGGCGGTTGGCTGCATCCTGAGCTGCGGTCCAGGCGGTGTCGTAGTCTATTGGCCTCATGGCTAAGCCTCCTTTTGGGTTTCGTTTTCCCGAGACCTCATTTTCATAACCATCCTAGACCCAGCGCGGGCAGCACGAAGGGGGAAGTGATGTTCTTCGGACCGCGTAAAGCAGCGCAACTCTCGGTCGCCAACCCTGACGCGGTATAGCAATGTTCCGTCGTAGTGGCGATAAACTTCGACGGTGTACCGCCCTACTTGTTCCGTGGCGAGGATTTCGGGGTGCCCGGCGTAGGTGGTTCTGCATCCGCTAATGCGTTGTTCTTTCATTTTGTCCCCCTTATCGCATGGTACACGGCCTTAGTTAAGAGCGCCCCGGCCCCGCATAGCATAAGGGCGAGGTAGAGCAGGACGGCAAGCAGGAGAAACTTAGCCATTGTCGACCTCCGTGAGAAGCCTGGCGAGCACTGCATTTGCTGCCTGCTCGGTTGTGAATGTGGCATAATGCTTTATGTTCTGCCGCTTGGGCGGAAGCCATCCGAGCTTGCGGGACCACCAGTAGCCGTCTCCCGGTCTCCATATGGAGTACTTGTATCGGGCGGGCATCGAACCTTGGATATAGAAGGACACTACGCGGGCGAATACATGAATCTCAGTCATTGTCAGCCTCGGCAGCGGCAAGGGATCCCGAGAGCATGTCCCGCGTCTTTAGTAGGCTGTGGCGAGTCATCGAGGACAGTCGTCCCTTGAGTGCCCAGTCAATAGACTCAACGGCATGCCGGCACGCCTCCACAAGCTGCGCGTGCGAGTTGACGGCGGTCACGATTTGCACCGCGGTTTTGCGGTCGCACGTCAAGTACACGCGAGGACCGTTAACCCCGGCACTCCACCGCGGCTCGCCGGCGCCGTTTGGTTCTAACTCGTTTAGAGTCCATGTTCCCGTAGGGTAGTCCATGATGTTAGCCTTTCTCCGGGGCTGGAATCATCCTATGGCACCCCGGACACTCAAGTTGTGTTGTCTCGACTGGATAGACGGCCTCCCATCGCTGCCCGCAGGGACACGTTACCTTAGACCTCGCGTGCGGCCGGTGGTCGTCAACGTAAAAGACAGTGCATCTTGAGGGTTGTATTTCGCCGCGCTCAATAGATCCAGCCTCGCGGATAGATTGGATGAGCGCACGGAAGAGTGAGCGTTTCATCCTAGCCGCTCAATCCACAAATCAACCGTTTTGACCAGGCGGTTAATTGCATCGTCGCGCCTTCCAGCCTTTATTAGGGCGAGAGCCTCTGAAACTGCACAACGGATATCGGCTTTCGCAATATCGTCTTGTAGCCGCTGGTCGGAGTCCTGTTCGGGGTTTTCTTTCATGAGTTAGCCTTTCTCCGCGTGTACCATGCGCGGCCCGGTAGAGCGTCACATCCAACGGTGATTGAGGGCATAGCCTCCGCTATTGTGCCAGTGAGAGATTCGGTGACAGCCGCACGCCGAGCAGCCGTTGGGGTAGGTGTTGTCTGTCCACGCCGAGGGGTCGTGACAAGTGCATACCGGCTCATGGCACCCGCCGATGCTTCCGTGAGCCGTGTAATCGCGGTCCCTGTTGCTGTGGTCGTTGCTGGGGCAGTCCTCCCCGATGCAGCCGAAACCGTCCGGATAAAGCGCATAGCCTAGGTTGGAGACGATGTGAAAGCCCATGTCCATGCCGCATCCACCGACAACGAGCCCGTCGCGCTTGCCGATGCGGTAGTCGAGGACTCGGGCAGCGAGGTAGGTAATATTGCGGGGCTCGCCATTGCGCATGACGACAAGGCTAATTTCCCGTTGCATCCCAGACCGTGAGATGTGACGAAGAATCGTGTAGACGGTTGAGCTTGGCGGGAGCATTTCCCGCAGGTTGGCGAGGGCCGCATCCTTTTCGCTGGGGGTCGTCCTCATTGCCTTTCCTTTCGTTCGTGCTGCGGTTAGCTGCTAGTACCACCCGACAAGCCCCGCCGGCGGCGAGGCTCGCCCCGTGAGACTAGCGTGTGTTGTGTTTGCGCTCGCCGTACGCTTGGCAGTCTTCGGAAAATGCCCGCCAGTCGTTACCATCGTTTGCTGCAGCCGAACCCTCCACGTCAACAAGATCGCCGCGCGAAAACGAAAATGAGCCGTGCCCACGAACGGTGGAACAGGGCCAGCGATGCGAGAATGCGGCGGAGTCGGTCGCCGTATAGGAAACCGTAAAGGAGTCCGGGCCGTTTTTGTAATATCGCATGTTTCCTCCCCCTACCTAAGGTACACTACCTGCCCAAGCTTACAGCGGCGGATTGGCCGAAGCTCATCCTTTGCCTGCCGTAACTTTTCTTCCCAAGCGACCATGGTAGCGCAGCAGGAGTCATGCCGGATGGCGTCGTCACCGGCACCACAGGTGCAAGGCGTAGGGTCAAGGCGGTCGAGTAGGCGTGCGCGTGCGAGAGTCGAGAGCATGTTATTGTTTCCTTTCCTAGTCTCTTTCACCGAGTCCTTGCCGTGCGATAGCGTCAATGCGCCCGGCCATGTTATCTGCCGCGACCCACAACGAGACAGTGCGGCGGATCTCCTCAAGAGCATTGCGCATGCGTTGAAAGTCGGCAGAGTATCCGGGGATGATGTAGCCGTCCTGCTCTGCTCTTGCTAGACTTCCCGGTGCTCCTACTTGGTTGATGATCATTGTCTCGTGTCCTCCTAGAGCCAATATCAGCCCCTAAGAGACGCCTGTCAAGGGCCGGGCCCGAAAACAGCCCTCTAATCGAGCCCAGGACGGGCGATAAGGGAAAGGGTAAGGGTAGAGGTAGGGGGAAACAAGGGCGATTTTCAGGGTTACAGCCGTTGCGGCAGCACCGCAGGGCCCTCTAGCGTGCCCTAGGAACGACGATTAGAGCGTGGCTGGCATGATGGTATGGCCAGCTTAGCAAGCCTAAAGAGCCAGGAAGTTGATCGAGGTAGCGGGAAACGAGCTGGGAAGTTACCTCGCGAACGATCGAGTTTCCGTTTCCGCCGTGCTGGATGGTCACAAATTGTGATTTCAAGATAGGTGACGTGATATCCGATCACGATACCTAGTAACCGCAAGTCTAGAGTTGACATAGACTTAGAGCACAACGAGTAACCGGACTTACACCGACAACTGTAAGTCCGAGCCCATACTGACCCCAGGATTGAGCCTAGACAGTGCCATTAGACGGGATGGACCCCTCCGGGTGGTCGTTGGCCCCCCGGCGAGTCTGTATATTAAAGTGTTACACCCCCCGTAATTTTTGCACCAAATTTTCCCATGTGCAGAAAGGCTTACCTATGAAAACCGCAGCACTTAGGCTTACCCCGGCCTCACTTGCCTCCTTACTGCACCTTCCTGGTGGAGTCGGCATTACCAATGTTGTCTGGGACGCAGACCATCAGATGGTTAAGGTGTATATGGTTGGGGATGGGCTGAACGTAGAAGAGTGGGGAGAACACTTCAGACCTATTACCTACATTGACGCAGGGGGACGCTAGACTATCCCATAACCCGCTCTATTTGCCCTTCTGCTGGGCTTTCTGGGCATGGGTAGTGTCTTACCCTTGCCTTAGGATTCTAGAAGCTCTGGGACTGCATTATGCAAGAGGAAAGAGGGAAACAGCCGTACCAGGAAGCATGATAAAAGCCCGGCACGACGGCGAAGGCCGACCAATAGGGAAAGTCTATTGCATCGTCTCATAACCGTCTCAACATCTAAGTTGTTTAGAATCAGTTGTCGGGTTTCCAGGGACACCAGGGTGGTAAGAAAGGGTTTCTCAATGACTGGCTGTTATACCCACCGTACTTGAGATTGGAGCCTTTGTGACTACGATAACCATTACCGTTGAGGATGCTGGCAATTCTAAGACCTGGAGCGCGGGCATTTGCTCTGAGTTGGTTGGGATTGCCAGGGCGGCCAAGAACCCGGCCGTATTTCAGTCTGTCCTCTCTCTCCTAGTTGATACTGCCGTTGCCGTTTGCATGAACCCGTCTGTTGTCCCTAATGGGGAAGCGACCCCGTTGGAAATTACGTAAGGATGTGCCATGAGTTCCCTTGTTCCCCTTTCTCATATCAAAGACGAGACGATCAAGCTGGCGAGGACTAAGGCGGTTTGCTGGAGGATTGCCAACTACGAGATCGTTAAAGGCTATTCCGACCGGACGATTGCCTCTCGGCTTGGGTGGTCGGTTGGTGGGTTGGAGCTGTTCAGAAACAAGAACGCCCTCGTGATGAGGGAGGCCCAGGACAGGCTTGAGCGGGCCGTAGAGGAGCGGGGAAAGGGAGCGAAACTCACCATCAGGGAGGGGGTTGCCAAGAGGGCGCACAAGGCCTTGGAGCTTTACGATGAGGTTGCCGAGAACGGAACCTTGTCTGAGAAGCTTAGGCTTGCCGACTCTCTTGTGAACCGCATTGACCCCATCAAGCAGCAGGTCGAGCATTCCGTTGCTGAACTGTCTGCCAAAACAATGGAGATCCTTTCCCGCGGTGGTGAAGAGATGGGCGAGTTTATAGACGTTGAGGCAGAGTTTGTAGAGGACTAGAAAGGGAGTGGTTCGTGAGCGCATATGAGAAGCTGATGGGGTTTAAAAACCTTCCCGCATGGGAAGACTTTGCTGGGCTTTCCGCCTCTGCCACCGAAGAATTGCAAAGCGCTGTCCGCGCAAAGTTGCATCAGATGTTCGGGGATACTCTTCCGTTTAGGGTTGTTCATGGAAAGGGCGCAGATGTCAATATGTTTTTCCACCTGCCATCTGGTGTGTTTGTCGAGGAAGAGGTCGAGGGAACTCACAGAATTCATATTACCGCGAAAAAATTTCTTGTTCGTCTTAATGAACTCCCGCCCATTGAGAGGCTCTCGGCATTTCTCTCTTCTCTTATGATTGCCCTGGTGGGGCCGTTTGGGAGCATTCTATTTGAGCGTCACAAATGGGAATTGAACGTTGAATATGACTGGGAATCCAGATCAGTTAAGTGTTTTCTTTTGGGGAGATATGGATTCGAAAATCCAGAAATGGTATCCCAAATGATTGCCCCTTCACTTATGCACCCGAGAGAGCTAAAAACAGAAAACGAGGAGGCAAACTGGAATGCCGAATAAGGCTAAGAGCAAGGCTCAGTTCAGGATGCTGCAAGGAATTAAGCATGGGGCCATCCCTCCGAAGGGCGGTCTTGATCCTGAGATGGCTGGAGAGATGTTGGGGAACCAGTCTCCTAAGGGTTTGCCAAATAAGGCACCCAACAGCATTGACACGTTCGACCGAACGGGCAAGCAGGCTAGACCTGGCAAGCCTGGGTTTGGAAGGTAAACATGGCAAAGACTCCTTACGAGGTTGTTAAGGAGTGGAGGCTTAAGAATAAAGACAAGGTTCGCGAACAGGGGAAGAGATATCGAGCTAAGCATCCAGAAACTCGGGCGCGGGCAACAAAAAAATACCGTCTACTTCATCGGGATGAACTTCTCCCCAAAGAGGCACAACTGGCGAGAGAACGTAGAAAGAGAGATCCAGAAGGACAGCGGCGCAGGAACCTCATGTATCAAGAGAGAAAGCGCGCAGAACAGGAAAGACTCGCCGGACGCCCGCGCCCACACATTTGTGAAATTTGTGGAGAGTATCAAGACGGGAGGAGACAGCGGAACATCGTATGGGATCATGATCATTTGACTGGACGGTTTCGTGGGTGGATTTGTGACAGATGTAACAAAACCCTTGTGAAATTTGTGGAGAGTATCAAGCTTTCCCCGTCCGCTGCTGAGCGGATCAAGGCTCGTGCCAACCAGGTTCTTAATGCGGGGCGAAAGAAGGGGTAAGTGGCCTGCGATATTTGTGCAGCGAAGGGCTGGGACCATGACGAGATCGTAGAGCGGTGCAAGTCTTCCGTCTACTGGACAAACGTGATCCTCGCTCAATGGGAGCGGGTTGAGGGATCTCTGATTCACTTCCTTGTGTGTGCATGGCTTCAGTGGTGCATCAAGACGGGGAAGAAGGATATCCTCCTCATGCTCCCCAGGGGGTTCTTGAAGACCTCAATCATGGCGGGGTTTGCCGTTTGGGGATGGATCAACAACCCAGAGAGAAGGATTCTCCTCATTCACGCATCGGGAGAAGAGGCCGCAAAGCTCGTTCCCGTCATCCAGACCATCATCATGAGCGATGCCGTGGCCCATTTCTTCCCTAGTCTTGTTCCTAACATCAGGGACGTGACCTGGAAGACGGATGCCATTGAAATCCCCAGGAAGGGGAACTACCGCGAGGCGTCCCTTGAGGCCCGTGGAGTCAAGTCCTCAATCACTGGTGGCCACTTCTCGTGGCATTTCTTTGATGACATCATTGACGAGAACATCTCACGCTCTCCCCTGGAAGTCCAAAGGGCCATTGACTTTGACAAGGGTTCATCGAACCTCTTTGCTGGATGGGAAGACCAGCTTCGAATCACCACTGGGACGTTTTGGCCGGGGGGCTTTTATGAGCAACTCATTGAGAGCGGCATCCACGAAACGCTGATTCTCGGTGCCGAGATGGACGACAGGATGCGGGAGTTTCTAAAAAAGACCGCACAGTTCGTCAAGCTCTCCCCCAAGTGGCAGGAGAAGAGGGACGCGATGCTGGCCCTTCCTGATGGTGCTCCGGTCTGGCCCGAGCAATTCCCAGAGGAAAGGCTTGCAAGAGAGAAGATCAAAGAGGGTCCTGTTGGGTACGCCCGGCAGATCCTCAACCTTCCTCTTACTGACGATGAGCAACGCTTTCGCCCAGAATACTTCACCAACCAGTATTACAACTGGGGAGAAGACGGTGAATCCGGCATCCTTCCCTCTGGTGAGAAGCTGTTGTTTCGTAAGGGAATCCTCCGGGCAACCGTTGACCCTGGCGGAGACAACCCAGGTGCAGACCCATCGGCCGTTGTCGTCTTCGCGTGGTATCCAGAGAAGGCCATTGGCCTTGTTCTCCAGGCGTGGCAGGGAAGGCTTCAGCCCGATAGGCTGATCGAGAAGGTCTTCTCCATCCATGAGCGGTGGGAGCCGCTTGGACTTAAGTGGTGGGGCATTGAGCAGGCCGCCCTTCAGGGATGGTTGCGCCGCTTTACTCTGAACGAGCAGGGCAGAAGGGGCATCCATTTCTCCATCAAACCCATCCCCACGGGGAACAAGAGCAAGGCCGAGAGGGCCATCATTGGCCTTCAGCCGTTCATTGCCAATGGGCAGATATTCTTCCTTAGGAATCAGCGGGAACTAGTAGACGAGCTGCTTTCCTTCCGGGTTGTTGGGGATCGGCTCGTTGGGAAGTCCCCGAACCTCGTTGACGCCCTGGCGATGCAGGCAACGTTCTTGCAGTCATCAGTTAGACGAAGAGATTCAGAAGACCCAGACAGAGACATTCCCGAAGAGGGATGGGAGGCTCCGGTTTCTCGCCATTCGCCCTACGGACTGAACGACCGGAACTGACGAGCGCCCCGCCGATCATTCAGAGGGCCAGTAGCAAGTCGCCCCAAGAAAGGATTGAAGGTGAACATTCGACCAGTCCGCAATCTGGCCCTAGTTGAAGTGCTGCCTAGACTTGACGAGGTTCAGGACTATGAGATCAAGGACGGCAGATTTGTTGATTTGTCGGAGACTCCCGTCCCTCTCGATCAAGTGGTGGCTGTTCGTGAATGGCGCGGCGGTGATACCCCGCAGCCCCTTCGCTACTGCGGAGAGAGGAACATGCCACAGATCAGGAGGGCCAAGGTTCTCGCTGTTGGGCCAGACGTAACTGACATTAGTCCTGGGGACATTGTTCTTGTTGGCATCTTTGCTGGGCTTGAAATTGATGATGGGCCAAAGGATGTCAGGTTCATAACCGAGAAGGAAGTGCTTTTGCGAGAGGTAATTGGGGAGTAGCCAATGCTGGTATACGACGGCCCAGCGCCGAGCGTGCCCGTGCTCGACGTTCAGATGACGGATGACGAAAAGACAAAGCTCCAGTCCTACCTAGTTGACGAGCACGAGCGGGCGCTTTCCGAGAGGCATGACCTTGAACTTGAGTGGGAAGATGCCGTCAAGCAATGGAACGCCCGCAACCGGAGAAAGGATGCCTCAACCCAGGACTCTGACATTGACCGCCCAACGACCTTCAAATACGGGAGGGTTGAGGCGGCTCAGGTCATGGCCCCCCTCTTTTCGGTTATTGATCCTGATAGTTTCATTGTTTGCAAGAAGAAGTCCAAGAAGCTGGCGGTTGATGTTAAGAACTATCAGGACATCATTGACCACATTGTAGACAAGTCTGAGTATCAGAAGCTCGCCAGCATCATGTTCCGTAACGCGCAAGTCTTTTCGTACTGCGTAGTTAAGGCAGGATGGGAGCGAGACTGCGAGACTGTCTTTGGGTTCGTTGACACCGAAGACCCAAAGTTCCAAGTCATACAGCAGGAAGATAAGGACAGCATTGTTGCCGTCTACAAGAAGCAGGCGCTTGTCGAGCGGACGGTGACTGTGCGAGAGGGCTGCTTCCCCCATGTCATTCCGAACATCGACTACATCTTCCCTTGGTACGCCATTGACCGCAGAACGTCTCCCTGGGAGACGCACCGCGTCTGGCTGACCAAACAGGAGATGCAGTCGAGGGTTGATGATGGGAAGTTTGAGCAGTCGGCCCTTGATGCCTTGGGAGATCCTGAATCTACCAGACCCAAGCAATACGACGTAGAGCAGATGAGCCAGGGGACCGCGAGAACCAACAACCTTGCTGGCCAGTCTCGCCACTACGAGTTGATGGAAACCTACCTCTCATGGAAGTGCGGGGATTCCAAGAAACCGAGAGAGGTCATTGCTCTTTGGGAAAGGAAGCAGGGAAAGCTCCTCTCGGTTAAGTACAACTGGCTTTCCGAATACCGCCGCCCGTTCTCCGTGTGGTCCAGGGAGGAACGGGATGACGGTATCCCTGGGATCTCCCTTTGCTACAGACTGAAGTACCTCCATAGGGCACAGACGGCCATCCTGAACATCGGACTTGATGCCGCCGCTAGGGCTGCCACGACGACGGTGTTCATCAACACGGCTTCTGACCTAATGAGGCACTTCCCTGGCAACGTTATGCGTCCCGGCGTCTATCCGACAACGGCAGACCCGGAGAAGGACATTAAGCAGTTCAGGCTTTCCTACGATGCCGTTCCTCTCGATGGACACGCCAAGGACATTGAGAGTGACGCCCGCATGGTGGTCGGCATTGACGACACGGCCTTTGGTAAGGACGTGGCGCAGAGGCCGACCGCAACCGGAACTGCGAAGATCATGGAAGCATCGGCCATGCCAATTGACGTGATGCGCGAGTCCTTTCGAAAGGAGCTTGCCCATATCGTCAAGATGCAGTTGGCGCGGTACAAGCAGTTCATGCCAGACGGTCTCTATACCTTCATCAATTCGCAGGACCAGTATGGTCAAATGGCCGACGCTGACATTCTGACGTGGCCCGAGGGAACGATTGAGGAGAACATTGAGGTAGAGACAAGGATCTCCTCTGCCACAATCAATAGGGACATCAAGAAGCAAGAAGCCCTGGCTCTCGTCAAGCAATTGCCTGAGCTTATTAACTTTATGATGCAGCTTGGGGCAAGCGCCGCTGACGTGAGCAACCCCGCTCACCTCATGGCCCTTGATGCGTTGGTTCTCTATGCCACTTCGGCAGACGCCATGCTCAGGGAGTTTGGGTTCTCAGACGCTTCCGGCAAGGCAATGGGCTTTGTGGCCGATCTTCAGAATGGGATGCAGGTTGCCCAACTGATGCAGCAGGCGCAACAGGCCATTCAGCAGAATCAGCAACTCCAGCAGCAAAATGCTGCGTTGCAGCAGCAGACGCAGGGATTGGGGCAACAGAATGAAACGCTCTCTCAGGGATTGGCTGATGCCAGCGGAAAGGCAACAGAAGCCCTCGCAGCTAATTTCCACCTTCGCCGCGCTCTCGCCGGGATGTCCCCCGGACCAGTTATCGGCCCAGGCTCGGCTCCTCCGGTCGCTCCTGTCGCGTATGGAGGCTCCGGCGTTGCTCCAGCTGATTCAGGACAGATGGGCGGCGGTACTTAGGGCGCTATGCAGAGAGGAGCTTAGGCCAGGACAAACACGAGACGCGCTTGCCGCAGAAGCCCGGTGCTATGAATTTCTTTACAACCAACTAAACGAGATTCGCCAGGAAGCTCTTAAGCATCCTGAGTGAAAGGAAGGACTTGACCATGACAGCCGTTGAAGTTGAGGGTTCTGTTTCCGAGGTAGAGACTCCAGAGCCTAGTACAGAATCCTCTGGGGGAGAATCCGCCCCCGCAGAGAAAGCCCCATTCGAGCCTCCTGAGTGGGTATTCAATGTTCCCGATGATGAGCCTAAAAAGGAAGAGGCGTCCAACAAGGAGCCAGAACCAAAGGGTCAGCCTTGGTCCCCGCCGCAGTTTGACCCAGACTTGTTTGCGCGGGACGGGGACCGCTACATGCAATGGTATCAGCGACAGTGGATGGGTCCGGTTGCTCAGTCTCAGTTAGAGCACGAGCGTCAGTTGAAGGAGTTGGCTGATAAGATCCAGTCTCCTTCAATCCATCCTGCCATTGTCAATGAGCAGATGCGCCGGGCACAGGCGGGACTCCTGAAGGCCCTTCAGAACTTTGAGGCCGACGAGGCGTTTTCAAGCCCAAGGCTCCGCAAGTCGGTTGAGGAGTTTTACAAGAACTATCTCAAGGAAGCCAAGAACCTTGCCAAGAAGGGGGACTTCTCTGGCATCTCCGCTCTTGCTGATGACGAGGATTTCCATGAGATGAACTTCGGCTACCTGAAACGGAAGGCCGGGTTCAAGAATGGGAAGCCTCCGACTTCGGTGGCTTCGCCTGAGGTTGCTCTTGAAACTCCTAAGGGCCACGCCGTCGCCGGGGATGCGAAGTTTAGCCCGGAAGACGAGGCCGCATTCAAGTACGCCCATGAGGCTCGGGGGATCTCCCGTGCTGATTTTGCCAAGCTGATCAAGCTGGACAAAGAACAGAGGGGAGAGTAAGTCATGGCTCAGTTCATTGATAACGTTGACTGGGAAAAAGAACAGGCTGTTAACTCTGCCGCATTCCGAGGCTTTGATGCTCCTGACTTTGTAGAGAAGGAGATGAAGGACTACATCAAGAGCGTCGGTGGTGCAGAGATGGAATTTGCTGGTTGTCCTCGCGGTGTTGGTAAGGATGACACTCACAAATGGGAGGATCTGATGACTTCCGTTGGTTGGAAGTTCCTCACGATCTCCAATTTCGGCGCAAAGAACCTAAAGGAATTCCGAGAGAATATGCCACTCCGCTTCCACCCTACGGTCGAAGGGGACGGTCGGCTCCGGTTCAGGAACTCCTACATCATGTACATGCGTAAGGATGTACGTGATCGGATGATCCAGGCCCAGGCTGACGCGGCATATAACGACCTCTCCGATATGCAAAAGACCTTTGAGGTTCCGAGCCTCGACGCGGCCCGTGCCGCCAAGGGATTGGCCCCTGGCGACGAACGAGTTGCCGCATTCGGTTCTCCACTAGAAATCAAACAAATGTCTGCTTCTGAATTTTCCAAGGAGTAGACGAAGGAAATAGTTAATGGCGACGTATCCTGTTGTTATCAGCAAGAAGCACAACGGAACCGTTGGGTGGCAGAGCGACAAGACGGTCGAGGCTGCTGGGCAGTCCTATACTGCCGATCAGCTCGTTCTGGTGGGCGCGAGTGGCGCGATCACCATTACCTCAACTGGTAGCACGACGGGGGTTCTTGGGACCGCCGTGACCGCCGCCACGGGCGTCACGGGCGCTTCTGCGATTGTCAACGTTGTTGAGCCGGGCGACATCCTTGAGATGACGCTTGTCAACAACAGCGCGACTCCTGTTACAGCTGCCTTGAGCGACTTGTATAAGAAGTATGGCCTGTATGTGTCGGGTGGTTCCTGCTTCCTTGACAAGTTCACCACCACGTTTGGT
>JAEHJW020008327.1_pt1 | contig 22378 bp, 33 predicted proteins | sample 9271431 | NCBI WGS metagenome assembly JAEHJW02 | reverse complement strand
CTGCCTCTGTCAGGCTATGAAGGCGCCCGCGCTCGTCACGATTGATTATTCTTGGTCGATCGGATATGGCGAGCACATTCTGGTGCCACCAGGTCCAACCACAAGACTTGACTAGAGTTTCCATCACATCGAACTTCTCTAGGATTGGATCAGTCCATCCACAAACGTCGCGGAAGAAACTGACCCAGGCGACTAATGCAGTACCCCAGATGGAGTCATAGCCGTAGTTTCCAAAACCGGCATTCGCAGCACGACTGATTTCCCCGATCTGAGCCCAAACCTGTTCCTTGGTCTGAGCCCAAACCTGTTCCTTGATCTGCTCCCTGATCTGGTCCCAGACTTGTTTCCCGACCTGATCCCTGATCTGGTCCCTGACCTGGTCCCTGACTTGGTCCTTGACCTGGTCCCTGACTTGGTCCTTGACTTGGTCCCTGACTTGGTCCTTGACTTGGTCCTTGACCTGGTCCCCGACCCGGTCCCAGACCTGGTTCCTGACCTGGTCCCTGACCTGGTTCCTGACCTGGTCCCTGACCTGATCCCCGACCTGAATCCCGACCTGGTCAGGGACCAGGTCCCAGACCAGGTCCCTGACCTGATCCCCAAAAAATTTTCGCAGAAGTATCCAGGCTACGGCGCCACCGACAGTTGCGGCATAGGGGCTTCCCATGCGCAGAATGACCATCGGGCGGCCTTGGTTGGCAAGCTTGTAGCCACGCAAGGCCGCCTCGGTAGCAACTTCGAAGTCAGCCGGCTCCGTGGAGAGCCCGCTATCAATCCATCGCTGTGCCCACCCCTCAAAGCACGCTTCTTGCGCCGGCGTGAGCTTCTCAATTTTCTTTACCATGAATAAAACTCCGTAATAGTTATTGCAACTTGCTCAAAAATACCTTCCCAGGTAGCCTGCTCTACATCTTTCAAAGCAGTCTCCCAAGTGGATTTTTCTGATGCTTGTTTCAGTTCCTCTTCGTTCATGATTTTCTCCTTAATCCGCCACGCGGCGAAGGTTTTCGGGTGTGTATTCCGTCTGAATGATCACGTGGTAGATGCCGGGCTCAATAACTTGAGCTGTATGCTCTTCATGCCGCAATGCAACTCCGGGAAATTTGTCTTCTCTAAGTTTAAAAGGTTCGCCATTAATTCCTACTACAGTTGAACATATATCCTTTGTGACGAAGGCGCCTTCCAATACCTGAAGAAAACGTTCGGCACCGAAATACCATAATTTTGCGTGGGGAATGCTCTTAATGCGGTGGGCATGCCCAGTAACTTCGCCATGGGCAAGAATGATGTCGCCCTTTACTGACTTTTCACGGCACTCTTCGGGCAAACCAGCAACCTGAACAAGCAGCACGTCACCTTGGCGTAGTATCTTCATTTACAGTCCTCCTAGTGTTAGTCACCAAGCGCAGTGGATACTGGCCGGCTAAGTATTGTTTCTATTTCTTCCAGAGCTTGTTCCGACGTTATCAATCCTTGATGTAGCTTTTCAAACTGCTCTCGTAGCCGAAGAAACTGAAGATCACGTCGTTTAAGCTTCCTTTCTACATCCCAAATGCGTTCTTCAAGAGATGTAACAGTCATTCAAAGATCCTTTCTGCCACAAAAGTGCTGGCCGGGGCCAGTCGGCAAAACTCTTACCGTTCTGTGCCTTGGCCCTTGCAATGAGAACAAATGGTGCCGTCATGCAGTCCTTCCCCGCTCCCCTTGCACCAGTTACATAGGGGAGGATTATTATTATATTCCATTTTGCAAGCCTTTTCCCAGGGGCATTCGTCACAACGAGAATAAACTTGCTCTTCGCCAAAACAGGTGGGTTTCATAATATTTCCTCTTGTCTAAATTGCCAAGTGTAGTACCGAATAACGCAGATTGGGCGTTTGTTACAAAGACATTCCCAATAAGCTTTGATCCAAGCCGCATCATATCTCATTCTATCTCCCACTTTTCTAATCCAGTATCAAGAAATCGCCCAACAAGGCGCTCAACGATCATGGCGACTTGATGTGCGATAAAATAAGGCGATTGAGGCGAGTCGCCTGGTTCGCCAGAATTGTTCCAATTTGCGTCGAAAGTATCCACCATTTCAGGTGAGATACCACGAGCCTTGCAGATTTGTGCTTCAACCAGCTCGTGCAGGGCGATGAGAAACTCGCTGCGCCAATTGTTCTGTTCTGCTACAATTATTTCATCGTAGGTTGGCCAATCGCCCAGTTGATCAAAACGAGGTTTCCCTGTCTTAAGGATTATTTTCATGTTTTTAATTCTTCGATTCTGCCCAAAAATTTTTCTGGCTTAAATCTAGAGTTAGAGCGCAAATAGAATCGTGCGATGCTCTCGCAAAGTGCCCGCGCAGCTTGGTGTTCAGCTAGAATTCTAGCAAGCTCCTCGAAGTCTTTCTTAGTCATTATTCCTCCGATAGGTAAATGTATAATAGGAAGACTAGGGTAAAGATGAGGATCGGCGGTATTATACTGCTCAGCGCATACCCTATAAAAGAGACGGCTACCCAGAATAATATCATCTCGCCTTCCCCTCAATTGCCTGCAGCATTCGCGCAAGATAGTAAAGCCGTCGTGGGCAATTGCGATTTGTAAGAAAGCGCATCGTTGCGTCGTGGCCCCAGCACTTCCAGTTTTCAGCGGCCCTAATTGCTGCTACAGCTTGTGTGTGCATTTTAACTCTCCTTCAATATTATCGCGGTAGAAGCCTTTGTAGAAGTTTCTGCAATTGCTACTTGAACAGTACCTTATACTTAAACTCGAAGAAAGATGTCCGCTCCATGTGAGCTAATCCGCCGCTAATAACTTCGGCATTAGTAATGCGATACCAGTTACCTTTTTTCCACGAAGTTGGGTGTTGTTTAGTATAAAGAACCGTTCCTTCTACTCTTTTTTACTAGAGTAGAAAGTATCCTGAGAGCCGATCTCTGTGACTTGGATAATCATTTTAATCTTCCTTTAAATTGGCATCATTGCGGTATCGAATGCCTTCCATTCCAGCGCTTTCGTCTTTGCTACAAAAGTCCGCGCTCTGCAAACGAAGTTGATTTTTCCCCAGTTACAATGAAATGATCGAGCACTTTAACATCAATTAGTCCGAGTATTTTTTGTAAATCTGTAGTTAGTTGTATGTCCGCTCTTGACGGATCAGGCGATCCGGAAGGATGATTATGAGCAAAGATCACGGCCGCTGCATTATACGCTATGGCTTCTTTCAGGACTTCTCTCGGATATACGCTTGTTTGTGTAAGTGTGCCGCGAAACATTTCGTTGAATTCGATCAAGGAATGCTGCGAATTCAGCCACAAGCAACAAAAAACTTCATGCTCTAGCGTAGCTAGTTTAAGCTGCAAATAGCTTCTTACATCAGCGGGGGCACTCATGCAATCGCCGTATTGCCGAAGTCGCTTATTCAAAATAGCTAAAGCACTTTCAATAATGCGATCGTCGCCATAAGAAGCTCTTTCCTCTGATTTCGCTAGCATAGTAGGTTTCTCTCTTTCTAAGCCGATTAATCCAGAAGGTCGAAGATGTAATCCGGTTCCAGCCCGAATTCCTCGAAGAGGATCTCTTCGGGATCTTCGCCGTCAGCAACCCGATAGCGTGCATCATCGATTAGGTCTTGCGCTTCGGAGGTACTAAGGCCGTCACGGCGGATAAGAACTTCGATAAGGGATTTCATGATTAAGCCTCCCAATAAACAGTAGGATTACGAACGAATTCGCTTTGCCGATAACGGTTAAGATCTTGCCCCTTAAATATAACGCCGTATCCTTCGCCGCCCCAAGCATTATCATAGCGGACTATTTTTACTACATTGTCTTCTGGAAACTCGCCAGCAATAATTCTGTCTGCGAGCTCTTTATTAACTGTACCCATAAAAGCCTCCATTTTGGCAACATTGCCGACACTGCGCCCGGAAGGCGCGGAATGCTAGAGTTTCCTGGTTTTATCCAGATGGTTCATTTTAACCTACACTATCCCAGATTACAACATAAATCTATTCCTCGTGGCCAAGCTCTTCCACCAGCTTGTCGCTCGCTTTTTCTTTTGAAATTGCCTTTTCGAGCTTTTCCAGTACCGCCTCAGCGTCCGGCTCTGCCGGCAGATCGTGGTCAAAGGGATCTGGACAAGGTTTCTTAACGCCCATTTCTGCTGCGTGCTGCTCGATCATCCTCATAAACTTGATCGATTGTTCTTCCACGTAAATCTTTTCCTCAGAAACTCGTTTTGCTTCTCTCGCTCTCATTTCCGCAGCCGTAACAACATTAGCGCGGCTTTCTCCTCTGATAATCCGCGCCACTGTTTCTGTCGCTACTCCATACTCCCGTGCCAAGCTTCCATAACTGCCTTCGCCTTCTGCGTATCTCTCTTTAATCTCCCGCACCTGCTCGTTTGAAAGCTTTCGGCGCCCTGGGTTTCCTGGTTCGAACATTTTGATCTCCGTCGATATGATTTATCATTATAGGTGTTGTTGTTGTTGTTGTCAATGCAGATCATGTAACCTATTGATTCCCCGTATTAAATCGGATGTTGCACTGGCCGCAACAACAACAACATCAAATGCCACATACGGGGTGCTCACTGCCATCTAAGGTGCTATGGGTGTGTATTGGTTTCAAGTCTAAAAAATATATATGAGAGAACAACACGACACTTAGACACCCCGAAGTACCCCGGATGTGGTATTTGTGGTTGTTGTTGTTGTTGTAGGTTACTCGACGATCCCTTTGTTAAATCAATAGGTTAGACATGGATAGATGAATACCGCAACAACAACAACATCATAATAGGCATGATTAGGCGGGCTGCCTGGAGTTACTGACGCGAGTTATCGCAGGATAACTAACGTGCGACTCATTGGCTAGCATGGATGACCAAATCGTCGCCACGAGGCCAAATCGCCTCGCCACGCGACGAGCATCCTCGCCCCGCCATATTGGTATGGCCGCCCCTCGCCGATGCGCCATAGACCGTTTAATCGAATATGCGCTCACGCTAATATAGGCATCGATCGCAAACAGGTATCGAGCACAAACAGAAACAGGCGCCGAGGCGCCTGCTTGAGTTTGGAGGTGAATAGACTAGAGTATGCTAATCGAATGCCGCCAATTCCGCTTCCATTTCGGCGATTTTTTCGGCCTCAATCTCCTCATAGGTGCATCCGCGCTTTTCGGCGAGTTTGAGATAGAGGGGATTAAGGGATCGAACCGTGTTGCCGCGAATGTTCCAGTCGGCGGAGCCACTATAGTAATGATCCACGAGTTTCTGAATCGCTTCACGCCGCATCGCCTCTGTTATCGCGATGGTGCGCGTCGTGCCATCGGCAAGTTTCTGCTCACGGGGGATAGCGGCTGCATCGCCAAGGCGTGACATCCACCCGAACAGACTGGCATACGCCTGGTTCGCCGTGTGTGCCCGCGTGGGATCGAAACGGATATCCGCTAGTCCCTCGAAAGAAAATATTACGCGTCCTGCAACTGCATCAATTGCTTTTTTCATGATTTGAGCCTCCTATTAACATGGCAACATTGCCATAACTCGATAATAGCCCAATCTGCTTGGATGTGTAATTGAATGTTTTGATCCTCCCATTAATTCCATCGATCGCCGTCTGCCTAGATAACAATGCGCGCGCATGCGCTAATATCACAATGCCGCCGACAGGTCAATCAAGTTATTTTTATACCTTCATCAATCGCGTTAATGCGCGCCTAGCTTGAAATCAGGCGGTCTGTCAATTCAATTGTTTTGATCGCGGCATCAATCGCGCCTATCGCCAGTGCTCACTCCGGCCTGCAAATGAGAATCATTCCATTTCGCTTTTGGTCGTCAGGCGAGGGGGTGGAAGCAAAGCGAGGCTTGAATTTATGTGTATGGTCCCTCTTAGGTTCAGATGTAATTTTTTGAATGTACGTGAGAATGATTTAAGGTTTTCCTACGCGCACTATCTCTGGTAATCTCACGTAAGTTTGCCCTACTTCCTAGTTTTCTAGCACGCCCGCATTGACCACTCGACGAGGCACATCTATACTCTAAACATGGAAATTCCCGATCGCCCCCTCAGTCAAGCCGAACGCATTGCCATTCGGCAACATATCCGGCCCGAAGCCCCTACAATGGGGAATTTGGACAAGGTGCGCTATACGCACCAGGACATGATTGACTTTATTCTGCTCAATCCCACTGCCTCACAGGGGGAAATTGCTGCACGCTATGGCTACACCCAGAGCTGGGTTAGCAACATAATGGCGAGTGATGCTTGGCAAGCTGCGATGGCAGCTCGGCGCGAAGAAATCATTGATCCGGCTTTTAAAGCAACGCTGGAGGAACGCTATCGCGGACTCGCTATTCTCTCCGTCGAGAAGCTCATGCGAAAGCTCGAAGCTCCCCAAGTCAGTGATAATGTGGTGCTACGGGCGGCGGAGCTGGGCGCGAAGGCTTGCGGGATCGGTGGCATGAAAGCACAAGCCGAGCCGGCGCAGGTAATCAATATTTTCAATGCCGACAATCTTGCGCGCTACGTGGACCAAAAGATGGCGGCGAGAGGGGTGACCTATGAAGAACCTAAAACACTTCCATAAGCATCAATGTGCGCCTGCCGACTGGCGAAATGTCCACGATATTACCGGTTCTTATGAGTTGGACGGGATGGTTGAGCGGGTATTCTGTCGAGGTCTCGGGGACAAGCTAGAAAATCACCTAATGGGCGACGACGCATATAAGATTAACACAAGTTATGGGCGGGGGCCGATTGGCTAATTCTGTAGCTACTATAAGAGGGAATACTTATGGGATTCGCCGGGGTACAGCTAGAGTTGGACCTCATGGTACAGAGGGCGGTAGCGCAGTGTGATGGCCTAACCGCCGCAGTTAGGAAACAAATGGAGATTAAAGATGCCCTGGAAATCAAGCGACGCAACGCGTCACACGAAGGCGGCGAAGACGCCGAAGCAGAAACGGGCCTTTGCAGAGGTAGCGAATAAGGTACTCCGCAAAAGTGGCGATGAAGGAAAGGCTATCCGCATAGCGAACTCAGTGGTAAAAAAGATAGGAAAGAAGAAATGACGATAGCGACGCATGACTTGCCCTTCGGCGAAGAGTTATTCTCCGCATGGGAAGTCATTACGGATTCTGGCAAAGACCTGAAGGGCGTTCGCGCCCTTTGTCTGCTGGATCGCTATTTTCTCCTTGTTCAAATGTGTGGGCGGAAAGATCTACTTCACCCGTGGCTTTACGCGAGATGCCGCGAGGTAGAGAAGGCGCCGACCGGCTACATTGATCTGTGGGCGCGGGAGCACGGGAAGTCCTCCATCATCACTTTTGGTGGTGCGATTCAAGCTATTCTGCGCGATCCCGAGATAACTATTTGCATTTTCAGCCATGTAAATTCAATTGCTGCCGACTTTCTGCGCCAAATCAAGCAAGAATTTCAGGATAATGACAGATTGAAGGCGGTCTTCCCGGATATTCTCTGGAAAGACCCGGAGCGGCAGGCACCCCGCTGGAGCGTGGATGGCGGCATCATTGTTCGGCGAAACACTAATCCGAAAGAAGCGACTCTTGAAGCTTCTGGGCTAGTTGATGGGATGCCGACTGGCAAACATTATCGCCTTCGTATCTACGATGACGTAGTGACTGATCGGAGCGTAGCGACTCCTGAGCAAATTCAAAAGACTACTAATTCCTATTCGCTAAGTCAGAGCCTTGGTGTGCAGGGGGGTGACGAGTGGATGATCGGGACTAGGTATGCGTATGCAGATACTTATAACTGGATCATGGAGCGCTCCGCGCTAACTCCGCGCATCTATCCCGCCACTTCAGATGGAACTAGGGATGGGCGCCCCGTCCTCTTCTCACAGGAAGAGTGGGACAAGCGGCTTTTGAAGAATACAGACACTGATATAGCTTGTCAGTATCTGCAGAATCCGATTTCAGGCTCTCAGGCCATGTTCAACGTGGAAGAATTGCAGCAGTATGAGATTAGGCCCGAAACCCTTGCAGTTTATATTATGTGCGACCCAGCGCGTTCGAAGAAGAAGGGAAGCGCGAATACTGCAATGGCGGTAGTTGGCGTAGATTACGCAGGAAATAAGTATCTTCTTGATGGGTTCAATCATAAGATGGATCTGAAGGATCGGTGGGAAAATTTCGCCCGTCTTTATATGCGGTGGAAGCGGGCGCCCGGCGTTCAGATGGTCAAGATGGGCTACGAGAGTTTTGGGGCGCAGAGTGATCTTGACTACTTTAAGGAACAGATGGCCCTTCCAGGCAAGCCAAATTTCGAGATAAAAGAGCTGGCGTGGCCGAGCGATGGGGAAGGGTCGAAAACGGACCGCGTGCAGCGCCTTGTTCCCGATTTACGCACCCATAAAATATTCCTTCCCTATCCGACCGACCCGCAGAATCTGACGAAGGCGCAGCATCAGATGCGAAAGGTCGGCTATGAGTATCGAATCGCGCAGCAGATTCGGCGGCGCGACGAGAACGGAAACTTATACGACTTGGCGGAACAGCTTAAGATGCAATTTCACTACTTTCCGCACGGGTTAAAGGATTTGATCGATGCTCTTTCCCGCATCTACGATATGGGAATTGTGCAACCGGCTATAGATGAGCCAAGTTACGCAGAACCGGAGTACGCATAATGACTGTCACTAGGGCAGTTAATCAAAATAACCTTGGCGCGAAGGTATCTACTCGCAACATTTCCTTTCTGGATTTGGCGATGCGGGCATGGGGAACGGAGTGGAACGCGCCAGATCACTCGATTTATCAGTGGAGTAATGGGCGGAAATTCGATTCGACGGATCGCGGGAATACGGGGATTTATAATGGAAATCTTTGATTCGGAAGGTTGGCGCCGCTATAAGATGATCGACGAAGCGCGACATCGGCGAATAGATGAAGAACTCCGCGAGTTGCAGGAACGTGTTGAACAGCTGGAGAGCCGGCTAGCCAGCCTCCAAAGTAGAGGGCGTAATGATTGAAGTTGCCGAAGTGACGAGCTGGGACGCGGAAAGCGTCGAAATGGAAGCGAAGGCGAAAGAAGTCGCACTGCTTCTAACGCGGACGTATCCTGCGCATCCCTGGATGGTTGGCTGGGCTCCTGGAATGACGCTCATTGTAAAGCATATGGCCGGGGACTGCCGCTATGGCTTCACTATCGACGCATGTCGAAGCTTCTCGGCAAGCGATCTCGCTCGAAGCGCAATGCTGGCTGGTGGCGAACTTTTGGAGCGTATGGGACTTCCGCGGACTGCATGGAACGGGGATATGGGGCAGCAGTATGAGCAATAGCCAAAATACCTCCGCAGGTTTTCGGCGCGTAGCGCCGCCCTCCAAGGCGGTCGCTAGACCGCCGCTGGTGTTAGCTATATTCGGCGCTCGCAAAACATTCCCTTTTAAAGACAGCTACAGCGGTTGTTATACTTCGGCGCTTGTATAATGACTTCATCGGTTAAAAATAAATATCATGCCCAATGGATCGGAGTTGATCTAGATGGAACCCTTGCATACTACGATCATTATAGAGGGGATAACCACGTCGGAGCGCCCACGCCCTTGGTGTCCAGTGTGCGACAATGGGTCCAAGATGGACTTGACGTCAGAATATTTACCGCTCGTAAGCCCCACCCCGCGATTCGGCGCTGGTGTAAGGAACATCTTGGCAAAGTTCTTCCTATCACTAGCACAAAGGATTCAGGTATGATTGCTTTTTTAGATGACAGGGCTATTGGGATTCGTCATAATACGGGTAAGCCTTACTCTGAAAGTAATGTAAAGGATTTGCTGTGACTTTTACTCCGCAGCGGACTAACATTCCTACAGCACAGGTAGGGCCAAGCGAGACTTCTTCCGTAGATACGCAGATTAATTGGCTTAAACTCGCACAAGATGCTTATGCGGATTCTACATCCTATATTGACGAAAATTATCGCCAAATATGGGATGACAGTATTCGTGCTTTTAACAGTGAGCATCCTGCGGATAGCAAATATAATGCTCCTAGCTATTCAAAGCGTTCCCGTTTATATCGACCGAAGATTCGTTCGGTAATTCGTAAAAATGAAGCTGCCGCAGCTTCTGCCTATTTCAGCAATATGGATGTTACTAGCGTTTCATCCGTTGATCCTGATTCCAAACTCGGGCTTGCGTCGGCTTCTCTTATGCAATCGCTCCTTCAACAGCGTTTAACTAAGAGTATTCCTTGGTTTTCTATTACAATTGGCGGTCTTCAAGATGCGCAAACAACCGGGGCAGCTTGTGCACATATTTATTGGGAATTTGATATTGGTGCCCCTGAAATTGAGTCAATGAGTATAACCCCTGATGAAAAACGAAATAAATTAACAGTCGAGGGTATCGCTAAAATTAAGCCTAAGATAGATCGCCCTGTTATTGATTTAATTCCGGTGGAAAATCTTCGTTTTGATCCTGGTGCTGACTGGACTGATCCAGTCAATAGTAGTCCTTACATCATTCATCTTATTCCTATGTATATTCAAGATATCGTGGATAAGATGGAAAAAGGTCAATGGAAATCTTTACCGCTGTCTGTAATCATGGCGGCAGGTTCAAATGAGCTTGATAGCACCAGAAATGCTCGTAATAAAGGACAAGAAGATCCTTATCAGAACGGCAATAAATCCGTATCTTCTTACGAAATTGTATGGGTTCAGCGTCATATTCATAGACATGCAGGGGAAGATTTTGAATTTTACACTATTGGGGATCAGGCATTATTAACGAATCCAACACCTCTTCGTGAAACAGTTTTTCATGGAATTCGTCCTTATGTCATTGGAAAATGTATTCTAGAAACTCACAAGGTGATTCCATCGCCGCTTCCTGTTTTAGGGCGAGGCTTGCAAGATGAAGCGAATGAGATTGCTAATCAGAGAATTGATAATATAAAATTTGTACTTAACAAGAAATGGTTTGTTAAGCGCGGACGTAATGTTGATATTAACGGACTTATGCGGAATGTTCCGGGCGGCGCTGTCGCTATGGATGATCCAAATGAAGATGTTAAGGAAATTTCATGGCCGGACGTGACTGCTTCTGCTTATGAAGAACAGTCTCGTATTGACAATGACATGAATGAATTGCTTGGAAATTTCTCTGCTGCACAAGTTGTTGCAGATCATGGCATTAACGGCCCTGCGCATAATATGGCAATGCTCGGGCAAAGTGCTGGAACTCTTGTCGAGTATCTTCTACGTACTTATACTGAAACTTTCATTCAGCCTGTTCTTCGTCAGCTAATCCTTCTTGAACAACATTACGAAACAGATAAAACAATTCTTGCTATTTCTGCTAAAAACGCTAAGTTATGGCAGCGTTTCGGTATTAGTGATGTAACTGACGAATTGTTAGAACAGGAACTTTTGCTTACAGTCAATGTGGGGATGGGGGCGACTGATCCGCAGTTAAAACTTCAAAAATTCCTAGTTGCTATGAACAGTTTTGCTCAACTAATGAAGGGCGGAATACCCGGCATTAACCTTCAAGAAGTGGGTAAAGAGATTTTTGGGCATCTTGGCTATAGCGATGGCTCACGTTTCTTTACGAATGAAGATCCGCAAGTGGCTATGATGCAACAACAAATTCAGCAACTGAATGGAGTTATTCAGCAACTACAGGCTAAAGTGCAGGATAAACAAACCGCTCATGCAGTTAAACTTCAAGCAGCTAAGTTGCAGGCCGATACGCAGGTTCAAACAACACAAATGAAAGAGGATAATGCTAATTTGCGTAATTCTGTCACGCATTTGACGGCTTTACGGCTTGCTGAGGCACAAAGGAATCACGAGACAATGCTTCCTGTGATTAATCATCAGTTAGAGCAGACTAATCTTGTCCATGATAAGGTGGCATAATGGAAGACCACGAGCAAGAATTAATTAGTCGAGCGGTCTTTGGTAAGCAGGTTGAAGAATTTCTTGCTTCTGAAATTGGACAATATTTAATATCGTGTGCTCAGGATAGGGTTGAAGCAGCACAGCAGGATTTTAAAACAGTAGATTGCACTGATTCTGCTAAAGTAATTGAAATTCAAAATCGTATTCTTGTTGCTGACTGCGTAATACAGTGGTTGAAAGATGCAGTTGGCGATGGAGTTAGAGCGTTAAATATACTTGATAATGGAGAGTAAAATGGATGACGAGCAGGAAGTAGTTGGTACGGCGAATCAATCTCGACTGGAAATGCTAGAAGGTATTAGTGATAGTTTCGAGGAAGTTCGTCATGCCAATTCGGGGGAAGAACCGGTAGAAGAACCTGCAGAAGAACCTGCAGAAGAACAATTGGAGGGAATGGTTCAACCTGAAGAACCGGTTACTCCGCAAGTCTATACTATTAAGGTTAATGGGCGTGATGTTCAACTAACTTTAGAACAAATGATGGAGCGTGCTTCTAAAATCGAGGCTGCTGATCAGTATCTTGCCGAAGCTGCTAGGCTTCGCATGGAGGCTGCGCAACGTCAAGTTGTACCGCAAGAAGAATCGGTTGATGATGACCTAGCTCTTGCCAGGGCGATACAAATGGGCAACGAAGATGAAGCCGTAACTGCTATCCGTAAATTGCGTACTGGGCGTCCATCCGTAACAGTGGACGACGTAGCCAGAACCGTGGAGGATCGGTTAAGTTTCAATGATGCGTACCAGCGTTTTCTCAGTGAGTTTAACGTTATTGCAAGTGATCCATATCTTTTGACTATGGCACACGATACAGACGCTAAACTTATTGCGGCGGGTGACCGTCGTTCTTATATGGAACGCTACCGGGATATTGGTACTACCATTAAGACGTGGATTGAGGGGAAGAGTAAAGCTACCCCTTCCCAGGGAGAGGAAAAACTGGAACGCAAAGCCGCGTCTTCGCAGACGCCAAAGGCGGCTTCGCAGAGGTCTGCGTTGCCTAATAATCAGGAACCAGAGGAAACCACTCAAAGCATTATTGCGGACATGGCGAAAAAACGCGGTGGTCCGCAGTGGATGATGGGTGAAACTCGACATTAGGAGTATTTAAAATGGCAGGTCAAGTCTGGGGTACCGATTCACTCGGTGGCTATATGTATAGCAAGCAGTTGAGTAATACTCTGCGTATGGCAGTGCAGCCGATGGTTAAGTTTCGGCAATTCTGCGATATTATGGACATTTCTCAGCAAGGTAAACATAAGGGTAATACTTTTACGTGGGACGTTTTCTCTGACGTTGCTACGGCGGGCGGAGTGCTGACTGAAACTAACACGATGCCTGAAACTAACTTCACCATCACGCAAGGTACTTTGACGATTACGGAAGCTGGTAACAGTGTTCCGTACTCCGGCAAGCTCGATAATTTGTCGAAGTTCCCTGTTGAAATGTTGATCCATAAGGTTTTGAAGAATGATGCAGTTAAGTCTCTCGACCGTTTGGCGTGGGCGCAGTTTAATTCGACGCCTCTTCGTGTCATTCCGACTGGTGGTACTGCAACTGGTGCGATTAGTCTCTACACCAATGGTACAGTGACTGGCACTAATAGTATTGCGTATGGTAATGCACACGCTAAGGCTATCGTTGATGCTATGAAGGAACGTAATATTCCTGCCTATCTTGGTGATGACTATTACGCTCTCGCGTGGCCGGCGACTCTGCGGACTTTCAAAAATAATCTCGAAACCATCCATCAGTATTCGGATACAGGTTTTAAGCTTATTATGAACGGCGAGATTGGTCGGTATGAAAATTGTCGGTACGTTGAGCAAACTAATATTGTTAAGGGCATTTCTACTGATGGTATTAATGGAACGTCCTGGGCGAATGGTTTGAGTGACTGGATTTTCTTCATGGGTAATGATACGGTGGCGGAAGCTATCGCAGTGCCTGAAGAAATGCGAGGCAAGATTCCCTCTGATTATGGTCGAAGCAAAGGTGTTGCGTGGTACTATCTTGGGGGTTTTGGTATCGCTCAAACACTTGCCTCAAATGCGCGGATTGTTAAGTGGGATAGTGCTCAGTAAAACGGGTAGGCGGAATCTTCTCTCCGCCTACGTTTTTCCGTAAATAACGCTGGAGAGATCAGCTTATAAAGGAGTTTCAAATGGCTACAAAAAGTATGGCATATGATAACGCATCTTACGTTTCGCGGCTAGGTGCGTGTCTTGGTGAAGCTGGTGGTGCTGCTACTACTCAATATGGTAAGTTTGCGGCATTTACTAATGCTCTTGCTTTTTCAGCACAAGTTACTGTTACGACAGCGGGTACTGCAACTACTCATGGTTTTAGTATCATTCGTATTAGTGGAACTGCTACTACTACGCTGGCTACTACTACTCTTGGGACTGCTGCGGCAGGTACGACAGTTAATGTTGCGCTTTCGACTGCTGCGGGCGGAACTCCTATTAATCAGGGGGATGTTCTTGCAGCACTGTCTCTCGCTGACGCTGTTGGTAAAGCTGCTGTTACGTATGAGTACGGTTTGCAGCCCGGCGCTACAGTAACCGCTTAAGGAGAAAAATCATGAGTGATATTTTGAAGAGTGGCAGTAAAATGATGGATCTTGGCGATAAAGCCGGTTTCAGCAAAGGTATGAGTTATATTAATAAGAAGGGTACGCCTGAGGGTGATGGTGCATCTTTTAATATGATGCCGCCTGGCATGGATATTGACGATCAAAAAGTCGCTGATATTCGTGACCTGCCCTTGAAAGAAGTAGTTTCAACTTCCTATCCGGGTGATGGCTGGTAATCAATGGGGCGGGGAAACCCGCCCTTTTTGAAAGGAAATTGTATGAGCCTGGCTGATAAGTTTCAAATTACTATTCCCGCAAAAGATGAAGATGGGCAACCTTGGGCAGATTTCTCTTCTGTGCGAAAGCCCTATAAGGCAGATTCGCTTTGTCTCCCTGATGGTGTAGCGCATCCGAAGAATAAGTTTGCACAGGGTTTTGGTGGGAATCTCGATGCTTCTGGCGATGTTGAACCGTCCTCGTTGCGGAAGGGCTATCAAAAACAGCCTATGAAACCTGATGATGATATTTATACAGGCGAGCATGTTGATTTGTTTTATCTGGATGTTGGCGGTTTTCTTGAACGCAACAATTACCTTGATAGAGAGTGATGATGAAACTTGACCGTAATAAGCCTTTCGGGCATGTTATGGGCCATTCTAAAGCTCAGTTTGAGCAAAATGGCGTGTTGTTCGACGGGCAGGGGCAACCAGTGAAAGAAGTACGTGAGATTGCGGTTAAAAATTCACGTGAAGATGTTCGTACTTTTCTGCTTTCTGCGTTGGCTGGTGGTCAGGTTTCTCAAAACAATCTATATCGTGATTCGCAGGCAAGAGGTTTTGTGTGGAGTGACGTAAAGGAAAAGGCTGCCGAACTTAACATTCGGCAGCGTAATGATCGTGGTGTTTTTGTTTGGAGTTTGACGTGACTTGGCGGATAGATCAAGAATATACGCCTGAAACGAAAAAAATCGTTTGGGAAGTTGCGCCTTTTCTCCGTGGAAGAGGAGTAGATTTAGGGGCTGGCACTTTTAAGGTGCTTCCTCACGCTATTTCTGTTGATAATGGGCACCATGAAAGTTTTGGGATGCGGATTAATCCCGATATTAAAGTGGAAACTGCGCAAAAACTTGATATTTTTGCTTCGCAGAGTATGGATTTTGTCTATTCTAGCCATCTTTTAGAACATATTGAGGATTATAAAGCTGCTCTGGCGGAGTGGTGGCGTATTCTTCGCCGTAACGGGCATCTTGTTTTGTATCTTCCGCATGCAGATTTTTATCCGAAATGCGGGGAGGAAGGTGCTAATCCCGATCATAAGCATGATTTCTTGCCCGCCGACATTATTTCTGCGATGGAAGTTCATCGTGGTTGGGATTTGGTAGAATGCCAAGAACGAAATGGTAGTAATGAGTATTCAATGCTGCTGGTTTTTCGCAGAATAGAGGGCAAAGAGCAGAAGCAGAGTTGGAAAAAGCCACGGCCAGAGAAAACGGCACTTGTTTGTCGTTTTGGTGCGTTCGGCGATCTCATGCAATCCTCTAGTGTTTGGGCTGGGCTAAAGAAACAGGGCTATTATGTAACTTTGATGACCTCTAAACCCGGTTCTGACATTATCACGGAAGACCCAAATATAGATGAGATTATGCTTCTTGATAAAGATCAGATTCCAAACGGGGATTTGAATGATTTTTGGAAGTGGCAAGCGAAGAAATATGATAAATTTGTGAATCTGAGTGAGAGTGTCGAGGGTACTTTTCTTGCAATGCCGAGCAGGGCGGCTTCTGAGATATGGACTCCGGCTGTGCGGCATCGTTTAATGAATATAAACTACGTAGAACATCAACATTTATTAGCTGGAATTCCGCATGATCCGCAGATCAAGTTTTATTCAACAGTGGAAGAACGGGCGTGGGCAAGGAAAATACGTTCCCGTATGGGGAAATTTGTTATTCTATGGTCCCTCGCAGGGAGTTCTGTCCACAAAACTTGGGCAGGGCTTGATTCGGTGGTCGCTGCGCTTATGCTTAATTATAGCAGCGTTGATGTGGTGCTTTGCGGCGGTCCTGAAGCGCAAATTTTAGAAGGTGGTTGGGAGAAAGAGGAACGAGTACATCTTACTTGTGGAAAATGGAGCATTAGGCAAACTCTTTCCTTTTTGGCAGAAGTTGATTTGGTGATTGGGCCGGAAACTGGCGTATTAAACGCGGCGGCAAATATGCCTATGCCGAAAATTGTATTTCTCTCGCATTCTACTGTAGAGAATTTGACTAGAGATTGGATTAATACGACTTCTTTATGGGCAAAAAACACACATTGTAATGGTAGAGGAGCGAATGAGGCGCCAGCATGTCATATGCTTCATTATGGTTGGGATCGTTGTACAAAGGACGAGGTTACGAGTACCGCTCAGTGTCAAGCTGATATTAAAGTAGATGAAGTTTATGCTGTTTTTGAGCGTGAAATTAACAAGAGATTGGAGATTGCAGCGTGACAACCAGTGGAGTTAATACTTTTAGTGTAAATCGGGATGAAATTATTCGCTTTGCTATGCTTACTATTGGTAAGTTAGAGGAAAGTGAAGTTCCGACCGCGCAAGAAGTTAGTGATTGTGCCGCATTTCTTAATATGCTGGTAAAACAGTGGCAAGGTAAGGCCGATTTTGCACCTGGACTAAAGACATGGACGCGGCGGCATGGATATTTGTTCTTGCAAAGTAACACTGGCAAATATATAGTAGGGCCCGGAGCTATTGGATGGACTCTTACTCCGATCATTACAACTACAAGTGCTGCTGCACTTGCTGGCCAGCCTATTGTGATGGTTACAAACGCAGCCGGAATTGTATCGGGAGATAATTTTGGCGTACAGACTGGTAATAATTTAAATTGGTACATAGTTTTAAGTGTAGTGGGAACTACTGTTACTCTTACTACTAATTTAACTGGGAATGTATCTAGCGGAGCGCAGGTATTCGATTATACAGTAACAGCTACGCAGCCGCTTGTCATCGAATCTGTTTTCCTACGCGACAATACTAATTCGGATGTTCCAGTTAGATTAATGACGAATATTCAGTATAATCTACTGCCGAGTAAAACTGACCCAACTAATATCGGCGATCCTCTTGCTATTTATTATGAATTTCAACTTGGAAATAGTTATCTATACACAGATGTAGCAGGAGCGCAGGACGTTACTAAGTATCTCTGTATTGACTATCTTGATACAGAGGAGGATTTTGTGAGTCCTACAGATACTCCCGCCTACCCGCAAGAGTGGTATTTGCCGCTCTCTCTTGGGCTTAGCCGATTGATTGCTCCAGTATTTCACGCAGAATGGACTCCTTTAATGGAAGCTAACTATCAGTCTGCTTTGAAAATTGCGCAGGAGAAGGAGCCAGAAATAGTTACAATGTATTTTGAGCCGGGGCGCGACGAGTGAAAAAGATTCCTTTATTCGGTAACGGAATTCAATCTTATTCTGCGGTAGCGACTGCGCAGCGTAGGCTTAACTGTTTTTATGATCCGCGCCCGGATCAGGATAAGTCTGAAGCTATTCTAAGGGGAACGCCGGGAAGTACGCTTTGGCTATCTCTTCCTGTTTATCCTATTCGGGGTTGGATTGTTTCAGAAGGTATTCTTTATATAGTAGCTAAATCTAACTTGTATAGTGTTACAAGTGTAGGAACTTTCACTTATCTTGGAGCGATAAGTACAAATAGTGGATTGGTAGAAATGGCTACTAATACTGAGCAAATCATCATCGTTGATGGTACTGCAGGGTATATTTATACGGTTGCTACAGCGACTCTTTCAGTGATTACTGATGTAAATTTCCCAAATGGCGCTATTACTGTTGATTTTATTGATGGAGTTTTTGTTGTAGAAAAGCCAAATAGTCGTCAATTTTATATTAGTCAGGTGTATGATGGCACTCTATGGACTCCGGTACAGTTTGCAACTAAAGAAAGTGAGTCAAGTAATATCTTAGCTGTATCAGTAATGCAGGGAATGATTGTTTTATACGGAGCATCTGGTTTGGAGTTTTGGCAACCAGTTACAGGGGGAAGTTTTCCGTATCAACGAATTAATGGAGCGCAGCAGACTTGGGGTATTGCAGCAGTAAATTCGCGGGTTCAGTTTTCCACCGCATCTACCCCTAACTCTATGATGTTTTTAGGGCAAAATCCGCAGGGGCATATTCAAGTTCTTCTTTTTAATGGTTATACGGCTGTTCGTGTAAGCACAAGTGATGTAGAGAATATTATTAATAGTTTTGACACCTATAGCGACGCAATTGCCCTTACTTATATGATAGATGGGCATTCGATGTATCAGATAACTTTTCCAACAGGGAATAGGTCATTTCTTTTTGATGGTTTAACGGGACTGTGGAGTGAAGTTCAAACAGGGTTAGCTCTGTTAAATCGTCACTTTGGCAATCTTGGTATTGTATTCGGAGAAAGTAACTACATTTCGGATGCAACTACGGGAAATATTTATATTCTTGATCCTAATGCTTATACAGATAATGGTACTCTAATAAAGCGGCAAGTTCGAACACGGCATCTTCGAAATGCTGGAAATATTTTTGGTGTATCTGAACTTTATCTAGACATGGCTACAGGAACGGGCGCACAAAGTGGGGGTACGCCTATTTTAAAGGTGCAGGTTTCTAAAGATAATGGAAGAACTTTTGGGAAGGAACGGCAGGTATCGCTTGGAGATGTGGGAGAGTACAAAACGCGGATTATTATGAGAAGATGGGGTACTGCAATAGATTTTGTATGGCAATTTACAGTGACTGCTCCGGTTAAATTTTTGATTACGTCGGGGTCAGCCACTGCGTATGGTGCAGAGGGTAAAAATGACGCTTAAAGCGCCCCCGGTTCAGGTTGCAGTTGATACAAATGGTACAAAATTATCGGTGCCTTGGCAACAGTGGTTTTGGCAACTTTACCAACAGCTAGCGAGTCCGAGTATGCAAAGTGTTTATTTTGGGGATAGTACAGATCTGGATGCATTTGGGCGTCTTCGGGTATCTACTCCGACAACCCTATTTGCTTCGACGCAGTATTATACTAGTGATACACTTCATGTTGAAAATTATGTAGCGGGAACAGCGACTGCTACCTATACACAAGCTACTGCGAGTACGACTTTATCTACTGTAGCCGCAACTTCTGGCAATCGCGCTTTGCGCCAAACTAAAGTGTATTGGCGTTATCAACCCGGCAAATCGCAACTTGTATTGATTACGGGTACTCTTGCGAAAAGTGGCATACCAGTTGGAGGTGCTTATGCGGGGATTGGTTATTACGATGATGCTAATGGAGTCTATTTTCGCAGAGATGTGAATGGTTATTCTCTTGTTATTCGTACCTCTACTTCTGGCTCCGTAGTAGAAACGATTATTCCGCAATCGCAGTGGAATGATCCGATGAATGGGACGGGTGTAAGTGGCATTACTATTGACTTTACAAAGGAACAAATTTTCATCATTGATCTTCAATGGTTAGGAGTAGGACGAGTTCGTTTCTCGCTCAATGTAAATGGAACAATTGTTCCTGTTCATGCAGTTAATCATGCGAATTTAACAACTGCGGTTTATATGCAATCTGCTAATCTTCCTGTTCGTTTTGAGGTTAATAATGTAACGGCAGGTAGTGCTATATCTGTAGAGTGTATTTGTATTTCTATTCAGAGTGAAGGTGGCGTTAGTAATGAGGGTGGATATTCCTTTGAGTGTGATAATGCGAACAGTCCGAAAAGTGTCGCTAATACCGCTACTCTGACCCCTGTTATGTCCCTTCGCTGCCAAGATACTTGGCAAGGTGTTACATTTCGGGGGCATTTATCCCCTATCACGATTAATATGCTTGCACAAACCAATCCAGTATATTGGGAATGGGTATGGAATGGGACACTTACTGGAGCTACTTTTGCTCCTGTTTCTGCTTCTAATTCTGGGGCAGAGTTTGATACTGCTGCAACTGCGATTTCTGGGGGAATTTCTTTAAGTTCGGGTTTTGTTCTTGCCTCCGGGTCTGGGAGTAATGTAGTTGGCGTAGCTTCCCATAATGCGCCGGAACGTTTGATCCTCGCTCGAACTTACGCAAATGTTCGAGATGTTTTAACTCTCTGCGCCAGAGGACTAGGCGGTGCAGCTACCTTGTATGCAACTATTAATTACGAAGAGCAACATTAAAAAGGAAATTATCATGCCGATACCTATGCAAGCTGCACAAGCTCCTACTAATCTTCCGGGGCAAGCTCCTATTCCAATGAATAGTAGGCCTATTGGGGCACAAACTGCAGGGGCCCCGCAACAAGCTAATCCACAAGCACGGATTGCTCAAATTGTAGCAAGCGTTAATTCCATTAAAGATATTATTGCTTTTGCGCAGCAACTAATTCATTCACAAGATCCTAAGGCACAGCAAATTGGTGCAGCAATTGTTAAACAAGTTCAAACAGAACAGCAACAAGGGAAACCCGAAAATACGATTGTCGCGGAATTTAAGCAAGGTATGAGCGGGCAAGGTGCTCCTGCGCAGCAGCCTCTGCAGGCGGGTCCTCAAGGTGTTCCAGCGCGCTGAGGTAATTATATGAGTACCACGAATTACGGTTCTCTATTTACGCAGGCTTTCGGGCCAAATGCTACTATTCAACAAACAAATGATCCGAATAATTTGTATGAAGTAGTAGTAAAGGGTACAGCAAGGCCAAATGCTGGGCCAAATGCTGGGCCTTGGGGGCGGGCTTATGCGCAAATTCCTAAGACTATTTATAAATATGACACTTCTACACAATCTTTTGTGCCAACAAACGGGAAAGGCCCGGCTGTCCCGGCCAGCGCGCTTGGCTTAAGTCAATTTTCCGGCAATTCAGCGCAAATGGCAATGGCGGTTGGATACGCGGCTGCGCAAGCAGGTCAGTCATCTTATAATTTAACGACTGATGCGGTTAAATATCATCCAACTGACATAAATAGTGCAGTTAATGCAATGACTCCCTATATTCAAGGACAAATTGCATATGCAAATGCACCTAGTAAATGGGGTAATATCTTAAATAAGATTGGGGAAGTTGCGCTTGCAGGTGCGGCAATTTATACGGGCGGTGCTGCATTAGGTGCTTGGGGTGGGGCGGGAGCTGCCGCAGGAGCGGGTGCTGCAGGGGCTGACGCTGGAACCGCCGCAGGAGCCGCTGCGACTGATGCTGGAACTGCTGCGGGAACTGCCGCGGGGGCTGCGGGAACTGCCGCGGGGGCTGCAGCAGGGGTTGCTGCAGGGGCTGACGCTGGAATTCCTGTAGTTACGATAACAGGGGCAGCTCCAGGAATAACTGCAGGAGGGGCTGCAGCCATTGCGGCAGGAGGTGGAACTGCTATTGTAGATACAATTGCTTCGGGAAGTCCCGGTACTGTTACGACAAATCCACCTGTTTCAACTAACGGAGCTACTGATCCTAACGCAAATACAGGGGCTACGGTTGATCCAAATACGGGACAAGTTTCAACTACGGGGGCTTCTCCGGGGGGTGTATCAGGAACTTCTGGAACAGGGACAATTCCAAGCACATCTACGAGTGTACAAGGGTCTTCCTCAGTTACTACTGCTACCACTACTTCATCGCCTTCTACAGTTATTGACCCAAATACAGGCGCTGTTGATCTTGGAAATGCCGGTAACACGGCGGTGGCAAACACAGATGCAGGGGCTGGATCTGCCGCAGGGGCTGCTGGGGCTGGAGCTGTAGGGAGTGGAGATGCGGGGGCTTCTGCTGGAGCTGCTGGAGCTGCTGGAGCTGCAGGAGCTGCAGGAGCTGCTGGAGCTGCTGGAGCTGCTGGAGCTGCTGGAGCTGCAGGAGCTGCAGGAGCTGC
>JAEHJW020005997.1_pt1 | contig 22402 bp, 35 predicted proteins | sample 9271431 | NCBI WGS metagenome assembly JAEHJW02 | reverse complement strand
GTATAATATCATCTGGATTAGCAGTGGTACATAAAGGGGAAACGGTAGTACCCGCGGGAGGAAATACAATGGCGCAGGGTGAGAGTACACATATAGAGATACATATACATGGTATGGATCATAACAGCGCGCAATCATTAGCGGATGAGGTTATTCGGCAGATTGAAAATAGAACAGGTAAGAGTATGAGGTGGGCGTAATGACATCATATCCTTATATTTTACGTACGGATGTTACATTAACAACGGCGGATGTTATATATGGTACGGATTATGATTCAGCAACGATGGGATATACTACATCACATTATCCGGCATATACATTCAAGGATAATGTATCAGTGAAGTTTACTAATAATATACCATTAACCACAATGCCGATACCAACGATAAACTTTCCTTTGTTATTGAATTTGGGTGGAGCTAATATAAGTATGAATGTATCATGGAAAACGGTTATAGAAGATGATATAGCACCGCTTTTATTATATTTCAACAGCGCAAATCCATCGGCGAATTACTTGGTTGATTTAACAGCATTTTGGGGGTATAGTAATTCAGCATTGAATAACGCCATATCTAATAGATATACATTCAATGGGGTTAGTACAACACATATGCAATTCAATGGGGTGGTATCATCATTACAGATAGAGGAGAAGCCGGGTGCTATTGTATGGATTAATAGTATTACAATATTGATTGGGGAAGAAGTAACATGAGTACAACTATATTGATTACAACAACTCAATTTTATTCAACTACAAATACACCATTTACCGCAACCGCTACTGTAACATATATAAATGCATCATCAACTGTTAGTTTAACTGCATCTATTGATACGAGCATATCATCTTTTTCTACAACTGAATCTAGTAACGTTGATTTCGCACTCGCATTAGATAATCCTAAATTAAGTGTATCAGCAAGTACAGCTATAACTCATTCAACATCAGCTAGTAATATAAGGATAATAGCTGGAACGGTTATATTGAAATTATATGGAGAACGGAGTACATCTGATTCATCAGTTCAAATTGTAACAGCTAAAGCAGAAATACCATCAATAGATACGAAGGTTACAATAACCCCAACTAAATTAACAACAACTGCATCTCAAACTTTTAATGGATTATCATATACATTATCAGTAAAAGATATTGCAGGTTCGGATGTTACTTTAAGCGGAACAGCTTATAAGGAGGTAATATCCCCAGCATCTTCTTCATCATCCCCGCCAACTACTACAGCATTAGTTATAACAACCACAGTTTTTCATACTGGAAGTACTAGTACTATAACATCATTTTATAGTACACCAGTTGTTATATCAACATCATCAACTACAATACCTAATAACTATGCAGAAAGTACACAATGGTGGTTAGAATATACTGTTACAGATCAGTATGGTATTACATATAAAACAACAACTCATAGTTATTATGTAACAACTGGTTACTCTAGTAATTTTAAATTTACGATATTACATAATAATACCCCCCTTAATGCACCATTTAATATAAAATGTGAGAGATCGATATATTCGGCGAGTGAGTTAGATTTTTCTCTCACCCCCAAAGATATGGTATTAACTACAACGAGTGGGTTAGATCAATATAGTATTGCTATCGGGGATGAGGTATCATTTTGGTATTTAGGTAATTTGGTATTCACTGGTAATATACAGGATATAACTAAACATAATAATAATACATATGATTTGGTGGCATATGATAGTTTGTATTATTTAACGGCATTGAGGGTAAGTATGAATTTGGGTAGTGATGATGCAAGTAGTACGGTATTATTTGGTAATATGATTACAAATATATTATCAGATAGTGGTAAATCCGTTAGTGTACCATCAACTACTAATCCCGGTTTTGGATATAAATTGAATACGGGGATATCTATTTATTTTCCATTGATGCAATTATCGAGTTTATTTGGGTTGAAGTTCGCCGCTACGAATACTAATGGATTGGTACTTACTAAAATATATTCTACATCAACAACTAAATTAGTTGAGAATACAAATAATTATGTACCCAACAGAAATAATGATGTTAACTATGGATATAATAATGTTACAGTTACCGCGAATGAATTTACGGGTAGTGGGGGTGTAATTACAACTACAGTAAGAGCTAGTACAACATCGGTTACTGAACAGGTAACTAATAAACAATTATCATATATGTGGTTATATGTAAACTCGGATGCGGAATGGAGTAATCTTCCATTAACTACAACAAGTAAACCTGCAACGGTAGAAACATTATCTGAATTGGGGTTAAATTTATTGAGTAGTTTTAATCAACAGGGTTATTCGGAGGTTAATCTATGGTTTAATCTAAAGGGATATCCCGTGAACACAACTAATGGTATATCACAATCTAGCATACTTAATTTGGGAGTACCTAATAATTTCACAGTAACATTTAGTGATAAGAGTGTATGGGAGAATTTATTTATAAGCAAATACACTATAGATCAAACGGGATTAAAATTGAAGTTAGTTAATATGCATCAGGATTTATGGAGTATGATGAATTCAATAACCGCAACGAGTACTTCAACATAACCCTTATATAACACAAACTAATAACAATTTGATGAATATGGAAAAAATAATTAAATTCGGAGATATAGCTCCCAAGAAGCAGGCGAATGATAAACAGTTTGTACCAATAGGTACAGTGCTAGGAAAGAAGATCATAATTAATAAAATAGAATGGTCATCATATAACAATGATCCTGTAATGATTTTATATACTAGCATGGGTAACATACGAACTGGAAGTGGGATACTAATGAAGCAGATAAAGGAAATCGAAAATCAGCTTGGAGATTCACCACTTGAAACTACTATTGTATCAAACTTTAACAAAAATGGTAAAACATATTACACCTTTCAGTAAATTGGGTAACTATTCAGGTTACACATTTTATCTTTTTAATAATCATTTGGTTGTTACGAATGGGGAATGGCGATGTACATGTGAGGATTTTATATTCCGGCATCACGAATGCAAACATATAAAACAAATAAAGGAGAGTGAAAATGGTAGGTAGTTATTTAAATGGAATAAAAGATTTAGTTGGTGGGGATTTTCGGGAGAAAGAGATATATTCAATCTATGGTTTACCGAGCGTTGGTAAATCATTATATATGATTGAGGAAGCATTCAACTTATTAAACAATAAGTATAGGGTGATTTGGATAGATACGGAGGGTGGATACAATGGATTGTATGAAACCTTTAAATCTAAATTTGAATCAAAGTATCCGAATATATCCCCCGATAATTTTTATTATAAGCGATGTTTAACGGTGGAGGATTTATCCCAGTATCTAGGAATTGGTATGGAGATAAAGTACGGTGATAAGATAACATCGAGTATAACAAAAATCAGTACCCGTGATGAGGGTAGCATATATGAAACGATTGGTAGGAAGCATGGGAAGTTCGCGATTATATTGGATAGCTTTACTTCACCATTGAAATTACAATTTGGTACAGCGGTACAGAATTTCGGTGGGAGAGCTGATGCTGGGGGATATATTATATTGGGATTGATGAAACTGATGGATCAAACAAACGCATTCACAATCATGAGTAATCATTCCAGTGTTAATCCAACTAATCCTTATCAACAAACGGGGAATATGAGAGGGGGTAATGTGGTACAATATTATTCTAAATTCGTGATTGATTTTGAACGTCAGAAGAAACAGGTATTAGCTGATGTGAGGAAATTGATTGCGGTGAGAACCCCGATTGCGAAGAATTGGGATATGTTTAGGTGGGTTAAATTAACCGATAATGGATATATTGATTTGAGTGAAGAGGATGTACAGAATATATTAAACGGTAATTGATATGGATGATTTGTTTAAACATGAATTTAATATATGGAGTAGAAACAAACCATTCCCCCGCGAAACAAAATTTCGTAAGGTAATAAATAGTTATGATGATTTAGATAAGTTATGGAATGGTGTGGATGATTATGCATCAATCTTTAATTTATCGGATATTTTTTATGAACGGTATGATACATTTTATTTGGATATCGATGGGAAGAGCGATGGTACATTGGAAGCATGGGGGAAATTCCAGTATGTACGCGATAAGGTTAAGTTAAGTAGGGTTTATTTTAGTGGTATAGGTATAGCCGCATTCGTTGATTTGAATACAATAATCGAGGGGAAAGATAATTATAAAGCTACAATGAAAGAATGGGTTGCACAAAATGAATTAGAGGATTATATTGATCCAGCAACGATAGGAGATGTACGGCGGGTATCTAAATTACCATTAACTACGAGTAAGAAGAGTGGTAGAACAGTAGTTAGATTTGATATCAATGATGATATGGAAACTATGTTACAACGAAGTTTAGATAGGTTACCGTACCAAAATGATAATATAAGTAAGTATGATGTGGATGTAGTAAAGAATGAGATACCACAATTTGAGATGGGTGAAGTTAAATGGAAAGGGATGTACCCGCAATGTATAGAGAATTCGATATTATCTGTAGCAAAGAGTGGGGAGCTTGAACATAGAGCGAGATTACATATGGCGGCATTTCTTACTATGATAGGTAGGGAAGATGAGTTATGGAAAACATTGCAGAACGCAAATGATTTCAATATAGAGATATCAAAGTATCAGGTAGAGTATATTAAGGAGAGGGGATTAAAACCATTTGCATGTGATAATCTATTAAGTGATGTATGCCCCTTTAAGAATAAGCGGGAGTGTATATTCTATCCTAGTATAACGAAATTCATGAGGAGGTTTGAATGATAAAGGATGTAGTGAATGGATGGTTTGAGGGAAATGAATTACGGTTATTAACCGATGATGGCGCGATAGTACAGAGTGAATTACAATCAATTGAGTATCCTTATTTTTATGGTGATAAGGATTTAAGCAATGAAACTGGGGTGATATCATGTAAACCGATTACGGTTGATTTGGTTAGTTCATCCGATATAGTTAAAACGGATATGTATAAGATAGAGGTATACAATCCTTATGTAATGCGTTCATTAGCGAAGAAGTGTAATGTAACGGCGGAGAGTGATATCCCTTATATCGAGAGGAGATTGGGGGCGGATGGATATATTGAATGGGTAAGGAAACCAACGAAGTATGCATTCATTGATATTGAGGAAAGGAATGGTGAGATAGATTTAATTGGGTGCATTGATTCAATTAGTAAGGAGTATTTGGCATTCTATGATATGGATACATTTTTACATTACATATATAGAAATCGTATAACCATAATGTTAGCATGGAATGGATTGGGGTACGATTACATACGAATGAAAGAGAATATATTGGGGGATGAACCTTATCAGCGTTGGTATGATTATATGCTTAAGTTAGATGCTATGCAGATGTATTCAACCTATTTACAGAAACAATTGATCTCATTAGATAAGGCGGCGCAGGAGCAGGGATTACAGGGGAAGTTAACATTAACTACTTCATTCGATGATGTGGGTATGGAAGAGTTAGAAGATTATAATAAACGGGATGTTGAAGTATTAAGAGATATAGTTGAAACAACTGGTATATTAGAATTGAATTGTGAAATAGCAAATCATACAGGAATTAAAATAGATCAGGTAAGTGCGGTTAGGATGTTCGATAATCTACTATTAAAGAAATATAATCCCCAAGGTGCGGTGTTATTGGATAGTGATAAAACAGATAAGAAACCATATCGTGGTGGTACAACTATAAGTGAGTTATTCGGATTATTCCATGATACAGCATTTCTAGATTACACGGGATTGTACCCCAGTGTTATATTGAACGAAGAGTATACAAAAGATAAGGGAAAGGTTATTTGGAATACATTGAGGGAGTTTGTAGGATTTTTTGTTAATGAGAGAAAAAAATTAAAAGAACAATTTAGTTTAACAAAAGAAAAAAGATTTGATGTAAGTCAGAGGATGTATAAGATATTTGGTAACTCATTGTATGGAGTAACCGCGAATACATATTTTAGGTTTTATGAACCTGATATACCAGAATTTATAACAGATAACGCGAGAAGGGTATTGATGAAGTTAAGGGGGATAGTAAAGAAATATGGATATGATACTCCATACTCTGATACTGATTCAGCGTTGATAATAAACTTACCCGCGGATAAGATACCGGCGGTAGAAGCTATAGTGAATAAGGAGATATATCCATATAGTGTTAAGGTGGAGAAACCATTTAAGAGTATATTCATTATGAAGAATTTGAAGAGTGATAAGGGATTGAAGAAGAGATATGTTGGATATACTAGTGAGGGGAAGTTAGTTCCGGTTGGGGTAGAGTTAGTGAGGAATGATTGGACACCGATAGCAAAGGAGGTGGAGGAGAATGTATTTTATATGATATTGCGGGATGGTAAATCTAGGGATGATATCGATAATTACATTCAGGGTGTACGTAAATCACTTCCATCCTTACCGGCTGATAAGTTTTTATTTAGTAAGGTAATGGATTTACAAAAGGATTATAAGGTGAAAACCCCCGGTGTGCAGGTATTAGAATTAGCTGGATATAAGTTATCAACCCGTACAATAAAGGAAGCAAATGGAACTAGTAAGATATATAGGTTTGCGGGGTATAAGGAGAAACTAATAAATGTTAGGTGGTTGATTGGGAGTAAGCATTCATATATTTATGTGGGGGAAAATGATAACCCTAACTTGTATAAGCATTTGATTGATTATGAGTGGTATTATAAGAAACAGATAGTTACTCCAATCGATAGGATATTACAAACTATGGGGGGTAAGCTAACAGTATTACCAGCATTGGGTGAGAATAAGTTTAGAGAGAAGTATGGCGGGATAGATTTATTTATGGATAAGTGATTACAGTTATGGTTTCTTCTTATAATCTTTATATAACAGAACCCAATAAGGAATATAGAGGTAAAAAAATATGGATATAAACATAGTTAAAGAATGGGGGAGAAAGAATGTACCGTACATAACGAATGAGGATATGTTGATTAAGCTTTATAAAGCGAAGGTTTTGAATGAGAAAGTACATGTGAGTTCTAAAATGAGAGGTATTTTTTCAGAGATTAAGAGTTTGGAACTTGGAGTTCCCAGTTTGATTTTAGCTACAGTAGAACAAGAACTACGAGATACAATTTTCAAATCATGTTCTGTATGTAGAAAAAAGGATTGTAATGAACCTGATCATGCTGGTAAGATGGAAACTAAAGATGCTAAAGCTATGATAGTTATGGATAACACCGCCGAAATAAATACATTCTTGGTTGTACCAGAAGATAAAAGGGATGAGTTTAAAGAGTATCCATCATTTTGTTTTTATGGAACAATGGAAAAAGAAAATGAAAAGTACGGTAATGGAGTACAATTTTTAATTAAGAGGTATGTACCATTTACGGTAGATGAAGCAAAGGTATTTATGGAATTTGTTAATTTCTGTACCCTCCATCAGAGTAATGGTGAAATTCCCGCGAATGATTATTATAAGTTTGTTGCGGGATACAATAGAGAAACTATTACTAAAATTGAAGAATGCTTGGTTGCAAGCAAAGAGGATGATTTAGTGAGGGTAAACGTGAGATGAGTTTAGAAGATAAGGTTCTTAAACAGTATGAAGATAGAGTAGCAGCATGGATGAAATCCGCAGATAGAGAGGATACAATCCATGTAACTTCATTAGTTTATGGGTGTGCTAGGAAGGTATGGTACGAGCGTAAGAAGGTAAGGGAGTTTAATCTACAGGATGATATCGAGGGGATGTTTAGAATGTGGATAGGAACTAAACTACATGAAACGCCATTATCGGATATGCACGAGTATTATCTTTCCTCTTATATATATGGTAATAAGGTAACGGGTACAATTGATGAGATTTTTGAGATAGATGGTATGAAGATATTAATTGATAAGAAGTTTGTATCAAAAGAACCTAAAGATATCAATGAGCATTATTTGAAACAGATATCAATATATGCTGTATTGCTTAATGATGTTAAAGGTATTCGTGTAGATAAGATTGGAATACTATACTCCCGACCTTTAGTTGATTACTATAATAAGAACCGAAACAAAGTTTTCCTAGTAGATGTTACTGATCAGTTACTAGAAGATACCCGAAATGAGTTATATAAATTGATTGAGGATATTTCTACAGGATTAGCTACTGATACATTACCGGCGAAGCATGAGAGTTGGTATTGTAGATACTGTGCATTTAAAGACTTATGCGACAACAATCAAAAGGGGGTATAATGGGTTCATCATTAATAGTTGATTCAAGAGAACCACAACGTGTTTTAAATGAGTTTAATAAGAAGAAGATACAATATAAAATAGATACATTAAATTTTGGAGATTATATTGTATTGGGAAATCCATCTGTAGTTATTGAAAGAAAGAATATTTTTGATTTCTTCAATAGTTTGGATGATAATAGAATATGGAAACAGTTGCGGGGGTTAGAGAAGTATGTGGGTTATAGGAAGGTTTTATTAATCGAGGGTAGTGTATGGCAGGTTATCACCCAGCGTAGTAAGGGTAAAGGTAAAGCGGGTATAATCAACAGATATACATCGAGGTATTATTCTACAATAGCATTGATAGTAAAGCAATGGGATGTTACAGTTATTAGAGTAGATACAGTGGGGGATACAGTTGCATTAATATCTAAAATCGTGGAGAAGGTTAACAGTGATGATTCCCCCGCCTATCCCATCCTTATCAAGAAAGATGATAGGGATGAGAATGAGGAGGTAATGGATATGGTTGGAGCTATAGATGGTATTGGGATGAAGAAGCGCACTACTCTGTTGAATGATTGTAAATCAATTGAGGGGTTGGTTAACATGAATGAAGGGGATTTAATTAAATTAATGGGGGAGAAATTGGGTAAACATATATTTAGCATATTGAGATATAAGGTGATATGAGTGAGGATATGTGAGAAACATCAAAAGAGATTTATTAATGATATAAAGGAGGAAGCCGATTTATATGCGGTGGATGGAGCAGTATCTAATTTAATGTTGTTGTATGCGGATGGAGATAAATTCAATTGGAATCCTAATCTATTAGCTAAAACGATAGATTTACATGGCGGATGCCCTATTTGTTTTTTGGATAACCCCCAAGAAGATTTTTATAAGAAGGTGGTTGAGGTGGTGAATAACCATCAATATCGGATAGGGATGTGATATGAAGAAAGAGTATTGTGAGAATTGTGGGAAGGAGATAAGTAGTGGGGCGGAATTAGATCAGGATTACTTTATGGTATTCAATAAGAGTGAAAACAAGTACGTTAAGGTATGTTGGTTGTGTGAGATAGAGAATAGTGTGCAGGGTAACAAATACGAATTTGATTAAGATTATATAACAGGAGATGATATAGAATTATGGTAATGTATAATTTGAGAACAATTTGCGATGAATGCAAGAAAGAGGTTGTTGGTATAGAAACGAATTGGAGAGGAGAACCCGAAATAAAATATCCACTTCAAGATTTTATTAAAATCGGTTCTAAAGTAGAGAATAGCGATGTTGGAAAAGAATGGAGTGATGTAGTGAAAGTAAAGGATTCATTCTATCATATCGATTGTTATTTTAAACATCTATTGAAAGAACATGATATAGAAGTAGATTGGGTTAAGATGGCACAGAATAAGATCGATAAGGGAGAAACAGATTTTAAGGATTTCTTTAAAAGATTCGATGAGTGGCAAAGTTCAGATGAACATACGAATGTAATGAAAACTAAAATACAGAAGATGGTAGCAAAGGTAAAATCTGATTAATATGCAAAAGTTTTATTTATGCTCTTTATGCAGGAGATACAAAAGTTTCAAACTTGAAGAGCTAAAAAATCATATTTTAACTACACATTCAAAAGATTTTAAATTAGCTTTTATAGTTATGTTAAAACGAATAAGAGCAGAGGATTTGAGTTTAATAATAGTAGATGATAAAAAGTATTTCGATGTTACAACGATATACGATAATTGGGTAAATGGATTACTAAATAAAGCGGAGGTAGAATAAATGTTATGGTTGGCACAAATTGAACCTACAACACAGGGGGAAGGTAAGTATGCGGGTACACCAATAGTGATGGTGAGAACGATGTTATGTAATCTTTCCTGCGTGGGATATGAAAGTAAGATAATGAACGGGGAGGGTAAGTATGTTAATATACAACGGATATCTCCCGGCGATACTATAATGTATGAGGATAAGGGGTTATTGAAAAAAACTGTGGTATATGATATAATATTGCGGGAAGTATCTAACGCCTATCTTTATAAAACCAATATAGGTATGGATATAAAAGCAACGGGGGATCATAAGTTCTTCGTTAATAAACGTAAGAGTAAACCTATAAGTACATTAATAGGTAAGAGAGTTAGATTTGTTAGAAAGGATGGGATAGTGGTTAAGGTTAGAATAAAATCGGCATCATTAATTCCTAACTTGCGTGTATATGATTTGGTAACTGAATCTGGTAAGTATATAGTAAACGGATTTTCGGTTCATAATTGTAGTTGGTGTGATACTAAATATACTTGGAAGAAGGATGAGTTAGCAGAGGGAATGAAGATAGAAGTTAAAACAGCTATATCTAAAATCATAGCAGCCGCGAAAACTAATGGAAGTAAAACTATTATGTTAACTGGAGGAGAACCATTCATATGGCAGAACAGTATGGAATTTAAAAAGTTTCTTTCAGAATGTAAAAAGTATGGATTTAAAATTCATGCGGAGAGTAATGGAACTCAAGTGATAAATGAGGATATGAAGAAGCTAATTGATTTCTTTGTATTATCCCCGAAGGTAACTGAATTCCCAACGAGGTATTCGCAGGAAGCGGTAGATAGCTATAAGGGAGTACCTCATATATGGAAATTTGTTTGGGATAGTGATAACTCTGAAACTAATATAGTTGTATGGTTAGAACGATTTGGTATTGATAAGAATGATGAGATTTGGTTAATGCCAGAAGGAGTTAATGTAGAACAATTAAATGCATCTAAAGATAGAATGAAATCATTTGATTTACTTCATGTGATGGGGTATTTAAAAACTTTTATATCTGGAAGAGAACAGATCGAAAAAGGATATATCTGATACTTTAAATAACAGAAACTAATATTAGATTTATGAAAATAAACGTTGAAGTGGATGAGAATGATAAAGTAATAATAGAGGGGGTTAACCCCGAATTTATTAAAGAACTAAAGCGAAGAAAAAGATTTTATGTATTTTATAACTATGCTGGGTTTGCGTTGGTATGGGATAAGAATTCGGTTGGTTATGAAGGTGGTAAGGGAGATAACAATGACTTATACAGATAAGGAGATCGAGGATAATATATCCGAGCTTTTAATTAAAATGAATGAGAAGTATAATTGGGGGTTGGATAGTGAGGAGATTGAGAATACACCCGGTAGGATTGTGAGAGCATTCGGGGAATTCAATGATAGGAGAAACTATGATAAGTTTAAAACATTTGAGGTGAATGCGCAGGAACAATTGGTGATAGTTAAGGGGATGGAGTTCTATAGTTTATGTAGCCATCACTTCCTTCCTTTCTTCGGTAAGATATCAGTAGCATATATACCAGAGGATAAGGTGGTTGGGGTGAGTAAGATAAGTAGAGTGGTGAGTTCGGTATCATTGAAACCATCATTGCAGGAAAAGATTGGTATAGAGATAGCAGATAAGTTGGAGGAGATATTACATCCCGCGGGGATATTGGTAGTGATAGAAGCACAACATATGTGTATGATGATGAGGGGAGTGAGAGATTCACCAACGATGGTAACATCAGTAGCGAGGGGAATTATAAGGAATAAGGAAGCATTGAAAACGGAGGTAATGAATTTATTGAAATGAAATCCGCGGAGTTTAAAATAACAGAAGAAAAGTTGAGAATATTGGATAACGCCGAGTTTGTTGAGATAGTTCGTAAAGAACCAAAAGGGGATGTTGTATATCTTCCTATTCATAGAAGAGGTTGGCGTAGAGGTAAAATGAAGGTTATTTATATAGTTGCAGTTGCGTAAGTTTATATACCACAAAGTAATGTGAAAACGGTGAATTATGAAAGTTTATATGAGTGGGATTGAGGGTAATGAAGATAACATTATGAAATTACTTGATGCGGGATATCCGATAAAGTATTTGATGGCATCGTATCTTTCATTGCGTAAACGTCAAGATTCAATTGAAAAGATAATTAAATTAAGGAAACAGTATGGGGTTCATCTTATATTAGATAGTGGTGCGCATGCGGTGGTATATGAGGAGAATGCAAAGAAGGAGAAGGGAAAGGATAGTTGGCATGCTATAAATAAAGATGTAGCGGCGATTAAAGATGATCCTGATACGTACGTGGATAGTTATATTGAATTTCTAGAGAAGAACCGTGAGATGTATGATATAGCAGTGGAGTTTGATATTCAGGGTACAGTTGGGGATGAGAAGGTAAATGAGTGGAGAGAGAAATTTTTATCGAAGGGATTACCCATACTTTTTGTTATGCATTTAAAAACGGGGGATGTACAAGAGTTCGTGGATAAATGGCATGAGAAGGGATTACAGTATATTGGGTTCGGTGGTGCGAATGGTATGGAGGATAAAGTAAAAGCTATAACTAAACATGCGCAGGATTTAGGTATGTGGGTACATTGGTTTGGTTATACTCCATTGGATTTATTCCGGCGAAGTAACGCGGATAGTGTAGATAGTACAAGTTGGTTAGCTGCACCAAAATTGGCAGAGGTATATACTCATAGGGGAAAACAATTAACCAGTTGGAATATAAAAGATAACCCGATTAAATTTAAAGCGATCTTGAAGGATGATGTGTTTAAGGTATTTGATCAAAAGGATTTTGAGAGGAGATTGAGTGAGAAGAAGTATTACTATATTTCATATTATTCATTGAAGGAGTTTGCATTGTGGAATGAAGAGAATAGTAAAACCGCGAACGTAAAGAAGTATGAAACTCAATTAGAGTTAAGTAAAACTGGTGAGATACAGTTACCAACATGGGCGCAGGATTTTGATAAGATGGGAAGACCTAAAGCTATATATTTAAACGCTAGGTACAATGCTACTAAACATGCAGTAACGGCGAAGGGGTTACATCAGAATGCACTAGTATGTCATAACTGTGCCATCAATGATAGATGCCCTGTAGCCTCAACTGATCCTAATAATGATCTCTGTTTAGATGGTGAGGTTTTTGTTGCGGGAGATAATAAGGATATAATGGATTATAATGTGGGTGATAAATTATTTGCGAGGGATGGTTACGCTGATGTAGAGGGTGTATCTGAACGTGATTATAATGGGGATATGTATGAGATAAAAGCGAGCGGGATATTATCATTTAAAGCAACGCCGAGCCATCCTTTATATGTGGTAAGGAGGAGAGGTTCTAATAGTAAAATTACATTCATCGAGGAGGGTTGGAAGGAAGTAAAGGATTTAATCAGTGGTAATTTATATTCAGTTAGCGGGAGAGATTATTTAGTTATACCACGATTAAAGGGATTGTATGATAATGTTACATTGGGTGGATATACCGTGGATAAGGATTTAGCATGGGCGTTGGGATTATATATAGCAGAAGGTTCTACATATATAAACCATAAAAAGAGTTATTATAATGGATGTATTTATTTGAATAAGAATGAGATTGAGTTAGCTGAACGATTTAGAAATATTTTGAAAGGTATAGGTATAAAAACATTTGTTACAAATAATAGAACATCATTGGTAGTTTATTTTCATGGTAAGAAATTTATTGAGGTGTTATCTTCATTTGGTAAGAAAGCTTGGTTAAAGGAAATACCGGAAGAAATTTTATTGATAAAAGATATCGGCATACTTGAAAGTTTATTAAAGGGATATGAAGAGGGTGATGGTTGTATATATGGAAATAGAATGGTGATGGGTACAGTTTCAAAGAAATTAGCATATCAATTACAATTAGCTAATGCTAGATTAGGTAGGTTTGTATATATAAGTAAAATGCATGATAAGGGTAAAGGAGTAATAGAAGGTAGGATTGTTAATATTCATACAGCTTACAATGTAGTTTATTCCAATAGTGATAATAAAACTAAACGTCATGTTTTAGAAGAAGATAGAATATTAATTCCTATAATTTCTAAAAAGAAGTTTACATTCACAGGGAAGGTGTATAATTTACAAACATCTAAATCAGAATATTTAGCTAACAATATAATATCTCATAATTGTTACTTCATTCCGTATTGGAAATCATTAGGTGAGAAAACTAGAAACAAAGAACAGTTAAGAAAAACATTAGAAGAGATAGTTGCTAATGATATTGTTAGATTAAACTACCAGCAGTATCAGGAAGCACAATTAGGTCAGGGTATAGATAAATCTACATTATCATTGCAGAACCTCATTCTTAAAGAATTAGAACTATTAGCTAGATTTAATGGGGGTAGTAGTAATATTATTATGAACGTGGATAAACAGCAAATAAACTTTGGTAACATTGATGAGGAATTGAATAGCGTGCGTCAGGAATATGGGGAAGAATTTGCATCGAAGATAAAAAAGAAATTGGAGAGTGAAGATGACAGCAACGAGTATTAAAGATGTATTGAAATCCCCCACCTTATTTGTTATGAAGATACTTGGTATGAAACCATTAAGGTATCAAGCAGAGTTCTTGGAGGATAATTCCCCGAAGATAATAGTGGTAGGTGGAAGGCAGATTGGTAAGAGTACTATGTTAAGTTGGAAAGCAATATGGAAAGCATTTACTCATCCTAACGAAGAGATATTAATCATATCAGCATCATTTGAGCAGGCGCAGTTGGTGTATAGTAAGATATATGAAACATGTAGGAATAATGAATTCTTGAGTACTCATCTACAAAAGATAACATTACATGAAACGAGGTTTGATAATGGTAGTGGTATTAGATGTTTAACCGCGGGAAGGAAAGGTACATTTGGTAGGGGATATTCCGCAACGATGGTTATGTTTGATGAAGCATCTATCATCCCCGAAGAAGCATTCGTGAGTTTAGAACCTGCATTAGCAGTTAGGGGAAGTCAGCTTATCATGAGTGGAACACCAATGGGAAAGCGGGGTAGGTTTTATAAGGTATGGGAATCACATTTTCATAGTAGGGAGTGGAGTGCATATCAAATAAAATCATCAGAGAACCCATTTGTATCGAGGGATTACTTACGCGAGGAAGCACAGATAATGACAGCGGAACAATATGCACAAGAGCATGAGGCGGTATTCCTAGATACGGTGGGTAGGTTCTATCCTCTGGATTTGGTGATGGATGCGGCGGATGATTATAAGTATAGTTTGGAGAGAAAGAAACCGGATGGTAGTTTTTACATGGGGGTGGATGTAGCTCACATGGGAACAGATGAAACCGCCATCGTGGTTATCTTTGTACCGAAGGATGATAAGCATTTGCGAACGGAGGTATCATACGCGAAAACGTTATTGAAATCGGATATCCTTTCCTCCTCAAAAGAAATCATTGATACCGCGCGAGCAATGGATTGCGAGTTGATTATGATAGATAAGATTGGATTGGGTGCGGGGATGTATGATATCCTTCGAGCAACATTCGGTAACAAAGTAAGGGGGGTTGTATTGGAAGGTAAACGTAGGGAGAGTGCATACAACTACCTTAAGATAATGTTGGAGAACCACAAGCTCCGGTTGAATATAAATGATACCAAGTTGCTATACCAGTTCGGGAGTTACACCATGAAGGAAAGTGTAAGTGGTTCATTGAGGATAACAAAAGATACCAGCTCCCACGATGATTTGGTTGATGCACTCGTATTAGCAACCACCGCGCTCGGTGCTACCCTAAACTATGTACCCTTCGAGGGATTGGGTGAGTTATTCACACTAGAAGAGCAGTACATCCAAAATATGTTGAAGCGAGGGTTTCCGAAGTATCTACCCCGAACTTAATATAACAGAACCCAATCTCTACCTATGGAATATAAAATAAGATTTAAACAAGGATTCAGCGCCGCTCATATTCTAAACATGGATACAAAGTGTGGAAGAATACACGGTCATAATTACGAAGCTTATGTTGAACTCATCAGCGAATTTCTTTTCAACGGAATGGTTGCAGATTTCATCCCCGCGAAAGATATCGTGAAGAGATTAGATCATAAATTCATTATAACCAAAAACCAAGTAAATGAAATCGATGGTGATGTAGTTAACATAACCGCAAATAAAAAAGATTATGCTATCCCCTACACCGATGTTATTATACTTGATATAGAGGAAAGCACCGCCGAATTGATTGCGCAGGATATAGCTAATGAAATGAGGATAGCATTCCCCGTAAAATCAGTTACCGTGGAATTATCCGAAACCGAAAACAACACCGCGGAGGTTACATTATGAAAATAATAAACACCCCCAAAAAGATGAAGAAATTTTTATCATCGCTGGATGAATATTCACCCAATACCCTTGTGGTTAACATCACCCCGAAAAGTAAGATACCCCAAGTACTTCACCAGCTGATTGATTTATATGAGGAGAACAACAACCCCGTGGTTAAGCATAGGATAGCATCAGTGATACCCACGATTATAACAACCGGCGAGGAGTTAACCAAGATGAATATGGGGGTAATGATAGTGATGGGGGATAAATCATTCATCCTCCCCGATTATGATGATGTGGATAGATGTTATATAGTAGATAATTATAAAGATATTATAGGAGGTAAATATGAAATCGATATGGATAAATCCGAACTTGAAGAATGAGCTGGCGATATTGAAGTATAAACTAAATCTTAAGAATATTAGTGATGTAGTTGATATACTTATGGAGAAAGAAGATGAGGTGGATGATGGCGAGTAAAACAGCAATATGGTTGGGGGATGATGTACATAAGAAGTTGGTTGATAAGAAGGGTACATTAACCTATAATCAATATATTGAGAAGCTGCTCAAGGAGTATTATGATCTATGATGTAGTTACCCCGACTTCCACGTTTACCGCGGTGTTATCGAGGGTAGGAACAACAACATATTATTTCTCATCCTTTGCTACAAGTACATTCGGTGGAGGAACGAGTTATTTTGTACCATCTAATCCGGTGGTTATTGCAGTTAATCAACAGAATATAATATCATTGAAATTATCACCATTGAATAATCATTACAACGGAACAGCACAAATAGGAACTAATTTAGTATACAATGATAGTACGAAGGGAACTATATTGATTAAGGAGAAGCAACCGCAAACTTCGGGGATACAATTTCCATGAAACCAAAGTTAGTTAAATTGAATAAGATAGGAAACGAGATGGATATGATTCGAGCTACGCTGGCGGAATATAATATTGATTTTGATAAACTAGTAGATAGTAAGAATGAAGTATTAAGAGTACGTTATTTAGCGAGGGGTAGATATGCGTACGTGAATAAGGGTGTAAGGTTTTCAGATGAGAGATATAAAAAAATATATACGGGGAAGCATGGTAGGATATATGAGAAGGTATCGAAGGTAGAACCTTTAATGTTTAGATGGATTAAAGTATCAGAGGTGGAAAAATGAAAGTATGTATAGCACATAAGATAATATTAACGAGGGAGTTATTGAAACAGAATAAGTTGGTGGCGTTCTCTTCTTTGAGGATACCGGGTAAATGTGAATATGAGGGATGCAGTAATCAAGCGGTTTTGGAGGGAACTGAACAACTGTGAAAACGGTACTAAATCGAGATTGCTTTGCGGGATAGGGTGTAATATCATATAGGGAGTAAAGTGATATATGGTTAAACTGATAGAATAAGGTTGCTATAACAAACTATATTACGAAACTGGTAAATCAATATATCAATCTATATTAAGAAACTGGGTTGCGCGGTATCCGATGCACCTGTTATTACACGTAGTAAATAAAAATAAATTTCTTTTTAGGATCGGAAAATGAATGCGGAAATTTTAGCAAAAAACGGCTCTAAATTCGTTTTGAATCTTTTGTGAATATAATTACATTACCATAAGTTTTTAATAATTTTAAATTAGTGAAAAATAATAATCACTGTAGGGGATATATAAAGCATAGGAATCCTTATATATAAATTTATGATATCCTATTATCCGATAAATGAATCGGATAAAGTGAGATGATCAGAATGGAAAAAAAGGAAATCGAAGCTTTGCTTCAAAAACTGAAAAGCGGAATAGGAAAGTCAGAGTTGAAAATCCCTGTAAAGCAAAAAGGGAAAGCGGATGTAATCTTTAACAGATCAGAGTACACCGCGCTAAAAAGGCTTATGAGGTTAGATAATGTTGAGTTTAACGATGTTAAGTTCAAATCATTAGAAATACCGGAAAGCTACGTCATTGATCGAGAAAAGATAGCTTTGTTCGAGGGTTTCCCGCCAAAGTATTGGGAGCAGTTGCTCACTGGTTACGATGGCAAAAACGTGAAAGCAATCCGCAAAAAGGTTCAAGCAACCCGCGGGGTTCACGAAGTGGAAGTAGAAGAAGTAGAAACCAAGAAAGTAACACCAGTGAAAAAGAGTGGGGGTAAGAAGTAACCCCCAATCCCTTTTTTTTATTGCTTTTTTTTTATGCTCATAGGTTGCGCACTGCAACCCCCCATTGTATTGTAACAGTAATGTAATTGTAATGATAATGTAATTGTATTGTATATAGTATAGTAATAGTATATAATATAGTTATAAAGGAATGGATGTGATTACATTGTATATAATATAGTAATGATATTGTATATAACCCCGCCGAGGTATCATCCCCGCGTATATCATTTGATCTATGTGGATGGGTGGATGGATTGGGTAGGGTGGGGGTGATGGGGTAGATAGTAAGGGGGTAATTCACTCCTCTCTAGGTGGGTGGGTGGATAGTAAGTAGGTAGGATGTTAATATATAACTTCTTATACTCTTTTATAATATCTATTCACCGATAAAATTATCGGGGAGTATTTGTATGAAATACATAATTAACATAGTAAATGATAAACATCGAGTTAGAAAGGATTGTATGGAGATTAACAAGAACATTGTATTAGTTCCTGAAACATTAGAGAAGGTGGGAACGGAGGTGTGGTATCATAAAGTACTCCCGCGCATACTTGGCATACTCGCTACGAAGGATTACTCCGTGGTTAATATGGGAAGAGAGAGGGGGGTAGTTGTATCTAATTCATGGGAGAAGGGTTGGATACGGTTCGTGGATGGTAAACATATAGAGGTAAGGGGGGGTATGGATTTGGATAAGGTATTAACTCCCATCATTCTGTTTTGGGGTGATTGGGAGGTATACGGTTGTGTGAAATGTACTAAACCTTTATTAAAGAATGAGTTTAGTGATATAGATGATATTATTGTGAAGGATGGTATATATCATTTGCAGTGTTTTCTTAACACTGTATTATAAAGATTTATATACGATCTTGAAATATCTATTTACCGATGAAAAATCGGGGGGTAAGAAAGTATGGATAAAAAGGAAATCGAAAAAATCTTATCCCAGTTGAAAGCTGGGGTAGGAAAGAACCAGAAAGTCATTGAGGTAGTAGCAAACGGCGTAAGCAAGAACTATAACAGATCGCAGTACGTTGTTATAAAGAGATTGCTTAAAGCACAGGGTATTGATTTCACCGATGATAAGGAAAAGAAGCTAGTAATCAACGTTGATTACAAGATCGATGATAATATCGTAAACCTGTTAGCTGGTTTCCCGCCAAAGTATTGGGAGAGGCTTCTTACCGAATATAACGGTAAGAACGCAGCGGTACTACGCAAGAAAATAAGGGGGGAGTAATCCCTCCGTAATTTGTGATAATTATGTATAGATTATATTTGGTTGATAAGAATGAAGTTATCACTCACGAGCATCCAGATAGAGCGCCGTATAAGGTGAATGATAACGTGTATTTGGTTAATACTATTGAGGATAGTGATGTACCGGGTATAAGGATATCTGTGAATGATATCTTTTATAACGCGGCAATGGAATATCTATTGCATGAGTATAGTATTCATTTCGCTACGGGGGGTATAATGATATCCGATAAGAACGATGAGTACATGGTTGCTTATAATGATGGGAGGTTTTCCTTTAGTGATAAGGCGGATATAGATGCTTTCATACTTCCTATAGCGAGAGCGTATGTTGAACATGGGGTTCATTGTGAACTATGCGGGGGTGCTTTTGATATGGAAGATTTTAGTAATATATCAGTGGTAAAGAATTACGGGGAAGGTAGAGATTACTTCACAGTGCATACTAGCTGTGGGGAAACGATTGATATAGTATGAGATCACGGCTGGGGTTATGGTTGACGCGTAAATTAGATACCCATACACCAGCTAAAAAAATAAGCCCGCATCAAAGGTGGGATGTATGTGTGAAATGTGTAGTAAATCAGGATGTAAGTGTAAATGCAAGGAAGGGGATATAGTAGAGGGGGTTTGGTTTGATCCCCAATACGTATCCTTTTATTGTAAAAAATGTAAGTGTGAGGTAGGATGATATGTGTAATGCATGTAAAGGATTTGATATAGATGTATATGAAACGGGGGAATTTGAAACATCTCCCTGTATATGTGCTAAAGAAGAAGAGTATTGTAATTTTGGTAGGTTATCGGAAAGTACAGATGAACCCGGTGATTGGGAGGTGCATGATGAGAGTAAATGGAATATAGAAGATGGTAAAGTGAAATGCACCGAAGATTGCGGAAGTGATTGCGAGATAGATATAACCAAGTTTCCAAAGTGGGCGCAAAAGGAATTGGCGAAATTGGGGGTATTTGCATGAGTTGGTTTGGTGATATAATAAGTGAGAAAGTAAAGCAGTATTTAATTAAAGATTTAAGAGATAATTTGGTTAGGGTAAAGGGTATACTTGTTGATGGATACGCCTTTACAATAGAATTATCAAGTGATTCTATTGAGTATTATGAGTTAACAAATATATTCAGAGCAATTGATAGTATTAAAACAGATGATGTTGGATATCATATGGTAAATATAGATGTGAGAAATGGTAATTTTTGTGTGCATTGCGAAATGGATGAGTGATGTAAATGTTTGATAGAATGAATGATGAAAAATTTAGGAAAATGGTAGAAGAGCGTGTGAATAAAGAAATGCGAGGATTTATGGGGTTAACTGTACATGATACAGATTTCACCGTAACCTTCGCCGTAAATTTCTTTGCGGGGTATGAGATAACCGCGATGCAAAATATTCTACGTGATATCGATTATCACGTTGATATGGTGGGGGTTGATGAGAATGGGTGCATGTATTTCCATTGCGAGGAAAACCCCGCGCGGGAGTATATCGGAAGATGCTTGGAAAAGAATTGCAGATATTATTTGGAAGTATCTGATGATAGTGAGGGTACAGAGGATTATAACGGCAGCGGGAAATTGTACATAGAAGATGAAAATCTAGCACACAAAAAGGAACACCCAGAACATAGGGTTGTTATGTATGAGGTGAATCCTATATGAGTGAATTTGAACGGCATGATGTGGGGTTGGTTAGTATATACAATATCGAAAATTATCAACCGGTAACATTGTATAGTGAGTTAGCTTTGGTTTTAGATGTAGATGATGGTATAGAATTTACAAGAGATTTGGCGGTATTGGATAAAACCATAAGTGATTTGGTTAAGGAGGGGTATACCTGCACATTCGATGGGGAGGGGTATATCGGTATGAATTACGCGCATGTATCCTCCATATCTGAATTGAAGGTAGTTAGTGGATTTGATCATCGTAATGAATTCAATAAAACTATGAGGGTGATATTAAGTAAGGGTAATGGTAGGTTTATCTTTTACCCCGAACTTGCATATACAATGAAGGTGGGATTTAATAAAATCGATTATAAGCATATATTAAAAACTTATGCTAACAACTACGCCGAATTGCATATGAAATGCCGCCAATGTCAAAACCCGATAGGTTCATTAAACAACTGCAAAATCTATAAGGATTTTGTTCTTACTTCTGTAAGGAGTGAGTTTCATGTTGATTGTGATAAATACCCCGCGAATTATCCAACGTGTAAGGATTGCGGGAAGCATATAAATTCCGGCGAACATTTGATATCGGTTAATGAGGAGGGTAAGATTATATTCCTACACGAAGAGTGTGAAGGTAAGAGGCATATAATTAAGTAGATACCCAATCCCTTATAACCGATCTTATAATATAGGATATGGGATAAAATGAGCTTGTGGGGTGAAAGTATAAATGGAAGAAGATTGGGTTAATGATTTGCTGACATATATAGCATTTACATTCTAC
>JAEHJW020001767.1_pt1 | contig 22423 bp, 19 predicted proteins | sample 9271431 | NCBI WGS metagenome assembly JAEHJW02 | reverse complement strand
ACATACAGCGCCGCTATTTCTTCTGCGCCTGAGAAAATATACCGGGCAGTCCTGCAAGAAAACCTGCTACGCCAGGAGTTGCCATATTGATCGGCCTAAGCGGGATTTGTCCCGGATAGGCAATGCCTTTGAGATATTCACCGTCGCGCTTTGTGGCGTTTCCTGTATGAATATCGGCCAAGGAAGCGGGCGTCAATCCATTGGATACCGTATATCCAGAGCCATCATATAGGGCCTTCGGAAGCCCGCGAGACATGGTAAGCGTCGTCGTGGATTCTCCGCCGAACTCATAGTAATGAGTAACCCCGGTTATATAGAACATCCAGTCAATACCATTCTTGAACGGTTTATAAGTAAACCGATTTCCGGCAAAAATGTCGGGCCGTAATTCCATCTGTACGGTACCGGATGCCATAAGCGGCGTAGGCTCAAAGTAACTTGTGATCCGCAATCCAAGCTGCGCCACAAGTTGCTGAAAATTGATCGGATTCTGCGAATTGACCACGGCTCCCTGACCTTTTATGTCAGAAAACCAGTGTGTTTCCGTAATCTGCGGCCTATAGCCGTAGCGATTAATAGATGCCGTATCGAGCCATGCAGAAAACATGAATATGAACGGCGCGCTACTGGCATTCGATACACCGAAAAGTTGTGTCAGCCATTTCGGATTTATAACATAGAAGTTCCGCACTTCATTGATGTTGAATTGGACATCGGATTCTATGAAGCCTGATGTATTGAGCGTATAGGATTCCAGTCCTTCCCACCGACTTGTATCCATAGTGAATCCAGACGAAGGCGAATAATTATTCGTCCACGGCAAAGGATTGACGCGAGCTACAAGCTGAGGTGAGGATGGCGGGAATCCTGTCGTCGTCAATGGTGAATTGGCAGGCGTTCCATTTGTCCCATAAAAGCCCACTGGCACCGTCTGAATGAAGAACTCGTACCAGGGAAACGGGAATATCGCAAGGAACTTTGTGATCCACGATCCCTGAGAGACCATAAAGTAATCGCCAATCGGTATCTCTATAGCAGCGTCATACGCCTCAAACCACGTTGACATGAGATCGTAGAATAAAATCTTCGATCCTTGATAATTGAAGAACGTTTGTCCGAGAATGCCGCCTGTCCCGTCTCCGGCTCCAGGTGCGGCCATAATCTTGTTATACCAAGCAGCCCCCACAACATCTGGCGGCTGGCCTCCGATAATACCGCTTCCCATTATGGCCGGTAATCCTATGTCGCCGAATATCGCGCCGCGCGTTACTCCAAGCATGGAGAGCGTGTAGTAATTCATAGCCGAGAAGAAATACTGGAAGTCCTGCCCGCTGATCGTGATAACGCGCTGAACGCCACGCGCTGAACGCCATCGTTGGACCTCTACAGGAGAAGTCACTATACCGATCATGACGGTCTCGAAGGCATCATATCGCTGCATGCTTATGATGACGAGCGACATGGGCGTGACGATCTCTATCCACGACGGGCCATAATTTGGCCCTCCGGGACCGCCAGGGGCCAGCATGAGATTGAACGTTCCTGGTTCCGTATTACGGATGTTCTTGCTGACTTGGCAGGAGAGAATACCGGCCTCATTGCCTATCATCGTGTACTTTCCGCCCTCGTAAGGGTAGATTTCAACGTAACATCGTGGCGCGGACGAGTAGGCTGTCATTTTTAGGGTATTCCAAGAGTAAGCATGGTGGCCTCTCTCGTTGGCGATCCGGCCCCTCTTTCCATCTGTTTCGCCGCATGAACGGCGGCGCTAGCAAACTTTTCCACACCGCCAACGGCTGCGCTGATAGCGGCGTCCCATTCCTTGATTACATGCTCTGAATCGCCAACGTACTTTGCGAATCGTTTGAAAACATATTCCGCGCCGTGAAGAACGTCTTTATTCGCGCCTACGCGATTCAAGCGAGCCCTTTTGTTCTCATCATTCTGTAGATTCTTTATTAAGTTAATACTCTCCTTGGAATGAGGATGCATTAACAAGCTGGCTGCGCCTTGATTTGATAATCCCACTTTTTGTAGCGCAGCGACCTTCTCCTGATAACTGTACCCAGACATGCCCGCTTCAAGAACATTATGCAGGTATCCTGTAGGCGACATAAGCTGTGTAAGTTCTTGCGCGGCAAAATAAGGATTACCGCCATTTTTCATATCGGCAATATTATGTTTTATCAAAGAACGCGACCACGCCGTTCCCATTGCCTTCTTGTAGGCCGATGCGCCCAAGAACCTTTTAACGCTCGCGTGACTTGTCAGTCCGCCCGCCTTTTCCATTGCCATATAATCCCACACGGCTGTCGCCGGGGTATTCATGACGTTATTCATGGAGTTCTGCAACCCGCCAACAGTTTGCAGGATTCCTTGACCGCTTCGCATGGCAGAGCCGCCACCGGCATAGAGAGCGCCCATGAGATTTATCAATGAGCCCTTGTTAACTACGCCGCCTGAACCTGCAACAACACGCAAGCTGTTATTCATGGTGTTCAAGACATGGGACTTATTAAGTCCTTGAGAGACAGCATAAGTTAATAGGTGACTGGCCCTGTTCTCCTGAGCCTTGAAATCCCTTGAATTACCGATGCCGAGCATCTTGTAGAGGCCTAGCGTGCTCGCGACTGTTTTATTGCTTATTCCAGCCCATCCGGCGGTATATTGTGCGTGTCCGACAGCCTCCATAACTCTATGAAACTGCGTTCTATTGCGCGCGGGTCCGCCATATTCCTGGAATAGACGCATTTGATCGTCTGGAGACAGACCATGCTTAGCAGCCCATCCGCCATAGCCCATGACAGCCGACATGAGACCATTGGTAGTCGCACCGCCGCCGCGAGCCAAGCGTGCCATTCCTGTCCTAAGACTGGCATAAGGCTCAGACATACCGACTACGGTCTTGGCTGCAGCCCCCAATATCCACGGGGATGCGCCGATTGCGGCGACCATGCCTATGGGGTTATCCATAACGGCCCCCATCGCGCCACCCATCATGAGGGAACCGCTATTAGGCGACATCTGCCGGGCCATAGCGATATTAGCCCGCTGCGCCTTGACGCCTTCCAGCAAGCGTCTATGCGTCGCCTGTTGCTCTTTCTGCGCCGCTGACAAGTCCCCCGCTGCATTTGGCTTTATAGCCTTTAGAGTCCCTTCGCTATGCTTCTCGATCTTCTTTAGTGTGCGCTCCATCTTTCGTAATTCATGGCGGTCGCCGCCGAAGGCTGCATTGACACCTGATCCGCCGATGCGCTTGATAAGGGATGCTTGATAAGAAGCGCCAAAGCCACCTAACTCACCTAACCTGGAAGATGCGTAATCCGTAACAGCTTGCGTAGCCGGATTGATGTTATAGCCAGTCAGACCGGCGAAATGACCGTGGGATTCGAGGATACGGGCATGACGGGAGGCAAGTCGTCTATGGCGACTTTCCGAAGTATCCCATCTTGCTTGTTCCGCCATGTTGGCATGATTTATCGCCGCTCTTTGCATGGCAGACTGGATATGACCGCGGGCCCATCTGTCTTGTTTGCTGCGCCCACCGAATATCGTAGAGCCTGGTAACTTTGTTTGCAGGGCTTCTTGAAGGTTTACCTGATTTGTCGTCGTAGGATTCTTTGCGAACTCGTAAAACTGCGGCAATATCCCGCTGTTGTTTCCGCCCATGCCGCGCCCGTTCCCGCCGCGCCCGTTCCCGCCGTCTCCACTACCTCCGCCGCCACCCTTGCCGCCAGCGCCACCGCCGCCACCTGCGCCATGCATCCTTACGCCAGCCATGATTACGCCCTCCGGTGACTATTAGGCCCCCTATGACTATTAGGCCCGCGATGCGTATTCTCCCTGAATACATCAGGAATAACGGGCTTCTGCCCATTGTACATCATCTTTTTCCGAGTCTCTGGATTCTTGACCGCATCCCACCACGCGCACAATTCTTCTGCCACTTCGGTAAACGAAGTCCTACTGAACTTGAGTTCGTCCGGGTGATCCTGGGAGTACATTTCTAAAATGAAATCCATCTGCGCGGTACTCAATTTCAGTACCTTGTCGCTGAATGGACTATCATTCAGGATTCGGCTGACTCGCCAGATTTTCTCCGCCAGAGGCGTCTTGCTGTTTATCCCCTGGGCTGAGAAACGTATCCAAGGCTGAATCGAAGCCTTGGATTACCTCCAGAACGAGCGTAGTCGCTTGTGGTGGGAAGGTCGTACTATCGACAATGGGCTTGCCTGTCGGGCCTTTTGACAACATCCATGATGCTGTGGAGTTTACAAAAAGTAGCTCGAAGGTTGCCAAACTGCGAAGGAGATTATGGGTAGGCCAATCGAGACCATCTAGGTCTACAAAATTGTCTTTAAGACTCTTTCTGGCAAGATCGCGTTTGCGGACGCCAATGGCTACCTGATCCATAGGGCCAGGAATACGAAATGTATATTCGTGGCCGTCATGCTTAACATCCAGCGTCGTTGTCGTTACATCAAAGTCTGTCACTGTACCCCCTTAAAATTAAGCGCCTGCCACGCTCAGAGCGGCACCCACGGCTGCCGCGAACTGAAGCGCACTATTGCCATTAAGGATGGATACGCCTGTAATGTCAAGAACATCTAGGCACTGGAAGGAAACGGATTCCGTGACCGGCTGATTCGCCGGAATGTCGAGATTGTAATTATCCGCCGTGCAGCCGACCATGGTCAGAACCGGGTCGCCTTTGGCGTTCATGGCGTAGAAATTGAACTGATTATTCGCCAGAACCGCCGATATGGTCGATGGATAGCCCAATATCGCCAGGCCCTCCTCCGTCAACTGGAAGCTGGATACGGTCAGGGTCGGAGAAAACTTGAGCTGCTGAATCTCCTGCGGCTTGGCGGTACCTATTCCGTAGAGCGATTCCGTTCCGAATCCTAAAGACGGCGAGACCGTTTGCCCGAATCCGATCTCTTGGTCGCCCAAGAGCATGACAAGGCTATTGCCATTGCGAACCTTGTAATTCAACTGTTCCTGATTAAATCCAGGCATGGGGCTGTCCTCTTAGTTTAGGCCGCCGCCATCAGCGGTTGCACAGGCACAAATACGGTAATAAAGACGTTCTGGCCGACAAATTGCACGGAGACTGTAACGCCCAATGTCTGCGTACCTCCGTTATAGGTAAGAGACAGGGACTTCGCATCCCAAGCCGCCAGTATCCCTGAGCTTCCAGGCGCAGAGTACAGCATAGCGTTTAGAAGCGACTTGACCGTATTCTTGACACGTCCAAGGCTTATAGTGCCTGCATTGATCTGGCCGACATAAGGAGAAAGCGTCGCAATCATTGAATAGGCCAATGCTTGCCGACAAGCGACCTGCTGATTATTGACGTTCTCCGGGTTGTTGTCGTTCTGCCATGTCGTGAGATCGCGGACGATAGTCGGTACACCCGTGGAATCCGGCACACGAAGGCACATGACGCCTGCGCCTTGAAGCTGGTTTATATCTGGCGTGGTCAGGGCGACTTCGACGCCATTGCCGATCAGCGATTTATTCGTCATGGGCACGGCAACGCGGTTACCGCAAGCAATGCCGGCGCAACAGGCCGCCCAATAGAGGCCGCCGTAAAGTGTATTGACGCCAGTGGACAGGCTCGTGCGCCAGATGCCTGGGTAGCAATAGCTCGCTTCCTTGGCGTTCATGGATCGCGCGTTAGCCTGCGTCACGGAAATGGAGTCACCGACGCTAGACCCGGTAAAGTACCGGCGATAACGATGATTAGTGATCGAGCTTGCCGTCAAGACATGCTGTGTACCCAAGGCGCTGATACCGGATTGGTTGGTATCCATGATAACCGCCCATCCAGGAAGCGTCAGGGCCAGATTCAAGGCGTTCGCGTAGTCCTGCAAGGTGGGAACGACGTTGGTCGCCCCCGTGAAGAAGGTCATGGGAATGACGGCGGGGGCCGTAGACGATCCCGAGGTCACACCCGATGCGATAGCCGCCGAAGCCAAGGCCGCCGCATAGGTATTGACCCAAAAGACCGGATCGCCTAAGACGGCAGTGACATTGACGTAATCGTATACGCCGCTCGTGGGGGCCGGTAGCGCCACGTCTGAAACGATATCCAGGGACGTACTAGGCAGATTGCCATTCGTGTCCGAGATCGTTTGTGCGACGTAATGGCCTGTCCCGTTTATGCCCTCGACCAGGGTTGCTATCGTCTCGTAAGCGCCAGTACCGAGCGGGAAGGTCACGGATTCGCCCGCAGTGGGGCTTGTCAGCGTAAAGTCCGTCGCCGTCACCGAATAGGTTACGGTAGTTGCTGAGCCTGTATAGGCAATCTGGAAGGGAAGGCCGAGATTATTGCCGACTGCTGTTACGTTGGCGTAGCCGTCATATAGGGTCAATTCAATGCCGCCAATCGTCCCGGCCTGAACTTGCGCCTGCAGAAGATTAGAAGGCGTCCCGTAATCCGCCGAAGTCAGATTGATAACAGCGACCGGAGTAGGCGCGCCGTCCAGGAGACTCAATGTAGACTGTGTATTAGGAGCCGGATTGATATAAGTAATCTGTTGAGCGCCCGCGACTTCGCCGCTTGGCGTCATGAAAAACTTGACGAACTCGGTAGCCGGAGCACCGCGTAACTGCGCGGAGATGCCCTGCTGTGTTGCGTGATAGAGCGGAGTTTGCGGCTTACCGCCATATCCGAAGCCGATAAAAATAAGAGGCGGAGTCGTAGCTGCGCCAACAGGCAACGCGGCGCTTACGTTATCCTTGTAATAGACGCCAGGAAGGATGAGGGTAGCGCCTTGGAAACTTCCATTGACGTTAGGCATCGTTATTCACCCTTGAAGGAATGCGCCGGCTTATTGCGATAGCTGTCTATGATCTTTTTCCATCCGGCTACCGTATGCTTCTCGGTACCGTGGAACTGGCGAAGGACACCTAGCCAAACTTCATCCTTTGTATCGACGAGTTTCGGGGCGAACCTGGAGAGCGGGAATACAAGCTCGGTTATCGGCGCTGTGGCCGGACCAGCCTGCGCCCCGGATTGCGCCCCAGCCTGCGCTGCTTCACTTTTCGCCATACCTGCTATCCCCACAAGATACTCATTGGCGAGGATAAAATGGCTAACCGCTTTTGGCTAGGGTTAAGTTATTTCAAACGTATCCGTCACTGCTGGAGCCGTCGATCCCGCCATGGAAATATTTGACGTCCCATCAATCGCCTCGACGATTCCGAGCATAGTCTGAACGGATGTATTGAAGTTACCCGTAAACTCAAAGGCTATGTCGCAAGTATAAAATCCAGGGTCATTGTCTTTTCCGGAAACCTGGCCGCTCGATATTTGCCATCTATGACTGATATTGCGCCCCATGGATTCAATCGGGTTTTTCAGCATGATACTTAAAACGGATATAAGCGATTGTCTGTAGAAGTCGCGCTCTTGAGCCGAATAGGACAAGATGGAAATTGTGTACCGCCATTCGACCATGGTCTGTATGGTCCATATCGACCCGGCAGGATTGATAGGCGTCGTAACGACCTGTTGTCCCAAGGGAACGCCATCATCCGCTTGCTGCATTAAATCTAAGTTTAATGTCACAAGAGGCATACGCGGTGCGCCATTGAGAGGCATGGCGTGCAAGACGTTCGCGGCCTTGATTCCGGGCGGCAACACCAAAGATTGCATAGCTCCCGTCAGCAATCGAATAAGCAACGGCGTCATGAAATCTTCGTCTATGCTAACTGTGCCCGCTGCCGATAAAACAGGGGTTTGGTAGCTATCGCCAGACGAATCCGTGACCGTATATTGATATGTTTCCGTGTTCAGTAAAGCCGTAGGTGTGCCGTCACCTGCGTCGATATAGAGCGGTATCGGTGCTCCGTTATACAGGGTAACGCTGGTCCCGGAGCTTGTCGTGACGCGGGTAATCGTGATCGTAGCCGCGTCTGAGTCGATATTGAGCTGGACCGCGCCGCCCGTTGGGAGGATGGTGTATTCGACAGTTAGCATAGCGCGGCTCTATTGATGGTTAGCATTAGGCTACCCTATTGACGGTTAGCATGACACGCCCCTATCGACGGTTAGCATAGCGCGGCTCTCCATACGCAAACATCACACCCTCCGCCCATATTTTTTCTGCAAGAGATCAGCGAATATCTGTGCCGGCGAATAGGCGACCATGGCAGGTATCTGCCACGCGCTAGGCCCTTGCTTACTGCTCATGACGCGGATCGGCCCTTCCTTCTTGTACATCTTCCCCCAAAGCTGCTTGATACCTTTGCCATCTGCACCTGCCCCCAATAGGCGCGTGAGATAGGCGGTACCTTGCGGCTCCGTAAATGAGTTTTTCCCGTAAGACGCTATCGGGATATAGCGATACCGCGAGCCATCCTTTGCGGTCTTGGCCTTCCCTGACTGCAACATTTTGTCGCGCAAATTGAATGTCTTATGACCTTTTTCGATGACATCGGCTATGGGGCTGTCACTGAATACGGCGACCACATTTCCCGGCTGATTTTCTACTCTAATAGACTCCGCATAGCGCCCTGAGGGATGCTTCAACTTCCGACCATTCAAGGTTTTTTTGCCGAGCGCGAACATGACCCACTTCCGATAGGTCTCGACCATAACCTCGTTCAACATTTCCTGCGGTAAATCCGAATAAACGTCTATCATGTCGGTCATATTCCGCCCCCCTGTGTCCGCGCGCGCGTCCACAAATCCAGCATTTGCAACTGGAACCGCTTAGGGAGAGATACCGTATTAGCTCCGAATGGCCGTACATGAGGAAAAGAACCGGCCGGTTTCCACGAAACATAGGTGGGCGCTGCCGTATATTCCACGATATAAGCCGTTCCCTGCGGATAACCGCTTAAGAGAACGGCTCCGTTATAGAAAATGTACTGAGACGAAGGGACAACAGAGACCGTGCGCGTCGCCTGATCGTAGATCGTGACCGCGCCTGATGGGGCCACAACAGCGCCATACTGATAAGGAAGATAGACCTGGCCGCCGACTTCAAGGACGCAGTTAAAGCGCATGGTTGCATCCAGTTCGACATAGGCATCGTAAAGGCTTGCGTTCTCAAAGAGGATGCTTTGCGACTGCCCGGATGATACGCCAAGCGCAGATGACCCAATAACGAAACTTGATCCGAGCAAGCCTTCGGGGATATAGGCCGGAATCGTCAAGACAGGATCGGCCTGCTGGATCGCGCCATGCGTCGTATCCATGCGCGAGCCTGGATCGTCAATCGACCGTGATCCCGCCATCTGCGAATAGGTCAAGAACACCTGGAACGGCCCTAACGGCTCATTCCAGTATGTCCCGCGTCCGTGACATTGCGTACATCCCATGTCCGGGGAACCGGGTATCTCGCCGCCATAGGTGCAAGGGCAATTATGCGACTTCATCCACATGACCCGTATGCCGTAGGCGTTGATAAGCTGATCGAACGGATTGCCGGGCATCACGTTCGGATTCATCGGCGGCATGTAGGGACTATATGCGCCTGGCATGGCCTATGGCCTCACGATATCGAACGTAGGGGATTCGAGCCTGAGATAGTGGCGATTTTCACGCCCAATATAATACTCATTATATTCGATTACCCTGGCTTCTAATTCGCCAACTAACTTGACACCTTCTGCCAAGGTAATATGAGGATAGTAATCCGTGAAATTGGAACGAGCACCAGCCCGTTTGAACCGCTTATGAAACTCAGAGAGGGCGGCAGATAAGAGCTGTAAGACGAGATAGCCCTTATTGTTATGTCCAGGCCACCAGACGATCCCACTAGATTCGGCAATAAACTCCGGTTCCCGGCTCACCATAACGCGGGCTACGGCTTCGGAAATCCCCCGATAAGGGCTGTGCATGACCGTACAGTGGTAGTCATCTAGGACCGGAAGGCGTAAGAAATTGGCGATACGCCGGATATTACGCAAGCCCTCTGCGTCCGGGACAAGCTGGACATAGAGGCTTGGGAGAATATCGTAAGAGAGGGCGGCTTCCATTCAATGATGGTACCCACGGACACGGAAACCGACTAGGGTTAGGTTGATCGCCACAGTGCAGACATTGACATATATCTATAACGTGCGTATCATATACACATGCACAAACGATGCTCGGACTGCAAAACTGATAAGCCCTACGCGGCTTTTGGTCGCAACAAATCCCAAAGAGACGGCTACTCCCACGTCTGCAAGGACTGCCGCAAGCAAAGGTCGCGCACCCATTATGAAGCGAAACGCGAGGCCATACTCGCCAAAAACGCCAAGTGGCGGATCGACAATAGAGATAGAGCAAACGAGATCACAAGAAGGGCCAAGAAAAAAGCTCGCGCTAAAAAGCTGGAAGAACCGCGTATATGCCCTTCTTGCTCCCAACAATTTCCGGTAGAACCACGCAAGCATAACCGGGAATGCCCAGCATGCCGACGCGCCAAGCGGCTTAACGGATACCGGAATTATTACCGCGCGAACAGGGAAACGGTGCTTGATTGGAATAAACGTTACGCCATGCAGCAAGAGACGATAGAACGGCGCAAGGCATATAATATCGCTTATCGCCTGGAGAAGTCCGAGTTTCTATCGGAGTCTCGCAAAAAGCGATACAAGCTTATCAAGGATTGCCAAGCATTCCAGGACAGAGCGGCGGCCGCCAGAGTTACAGTACGGGCCGAACGTGGTACGACCTCCTTGGATCACATCCGGCACTTATACGCTTGGCAGGAAGGATGCTGCTACTATTGCAGCCGCCCCGTAGCCAAGGAAGATCGTGAGTTTGATCATATCGTTCCTGTCTCACTAGCTGGGACGGCCAATCCGTACAATGTCGTTTTGGCATGCAAAAGCTGCAATCAAAGCAAGCGAGACTTGATCTTAGGCCTGGAATGGACGCCGACATGCCAGAATCCTGGACATATCATAGAATCGACTCTGCAAAAATCAGCGCCTGATAACGTTTTGATCTTATCTAGCTTTTGGGCTTCCGAGCGTTACTCTGAAAATGCCAGAGATATTATGCCTTCCATTGCAGCAAACGAACCACGCATCATTGTTTTTGATTATGAATGGTTGGCCCATAAGGACGCTATCATCAATATGGCCCATGCCAAAGCTGGCGATCATGACTCTATCGGCGCTCGATCCCTAAAAGCTGGCCCTATAGATTACCGCATTGCCGCCGACTTCCTGGACAAGTGGCATTTACAAGGTAGTATTCACGCGACGGTTTACATCGGGCTTTACAGTATCGATACCTTGCATGGCGTTGCCTCATTCGTATTCCGTCATGACCAGTGGGAATTGTCTCGCCTAGCCTTCATGGGCCATGTCACTGGAGGCTTTGGAAAGCTCCTATCCTATTTTCGCAAGAATTATCAGGATAGCTATCCAATCCTAAGCTACGTTGATCCGCGACACGGTAATGGCAATAGCTATAGGACATTAGGCTTTGAAGAACGCGAACCGACAAAGACGCCTATGTACTGGTACACAACGCCAAGCGGAATAGCTCATAGGCTCAAAGGGTCGATTCAGGCTATGAAGGATGCTGATATATTTTTGCCTGATATTGGCGAGGATCTACTCAATCAAATGAATGGCCGCTATCGCCTGTTTGGGAGGCGGCAACTACGGTTTATTTTGCGACCCTAACCGCTAAATCGTAATCGTCATCGGGCCGGATACCTTGTTGATCGCCTCGGCCAAAAGTTCGTCACGCATGCGGGTAAACTGGCGGATCGGGCCTATGAAGGCGCCCCCTCGGTCATATTGCGTCTTGTACTGGATACCGTCAATCGTCATGCCTGTTTCGGTCGCGCCATAGTTGACGGTCCCTTGCATCGTCGATAGCGCCTGAATAGATGCTTGCGCCAGAACGAGTTGCTTTATGAAGCTAAACCGGCTTCGATAATCGCTCTGGTTGAGTCCTGCCGTATACTGAAACCAAAGACCGCCAGGGATGGATTCTGCGAATCCCATGAAGGCTAGCTGCATGGCAAAAAGTGGCAACATTTGAACGTTCTGCGCTGGCACGAGCCGCAACAACCCGAAGTCGGAATCTTCGACGTACCATGATTGCGGCACGCGGAAAAAGTCGTTCAAGAGCGGATATATATATGCCGTATTCTTCACCGCCGTGTATTGTTTCGCGAATTGCTGCATCTGCGAAAGCGACCACGTTAGCGGGAACGAATTGGGATTGCGTACAGGCCGGTACCGCAAGCTCTGCATCATCCAGCCTTCGTCTTGTGCGCGCGGGAAGAAGAAGTCGTAAGGTGCATCTTCCAGGTCGTAATCAACGCCTTCCTGTTGTACGCCATTGGAATTTGGATTGACGATAATACCCGTATCCTGCGTCTGTAGAGGAATCTTCGTAGGTGGTGATGCCACCCACGTCGGCGTCAAAAGTAACCCTGTCCGCTGTTCGACCCAATCCTCGGCGTATTGTATCCACTGAATCAGCGTCGTAGACGGAATCGGAACAGGAGGATTCCCGTACTGGCTTAGCGGAATCCCAACGAATCCCTGTAGATCCGCTGGCATAAGGCCGGTCTTGGTAACTGTCGCATTAGATCCGTACCCAGTAACGACAGGACCGCCGCCGGGCTGCCCGACTGTCGATGTATCCCACGTCCAGAGAGCGAAGGAATTGACAGTACCTGGGGACGCCATTAGCTGTCCTTACGATCCTTTGGCGGCCGCCCACGCGGCTTAGGCGGCGGAATATGGTCACTTGGGACGATAACAGCTTCATTCTGCACGGCGTCTTTCTGCACGGCAGTCGGCGTCCCCACAGCCTCCAAGATGACGCTCGGATCATTCTTGAGAAGGTCAATCTTGTGAGCTTCGGTCACCTCGCCAGAGACGTAATGATCGCCCTTCCTGTGGAACCGGACACCATGTAAGGCGGCAACAAGATGACCAGAGGAATCCCAAAAGTTATGGACCTTGGAGCGTTTCTTGATGGATGCGTAAAAGCGCATGGCGTGTCTCCGCAAAACAATATTCCGAGAATATCATTTTGCAGGAATCGCGCTAGGGTTAGGTTTCCCGATTGGTTGTGGGAATCGCGCTAGGGTTAGGTTAACCCCAAATAAAACGAGCATGCGGAACACCGAAGAATCGGAATATGCCGTTTGTGTTGGCGATTGCTACTTCTGGCAATGAGGCATCGAAAAAGTCCGATTCCTTCATCAGAGAAAGAGCCATCTTGGATACGGCCAAGCGATGCTTCATGCCAGTAGGCGTGACATATCCGTAAGGTATTCCTGTCTCTCCTAATCTGGCAAAGCCGTTTTTCTCATAGGCGGCTCCGGTACCGAAGCGAAGATCGGCATAGGAAAAGAGCGGTTTATCGAACTTCCGTATAGTGCCAAACTTAGATAATAGACGGCTCATTCCGCCTGGCACATGACCGACAAAGGCTAAGCGCGATAAGTCGTACTGCTTATCCTTTTCGACGAACGTAGCCGCTCCGACGATGCGACCGGAGCTATCCTTGAGCGCCAAGCATAGACTAGCGTTGCCTGCACCTTGCATATGATATTTCGTAAGGAAGTCCCTGATCTCGCTCAAGTGAACTTGCTCTACGGTAGTCTTTCTGGCGAACGTGCGCTCAGCATCGCGCCACTTGGCGGATAGTACATTCTTAACGGCATCCAAGTGATGCTCTACCTCATAATCCCAAAATACAAAGACGCCCTGATTGCGGTATTTCCAGATTATCTCTTGCGAATTAGGGCCGCCGCGTTCGCTGGCCCAAAAGGATGAGAGAACGCAGACCTGTATGCCGTTTTTGGTGAGTATTCCCTGATCACGGTCGATGTCTACGCCATCGGCTAAGACGGATACGAGCGGCGACCACGCGCGCGGCATGGCGTGAACGGTCTCCGGGAGCCATTCCAAGCCAAAAAGACGATCTTGCTTGGAGAAGTTGCAGGCCGGGCATGCCAAGACTACGTTGTAATCATTGCCGGACCCATTGCGACTAACGGGAATAACGTGTTCAACCGTGGTCGTGGTCATCTTCGCGTTGCAGTAATAGCAATGATTTTCCTGCCATTTGTGCAGATGGATGATATGGGCTTGCGTAGCTTGTCCATAAGAGGCGCGAGCGGAAGCGTTTGCGATAGGCCGATACTGCTTATAATAGGCGCGGCCTTTGTCCGAATAGTAGAATAGCTTGAATATCATGCGGTTGATTCGTTTTTCTTCCGATGCGTCTTCCGCTGTGGGTGCCGTCGCTGTTCTAGCCTTCCTGGCGGCCTTATTGGCGGCCTGAATCTTATCTTTATTGGCTTCACGGTACGCAGCACGAGCGGCCAAAAGTCTGGCGCGATAGGCTGGATCATTGCGGTATTTATCCCTCTCGCGCTTTTTGGCAACCTCCCTGGATTCGGCAGAACGACTCGCTTTATTGTTCTTGCGCCATTCTTTTAGGTAGGCATTGATCTCGCTGGCATTTTTGGCGCGATATTCCTGATTATAGGCGCTCTTTTCTTCGGCGTGCGCGGCAGCATAAGCGATAGCATAGGCCCTGCGCTTCTCTGCATGCTTGGCGTATTGCTCTTGATTTCGTGATCGGATGCACGCTCGGCAAAGAGCGTCTAGGCCATCCTTGCGGGCCTTGTTCTTGCCGAAGCTCGTAACTGGCAAGGATTGCCGACAACGAGAGCATGTCTTGGTTTGCGACTTCGGCTGTATATCGGTTTGCATAATTAAACTCTATCAGTAAACCTGCTAGTCGGCAACCCTTACGCACAAAAAAAGGGCTGCCGAAGCAGCCCTAATGGTGGTGGTGAGCCTAAAGATTACGAAATATTGTTCGCCGTCAGGGGATTCCAAGACGGATTGGTCGGAACGTAGTTACGGATCAGACCATGGAACTTCGGCACCTTGACGCGGATGGCGCCGATCATGGCGACCGCCCAAGGCATGTAGAGGTTATTGGCAAAAAGTTCGATTTTCGTGAGCGGCAACAGGTACCGGAAATCAAGGGCCATATCCTCTTCCGCCATATCCAGGAGGAAGATGGTGGTGCTTCCTGGAATATGCGTATTCAGGTCCGTGAAAGTCACGGTGCTGGTGCCATTCGCAATAACCGCGCCGATGTAGCGGAAGGCCGCCGCATTGGGTGGCGTGGTATCGTAGCCCATGCCGGAGCGGAAGATGCGGAACGCATACATATCATTTGCCGTAGGAGGCGTGATCGTAAGCGTGTAGGCATATCCGGCAGTCAGAGCCGTAGTTGCCGCCGAGTAGGTCAAGACCGACTCATTGGAACTCTGGTCCGTGCTGGCAACAGCGTAGGTGTACACGCCGAGCCATGCAGTCGTCCAGGCGCTGCCAGTAACAGCCGCCGAGCTCGCCGCTACAGTTACGGAAGCAGGCGGCGAGGGGTTAGTAGTGGTCGCCTGACTGGTGCCACTCTGGCTATAGATGACCGCATTGGTCGGAATATCGCGGGCCGAGATGAACAGGTCGATCGGGAACTGAATCTTCCCGAAGCGGGTTGCCATGCCCTGGAGGTCGCCGTTGACGATGATGCCACGGCTTTCCGAGATGTCGGTACCGACAAGGTTGTTCAGGAGCGTGGTGACAAGGCCCTGAAGGTCGCCCATCGTATCCGGGTCCATGAAGGCATGGGTAATACAGCCATACTGGCGGTAGTTTGTGATGCTGGCCGCCTGCTGGTAGATAAGATTAAAGAGAAGCTGCGCGTTGGTCTTGCCGGAGCCGCTTTCCGCCGAAGCGTATTGTTGGAAATCAACGATATTATTGGCTGGAATCTCTGCCGCAATACCGTTGTACATATTGGGGTACAAAGTCGCATCGCCCCAATAGTTCGCCCAGTTGATAGAGGCCAGGACCGACAGCGCGGCGTTCGTGTTTTCCTGCTCGACCACGTTCACAAAGCTGTTCTGCGCGGCTAGCGCGGTGGTGATCGCGCGGCCATCCAGGGCGAGCTTCAGGGTGATGGTCTTTAGCTCGTACTGGCCGGCATTGGTCGCCAGGGCGCCATTATCGACGCTTGAATAGGAGCCGAATGCGCCGCCAGGCTCTTTGCCGCCCGTGGCGCTGGCATACGGCCAGTAATCGACGACCTGATAGGCCGAGGACTTCTCAAGGGAGTTATAGAGCGTAAAGCTGTTTGGGCGGACGGTACCGCGAGCCATCTGCGTATCCAGGGACACATAGCCCAAGGACTGACCGCCCGTAACCTGGGACAGATTCGAGATGGTGCCAACGTCAAGGTTGGCCTTCGCCAGAGCGCCGGAAGCCTTCGCGACCTGAGCGTGGGTCGGGAAACGGTCAGCTCGGGTATTCTCCCGGAACAGCTTGGCGTTCATGTTCAGGCGCTTGACGTAAGATTCCGTGGCGCTCTTCATAAGCTCGTCTGAGGGAGACGAAGAAGTGCCATGAATGAAGTTCAAGATGCCCTGCGGGATCGGCTCTCCAACATCGCGTCCGAAGCGTCGGGCCATGTAGGCCGACACTTCGGCATTAGCCATTTCGAGAAGCTTAGGGTTGACTTTTTGCGTTGCCATAATGATTCCTCGAATGGTCCAAGATTAAGCTGCGTTGCTGAAAAGCTGCCGGATCGCGGCAGGGGCCTTGACGATCTGCGCCGAGACGATGGACTTGTCGATGCGGCCCTTACGAACCGCGTCCAGGCCAGACAGGATGCTCTTGCCCGCGACAACCTCCTCTCGCGAGTAGGTGCCGTTGTCCTGCCCTTCCTCAAGCGCCGTCTCGATGCTCTCCGAAGCCTGAACGGCCTTCGCCAGATCAGGCGGAACCGCAAGGCCGGACTGGCGATTGCCAGTCATCAAGAGGTTCATCACATCGCTGAGATTCTTGCTCATGATGTCGAGCCGGTTGTCGGTGCTGGCCTTGGCGGCAGCCTCAGCCTTGGCGGCAGCTTCCTTAGCAGCCTTGGCAGCCGCATCGTCCTGATTGCCGGTCGCGGGGTCTTGACTGGCGGCCTGATTGCCCTTGTCGTCGCCCTTGACGGCGGCGGCCTTGGCGGCCTCTTCCTTCTCGCGCTTTTCCTTTTCCTCTTCCTCTTCCTTGGCCTTGATGGCGGCGGCCTTCTGAATCTTATCGCGCAGGGCGGTTTCGGCCTTGGTCACGCGCTTACGCATATTGCGTAGGGCGTCCATCGCCTTTTCGACCTTCTCATCCTCTTCGCCTTCGCTTTCCTCGCTGGCCTTCATGAGCCAAGCTTTGGCAGACTTGACGGCGCGCGCGGCCTTGTCGATAGACTCGGCGACGTCTTCCTCTTCGTCATCCTCATCGGCCATTTCAGCCTTGATGACGAGGCGGCGAGCCTTGGTGAGAAGCTGATTCGCCTTCTCAACGAAATCATCTTCATCTTCGCTCTCGTCCTTTTCGGCCTTGTTCATGGCAAGGACCATCGTGGTCAGAATCTTGGCATTTGCCTTGACGGCAGCCATATCGGCAGACAGAGGGGCCAGCATGCGCGAAAACTGAGCGTACAGTTCCGCGTTACCATGCTGCGGGGCGGGATTGGAGTACTGGTTGACCATGTTGGCACCGCCGGCACCAGACGCCGCTTCTACAGGACCAGTCACGATCTCGCCACGGGTCGGGTTCCGATGCTGTTCATTGCCGGTCCAGAGATCATCGACGGGATCGACGAACTCCTCAAGGCTTTTCTCCAAAGCCTTGAAGCTGGCTTCATCCAGCTTTGCCGCCTTGGAAAACGAACCGATCAGGGAGGCCATTCTTTCGCGCATCGTCTTATCAGCCATTGCCATGTCTCCAGAAAAAACTTTCAGTGAATCCGAGAATAAAGCGACTTTTTTCATTTGACTAGGGTTAAGTTAGCGTCTCCCATGCCGACGTTCTTTAATTATAAGATACATCATAGCGTGGGCCAGAATGTCCGCTTTATCGAAGGGTAGGCCACGACAAGCCATGTAGTGATTACGAAAGGCAGCAATCGTATTCCCATAATCTTTGTCATTGTGCGGACATTCCCTTAAAATATGACGCAGATATTCGCCCCACATCTCGTCTATGTTTTCCGGGCAACGCGGCGATCTTGGCGGTACAGGACTAGCCGCCATCATCTCAAAATCTTCTCCCGGCAACGGATCACTCTTACGCAAGGCAGAAATAAAGCTCTTGGCGGTAATCGCGCGAGCGAAACCTATAATGGAATCATTCATAGGCGTCCTGGTAAAAGCGAGACTACGCCAGTCAAGGCCCTTGACGAGAAACCGCGTTGCGCCCGATGTACATGTCGTACGCGAGCAATCTTCGATCTGATCGGCGATAGGGTATCCAAAGACGGATGCTCGCCACTGAACGGGAGGATTTTGCTGCAAGGATTCCCATAACATGTCGTACTGATACCGTTCCGGGTACGTCTTGCCGTCTGCTGATCGGGCGATTTCACCAACGACTGCCGTGCGGCCGTGTCCAATATCCTTGACTTCCAAGGGTCGGCCTACGATATAAGATGCCGGATTCGTTATGGGCGGTGTAAGCCTGTCACCGATCTCGGAATAGTGGTCTATGTCCAAGTGACCGTTTTTGATAAAAGAGTCCTTGGAACCTAAGAGCGCGGCCTGAAGGATAACGTCACCCTCCATATCCACATTTTCGTTAGACGCCTCGACCTCTACGATGCGACGACCATTATCGGTATGCGCCTTAATGACGGCCTGCATCTCGAACATGATCGCTTGGCGCATGACTATTACCGATATATGAGCAATAGCAGAGACTTTAAGATGATGTTGTTTTCTTGGCTAGGGTTAGATTACGCCGCCAATGGCGCATCCAGAACTCTTTTGGCAAGTCTTGACTGCGGGCTTGCCACCATCCATCTGATCTATTAAGCGTCAAGATGAAAGAAAAAAGCCAGACGAGAAACTTGTCTCTATCTGGCTGGTTTCGCATGGAAAAAGAAAACTCTGAGTAAATATCGCGCTTCATGGATGCGGCGATAAACTTGAGTCTCGCATTCTTCGTATCAGCGGCTTCCTCGCCGAGACGAACTAGATAATCGTAATAATTATTACGGCTCATCTGGTACGTCCGGCAAAAAATGCACGAACAGTCCTCTAACTCATCATAGTCATAGTGCTCTATTACCGGACTGCTGATCGGAACGACTGTATCATTCAATAGTGAATCTACCCTGTAGTATTCGATGTTTCCGATAGACCCCCTATAGCCAACCGAAACTTCTGCCATGATCCGCGCCATCCTTCTATGTCAACATAGCCTGATGGAGTGCCTTTCTCATAAATGCAGGACTGGCACTCCCCTTTTTCCCATCGGCCATCGCAATCCAGCATGTTCCTGGGGCAATAATCTTCCTTGGAGAACGTATCCATGGGGCGATATTCCACGGCAATGCCTGTCTGCGCGTGGAATACAGATAGGAATCCGAGGATGTCTAAAGACCCGTTTCCGACGTTGCGGAGTATGACGCGGCTTACACTAAGCTGTGTCATGGATTGTATGAAGGCCGCAAGAGACGTTCTTATGTCCCACGGTCTGACGTTATCGAGTGTTGGCACCGTGATCTTGAGAACAGGCCCTATGCTTGTGGCGGCAAAGGCTATGCGGCCATCGTGATATTCCTGGATCAGATCGTCCGGCAAGCCATTGATGACGATTGATATAGGCTTGGCATCGGTATCTGCCCAAGGCGCGGGCCAGATCGGTGCGCCGCTCTGCGTAGCCTCGGAATTGGTATAAGAGTCGTCATTATCGTCATGCTCTGACGGCGCAGTCGGCCCAAGCTGCACGACGGTTGATTCGGCACAAGCTACGATAACGCCAGGGCTATGATTGTAATTGATAAGATAGCAGTTATGCGGGAAGCCAAAAGCCTCATGGCTGATCCAGAAATTGCCGCGATAGCCAGTGTCATTGACTGATCCACCAGCGCAGATAGGTCCGTCCTTACTGATTCCAAAAGACTGAATGATGCCGTTTTCATTGATGATACGCGGACAAACGGTCGTAACGTCTTCGCGAAGAACAGAGCCGACCAAGGGATTGAGCCAGCGCGGGTCAATAATCCGTGTATCGGATCGCATATAGAAGACCAGCGACGATTCCGGCTCGCTGGTATTGCGAACCTTATCATTTTTAATATTGGCATCGGTATGTATCACATAATTGGGATATGCCGTATTCGCCAAGATACCATGCACGCAGGCATCAGGATTCTCGCCATGTACCACAATGGAGACGAGCGGCGCATCTTCAGGGACGCCAAATTGCACCGTATTATAGGCTTTCAACTTCGGGTGTGCGTTAGGCGTAACCATCGCCGGAATCTTGAGCCGCGCCAAATGATCTATGACAGCATTCGAGGCCGCTTCCGGGTCTTTTGGTGCGCCCATATGCGACAGAATGCGCGATATATGAAGGACTCTCTGTCGATACCCAATGCCATGCGTCGCCATAAGCGATTCGATACGCTGAAACAGGTTTCCGCCAATGCACGATATATGGACTGGCCCAAGATCGCCGTCAGCTAGGAGTCGTTCGTAATCGTAGCCATTGAAGAACATGGGATTCTGGCGAACACCGTTGTCAAGATAGTCATAATCGCCAAAAATCAGATCAGCGTTAGGGTTGTCGTTTATAGCGACGGCAATATGAGCCAAAGCGTTGACGTGAAGCGCATTGCGAGAATCCAGCGTTAGGGACCATTGGCCGGCTACGCCGATAGATGCCCCATAATGAATACGCGGATCGGTAGGATTCTCCGTAGCTTCCTGATCCGGCAGATACACTGTCCAGTTTTTATAGGACTGGTTGACAACAGACTCCAGCGCCGCTTGATCCTTGCCGGTGATAATTATGACGATTTCCGGGCCGCCTTCCAGAATCTCGTATTTCTGGCTATCAAAGACCTTGACCCATTCCTGGTAGGTCTGTTGAACCGGGATCGGTGCCCGCATATTATTCCGGTAATAGCCAAGCTCAAGGCTTTCACGGAAATCGGCAAGTTTCGGGTCATCCTCGGCCCCAAAGTCCCTTGGCTTGAAGCCCTTGAAGCGAGCATTGATGCGCCTCTGATCCATCTCCGTCGTATCGCCGGGCTTATCTGCGCCCACAAATACGTCATAGGCGCAAACGGTCGCGAAACCTAATGATGCGGCCCGCAAGGACCAGTCGGCTAAAGACGCATCTACGGAATCGTAGTCAAGTCGCGGCCAGCCGACAGCCGCCAAGGCATCCCCTTTCAAGAGGACGCAAGGCCCGCTCAAGAGTGTCATACGACCATATTTGTTCGTATGTTCATTCCGGCATACCACGTCCATGGCTTCCTTGGATCGGCCATCAACAGGCATGAACTGCCCAACACGCGGAAATATGCCGCTATTGTGCATGGGCATGATGGCACCTGCGTTCTTGGCGCGTAGACGATCCATCTGATCTTCTGTGACAGGCGTTCCTTTCTGAACGTATAAAACATCAGGAATAACGCCATCTGTTATAATGGGCGTGAACGAAATATCGTCCGTAACCGCGCATAGCCTGTTTCGCTTGGTCGGCACTGTGTCCATGACGTTAACGCCCTTAGGCACGACTGGGCGGAATATCTCTGCATTATCGGGAGTCCATAACCGGAAATACTCTTCTACACGATTGTCTATCGTGCCGTTGGCGGCGATCCATTCCCGGATTCCGGTCTTATGGCCTACCGAGGCTCGGATTGCATTGACCCACGCATCTGAACCGGAATCGGTGATAGCAATAGCAGGAACATCGCCTTGAACGTGGGCAGCCAAAACAGGCACATCCAGGGCACCAGCTTCCATAATGGCGATATTGGCCCGGATTGCGTTATCCGTTGGGATCAGAACCATATCAAGGTGGAACTCAGAGAGCGAGAAACCTTCTCGAAACTCGTAGAGCGAGCTATCTATGTCATTCGGGCGCTCGCCAAACAGGACGAACTGCACGCCGTCATCGGCTATCGGGGAAATCTTGGTCAAAGGAAAATCCTTGCCATAGCAGCCGACGCGAATCTTTCCGGTATTCTCTCGCTTCGCATTGGCGTCATCGGCCATGCGGCAAAGCGCCGTGAAATAATCCTTGGGCAGCAAGTTTCCCGTCACGCGGATATTTCTGGCATGAAACTTACGTCGGATAATCTCGGCATAGTCTTCGGTACTGACTGTGATAACGTCGCACGAATTGATCGCCTTGCGGATTCCGGCATTGATCCGTGCATCGTTGATAAAGTCCATGAGGTCATCCATCTCATAGACCATGAAGGCGGATTTCAGGCGAAATCGGTAACGAGCAATGTCATCGACAGGCGTATTCGGCTGGCCGTTCCAGATGACAATATCAGGAGAAAGCGCCGTCAAAGCATCATTATCGTAAGGCTGCGGCTCCAACATCGGGCGAATAAAGCCTTCCTTAGCCATGA
>JAEHJW020002395.1_pt1 | contig 22426 bp, 20 predicted proteins | sample 9271431 | NCBI WGS metagenome assembly JAEHJW02 | reverse complement strand
GCAGCCTGGACATCGCTGGGGCCATTGAGGCGGCGCGGAAGCGGGCAGAGAAAGAATAGCCGTTGCACAATGTCTGACGTTGTGGCACACTGTTGCACATGGGCATGGTTCGGATAGCGGTTCGCATCCCTCAGAGTTTGGCTGAGGAGTTGACGGCTGAGGCTGCGGCGATGGGCTTACCGTTTAGCTGGGCTGTGCGCAGACGGTTGTCGGGGCGCGGCGTGGAAGGACACGCGAATCGGGGTATGGAGCCACCGCAGGTTGCCGCTGGGGAGCAGCCGCTCGAAAGGGCGACTGATCCGATGAGGTCTCCCGGAAACGGGAGGATTAGCCGGGGTCGCGAAGTAACGCAGGAGCGGCGGGTAAAACGAGGCGTCGGCACACGCCTATCCATACCTGAGCCGGTATCAAGCCCGGTCGTCTCTGCCCAAAATTGCCCGAGCTGCGGTGCGGTTGGCGGGATCCATCAGCGCTGGTGCAAGGGGTGAGCGGTGGATGAGTTGGCGATTGCGGAGGATCTTGGCCGATACGCGCGGGATCCACTGCGCTGCGTGCGCTACAGCTTCCCGTGGGGCTCTGGCGTCTTGGCCGGTGAAGATCTGCGCGGCTGGCAGGAGGAGATACTCGGCCTGATCGGCAAGCACTTGCAGTCGCCATATCGCTGTGAGCCGCTCAAGATTGCCGTGGCATCCGGCCATGGCATCGGCAAGACGGCCCTGATCGCGATGGTCTGCCACTGGGCGATGAGCACGTGCCCCGACTGCCGCGTTCTGGTCACCGCCAACACTGAAGATCAGCTCACGACCAAGACCTGGCCCGAGATGTGCAAGTGGTTCGGGATGGCGCTCAACCGCGGGTGGTGGGACATTTCCAAGACGCGGATCACCGCCGCCCAGGCCGGCCATCAGGACACTTGGCGCCTGGACAGGGAGACATGGAGCGAGCACAATACCGAGGCATTCCAGGGGCTGCACAATAAGCGCAAGCGGATCTTGCTGGTGTTCGATGAGGGCTCAGCCATCCCGCGCAGCGTGTGGGACGTGGCCGAGGGGGCGCTGACCGACGAGGAGACGGAGATCATCTTCATCGTCTTCGGCAACCCAACGCAGAACGGCACGCCCTTTGCTGACGCGTTCGGGATCAACGCTCACCGCTGGGTGACGCGCCACATCGACTCGCGGACCGTCCCAGGCACGAACAAGGGGCAAATCCAGCGCTGGCTTGAGGACTATGGCGAGGACAGTGACTTCTTCCGTGTTCGCGTTCGGGGCGAGTTCCCGCGGGCCGGCGGCTTGCAGTACATCGCTCAGGATCTGGTGGCGCAAGCCCGGAAGCGCAAATGCGAGGCGGATGGGTACAAGGTGATGGCGGTTGACGTCGCCCGCTCTGGCTACAACCAGACGGTAGTAGGCGTGCGGCAGGGGTTGGTATTCCACATCCTAGCCAAGTGGCGCGGGCTGTCGATCCCGGATCAGAGCGGCCGGATTGCCCAGTTGATCATGGATGAGGACCCGCGCTACATCATCATTGATGGCGATGGCATCGGCGGAGCGGTGGCAGACCATCTGCGGATGCTGCTTCCCAAGCCGCACACACCGAGGAGCGAGTGGCCGAAGACGGCGCTCACCCGCTGGTTTACCACGCATCCCTGGTTCACGGTGCAGGAGTTCCACGGCGGGGCACCACCGGCGGACAAGTTTATGTACTTCAACAAGCGGGCGAATGTATGGGGCGATATGAAGAAATGGCTGGAGTTAGGCCAGATTGACGATGATCCTGAACTGGAGCGCGACCTGACCGGCCTGATGTATGACACGGACAATCCGAAGTCGGTGATCAAGTTGGAGCGGAAGGAAGACATGCGCGATCGGGGGATCGACTCGCCGGACTGTGCGGACACGCTGGCGATGACGTTTGCCGGATTGCCCACGCCAGAGACGCGGGACGAGAAAATCAAGAGGCAGCAGGCGGCGATCAAAGACCCTCTTGCACTGCATTTTGCCAGGCTGGCGGAGACGGAGCGGCGCCGGAAAGCCAAGGAGCCGTTGCAGTACTGGCAATAAGGACTTGACGGAGAAGGCTCTGAGATGCCTAATGGATTCATGGTTGAATGGCTCAAGGCGTACCTGTGCAAGCTGCTGGGGTTAGAGGCGCTGCAGGCACGCGTAGCTGAGTTGGAGCAGCGGATCGCCAAACAGGACACCGAGATGCGCGACCTGATGCAGACCTCTGACCGGCACGAGGCCGAGTTGGGGCGCCGGGCCAAGACCAAAAATGTTGTGGGCGAAAGCTCCACATGGGAGGACGTGCAGCGGCGCTTCCTTCAGGATGCAAGAAACTTCGATGAGGTGAGAAATGGGCGCATTTAGCGGGTATAAGGGTAGCTGGGGGAAGGGTTACCTCAGCGGGCGCGGCAAGCAGCCGGGCAATGAAACGAGGTCCAACCTCAGCCAGCAGGATCTGGAAACGGAAAAGGAGTATCCGGAAGAGGGCCGCGCGAAGATCGAGGATCATCTGACCGAGCGGCACGCTGAGACGGGCCATGCGCACAGCCACATCGAGCACCACGGCGACGGCCGGCACACCTCGCACCATATTGACGAGGAAGGCCGGCTGAGCGGCCCGGTGGAGCACGAGTCCACCGAGGACCTCAAGTCGCATCTGGACCAGTTCGACGGCGACGGGCCGGACGATAACGGCATCGACGACGAAGACGAGTAAGGGGGCGGCATGAAACAGCGTGTTGACCTTGGCCGCAAGGGCGGCTTCGAAGTGAAGAAGGGTGCGCTGCACGAGATGCTGCATGTGCCCGAAGGCGAGAAGATCGGGCACGCTCGGATCAAGAAAGCGTCGAAGAGCTCGAACCCGCTTCTGCGGCGCCGGGCCATTGCTGCGCTCGGGCTCACCAGCATGCACCACGGAGCATAGATGGCGGAACTGCCAGCACTGTACCCGCAAAGTCAAGGGGTGGTTTCGGCTGAGGGAGATGCGGAGACACGCTCCAAACCGAAGCTGACCCCGATTGACTTTCAGCAATACGACTTCGTTCCGGGCGCTCGGGCTCCCTGGCGCTGCTCTCCTGAGGCGTGCTATGGGCCCGATGAGCTTGGCTACCTGCGCGGGGCGATTGACGACCTGATCGCTCATGCGGACAGGGCCGACGACGCGGCGCGGATCTGGGAAGTTCTACAGGCCTGGGAGCAGAGATTGTTCCGGCGCAACTACCACTTCCTGAACGTTGGCCGCAAGGGTTGGGGCATGTTTGGCGGCTCTTCGGGAACGACGGGCGCGAGCATTCTGCAATCGCAGAACAGCATGAAGCTCTTCAGCGTCAACGTCTATGGCGCGCGACATAAGAAGATTGTGGCGCTACTCAGCCGGGAGGTTCCTCCGGTCGAGGTTACCGCGGCAGACGATGAATCGCCGATGGACAGCGCTGCAGCGCAGGAAGCAGTGCCCTACCTGAAAGCGTTCCGAGAGCAGGCGCAACTGCGCAAGCGGATTGCGGATGCAGCCGGTTACCTGTACACAGACGGACAAGCGGTGTTCCTGACCTACACGGTGGCGGACCAGGCGCGGTACGGGACAGAGTTGGATGAGCATGGAGAGCCGGTTCCGGGACGCCGCGAAGAGGTTGAGGTCTTCGGCAAGCTGGAGCGCAAGTTCCCGATCATGGCGGACAATCTGTCGGACATGGGTTGGGTACGGGTATCGCGGGAGCGGAACATCAACCAGTTGCAGGCGCGGTATCCGTGGATTCGGGAGCGCATCTCCGGTGGCGCGAACATGGATGCGATGGGCCAGCTTGACCGAATGGCCCGAGCGAATGTGCGCCTGGCAGTGCAGGCATCGAGCACGAGCGGCGAGGCGTACAACCAGGACACAACCGAGTCCGTGTTCTTCTTCCGACCGGAGCAGTATGAAGGCATCCATGACCCGGACACCCGCGAGATCTTCTACGAGAACTTCCCGGATGGGCTGGAAGTCTGGACGGCTGGCGGCGAGATTGCGCTGGTGCGTAACGGCCGGATGGACGGTCCACTAGGACATGTGAGCGAAGCGCAGGCGTCTCCGGGCGACGGGCAGAACCGGGAGAGCATTGGCACGAACCTTATGCCCATACAGAAGGTGATGAATGCGACCATCTCCCTTCAGGACCGATACATCCGCGGGGGTGTGGCGCGGCGGTACGCAGGCGAGCCGGTCATCGACGTGGAGGCGCTCAACTTCCAGTCGAATGACCCTGCCAAGATCACGCCCTTTGATCTCACCTACTGCATTGAAAAGGGCATAGACCCGGCGAGCGCCACCTTCGTTGAACAGGTAGTGCCTCCAAATGAAACGATCCTGACCTACATCCAATGGCTCATTTCCGGGTTGCCGCAGGAGATGGACGGCGGCACACCTGCCGTATTCGGGCAGGATGCGGACGGCGTGTCAAAGGGAACGTTTGGAGAAGCGCGGCTGGACCGAGATCAGGCGTTGCAGGTCTTCTCGCTCCCGTGGCAGGCATTGGCGGCGGCAACTGCTGACATCAGCGCCCAGGCGATTCACAGCGCGGCGGAGAATCGCATATCGGACTTTACGGTAGGATTGCAGGGCGAGCGGGTGCGTGTTCGGGTGAGCAAGCTTCAGGGTGAGGTTCTGGTCTGGTCTACGTCCACGGAGATTCCGCCGACGCTGGCCGAGCAGCAGGCTGAAATCGGCCAGATGCTTCAGTCCATGGGGCAGGTACCGTTCTACTCGCAGGTCCTGAATGATCCGCGCAACCTTGAGATTATCCGGCGCATGCCCAGCCTGAGCGGGCTGCACATCCCCGGCATGGATGACCTTGAAGCCCAGATGGCCGACAACCAGAAGCTTCTGAGCGAGTCGCCGCTGCCCAATCCGCAGGTAGAGATGCTCAAAGAGCAGTTGATGCAAGCCGACATGCAACTGGCGCAGGCGCAGCAGATGGGCGACGTCCAGACGATCAACGCGTTGGCGCCGCAGATTCAGCAGATGAGCCAGCAGATCCAGTCTTTGCCCCCGCTGATATCGACCTGCCCGGTGCCGCAGGACGCCAGCCAGAACCATTCCATCCGGGCAGCCGTGGCGCTGGCGGCGCTGAACTCGGCCAAGGGACGGGCCGCCCAAGAGGGCAATCAGCAGCAGAAGGCCGGATGGCTAAACCTGAAGCTGAACTGGGAAGAACACACGCAGATGGCGCAGAAACTGATGCCGCCGCCGGCGGTGGAGATGAGGGCCAACATGACGCTGGACCCGACCAAGCTTCCTCCTGATGCTCAGGCCATTGCCTTCGAGAAGCTGGGCATCCAGATGCCGCCGTTCGTGTTGCAGCCGCAGGAGCAGACGCACGAGATCACGCAGGAGAGCGAAGGTCTTGACCCGGAGAGCGGCGTGCCGGTCAAGCGCAAAGTCAGCGTGGTAGGAAAGCCGCTGAATTAGGAGACAAGGGAGAGCGTATGGAGACAATGGAAGCAGTACTGGAACAGCCGCAGTCAACAGGCTCCGAAGTAGCGCAGGGATCGACTCAGGAAGCATCCCAGCCGAGCGAGCAGGATCAGCGGCGCCAGGAAGACCGCGAATACTCCGCGTGGCTCAAGAGCCTGCGCGATGACCCGGACGCGGGCAAGCACTATCGCCGGATCAAGGACGATTCCCGGCGCATGATGGCGCTCTCGGGCATTGAGCCCAGAGGGATTGATGGCGTCCGCGAGAAGTATTCGACGATCAACGGGATAGCCTACGGGGAAGCTAAAGGTCTGGATGCGGTCAACGCCATGCAGGGGGCCTTGGCGGAGTCCCAGACCGTGCTGGATGGCCTGGCGCAAGGCAACATGGAGGCGCTGAACGAAGAGCAGCAGGAGGGGCTGCTGCGCATGACCCCGGCTCTCCTGGACCGTTTGGCCGAGTCATCGCCGGAGGAGTATGCCTCAGCAGTGTTGCCTCACTTTGTGGAGGCACTTCGAGGTTCGGACCTTTCCACGGCCTACGCCGGAATCGTGGAAGCGCTGAGTGAGAAAGCTCCGACATGGCTCAGGGAGGACCAGAAGGCGCAATGGACCAATGAGCGGCTCCAGCGCGTGATCCAGCATGTGACCCGGATGGGGCAATGGTTTCAGGCCCAGGAAGAGCGGGTTCAGAAGCTCGGCGCCGATGGGGGAAAAGCAGCTTCGGGCAGGCTGGCGCAGGCGGCGGAGTCCAAGCCGAGCGAAGGCTATGCGAACCCGGACTTCTGGTCGCAGCAGATCTTCCCGGAGACGGAGAAGCATGCTTCGCAGACATTTGCGAAGGATTTGCGGCCCTGGACGGAGAAACTGGCGAAAGCCGGAATCAAGCTCTCGGCGGACAAGCAGAAAGCGATGCTGGCGGAAGTGATTGGCATCACCACGCGGGAAGCGCAGAAGAATCAGAGCTTTCAGGCCCAGATGGCGCGCTACAACCGGCAGCGGACGCCGGACACGGCCAGCGTGCTCTCAACCTTCAAGGCGGAGTTCAACAAGCATTCGGCGCGGGTGCTGGAAAGCCTGATGCGCCGCGACTACGGGCAGATTCTGGACAAGCGGACAGCGCCGCGGCAGGAAGCGCGCAAGGAAGCCAAGTCGCCTCCGCAGGCTCCGCAGAATGGTGTCCGGTACGTCAGCGTCAAGCCGCCGTCGGACAAGATTGACTTTCCCAAGACTCCGGAGTCATGGATCTTCGCCAAGAAGTGGCGGATGAAGGATGGTTCGGTGGTGCAACTCCGTTCCTGACAGCACTTGACGTCGGAGCATCGAAGGGTATAATCGCAGCAAAGAGGGTCGTAGCCCGGTTCCGAGCCCGGTCAAAAGCGGTAGCCTACCGGCCCAAACGAGAGAGACCATGCACGGTCGCGAGTCTTGCGGCGCGTAGCTCACGTTTGGATGGAACATCATGGCTAATCCGGGAACAGAACTTGCAGTACAGGCTATCGAGTTGGAGTCGTTCGTTGAAGAGATCGCGGACCTCCAGCAGCACTTCAACAAGCTTCAGACCCGCCTCGACAAGAACGGCAACCGCATCCAGTGCTCAAACATGACCGCTCGTGGCGGCGTGCAGCGGGCTCCCTTCTGGGTACCGGCCCGCGTACAGGGCGGCGCGCCCATTCAGCAGTTCGCCACGGATGCTGCGGGGTTCATCGCCTCCTGGCCGCGTGGCAGCGCATCGCAGTTTGTATCATTCGCCGGGTCGCCTTACCGTTTCGTGAATGTCTGCGAGATCTCCAACGAGTCGCTGGAAGCCACTTCGGACAAGGAGCGCGGCCTGGTCAAGTTCAGCCGCGAAGAGATGTCCAAGTCGCTGCTGTCGTTCGAGAATGGCCGCGAGGCGCTTCTGAACGGCAACGGGACGGGAACCATCGATGTCATTCCCTCCACGGCGACCATCAGTTCCAGTTCCGGCACCGGCGCCCAGACCAGCTATATCCAGGGCATGCCGAACGCGCCGCGGTTCGTTGACCAGCAGACCATCCAGTTCATTACCAGCGCTGGGACGGTTCTGGGCACCGCGACCATCAGCTATGTTGACCCAGTGGCGCTTACCCTGTGGTTCTCCACCGCTCTTCCGGCTGGCGTGGCTGCTACCAACCTGCTCGTTGTGCAGGGAGCGACCGGGACCGCCGGCAGCTCGCTGTGGGGCAAGGACTACTGGATCACCAACTCCGCTACCGGCGTGCTGGGGGGAATCAACGTTGCCAACTACCCCGGGCGCTTCCAGACCCCAACCATCAACTTCAACGGGTCCGGCTCGCTGGTCAACTCCACGGCGCAGCGGGTGGAATCCATCCGGATGCGCGCTCTGGGCGACGACTACGACGCGAACGACGTTTCTTTCTGGTACACCAACCCGGTTCAGGGCGTAGCGCTTTCCGACCAGTTCTACTCGGCGGGCTATACGCGGCTGGACGAGGGCGGCAAGGACGTTCCCGACGTGGCGAAGCGGAACATGCAAGCGACGTGGGGAGGCCGCGAGGTGGTCTACTCCTCGACCGCCGACCAAAGCCGCATGGACCTGTTCGTGCCGTCCGACTGGACGAAGGGTGAACTCTTCCCGACGCGCCTTCACGAGTGGACTCCCGGCAATCCGATTGCCGCGACGCCGACCAATGACGGAACAGGAGAGACGACCTACATCGACTCGCAGATGTTCGCTTACGAAGTGGGCGAGCAGTGGATCTGCGGCAACAACAAGCGCCAGTTCTACATTCAGGGGCTTCCGGTACCGGCGAGCGCATAGCTTCCCTGGCACTGAAAGCAATCAGCCGGGACTTCGCCTTACCGGACGGAGTCCCGGGCAGCAAGCAGTACAAGGAGACGACATGGCATTCGACCGTAAACCGTTCCTCGATCGCGTGATCATCGAGGTAACGCCGCTAGAGAAGATCTTCGAGCAGGGAGCCATTGAGCTTGACCTGCAAAGCCGTCACACGCATGCCCGTTCAGACCGTGGCCTCGTCCGCGCGGTGGGAGACGTGGTCACAATGGCCGGCGTGGCATTCACGATGCCCGTACAGGTGGGAGACGAGGTATTCTTCGACGCCGACACGGCGGAGGCGAACCGGATCTTCCTTCAGCCATCCGACCAGTACAAGGCGGATCTGCCGAAGTACGTAGAGCTGCGCGTTGGCGATCTGCTGGGCCGCACGCTGCGCGAGGGGGAACTGTTGTGATCCGAGAGGCCCCGGGGTGGTTCAACGACGAACTGGCGAGAGTGGGAGGGCTGAACCGCTATGGTGAGCCCATCTTCAAGCTGGTTTGGTCGCCTGAGGCCACTATGGTCGTCGGCGGCCGCTTTGCTGACGGGCATATAGGCTACCGCAACAGCCCGCTGGCGCCCGGGCATCCGGCCTGGGCTCTTCTCCTCTGGGAGGGCCCGGATGCCTATGGCGACCCGCTGGACTGGGAGTATCAGTACCGGGACATGGAGAGCGGGCTGCTGGCTTGCGGATCTTTCCCGCGTTACGGTCGCTATCGGCTGCTGAAGAAGCTGATCCATTTCGAGCAGGTACAGCGCGAAGAGTGGAAGATGATCTACCGTCCTAAGTCACGAGAAATTGACCGCGTTCTGGTGCAGAAGAAGGAGATCGTGGTGACCCGCATGGAGCCATCAGGGCTGATCCTGGACCTGATGATTCCGATGCTACAGGCATGGAAGCGCCTGAGTTACAAGCAGAAGCTTGAGGCCGTGAAGGAAAAGCAGGAGCGGCAGAGTAAGGAGCTTGACCGCGTTATCAAAGACGCGCAGCAGGCTTGCAGGATTCGCCGCGGGAGCCAGCTCGTTCAGAAGCGGGCGGAAATCATTGAGAAGGGCATGGAAGAAGCCATGCGCATCGCAAGCAGGTACGGGCTGGGAATGGTAACCGAAGCAGCATAGGAGATGATATGGCAATCACGGTAAACAGGCAGCGGAGCGCGAACATGACGCGCAAGGAGAACTCAGAGGAGTTTCTCCCCAACTTCAGCTCGAACACTCGATATCGCGTGGATTCTCAGATTTACATCTTCTCGACCTCGCCGCGCAAGTTCTGGAGCAAGCAGACCTTGTTCCCGAAGACGGAGTTGCGCGGCTGCGGCGAAGGGGAGCGCTACGTTCTCTGCACAACCGTTCCTGACCCAGTCCTGCAAGCGTCGCCAGACCTTGAGCGCGGCGGCCACCGCACGGACATGTTCGACGGCTGGCAGGCGGCCATGAGCCTGTTGCACCCGGAACACCCGATGGGAGCTTCCGAGGAATGGTGGAAGGCTGCGGATCAAGGGACGATCAGCGATGGCATCAATCTGATTGCCTACGGGCTCTTTCCCAGCCGGACCAATCCTCCCTCGGAAGAGGACTTGCAGAGAGCGGAAGGGCTGCGGGAGCGGTACTACCGTCGCTTGACGGATCTGGCCTACCAGGCGGCCGCACGCGGCGCGAGAGAGCATGCCGATTTCCTGCGCCAGCATGAGGACGTGTACGATGCGATGGACGCACTGGGGCTGGATGCGGACTGGAACCGCAGCCGGGCCAAAGCGAAAGCGATCTGCCCCAACTGCGGCGATCCCATCCTTCCTCACCTGGCTTACCACCGGTCTTCCATGGGCAACATTTGCGTGCTGGACCCGGAGCGGGCTTTCCGCGCCGGCGCAATCAGCAAGGAGCAGATGGAACAACTTCGGGCGCCGATTGGCACCTAACAGTCTTCACGCGGGGTTCCCAGGCTGACCGAGAGGCCGTCTCCCCTTTCAAGTTCGTTAGGGAGCCCCACGTGGAGTAAAGGCGGAAATGCATGGCGAATGAGGCGATTGTTGGCGGAAATGTACGGTTCCCGACCCTGGCCGGGATATGCAACCTCTTTCGCACCAGCATCAACGACACCTTCTCGAACACATCAGGCGTGGGGACTGGGCAGGGCTCTGGGGCGGGCCTCATCATGCCCAACACCAACCCGGACATCCTGGAGTTCCTCAACGCGGCAGTGGCGGATACCTACGCCGAGCTTCACGGAGTCGGGGCGCCGCAGTTGATCCTCGACAACTACCTGCTGGAAGGTCTGCCTTCCATCCCGCTCCCTGACCCCTCCATTCAGGTTGCGATAAGCTATACCGGCTTCTTCGATGGCTACCAGTGGCACCCAGAATGGACGCTGCCGATCGGGCTGAGCCGGATGCTCTCCGTCACCCAGCGCCAGACCAACAGCGATCAGGACTTTGGAGCGTGCCAGCACTTCGCCTACGGGCTGCCGGGCATCCTTCAGGGCCAGTTGATGTACGGCTGGGAGATGCGGGAGAATACGCTCTGGCTCAACGGGGCGACCACACAGATTGACCTGCGCATCCGCTGCCGGGTCAGCTACCCTGAGTTTGGCTCAGCCGGCGCGCCGATCTACAACTTCGACACCTCCTACGTTCCCATCCTGGATTCGAAGAACGCCATCGCAGCCAAGATGCTCGTCCAGTACGCCGAGCGGTTCGCCCCAGAGTTGCAGGTGCTCGCAGAGAAGCGGGAAGCCCGCTACATGGGCAAGCTTCGGCTGAACAACGTGCGCGAGCGCCAGAGCGAGGAGAACCAGCGCAACGCGTTTGGCGACGAGGCGGTAACAGACTTCGCGATCGCGTGGTCATGGTTATGATTCTAAAGGACTTAGCCATTACAGGTTTCAGGGAAGCCGAGCAGAAAGCGGTGCAGGGTGAAGCTGCGAACCTTCCCGGTTTCGAGGATGCGTTCTGTAGCGCGGGCGTAGGTCGTGGAGTCATGCGGGCTGCTGGTGGCCCCCCAGCTCCACTGAGAGCACTTCTCCACGTCCTCGGCATCAATTATGGCGAACAAGCCGCGTGTGAGCGGAAGGTATGCGATGCTGGGGCCAATGACCTGAACGGCCACTCTCCGCGGTTTCGACGTGCGATAACCTCTCTTGTGCTGATAAACTCCAATTGGCATGGGTTCCTCCGTCAAGGATTTGCGCACGCGGGGCTGAAGACCCAAATGCGACCATGCCATATTTTAGCATGATGCGCACCGGAATCGACCTTGCGCCAAGGAGGCGCAGAATATGGCAGATGTAGCAGTTACGCTCGAAAGCGCCCCCGGATTGCAGGCCGAGGACATGACCCTACGCAGAATCACCATTTACGGCACGGCGACGGTCGTCGCGAATGCCGGAACCGCTCCGACCACAGGAACTCCGCTGGACTGGGCGACCATTGTCAATGGAAACTTTGGCTCCGGGGCGTACACCATTCCGAACGTTGGTCCGACAGCGGCCGGCGGCGGTCCGCTGTTTGCCGAGTTCGTCTCGACGAGCCCGACCAGCACGCAGAGTTACCGCTACAGCTCGGCGGACAACTCGCTGGTAGTTCTTGTGGCAGGCGCGCCGGTGGTCAGCGGCATTGTTGCGGACACGGTAGCGTTCAAGGCGGAATTCCTGAAGGACGGCTTCTAGGTGCATGGATCTTCACCAGCGGATGGGCTCCTTCCGGTTGCGACCTTTGGCGGGTTGGTATCTCTTGCCCCTGCCGAGGCGCTGCCGGACGGGGCCTCGCCGCGCACGTGGAACACGGATTACCTGGTGGGGCAGGTCAAGACGCGGGATGGCCTGACCAATGTCTACAACCAGTCAGACTCGACGGTAGGGCCGAGCCATGGAAGCGCAGCATCAAGCGCGGATTGGAATAACCCGGATGGCCTGCTCTCGAATGCGAGTTACAGCCAGTTTGGCCCGGTTTCGACGGCGAACAGCGCACAGGTTACCGGCTTCAACTTCGCGCTGGACGCCAGCAGCAACATCACCGGGGCGCAGGTCACGCTGACGGCCTACTCGTCGGTCCCGGCGAACCTGGAGGTAAGCCTCATCTCCGGGGGCGCTGTGATTGCGACGAAGACGGTTGCGTTACAGGCGGCGGTGGCGAACCTTACGCTGGGATCGATGACTGACCTATGGGGGCTCAAGCAGATCCAGACAGCCCTCGCGAACGCAGTCACGTTCGGCGTGCAGGTTGCCGGAGTGGTTTCTGGGGGCTTCACGCTGGCCTCGGTGTACGTACAGAACGTTCAGGTCCAGCTTGGCGTCAACACAGGTCAGCAGACGATGCAGCCCTTCAGCACCTTCACGGACCAGAACGGCCAGCGGTACAATCTGGTACTCGATCAGGGCGGCAATCTCTGGGTGGAAAGCCTGGACACCGCGCCCGGCTCGCTGGCTCTGAGCCGCACAGGCATAGCGCCCGGCTCGCTGGGCGTTGCGGTGGAGGGTGAGGGCGTGGAGTACATCGCCTTCGTGAAACCGCTGATCCCGGGCGGCTCTGATATGCCCCTTCAGTGGTCGCCGCAATGGACCGACCGCATCACGCAGGTGGGGCCCGGAGTGGCGCCGACCTTCACCCCGTCGCAGGCGTCTACGACCAATTACGCCATCACGGCGATTACACAGCCGGCGCAGAAACAGCAGAGTTACTCCTACTTCCTCCAGAGCCTCGGAGCGGGAAACACGTCTCCGGGCATGGTGGTGACGATCTACTACCTCGATGCAACGGTTGCGCCGGGGCCAGACCCGGATCTTGTTGCCGCGGTAAACTCCGGCTACCCGGTTTACCTCTGGGCGTCCTACGTGTACGGGGCGAGTAAGACGCCGATCGGCGACCCGAACCTGACCGCGCAGGTGGTGGGGCCGATCACGCTGGGCGAAGGGCAGCCTCCGGGCCAGCCGCATAACTATTACTACTTCCAGTTCGTGCTGACTGCTGGCTCCCCGGCCTACAATTTCTCCGACGACTCATCCTCGCTCAACGTGGTCACCTACCAGCGCACACTGGCGACCCTCGTGACGGCCGATCCGGTTCCCAACCTCGCGGTTAACAGTCAGATGGTTGTAACAGGCGTTACACCGGCAGCATGGAACAGCACATGGACAGTGCAGCAAACGCCAAACGCCTCTGAGATGGTCATCACTGGCAGCCAGGTGGGCGGCTCGCTCGGCCAAGGGGTTGCGCAGTTCAATTATGCGGTGACCAACGGCACCAACGCGCCTGCGGTGGGCCAAATCGTCATTATCACGAACACGCTCAACGGATCTGGGGCGCTGAATGGGACGTGGACGATTGCAGCGGTGAGCGGCGGCGATACGGGGACGTTCCAGGTGCAGACATCGCTCCCAGACGCCTCTTTCCAGACGGAAAACGGGCTCGCATCGACCGAGGGAACGATCTTCGCCTTTGATCCAGGGGCGAACAACGGGGCCGGCTCGACCACAGACCCCATTTACGGCAACGCAACGGCCTTCGGGGACGTGGTTTTCAACGCCAGCGGAATCTTTGTGGACCCCGGCACCTACCAGGGTACTGTTTTCTTCATTTTGCGGGACGGATCGTACACATTCCCCGCTCCGCCGACGACATTCACCGTTCCGGATAATACCACGCAGATTGTGGTGACCAATATCCCGATCGGACCGCCGAATGTGGTTGGGCGGGGAATCTCCCTGACCGAAGCGGGGCAGAATGGTGTCCCCGGCGCCAACTTCTTCACGCTGCCCAACCCTGTGACGTTCTACAACGAGGACAAGCCGCTCACCGCGACCTCATTCTTCGTGAACGATAACACGTCGGTATCGGTGACGCTCTTCTTCACCTCGATCATCCTCAATTCCGCGACTGCCATTGATGTTTATGGATATAACCTGTTCAATCTCATAGAGATAGGTGACCCTTCCTACATCAGCAACTACGATGCGCGGAACGTCTACGGCCAGCCGCTCAACAAGGTCCAGAACTTCATCAACCTCAGCTTTGACGGCGGGTACCTCCAGAGCGCCACGCCAGTCCCGGCTGGATGGACGCAGCCGGACCAATATGGTTCTTTGCAGGTTTCTCCAGTTTTTGGAAATAGCTACTACATCCTGAACTCGACATCAGCCACGCTGACACAGGCTGGGCTGATCCAGCAGACGGCTTATCAGGACTACAACAACGTTCCCATTGTGAACGCGCAGAGGGGCTACTCGGTTCGGGCGACCGTCCGCTGTCCTTCGGGCATCACCACGCAGGGGGGCTCGCTGGTCTTCGCTCTCGTGGCGGGTTCGGCAGTGCTGGGAACCTATACCGTGCCGCTTTCGTCCCTGACGACCGCCTTCACCAGGGTTTCGGGCGTCCTTCTCGCCGATCCGGGAGTGTCCAGCGTCCCATCCACTTTGGTGCTCCAGGTCTATGCTGCAGATCTGCCGGCCGGCGCCGATGTTGAGCTTGACCGCTTCGATGTCTTCCCCACGGATGTTCCCGTCCTGCTGACGACCGAGTATTGGTCCTACTCGGGTCTGCCCACGATGGTCGATGCGGTGACTGGGCAGGTGATCTACACCAGCGAGAACCAGCAGCCGGTACAGGCAGCGACGACGCTCTACGATACCCATTACGTCATGAAGGCGTGGACCGGGGAGGCGCCGGGATCGAGCCTCTACTCCCTGCAAGCATCTGGGTCGCTGGAGCCAGCGGACTGGAATGAGCCGGAGGTTGCGCAGCGGTCTGGCGGAGCGGTGGGACCGTTCGCCTGGGCGGGTGGCGAGCAGTGGTTTGTCGCAGTCTCCCGGGCCGGCCTCTACCTCTACGCCGGCGGCGCTCCCGGGAAGATCAGCCAGGAGATTCAGCAGGTCTGGGACGCGGTGAACTGGGATGCGGCGCAATCGATCTGGGTGCATTGCAACCTGCGTGAGCGGCGCCTGATGATCGGGGTTCCCATGACGACGCCGAACTACTGGGCTCCGTTTGCCCCAGCAGTGACGAATCCGACGAGCCCCAACGTCATCCTGATGCTCAACTTCAATGGGGTGGACAGCGGGGAGGAGTTGAAGGTCATGGCGCAGATGCATACCACCATGTTCGGCAAGCTGGCGGCGCTGGACATGCGGCGCAAGTGGTCGCTCTGGTATGGCGGCGTCGAATCTCCCGGAGCGGCGACCGTCATGGCTTCGGGCGGAGAGCAAGTGCGTCTTGGCAACGGTATGGGAACGTCTCAGGTGTACTACCTTGATCCCACCCAGTCCGCCACGGACAATGGCGCTCCGATTGACTCCGGATACACGACTGCGGGACTCCCCTTGCTGGGCTCTCGCGCCGAGATACCCCAGCTTGGCCCCAACCGCGTGCAATGGGATTACATCGTGGCGGCACTGCTCTCGGGCGGCCTTGTAGGCCTGCGGCTGCTCTCCGGTCGTCTGTTCTTCCCGGAACCGGCCAACTACATCGCATGGAAGATCCCCGGGGGCTTTGCTCCGGGCCTTGAGCCGGTCTACGACACGGAAGCATCGCTGAACTTCATTGGCAGCCGCACCTTCTTCGAGTTCCGCCAGAACGACGGCAATCAGGGCTGGACGCTCTCCAACCTCGTGCTCCGGGGCCGCAAAGCGGTTTGGAATGCGTTTATGGGGAGAAAATAATGGCGATTCCGGGCAACGACCTGCTGACCGAGTTCGAGAACCAGGGAGGACCGGCGACGAAGCTGGGCATCTTCCTGCGGCGGCATGTTCTGCCCTCCATCACCACCCTCGCGCAGTCGGTAGGAGGGGCAACAGGGAGCCAGAAGCAGCCGCCTTCGCCCCCAGAGTCGGTCAGCGTCACAACAGCCGGCGAGATGATGCAGGTGACGGTCAACCACTCGGCCCCGATGACCCGCGGTGCGCACTACTTCACCGAGATCTCCGCCAACGATCCATCCTTCATGAGTGGCCCAATGGTCATCGACCACGGAGCCAGCCGCTCGCCGGTTACCATCCCGCTACCGACCAACAACGCAGCGGGCACGGCGCACAGCTACTACGTGGCCAGCTACGTACAGTATCCGGGCGGTCCCCCGTCCAAACCGACGTACTTTGGCGGCTCGAAGCCCACTGCGGTGACGATGAGCGGGACGACCGCGATGAACATCCAGCCGGGCACAGGTTCGGGCACGGGCCCCAGCGTTTCGCCCACTCCGTTTCAAGGATTGGGTAAATCGCCTATTCGCAATTGAATAGGGGTTCAACAGGTAGTATGCTACGCACATTGGAGGGCCTATGGGCCTGTTTACGAACGCCGGAGTAGGGCAGGCAAACGCCGCCTACAATCAGGCGAATCAGACTTCTCAAATGCTGGGCGGACAGGCGGGGGCCATTGGCTCCAACCTGACGCCGTTCCTCACCGAAGAGATGCTGCACCCGCAGGGTTACGGCCAGCAGGGACTCTCAGCGATGACCGCGGCGGCGACTGGCGGAGCGGGCGGCGCGCTCGCTGGCTTCCAGGGCCGCATGGCCCAGCAGGCTTCCGCAGACCGCAATGCAGGGAGCTTCCAGGCGGGGATGGACGCGGCCAACCGGAGAGCTGAGCAGGCTGCCGCAGGAGCCGGTGCCGGGATCGCCGCTCAGAACGCCAACCTTCAGCAGAGCCAGATGCAATCCGGGGCCCGAGGGCTTCAGGGACTCTACAACACGGACACCTCAGGGATGCTGAACGCGATGAGCCAGGAGAACCGCGACATCATGGCTGGCGTCCGAGCATCGCAGGCTGGGCCGTCCTGGATGAGCGGCCTGGGAGGTATGATGGGGCTCGCAAACGGCGCTGCGAAGCTCGGGTCCGGATTCATGCTGCCCGGATTCAGCGGCTTCAGGGGATAAAGGGGGAACGATGGCGCAGGCAACCAACCCGTTTGTTTCGCTCAACGCGACACTCCCCCCCCTGGTGGCCAAGCCGGAGGACATTGCGCCGGTGGTAGCGCAGATGACTCCGCAGATCAATCCTAGCGCGCTGGGCGCTCTGAATGCAGCGGACGTACAGCGTTCGCGCCCACAAGTATTCGCCGCGCCCGATTCCCAGCAGAAGTTCGCAGACATGCTCGGCGGCAGGCTGGACCAGGACTACCAGAAGGATTTGCATCCCTGGGGCACGCCGGAGAACCATCCGGGCGTCTGGGGCAAGATCGGCCACGCCCTGAGCGTCGCTACAGGGGGCCCCAACCGCCGCATCTTGGAGGAGATGCACCTGGGCAACGAGTTGCAGCAGGTGGACAAGAACGAGTCCGCGGAACATGCGCAGGGAGCTCAGGCGGACAATGCGGAGAGTGAAGCGGACATCAACCGGGAGCGTCTGGCGGAGATGCCCACGGACCAGGAGTTGCGAAGCGAAGAAGAAGCCGCAAAGGAAGCCGGCAGCAACCCGTACAAGGAGTATGAAGGACCTGCAGGCGAGCGGCAGGAGTTCCGCGTTGGTCAGCAGCCGCAAGGATGGCAGATCTACGAGCGAGCGGCCGGCGAGCCGCATGACGCCTTCCATGAATGGATGGGAGATCCGACCAAGTACCAGGAATTCATGAAAACGATGGCGGCATTGAAGCCGGGCGAGAAGGGCGCTTATGGCAATATGGGGCCAGCTTTCGCTGCCTATCACATGCTGAGCACCGCTTATCAGGACAACCCGGCGCTTCTCCCGGTCATCGCCCCGATGGTCGCGAAGATCATGGGCAACCCGGAGGCTGCATCAACGTTTGCTCAGATTCCCAACGGTCAGCCGGAGGATGCATCCGGGAAGGCTCTGGGGCTGCGGCAGCCGGGGGCGCCCACCGCTACCACGCGCTCACGCGGCCAGTTCGCGGCCGAGGTTCTTCCCACCATGCAGGAAGCGGAGGAGGAGGTCAAGAATCTCGGAGACAAGCTCGGTCCCTTCGCCGGTCGGTACAGCGATCTGGTGACCGGAAAGATCGGCGCTTACGGGCCAGAATACAGCGGGCTGCAAACGGACATGCACAACATTGCATCCGCCTGGGGGCGCCTGCATGGCAACAGCGTGCAGACGATGAAGGACTTCTACGCCGATCTGAATTCCTCAAAAGACCCCGCCAACCTCATCGAAAAGTTGAAGCATTATGAGCACCAAGCGGAGATCTATAAGACCGGGGCGCAAGGGAAGCCACTCGAAGGATCTCATCCCGCACCCCCAAGGGATGGCACTGTCGAAGATGGGTACCGCTTCAAGGGCGGTGATCCGGCAGATTCGAAGAACTGGGAGAAGGTGAAATGAGCGGCCCTTGGGAGAAGTACGGAGGGAGCCAAACGAGCGGCCCATGGCAAAAGTATGGAGCCGCCGCAAACGCGCCAGAGGAAGTCCCCCCTCACGAAGCCCCGGAGCCATCAACCTTGAGCAAGGTTGGCTCAGGTCTGGAGGATCTCGGCAAAGGGCTGGGAGAGTCCGCTGTGGGCATGATGTCTACGGGCGATGAGTGGGCGCGCCAGCATCTGCCGGCCTTCTTCACGAACAAGAACCTGGGATTCGGAGCTCCCGCAGACCTTCAGCACGTGCATGACATCGCAACCCCCGCAGACACGATGCAGGCGGTAGGGAAAGGGCTGGGCAACGCGGCACAGTTCATGATCCCAGGCGGAGCGGAGGAAGCTGCCGCAGGTATGCTGCCCCGCGTCTTTCAGCCCCTCGGACGTGTCGCTGCCTCTGCGCTGTCCTCTGGAGCCATCAACAAGGCGCAAGGCGGAGGCTTTGGGATGGGAGCGGCCCTCGGCGCCGCCGGCGGTGCGGCTGGGGAAGGCTTGCGTGCAGCAGCCCCGCGCATCATGGAGTGGGCGCAGGGAGTGAACACGCCGGGGGCAAAGACGGGCAAAGCTCTGCTGGAAGAGACGCGCAGCATCTTTCCCAGCGGCGTGCGCAACAAGGCGCGTGCCCTGCTGGACGAATTGAACCCTGAGATGGAGAGCCTTGTGGATCGGGCGAGTGTGCGGCCTTCCACGGCTCCGATCGGCCCGCAACTGGAGCCGAACCCTTCCGTGTCGCTGCTACCGGCTCGCCAAGTCGCACAGGAGGGTGTAGAGAAAGCCGCTGGCGGGGGATCTGCGCTGGCTCCCTTTGGGCGCAATGAGCCGAAGATGGCTAAGGGAGTCAAGCGGCTCGGGCGCATCGTCAACGAGGATCTGGAAGGAAACCCGCTGCCGGAAAACGTCACGCCCAGGCAGGCGCTTGAACTGCGCCGCGGCGTCGATTCAGCCCTGCCGAAGGGTAGCTTCAACCCGAAGTCCGAGAATATGTTCAAGGGCTACCGCACCCCTTTGCGCAACGTCCTGAATCGAAGCATCGAGGAACAGGCTCCGGGCTACCAGGCACTCGCCAGCCGGGAAAGCGCGCTCATCCCCGCATCGAAGCCGCCTATGCACACCTTTGGTCATGTATGGGGTCCGGGCGCTGGAGCGATGATTGGCGGCTTCTACGGCGCTCGCCCAGGCATCCGTGAGGGAAACCCCTTGGATGCGCTCGGCGGAGGCTTGGCGGGGGCAGCCGAGGGCGGCACGGCAGGTTTCGCTGCGCCGGCCATCGCGAACATTGTGGCGAGAGCAGGGGCGTCCAGGCTCCTGCCGAGAGTGTTTCTGCCAATGTCAGAAGGTGCAGCATTGCAGATGAATCATCCCCAAGATCTGAAGAGAAAGAGGTAAAAAAGATGCCCAGCTACCACCCTCCATTTATCAAGCCCCAACTCCTGCAGAAGGGCGTTCCCGCCTACCTGTTCGGCAACCTCAACATGCTGCGCTCGAACGGCAGCGGCACCGTGATCAACGATGCGCTGACCTCCAACGTAGCGACCGTGACCATCCAGGTGAGCGAAGGCGGAGCTCCGCAGGTGGGCGACCTCATCACCATCTACGGCACGGCGCTGCAATCCGGCCTCTTCAACGTGACCCGCGCTCTGGTGACGGCGGTAGCGATTGATGCGCAGACGGGGCAGGGAACGGTGAGCTACGCACTGACCGGAACCAACCAGGCCACAACTGCCGATCCGGGCCGCTTCATCATGGAGATTGGCGAGAGCACCGAAACGCTGGCGGCCGGCTACTCGCAACCGGTACTGGTGCAGGCACCGCAGTGCGACTCGCAGTTCACCATCCCGCTCACCGTGACTTTCCCCACGATGCCCACGGACGTGACCTGCACGCTCCAGAAGGCGATTCGCGATCTCAGCGCGGAGTACACCAACACGAGCGCCGCGGTGGTCATCTCGGCCAGCGCCTACACTGCCGGGCCAACCGTTGAGGCCACGCTGGAGCGCGGCTACTTCTACCGCCTGGCAGTCACCGGGCTGACCGGCGCTGGAACCATCATCGCGAAAGTGGGGTAAGCCATGACCTACGGCAGAGACGACCGCTACATAGCCGACGCACTGGGCCGGGCTCTCCCTGCCGCGCAGGTCTATTGGTGCACCCAACCAGCGTCCACGGGGGCCAACCCTCCCAGCCCGCTCGCTGCCACCTTCACGGACAGCACAGGGGACACGCCGCTGGCCCAGCCTGTTCTGGCGGATGGATTTGGGCACGCCTACGCCTACCTGAACAACGCTGAGCTCTATACGGTAGTGGTCTGGCATCCGTTGTTCGGCAGCAATCCGGTCGTTCTGGAGGATCAGGCCATTAGCGGGGCTTCCAGCGGCAGTTCCGGCGTGACCCCGTTCTCCCAGACCCCGGCAGGCCCCATCAACGGCTCGAACGTCACCTTCACGCTCACCGTCTCGCCGCAGACCCTGCTGATCCTCCAGTACAACTCCGCCGTGCTTGTGAACGGCTCTGGCTACACCACCGCCATCGTCAACGGCGTCTTCACCATCACCCTCGCAGTCGCACCCCAGATCGGAGATGTCCTCTATGCGTTCGGTATCCTTTAGCCGGTATGGCTCCATCCTGCTTGCGGCCGCTCTGGCCGTCATCCCCGCTTGTGCGCAGAAGATCAACCTTGCGACTCAGGTGCAGGGAGAGCTGCCGACCGGGAACGCTGGCTTCGGCGTCTCCACCGCAGGGCTCACCGGCTGCGCTTCCGAGTCCAATGGCGTCTGGACGATCAACACCGCGAACTGCGGCGTGCAGCAGGTTACAGGCCCCTCTAGCACGGTCAACGGAGATCTCACCTTCAGCGGCCCGGGAGTAACCCAAAGCGGCAACACCTTTAGTTTTGGTGCTGAAATAAGTACCAATCTCATTCCTAATTCTGGCTGGGCCCTGAATGGAATGTACTGGTCGATAGCAGGTGACAGCCTCTCCCCATCCGAAGGGTATGCAGGCACGACCGCACTGCTGCTCACGAGTGGAAACACAGGCGTCACCACCTCGAACCTGTTTTACGTTCAACCTTCAACTACCTACACCCTTTCTTGCTATATAAACTCTCCAGCAATCACCGGTTCACCTCTGGTTGAGATTGTTGTTGGAAGTACAGACTACGCGCTCACAATTCCAACTACTGCGACAGCATCACGGCTTTTCACCACGTTTACGACCGCTTCCACTGCATCTACAGCTTCTATGGAAATTAGTGCCAACGGGGCAACGTGGAGCAGTGGGACGTTCTTTGTCAGTGCGTGCCAGCTTGTAGGCGGCTCCCAGTTGACAGACTACGCCACAACATATGTGCCAAACGACAGCCAAACATTCATGGCCCCTGAGTTTGAAATTCCGAACGCTCCCACTGGAACCGTGGTTATGGCTGATGGAAGTAGTTATGGTTATGTCATAAGCGGCATAACTGGACCCTCCTCCACCGCCACAGGAGCAGCCACCTTTACAGGTAGTGGCGTAGCCCAAAGCGGCAACACCTTCACCTTCACGAATAGTGGGGGAACGTTGACGAATTTTTCCGTAGGGAGCTGGCCAAGCTGGCTGACGCCAACCGTCACCTCGGCGACGACCACTCCGACGCTGGCGGTGAGCGCGAGCGCCATTCCTAACTCTGCGCTGGCTGGTCCGCTCGTCAACTCCATCAGCAACAGCGACGGAAGTCTGACGATCTCACCCACTACTGGAGCCGTTGTGGGCTCACTGAATATCGCTCACAGCAACACCTGGACTGCTCTTCAAAGTTTCGCTGGGATCGACAACTCGGGAGGCTACACGCAGACAGGGACGGATACAAACACTTTCACTGGAAAC
>JAEHJW020006235.1_pt1 | contig 22428 bp, 26 predicted proteins | sample 9271431 | NCBI WGS metagenome assembly JAEHJW02 | reverse complement strand
GGTCTCTCTCGCCGTCATAGCGGGAGATACTATCATAATAGTCCTTAAAGCTGGAAATAATTCTCAAGGAATGACCTCCCGGAAATGGACAAACTCGCTGCGATACGTGTCCTCTCTTTCGAGGACATCCTGACTATACTGATATGCCATAGGGTAGACAATACCTTGGGAATATATCGTCGGTCCTTCGTTATAAGCTATAAGGGCTCCTCTCAGATCCCCGAATCTACCCAGTAATACGGAAAGATAGGCTGCACCGGCTTTAAGACTCGACGGTCCATATTTCTGTATTACATGGTAGCTGGTCTGCATAAGACCGGAGCAGCAGCCTGTGTAGGAGACAGCGTCCTTATCGAAGTCACTTTCTACCCTTACTATAGCCGCGACTAAAAATGGATTTAGGCCATTAGATTTAGCTGCTTGGTATATCTGCTTAGCGAAGGGGATAGATGCCCAAACGACATGTCGAGGTGGGGGGGCAGGAGCCCGCTCCTTCCAGTGATGGAAATGGAAGGGGTTCAGGAGGTGTAGTAGTAGCAGTACATGATGCTTCACGTATTTCTCCTTGAAGTAGGGGTTGGTGCCCGAAGCCGGACTCGAACCGGCACGCCATAAGGCGGGAGATTTTAAGTCTCCTATGTCTACCTATTCCATCACCCGGGCAACAAAGATTAGTGGCAGAATATTCTACCACTAACCGAAGACTAATTACTAGTGCAGGTTTTCTGGCGGATCGCTTGAGACAAGTCGTGAGGATATGATCTTGTCCACGAAGAGCCAAAGCTCGACTTGCACCTTGGCCAGGATAATAGCGTCGTTCATAATCTTAGCATATTCTAGTATACTTTTGCCCGCCTCCGGGGAGTCCTTAGGTAATCCCCCGGCCTGGTCATAGGCCAACTTGACCTCGCTAAACACCTGTGCGAGATGACTGGCCCCGAGATAGTGGAGCTCAACTAGCTCCGGTAGAGTTAACTCTTGCAACTTCTGACTGATGCTCGGTTCCATATGCCTCCTTTAGGGCATCGACGAGTAGGGCGGAATCTCCGAAGGCCCCTCGAAGGTTAGAGGTGTAGAACTTCTCCTCGGCTAGGTTTAGAAAAGCCACTACGAATCGTGGTTTGACATTCCTCAGGATATTTCCCATAAGTCACCCCACGTGCCATCCTGAAGCCTAAACCAGAGCTGAGGGGCTTTTAAGGGGGTCGTAACTTCGTCAAGTGAGAAGAATAAATAATCCGCGTCTTTGAAGCGGGTCAGATGCTCTGTGTCACGCTCATATAGATAGCGTGACAGTTTGCCTCTCAGTCCTTGCATGCTGTTCCTCCACTAAAGAAAGAGGGGGACGAATCCCCCCTCTCGTCTACCCGACTCAGCTTACAGCGCCGAGGGGGCAGGCAGGTTGTTCATGTCACGGCCAAGGCTGAAGACCGAGGACGTGATCTTTGCCGCGATCACGACACCGGCCATGACGAGCATGGCCACCCCAATTATCTGGAAGATCTGGGTCCAGGACATCAGACCCTCTTCCTTTCGACGTTGGTTCTTGATCCGCTTCTTGACGTCTTTGAAGACGTCGAACTGCTCACTCAAGCTCAGGCTCCGGAACGTCGGGTCATCCCGAAGTTCCTTCTCGATGCGGGCCTCCGTCACGGTGACCCCTTCCAGGGCCGCAGCTCGCTTGGCGGCATTCGCGGCCGCCATTTCGAGCATTTCCTCGGTCACCTCAATCTTACGCGCTTCGTCATTCATAGCTCCCTCCTACGGGGATTGGTTTGAAAGGCCAAGAAGATACATTTCTTCCTTACATTTCTTATACCAATATAAACCTTGGTTTTCTAGTTAAAATCCCCAATAGGCTTGTCTTAGGTACTGAAATCAGTTAAAATAGTATCATCAGAGGGGTGTTAGCTTGTATCAATATAATCCGTACCCGAATATTAACGGTCTGTCAGGGGCTCCCTATGCCTTCTTTGGTATGGGGGAAACACCTAGCCCATTCTTTACCCTGGCAGGCCAGTTTACACCTCGGAACTTCAACGATGTCGTTAAGTGGACGCGGTTCCTCATCGTTAACAGCCCGACCATCACCGAGGTTACCCGGAAGATGGCGAGCTACCCGATTACCAACTTCGTTCTCCCGACGGAAGATGCTTCTGTTAAAAAGAAGTACACAGATCTGTTCAAAGCTATTGATTTCAAAACAAAGCTTATTAACATCGGCTTTGATTACCAGATTCTCGGTAACAGCTTTGTCTCGATATACTACCCTATTAAGCGAATCCTCTACTGTCAGACACGCGGCTGTGGGGCTGCTTACACGGTAGAAAACTTCCCCGGTAAACTCAGCTTTACACAGTTCCAGTTCAGGGGGCTTTGTCCCAAGTGCGGTAATACGGGTATTCTTAAGAGACGGGATGAGAAGTCTATGGATGTCAGAGAGGCTTCCATTATTAACTGGGACCCTACTGACATCTCGATAAACTATAATCCTATTGTTGATAAGTCTGAGTACTGGTATAAAATCCCGGCCTATCTCAAGAATAAAATCGTAACAGGGGACCTCTTCGTTTTATCTACAGTCCCTTGGGAGTTCGTCGAGGCAGTCCAAAAGAACCTAGACTTTAAGTTTAACAAGGACGGTATTTTCCACCTCAAGGGGATGACCGTAGCTCATTCTATTCCTGGGTACGGCGTACCCCCGCTTGTGGGGCTCTACAACCTTGTGTTCGACCAAGCCATGCTGCGTCGAGCTAACTCAGCCATAGCGGCTGAGATGATCTCCCCTCTTCGGGTCATCTTCCCAGAGGTGAACGGGAAAACAGACGCCGCCGTAAACATGTCTCTAAAGGGCTTTGCGAAGAACATGCGGAAGTACTTCGCTTTGCATAAGTCAGATCCTAACCTAATCGCCTTTTCTCCGGTCCCTATTGGATACCAGGCTCTATCCGGTGAAGGGAAAACACTTTTAGTTACCCAGGAGATCGAGCAAATAGATGATACGATTCTGCTTTCGCTAGGCGTCTCCAGGGAGCTTCTGAGCGGACAACTAAACTGGACAAGCTCAGACGTCGGCCTACGTCTCCTTGAGAATACGATGTGGAAGTATACCGATCAGATCCAGAAACTGATTACCTGGATCGTCAGCGGCCTTACGGCGTACTTCAATATACCGACGTTGGATGTCACGTTAGAGCCGTTCAAGTTGGCTGATAATAATGATCTAAAGAATGCCATGATGGCCTTAGCCCAGTCCAACCAGGTCTCCATGCAGACCCTTCTTTCCTCGATGGGGCTTGACTTCCAGAAAGAGCAGGAGAAGATTAACAAGGAACAGATCATGCTGGCTAAGGACCAAGCCATCCTTACGGTCGATAAGGAGATTGCGGCCTGGATGGCATTAAAGAATGGCCCGAACGCAGACTCTAATACGGTTTCGGGGTATAAGTCAGCTCTTCAGAAGGCGCAGGAAACGGCGAACGAACTTATCGGCATGCCGGAGGGGCCAAGACGGTCCGCCCTGATGCGTCTGAAGACGGAAGACCCGGCACAATATCTGATGGTAGCTAAGCTCATCGATGAATACCGGAACGACCCTCAGTACCAGCAGGAGGTTGCCTCGCAGGGGCAGGAGGCTGCTGAACAGGCTTCCAGCCAAGGTCAGCCTGGCGACAATTCGCAGCCGAATCAACCAGCACAATAGGTGTAGACAATGTCCGAGAATGTTTTTAAGAACCCTTTCCTCGATAACAAGCCGAGGGGTAACTTCCCTGGCGTCGATATGGACGAGGACGCTGAGTACGACCGTCTACTGGCGAGCTATAGAATCCGATATATCAAGGGCGATCTAGATGACGACGAGTTTCGCGCTAGAGTAGAGCAGATAGAGACGGAGGGGCTTCGTGGTGAACGAATTGTTGTCTTAAGTCGGGAACCGTTTACTTTCCAGGATTGTATGTATATCACTCTGCGTTACATGGAAAAAGTCACTAATGGCTAAAGTATCAATGATATATAAGGGGCCGCAGGAGATTTCCGAAGGCTCTGATAAGGCTTTCATGGAGGGGGTTACTAAGCTGTTTCCCATCCAGGGCCGGTACTACACACTTAAGCTGTCCTCCATAACAAAGGACGCCAAGTCTTTTGGCCGTGAAGATGAGAAGAACGCTATCCTAGGTAGCTCATCTTTGACGAACAATGTCTACGGAGATGTCTCTCTGGTGGATAACGAGACTGGGAAGATAGTAGATATCAGTAGAAAGTACCCGCTGGGGAAAGTGTTTACCTTTACGCAGAAGGGAACCGTTCTCTATAAGGGTAACAACTACATGTTTGCCAACCAGCTACAGATGCTCCCCGGTGTTTACACCCGCACCAAGAATAATGGCGTCTTAGAAGCTCATTTCAATACCGGTAGTGGTAATAGCTTTTCTATTATAGTCGAACCGGAGACGGGCCTATTTTACCTGATACCGAAAAGTAGCTCCTCCAAGATACTCCTGTTTCCCCTTCTCCACGTTCTTGGAGTGCCGAACTTACAGAAGATTCTCGGGGATACTCTCCTTCAGAAGAATATCGAAGCTTCGAAGGGAAAAGAGTCTCAGACCTTGAGGGCAATCTATACACGTCTTGTCCCCAAGAAGAAGCAAATTCCAGACATTGATGACCAGCAGGTCGTTGATGAGCTCAAGAATCAGTTACGTACATTTGATCTTCATAAGGAGACGACGAAGATCACTCTCGGAAAGGAGTACGACCACATCAATCCGGAGGTTTTCTCAGCTGCTCTCTCCAATCTTGTCCAAGTGTATAAGGGAGAAAAGGAAGAGGACAACCGTGATTCACTGGCATTTAAGAAGGTCCAGTCATTCCCAGACTTTATTAGAAGCCGATTTGAGAAGGGAGCGGAGACGAGGGACATCGTTCGTAAGATTCACTATAAGATGGAGAAGAAGATTGACCACCCTACAATCAAGGATTTCCTACCACCGTTTGCCTTCACTAGGGTCATAACAGACTTTATCCAGACCTCCGAGCTGGCTTACGTCCCCACTGAGACTAACTATCTCGAATCTTTGGAGAACGTAGGTAAGGTTACCCTCCTGGGAGAAGGGGCTATCCCCTCTGATGAAGCGGTTCCGGCTAGTGCCCGTGGTCTTGATCCGTCTCATTTTGGGGTGTTGGATCTTAACCGCACACCAGAGTCATCCCATGCCGGTATCGATCTTCGCTTTGCTCTTCGAGCTGCGCGGGACGAGCACGGTATTATATATCTGCCAGTCATCAATGCTAAGACGGGTAAGGAGGAGCATATCTCCACGCAGAAGGCTCTTCAGTCTGTTATCGGATTCCCCGGGGAAGAGGGAAAAGTCGTTCGAGCAAACATTAAGGGTGTTCTTGGAGAGATAGAAAAATCCAAAGTAGATTACTGGTACTCGGACCCCTCCGACTTCTACAGCGTTACTACAAATCTGATCCCGTTTATGAACTCAGATCATCCCGGGCGGCTGACTATGGCCGGTAAGGCTCTCCCACAAAGCTTAGCCCTTGAGACTAGGGAAGCCCCTCTCGTTCAGTCCACAACGAGTGATGGTAGCACCTTCGTTCAGAAATTCGGGAAGGTTCTCTCCGTTATAGCCACTAAGAACGGGGTGGTTTCCGGTAAGACGGCGCGTCATGTTGTCGTCTCTAATGAGGATGGGACGAAGTCATTTTACACTCAGGTCAAGAATCTCCCATTTAACCAAAAGGGTTTCCTGGATGTGCAAGCCCCCATTGTGAAAGAAGGGGACGTTGTCAAGAAGGGACAGCTCATCTCAGATACCAACTACACGAAGAACGGAGACCTCGCACTCGGCGTCAATATGAAGGTCGCCTATATGCCCTATAAGGGGTACAACTTTGAGGACGGTATCGTTATATCTCAATCCGCCTCGGAGCGCCTTCTGTCGTCTCACTTCTACTTAGAGAAGTACGATAAATCCCGAGAGACGGTGGACAGTATAACCCTCGTAAAGAGATATTTCCCTAATAAGTTTACTCCAGAGCAGCTAGCGAACCTGAACCCTAAAGGTGTTGCTATAGTTGGGAAAACCTTGAAGAAAGGAGACCCCATCATCGCTATGCTGGAGAAGCGTCCCATCACCCCTGAGGATAAGATGTTAGGACGTCTCAATAAGGCCCTCATCAAGCCGTTTAGGTTAGTGGAAGTCCTCTGGGAGCACGACGTCCCCGGACTCGTCGTTGATTCTCATGAAGGGAAGACCGTCAAGGTCTCTATACGAGCTGAGAAGCCTGCCGAGGTAGGGGATAAACTCACCGGGCTCCATGGAAACAAGGGGGTCATTGCTCTTATCCTGCCGGATGAGAAGATGCCGTATACTGCTCACAATGGCGAGAAAGCCGAGGTAATCCTCAATCCCGCATCCGTGACGAGCCGCGTGAACTTGGGTCAGCTCTTGGAGACCGCTGCTGGTAAGATTGCCAAAAAGACTGGTAAACCATATCTCATCGGTAATTACCGTGAGAAGGATAACCTTCTCAAAGTGAAGAAGGACCTGGCTGCTCACGGATTGTCTGAGGCTGATGAAATGATTGACCCGGACACCGGAAAACCCTATCCGAATAAGATTTTCAATGGTCATCAGTATATCCTAAAACTCAATAAGACTACGGACCAGAATTACTCCGCGAGGAATACCGGTTCCTATGATAGCAACATGCAGCCCGTCAAGGGGGGTATGGAGGGCTCCAAGGGTATCGGCTTTATGGAGTTTTTAGCTATGCTGGGCAACAACGCTCGTCATAATCTAAAAGAGATGACCACTGTTAAGTCTGAGAAGAACGAGGATTACTGGGCATCCTTTGTCCGTGGTGAGCCTCTTCCCGTTCCTAACACGCCTTTCGTTACTTCTAAGTTCTTTAATATGCTAAAGGCGTCAGGGGCTGCCGTATCAGATGATGGCAAGATGCTCAAGATTAAGCCGATGACAAGCAAGGAGGTACTTAAGCAGTCTAATGGTGAGATTAAGAAGCCTCTCATGATCGAGGCCAAGAACTTAGAGCCGGAAACAGATGGTCTATTTGATATCTCCAAGACGGGCGGTCTGCACGGGACAAAATGGACCCACTACACGCTCGCGGAACCTGTTCTCAATCCTCTTTTTGAAAAGGCGGCTAAAAAGCTTCTAGGTCTTTCTTCGCCGGACTTCGAGAAGCTCGTGTCTGGTGAATACAAGGTTCTTCGTCAAGGGAAGGTTGTCACTATCGTGGATAGAGAAGGAAAGGCTATCAGCAACAAGCCCCTCACGACCTATGAAGACTTGGAGGGTGAGCTCGAAAAGGAATCAGCTGCAGCCAAGACCTACGTCGGTGGGGAAGCATTTGAGCAGCTTCTAGACTTCGATGTTGACAAAGAGGCGAAAGAGGTAAAGGCTAATTACGATTCGAGCAAGTCTAAGTCCGCTAAACTTCATCTCATGGACAGGCTGCGTTTTCTCCACGGACTCAAGAATAGCGGGTTTACAAAGCCGAAGGACGCTTACATACTGCGTCATGTCCCAGTTTTGCCTCCGATAAACAGACCTCTGCTGGTTAAAGGGAACGGAAACATCGAATACGCCGATGTTAATCATCTGTATAAAGATCATATGCTGGTTAACACTAACCTAAAGGAGTTGAAGAAGGACCTTCCCGACGAGGACTTAACTCAGGAACGAAGGGACCTCTACCACGGTCTTAAGGCGGTTATTGGTCTCGGAGACCCTATTTCCCCAGCTTCCTCAAAGCGTAAGCTACAGGGCCTTTTGGAGCAGGTTCACGGTGTAGGTGGTCCTAAGTACGGGTTCTTCCATAAGAAAATCCTGTCCAAGAAGCAGGACTTTAGTGGGCGTCTTACCCTGACTGGTGACGCAAATCTCGGTCTGAACGAGGCCCGGATTCCTGAGGAGCTAGGATGGACTTTATATAAGGCCCATGGGGTTCGTAACCTTATTCGTATGGGTTACACCTACTCAGAGGCGGAGAATGAGTGGGAAAAGAGAACGCCGAGAGCAGTAGAGGTGCTTAACAGAGTAACCTCTGAGGTCCCGCTCATCGTCAACCGGGCCCCCTCTCTTTTGAGAACGAATCTGATCGGGGTGTATGCCAAGCCCTCCCAGGTTAATACTCTGTCACTTAACCCCCTTACCTTTAAAGGTATGAATGCTGACGTGGATGGGGATGCTATCTCTCTGTTCCTCCCACAAACCCCTAAAGCGGTTCAGGAGGTTAAAGAGAAGATGCTTCCCCAGTATAACATCCCTGACATCCGTTCAGGGGCTGGGAACGTTCTGTTCGCCCCATCTCACGAAGCTGTTCTGGGAGCGGTCCACATGACGGAACCAGATCCCGAAAAGAAGACGATGATTTTCAGTAGTGAGCAGGAAGTCCTTGATGCTTTAAAATCAGGTAAGATTGAAGCCGATCAACCTGTTGAGGTTAGAGCCAAGAAATGAGTCTAGGTATTGCAATCCTTAATTCCGGCTCATCCCATGGGGGCGGCATGTATACCGCTTCTGGAACAGGGCTCAACACCCTTAGTGGGATCGTATGCATCTCAGGGGATACCCTGGACTGTCCGATACACGGTATTAATCCCGTCGAGACAGGCTGTTCAACTATCTTGGTTGTGAACGGCAAACCCGCAGTCATCCAAGGATCGGTAGCCAATTGTGGGGCAGTAATCAACTCCGGCTTTGCCAACGGAATCTTAACCGCATCTTAGGACCTAAGGAATGAACGAAAAGTATGCTGCGCTGATAGAAGCGGCCCGCAAAATAGGGGACACTGTAGTTGAAGGTGCCCCAGAAGTCGCTCACAAGATAATGGCACTCCCTAAATATCATATAGCGGGCGCTGTGGGTGGCTCGTTTGGTTACGCTAACGCAGGCCCCGGATGGAAAAATAAGGTCAAGGGGACAGCCGTGGGAGCAGCTGGGGGTATTGTCGGTGCCCAGGTCTTGCACAAGCAGATCAAGGGGTTGAAGGAGCTTGGCTCCGAGATCAAGGATGAGGCTACCTATCTGCATAAGAAAGCTAAGGTCAAGTCCTTGCAGGAACAGATACGGGAAGCGGGGAAAGGAACCAGCGCTCTAACCTCCGTGACCAGTGGTGCCCTTGCCGGATCTGGGGCAGACTTCCTTACGCGGAAGTCCAAGTATAGGGTACCTCTGGATATGGTAGCTGCCGGGGGAACCACTCTCGGGGTAAACAAGTATTTGGACAAGATCCTCCACTCCGTCAAAGGTGATAAGTAATGGCTTTTGCTGCAGGGTCTTACCTTATCAAATCTCTTCTCCCGGAGAAGACGCGGGCGAAGTACGATCAAGGTACTATCCTTAACGATAAGGAGATCTCTTCTCTTATTACTCTACTCGTCCGTGAAAACCCGGAAGAAGCGCATACTACGCTCGCTACGCTGGCGAAGCTGTTCTTTGATAAGGCGACGGACCAGGGTTACTCTCTATCCCTCAACGACTACTCTAATTCTACGCATGAGAAGAACCGTATCATGTCAGAGTTCGAGCAAGAGGTGGAGCAGATCCTAAAGTCGAGTCTTTCCAAGGAAAGGAAGATTCATGCTATCAACGAGGTTGTTGATAAAGTCAAAACGAAGCTTTCAAAGCAGAACATAGATCATCTCCTTTCCGAAGGAGCGACTTCGGCCAAGATGGCTATTACAGGGGCTCGCGGTAACCCTGATCAGCTCATGCAGGCCGCTGCGTCCCCGCTGCTCGGAGCAGACACTTCCGGTAGGCCGGTACCGATTATTGTCAAACACTCTTATGGTCAGGGTCTAACTCTGGCAGAAGCCTCTGCTCTCTCTTTCGGGTCTCGGTATAACACCGTTATGGCTCAGAAAAAGACTGCCCTTCCCGGAGACGTTTTCAAAAAGCTGACTCCTAATGTATTTCACGAAGTCGTGACAGAGAAGGACTGTGGGACGCACAACGGCGTCCCCTACCCCATTGAGGATAAAAAGGCTATTCTCCATAGATTCCAAGCGGTTACGAATAAACTCATTGATGACCGTTTATATAATGAACTTAAAAGCGAAGGGAAGAAAGAGGTTGTGGTAAGGAGTACTCTCACTTGTCAAGCCCATGCAGGCGTCTGCCAGCTCTGCTACGGTCTGATGGCCGATATGAAGCTCCCAGAGATAGGGGCTAACGTCGGGGTTATCGCGGCCCTCTCTGTATCGGAGAAGCTAACCCAAGCTATGTTATCTACAAAGCATACGGGCGGACTGGCCGGTAAGCGCCGGTCCACATACGAAGAGGCTTCTAACTTCCTTAAGAATCCGGATAACTTTCAGGACAAAGCCGTCTTAGCTACTATAGGAGGGGAGGTTACACACGTTGAGCCTACCGAGCTGAAAGATCACCGCGTGTATGTTAACGGAGTCGAACACTTCGTACCTCGCATACAAGACATAATTGTGAAGAAGGGGGACCACGTTAGAGGCGGAGACGCTCTTAGTACGGGTACACCTAACCCGAGAGAGGTGATTCAGCACAAGGGGATTGCGGACACGAGGAAGTTCTATTCTGATAAGCTGAGAGAAATCTATACGGGCTCTGTCGCAAATAGCCGTAAGGTATCGTCTCTCGATGCTCGTCACTTTGATCTTATTGCTAAGAATATGATTAAGTATGTTCGTATCCTGAATGCAGGGAAGACCGGTCTTCCAGAGGGAGACTATGTCCCGGTCGAGAAGCTCAGGGAGTTACTGAAGGGCGACGTGGAGAACGTCTCCGTCGCAGCGGCTGAGGGAAAGACCCTTGCTAAGGACGTGGGTGGCTATCCGGCAGGGGAAATCGTGACCAGGGGAGTTGCCAGGGCTCTTAGAGAAAAGAATGTTACATCAGTTCCTATCTCGCACTCCGGTGTGCTCGTAGAACCCATCGTCCCAGGACTTTTCAAAGCTAAGCTACTTGACAAGAACTGGGTTTCTAAGTTGAGCTTCATGAATCTCAAGCAGTCTCTCCTCGACAGCACGGCTGTTGGAGCTGAGGCGGAGAAGCACGACATTGACCCAATAACTCCCTATGTAATCGGGAGAGAGTTCGGGGACGGTCCTGATGGGAAGTACTAATCTTAGGCTGTCTCAGGCGCAGTTCGTTGCTCAGACTATCCAGTCTCTAGCACCTCAATTCCCTCATCTCAAAGCTATACCTGGTTACATGAACTGGGTAAAGGGAATCTGCTTTGTTGAGTCCAGGTTTAACCCATTTAGTATCGGTCCTCCTGTCAACGATCAGTATGCTACGGAAGCTATTAGCGCAGCAACGGCCCTAGGACTGGCGTCAGGAATTACGCAGTTCTCCCCCAACATCCAAAACCTGCGGCTTGCCATCGGTATTATGCAGGTTATGGGGTGGAACCTCATGGATGGTCTCCCAGGTCTCACTATCCCCCCTCCCTACTATCAAGTCCTGAAATCGAACGGCCTTATAAACCCAGTCACGATTAACCCCCAGGCCGCACTTTTACCGCCCGTCCCTTACGAGACGTCGGTTAAGCTTGGTCTCTTAGCTGGTATGTCGGTTCTGGACCTAAAGATTAAAGAAACAGGTGGCATTGAGAGAGCAGTCTATGACTACGGAGGCGGTAGCGACAGCTATCTTAGTTCCGTGTCTACTGCGGCCGGTATTCCCCTCGTTTTCCTATCAAACGGCATCGACCCGTCAGGGACTTCCGTCCCTCCGCCGACAACTGCTAAAGCATGTTAAAATAGTGATATCAGATCCCCAATTTGGAGTTGTTTAATACTATGTCATTCTCAGACGACGCACTGGCCATGCTCCTCCAGACCTGTCCTCAGATCACGGATAAGATTGTTTCTTTCCAGGATCTATCCGAGGAAGTTGGTCAGGAGAACCCTACTAAGGTTGGGGTGTTCATCCTATTGGCCGGATCTTCCAACATCTTCATCCCTGTCCTCGCCCGACAGGATACCGTTATGCCTCTAGACTCTGTGTTCTTCAGTGACAAGAAGCAGTTCTTCCCGCTGAATGATCGTATTGTTCAGTGGATTGTTAACAGCACCCATCCTCTTGGGAAGCCTAAGAAGATTCCGTCAGGAGTAGTGGGTAACCCGTCCGTCGAGGCCCTTGTTAATCCTCCTCGCACAGGTAAGTTCGTGTACGCCGGTGATAGGTTCACTGAGTTCCTCGCCGCCCTTGACGAAAAGATCAAGAAGGACCTTAAAGCCACTCTTCTCAAAGACGAGAATCTCAAGGCCCTTCACAAGGTTCTGGATCTCAAGAAGGTTGTTCGATCCCTGGACGCCCCTACACAAGTCGGCCGCCTGACTCGTCAGGAGCTGCTCCCCGGCTCGCTTCAAGTGACCCGGTTTTTTGACCCCAACAGTGAGAACATCCCGCCTCACCTGGTCAACCAGGTTATTACTAAGGGCTGGGCGGCCGAACCGTCAGACCAGGTTCGTCTAGTTGTCGAAGAGGCAACGAATCACTACTACAACGAGCTGTCGTTCGTAGACACGAACAAAGCCTATCGTGTCGTGAAGAACGACGGACAGGCCATCATCGGGTTCTCTCCGGATAGGCGGCAGATGTCAGAGCTTGAGGAGAACTACTCTCCTCAGTACAAGAAACCCAACGTCCACGGAGAACCCACAAGAGACGTCCACCAGTCCTTTCTCATCTTTGAGAACGGGAACTACGCGATGAGCCGGGCGGGGCAGAAGTTCGTAATCGAAGGCGCCCCTCAAGCCATAGGGGATGTCTTCGATCAGATTCTGGCCAATGTCGAGAAGGTTCCTCTCGTTGATCTAGCTCCTGGAAATAATGGAGCCACTTTTGCCCTTTTCGACGTTGAGGGAAGGCTTTACGACGTGTTTAGCCTCCTCTACAGAACTGGGAGCCAGTCTATCGTTGAGCTGAGAGTGCTCAGTATGCTTGCCGGTCTGGGTACCTGCAGACTCGTCATGCGCCCCAACGCTAACATCGAGCAAGTCGGCTGGCTGAAGAGCGATAATACAATTATCGTCCCTGTCAATGCGGTGGCCGTCCTTCTAAATCAAGACATAACAGACCATATCTGCACGAATGCGATCCACGCGGAAGCTCTGCGTCGCTTTCAGTTCGACGAGGTTCTTGAGCAGAAGATGCTGGTAGGTTACGACGGATTCGAATACCAGATAGACGGTACTCCGATTCCCAGACGGACGGATCTCATGCGCCGTCTCATCGTAGATGAGGGCTTTGCTCCAGACGTCGCTGAACACTTTGCAAAGAGGGCGGAAGAGACTGGTCGAGTTAGACTTTCCATGTCCAAGAAGGCGGATGTGTCCTTTCATGCGGGGGTGATACCAAGCTTCGGTATCGACCCGCCGCCACAGGACAAGAGCCGCTTGGATACAAGGAAGACGGCTTATGGGAAGGTCAAACTTGATGAGGGCGGACGGGAAATACCTCCGCTCTCCCTCATGGACCCCACATGGATGCGTACGGTTCAAATAGCTGCGTCAACGGGAGACAAGGACATCGTCGAGGCAACGATTATGGGCAACCTTATGACTGCCGTGCCGATAGACCTCTTAAGAGAGTACCTCCCTGATCTGGCCACGACGATTGATAAGATTGGCCGACTACTGTTTGTGTTTCGTCTGAAAATGACCGAGATGATTAAAGATAAGAATCCGCTGGACGTGGAGGAGTTACTTCAGAGAATGCGGACAGTATACCGGGCACTCGGGGTGTCTTATTTGGACCTTGTTTACTTGATGGCAACCCTCCCTGAGCCGGATGGGACGTGATGCTTGGCTTCTTACAAACAAATGCTTGTGGAGTGTGCTCTCTTAGCCTCCACAGATCTCTCTGAGGTTTCTCGGACGCTAGATATACCGGAGACCGAGTTAGGACTGTTTATTGAGAAGTTCCCTGTCTGCAGGGGAACTCAGCTAGAGAAATTGGAGTACGTTCTCGGACTACCCTCCGGCGACGATAGGACCTATAAGCTCTGGGCTGTTACCCAAGGGCTAAGGTTTGTAAAATGGAAACTAGGAAAAGAGGCTCCTTTGGACCCGGTTCAGGGACTACAGGAGCTGTTTACGGACTGTGTCCTAAAGAGCAAAGAGTGCCTCTTCTCCGGAAACAGTACTGACTCCAGTAAAGAGAGTACGAAGTGGGTTAAACTCAGTCTAGACATTGCTAGACTACTTAAGGTTTGGACTCTCGACTCCGAAGCAGCTATGAAGGACTTGGAGATGGCATTGGAACAAGCGGATATTACGAGTCTAAAATCACTTGGAGACTTAGAGCAGTGACACCGGAAGATATTAAGATTTGGGGTGCTAAGGTAACTGAAAAGTTCCTTAACGACTCTATTCCTCTCGACAAGAGCATAGCGGAAGTAGCTATGACTCATAGCTTGACTGAGAATCAGATCAAAAGACTCGTAGAGGCCGTTAACCAGATAACCTATTTGAAGCTGCATTCTCTTGTGGAGGCTAAGACCTTTGAGTTTTCGGTCGCCTCTCTTGAGGGCGTTAAGAAGCTGCTCTACGTTAAACCTGCTATTGAGAAAGCGGCAGAAGCGAAAGTCGGAAAGGTCAGCCCTCTGGAGTTCGTCGCCTCCATGGAGAAAGCAGCTGAAGCGTATGTCCCTCCCCCCACTGTCCCCCAGGAGGCAGAGCTTAGGGTTTATTCCCAGATGCTCAAGGAGGCATGCTCCCGTCTCGAAGATGAGTGCCAAATACAGATCTCGGCTCTTGAAGATCAACGCAGAGTCGTGGCCACAGACCCTCTTGCTATGGAGAAGGTCGCCTGCACGAAGTATGCAAGAGAGCTCTCTCGGTTTTTAGGGCTTGAGAAGAAGGCGTCCGAAGACCACCTATTCTCCAAGAAGGAGATGGAGGAAGTGGAGAAACTTGCGTCTCTCTACGATAATCTTAGAGGTCTGCATTCGAAGCTCATGGGGACGCGGACCCGGCTCGGGACCGTTGATAAGGTTCTGGGCAAGGGGATATTCTCCCCCGTCACGGCCGCCTTTGGGGCTGGAAAAGCTGTAGGGTCCTTAGCTGCTAAGGCAGGGTTAATGGATACTGGAGTGGCCCTCACTTCTATGGGTTCTATGAAACCAAAAGGGCCTACTATTAATGAACAACTATACGGAAATGGAAGTAAGCAGCCGTTCACAGAGACCTTCCAGAGGGGAAGGGAGATGATGAAGGGTTTTCATGACATATCTGAGATGGCAGAGGATTTCTAGTAGATGAGTTACGGTGAGATTGCCCGTGGAACGGCTAAGTTAGTAGGTCTGGTCGCAGCCACCGACCTTGTTTCCAGACTCGTGTTGTCTGGCATAGATAAGGCCCTTATGACACCTAAAATTAAGAGGATACTTGAGAGAGTCGCTAAGGCTCATCCAGAGGTGTTAAAGGACGACCCAGAGTTGGTTTTCGGCTATGTTCAGCACATCGTGAAAGCCCTTCCGGCTGCTAATGACGCTCTGTTAGCTGATACAGCATGGAGGGTATTATCCAGGAACGGTGTCTCCATAGGGACGGCAACGGCTCCCGGATTGGTCGGTTCTTCAGTCCTGCCTTATGTTCCTAATGTACTGAAGCCCTATGTAGACGTCATGCACGCCCAACAGACACAGAGACTAGCGAGTAAACTTATGGAGAAAGATTCTTCAGCAATGTCATTCCTCGGAAACGTGGGTGAGCAAGCATTGGGGACGTTGGCTGTAGGGGCTCTGACAGCGCTCGGAATGGCCGGTGCCAATAAAGCTACCAAGGCTTTCCGACGGACTGTTCAGAAGACGGATGTTGTAAATGTCCTGGGTAGGGCTATCGAAAGAAGTACCCTCCTCAAGAATGAGTATCAAAAAGACCCAGAGAAGGTACTGAGTTTTGCTACGACGATATTTAACTACGCGCCTACTGTGGCTTCTGATCCTAATTTGCTGTCTTCTGTCCTCAGCAATGCTCTACATGGCGATTCAATTGATCCGATGACTATCCGGACGCTCATGGAGATGGAGAAGAGTTACTTTGATGTAGCGGATAAGGCAAGCCCGCTCCAACTGGGGCAGCTGCGCCCGAACTTTGATCCGCGTCGCGGTGGATTTCTCTCTAAGAAACTGGAAAGTAGGAAGAGCGGTGCCTAATCAGGTAGGCATAAAAGAGTTTATTACCTAGTATAATGGAAAAGTACATAGATTCACCTTTTGCTCCTGAGAACGACGTCCCCGTTGATGTGACGGACGCTGATGCTTCGTCTTTCCTTATAAAAAAGGCAGCGGATGATCGCATCTCCTCCTTTGTGAGACAGGTTATCCTGCCGCAAAGAGACCCTAATAAGATTTACCTTCATATCAATGCGATGGGGGCAGGGGAGTACTACGGGTCTAATCGGAACGGGGATTACTTCCCGGAGGACAACCTCCTACGCTACTTCAAGACGTTTGAGTCCGGGCATGTCTTCCGTCATCATATTAATAAAGATCCGACAATCGCTCTTGGGCGCGTTCTTGCTGCCTTTTACAATGAGCGCATGCATCGAGTGGAACTTATTGCAGAGGTTGACAAATCCCTAGGGTCAGATATCGCTGAGCGAGTTACCACGGGAAATTTCCCCTGGACTTCAATGGCTTGTCGGACCCCATATGATACGTGTAGCATCTGTGGACACCAGGCCCACTCTCGCCAGGAATATTGCGACCATCTCACGAAAAGGATGAATGAGATTCTCCCTGACGGTCGGAAGGTTTACGCCATTAATAACGGCCCTCTTCGCTTTTTTGATATCTCCATCGTTATTCGCCCCGCCGACCCGACCTCGGGCGTCCTTGAGAAAGTCGCAGGGGCTAACCACCAGAAAACCGCAGAGAGCAATGATCCTTCTCTGATGGAGCTGGCTACACGCATATTCCCAACTATCGTTCAGGGAAGCGACACTCCGTGCCCGTTGGCCAATGTAGCCAACCCTCCGGACTATATGATACCGGATCTGTCGTCTCTGTCAGCGTCAGCTTTAGCGAATACTTTTGCAGAAACAGGTATTTACCCAAGTCTAGACTATATCGCTCGCATTTTGTGCCCGCAGCTACCCCCTGACCTAGCCTCGTTCGCAGCTTCTCTTCTGCCTTTCGTGGCTAAACCGGAAGTCGCCGTCCTACGCATTCGTATGGAACCGGCCCCTCCTGACGCTAAAATATATTTAGCTAAAGAAGCAGCCTATTCATCGTTCTTACCAGAGTTTATTGAGAAGAGAGCATATTTTGATGGTCCTACGCATTCCACCATCGGGTACGTGCAAGTAAACCCAGCTGCTCCGATGGTGGATATCGCCTACGCTCCGGATAAACTCCGTATTCCGAATACGCTGCCACGTACTGCTCCTGAGAATTTTACATTTTTTAAGTGGCTGATGGCCCTTCTCGCCAGCTCAGCGTTACTAAAATCATATAGTCACGCCCTGGCGGAGAAGAAGGCAGAGTTCGAGAAGACGGCGAACCTCTCCGGGAACATAGCGCAGACAGCTAAGAATGGTATTTCCCATATAGCTACTCCTCTTGGTGTAGCCTCCGCCGTTGGTCTTGCATATCACGCGGACAAGACTAAGCATACAATGCCAGAAGTCTGGCAACAGATGCCTAAGATTATACAGAAGCATCCGTACATTAGTTCCCTGCTGGGAGGGGGGACTATAGCAGGAGTATTAAAAACTCTCGTGAAGTCGAATTAAATCATATACAACTCGCACTAAAATATTGTAAGAGTTGGTTAAGACCGAATACAGGAAGACTAAATCTATGAGCACGACCATTGACGAGTTTCTGAGACTTGTAGAAGGCAATGAGGACACAGAGAAGACTGCTGCTGCTGCTCCTGCTCCTTCTGCGAAGGACCAACTTACCAATTTACTTTCTACCGGAGACACTACTGGAATGGACAAAGAAGCACTTTACAACGTTGGCGTGAGTCTCGGTCAAGAGCTCCTGAAAAGCGCTAACGAGATTATCAACGAAAACATTCGTGACACTGGTACCCAGAGTGCTCAGGTTCTTCCGACTCCGGATGGTTCGGTTGATAACATTCTTCGCGCACTTGTGGCTCGTGCCAAGGACTCGGGTGCTCAGGACCAGAACCCTGATATGGAAGCCCTGCTGGGGCAGGCCGCTGAGGGTAATGCCGATGGTCGTGTCTCAGAGGCACTTCGCTTAGCTCTGCTCGGCGGTGGTGACGAAACAGGTCAGCCCGCTGCAGGTAAGACTCTCGTCGTAGCTGACGAAGAGGAGAAGACAGCGGCTCTTAATGCTCTGGTTGACGCCGGTATCGATTACGACAGCGCGGTTGACCTGGTTAAGTCGGCTGCCGAAGCCATCGAAGAGGAAGAGGGCAGCATCGTTAAGGCGGCTGCACTGAACGAGCTGGTCAGCAACGGGCTGTCGTTTGAGCAGGCCGCTGAGCTGGTGAAGATGGCTACTGAGACTGAGAGCGACACAGAAGTTACCGGGACAAGCGTTGCTCTTGAGAAGAAGGCAGCGCTGAACGAGTTGATTTCTGCCGGTTATTCTTTCGAGGATGCTGCTGATCTGATTAAGGCCGCAGTGACGATAGATGCGCCTCACTGGAAAGAAGTCGCTGAGGACAGAGATAAAGAAGTCAGTAAGATTAAAGGCTTCCTGACTAAGGCGAAGGACGTTTCGATACGCAATGTTAAAGCTGTCGGTAAGCACGTTGCTGCTCACAAGGGCAAGTATGGTGCTGGGGCAGGTGCTCTGGCTGCCGCTGGTGGCGCAGGAGCCTATCTTCACCACAAGAAAGCCGAAGCTCTTAATGAGCTGGTCGGCGCCGGGTATTCCTTTGAAGATGCTGCGAACCTAATCAAGTCTGCCGATGCTGTTACGGATGTGCTTGGGAAAGTTAAAGACAAGGCTGCTAAGGCCGGTCTTGCGGCGAAGAGTGGTGCTAAGACTGTTTCCGAGTTAGTGAAGAACCATCCACGCGCCGCCGTTGCGGGTGTAGCTGGTGCCGCTACTCTAGGTGCCGGTGCCGCTCTGATGCACAAGCATCGTGAGAAGCAGGCCGCTTTAAACGCCCTCGTTGAGGGTGGGGTCAGCTTCGAGGACGCAATTAACCTGATTAACGCTGCTGGCTAAGATGCTCTCTGATCTTGAGAAATCGGCAGAGGTTATGAGTCTCGTCCAAGCCGGGTTAGGCTTTGATACCTCTGTCGAGTTGGTCAAGAACGCCGACAGCGATGTTTTGACAAAGGTCGCATCTCTTGTCGATATCGGTTTTGACCTAGATTCAGCATTGAATCTAGTTAAGACCTCAGCTGAGAAGATCAAGTTCAAGAAGATCTTGAACAAAGACAGAGATAATTAAACATGTCAAGTATTCCGAACCTTCTACGTAAACATGCAGAATCCTTCAAGTCCTTAGCAGATGCTGAGGTCCTGGTGAAAGAAGCTGCAGTGAAGGAACTCGTTAAAGCCGGTATGAACGAGGATGTAGCGTCAGGAGTTGTCGACGCAGCTAAGCCGAGTTATATGGAGCTTTGGCAGTCCTTGATGGATAAGCCTAACGAGAGTTACATGAAGCAGCCGCTGGCTTATTTCGAACTTTTGAATAAGACGGCTGAATATATCGAAGACCTCGAAGCTAAACTATTACAGACTCCTGAAAGGGAACAGATTTTCACCAAGTTAGCTGAGTCTGGATTGGACGCTGCCGAGATTGAGACGCTGAAGGGCCTGGATGCCGGAATGATCGAGAAGATCGCTTCGTTAACCTCAGGTTCCCCCTTGAAGGAGCTGGGTCGAGGGGAGGGTCAGCCAACTACTGAGCTTGATCCGCTGTACCAGTTCATGATTTCGTAATTTAACTTACAAACCTGGAGATATAAGTAATATGGCAATCTATGACGGTCCGATTCTGGACTACCCAATCGAAATCCTTCGTGGCTGGCCCAATGACGGCGCAATGGACCTGTCGGAGACCATCTCCAGCGCGGCTACTGGCGCTAGCGGTTTAGCTGCTGGTAATATCGTTACGGTCGCTGCGAACGGCACGGTTCAGCTGTGCTTCACCCCGCAGGCACCCATGGGACTGTGCGTCCGTGGTAACAACGACAACGGGTCGAGCGTGACCTCAGCTGTTGTCGGTGAGCTTCCGGGAGTTTATGGTGACCAGGCGGTTGTCATTTGGGGTAACTGTGCGTTCCGTACCACAGTCTACAACACGGCTTCTTCCTTCGCCCCTGGTACTGCGGTTACTGGTATCAATGGTCTCATCGACGTTGCGACAGGCACCCAGCCCATTTTCGGGTACGTGAAGTCGGTTTACCCAGCTAGCGGTACGATGCCCGCGTCGCTGGTCATTATCATGAAATAACGGGGACCATTAAATATGCCACTGTACAATACCGAAACCGTTAGCATCCAGTTTCTCAATAAGTCCTTCCTGGACAAGATTGATGCTGGGATGACTAAAGAAGCTGAGGCCGCTTCGACGGCTTTCGTCCGACAGAAGCTTCGTGAGCTTGGTTTCACTCGTAAGATTTTACCGCCTGTCGGCATTACCGCTGTCGAGTTGGACCGTCAGATCACTGACGAGCCGACGGTCATCGTGGAAAAGGAACCGAATTCAGAAGCGGCTAGCTTCTCGTTCACAGGCCGTCCACGTATGCGGTACTTCCAGGCTGCTCGCTACCCCGTTACTTTTAGCAAGATTGCGAGCCGAGAGTTCACCAAGTCGAAGTTTGAGCTGGCGACCTACCGTACCGACATCCGCACTATCCTCCAGGACAACTCGGTCCGGGATATGCAGAAGGTCGAAGACGAGACGTTCTACAGCGCGGCTCTGGCTATGGCCACTAAGGCTGGTAACGTGACGAACGTGACCGGTGGAGTGACCATCGACAACTTCATGGAAGGTGTCCGTACCATCGTCGGTAACCAGCTCCCTCTGGGTTGTATCCTGATGACTCAGGGTCTGTACACGCAGCTCCTGACTCAGCCTTCGACTCAGATCGGTTCGCCATTGGCCTCTGACCTGACGATTGGTCGTACTGATTTCAATAACTTCTACGGTTATCCAATCATCACGACCATCAAGAACGATATCGTTCCTGACAATCAGGCTCTGTACTTTGCCTCCCCGAACTACCTCGGTCAGTTCTACGTTCTCCAGGACGCGACGGTGTTCATCAAGGTCGAGAATGGTGACATGCTGCACTTCCTGTCTTACGAGTCAGTCGGTGTCGGTATCGGTAATACGAACGGCGTTGCTGTCATCAACTTCTAATCCTAGAACGGGTTAGGTTGACCTCCGAGCCGGAACAGGGTAAAATCTTGTTCCGGCTTTTTTAATACAGTAAAGAGAATTAATCAAATGGCGAATAAGTATCTTGAGAAGATTGCTGAACAGAGATCTAAAGATAAGAAAAAAAGGAAACCTCTTTATAGCTCTAAAGGGGATGTCGGTGCGCTTGGAGGTGGGTTGCTGGGAGCTGGTCTGGGAGCTGGTATAGCGGATCACCTGACCCCAGGTAACCCCGCGACTTACTTAGGCGGTATTTTAGCAGGGGCGGTCGCCGGTAGGTACCTGGCAAAGAAGTACCAGGGTAGGAATCTTAGGAGAATTAACGCATGAATAGGTACCTTGAGAAGATTGCTAAGGATAGTGAGCTATCGCATAATGCCTCGGAACTGGCTAACAGCCTATCCAGAGCAACGACAGCTGGGACCTTCGGTGGACTTACGTATGCCCTGACGAGAGGACTTGACAGCCCAGTAAGGATCTTCCCTAAGGATAAGTCCATTCTAGCTGGTGTTGCCGGGGCTGGTGGTGGTCTGCTTTATCATGCTCTGCGTAAAAAGCTGAAAAGCAATGGGGATAAATAAATAGTGCCTGTAAACACATCAGAGCTCCTCCCCTCCGAACGCCAGCCGTGCGAAGTTTGGACTCGTGTCATGGGCTACCATCGCCCCGTATCTTCGTTCAACATCGGGAAGAAGAGTGAGCATGAAGAGCGGAAGTTCTTCAAAGAAGAGAAGATTAAGTAATTGTGTAGTCGGTTAGCTAAAAAGAACCGCGTTCAGAGAAGTCTGAACGCGGTTTTACTTTGTTTAGCGGAGGAAGACCTCAGTGATACCGATAGATTTAAGCTACAAATAGATATAAGAATCTATCTAATTTATAGCCTATGCACCATTAAGAAAATCCCTAATGGAGGGGCTATCTCCCAAAAGCTCATAGGAAATTCTATGAGCGCTTACCACATCCCTTGTGGATTCTACTTCCATATTTTTGCCTTAGATTTCAAGGCTAGTAATACCTACTGCTTGGTTCTCGCAGTAGGTATTAATACAGCTTCGGGTAATATTATAGCAAATCAGGTACTATGACGC
>JAEHJW020005994.1_pt1 | contig 22450 bp, 28 predicted proteins | sample 9271431 | NCBI WGS metagenome assembly JAEHJW02 | reverse complement strand
TACATGCCCGACCATCCCGACATTGGAACGGCCTTGGACGGTCACAGAGACCAGATCTCGGCTGAGGAGCTTGAGAAGGCTGCCTGGCGATTCATGGCGAAATCTCCCAAGGTTGGACTGCATCACAAGGACGGGACAGAGAAATCGGGAACCGTAGTCGAGTCCTACATCTACCGTGGTCCTGCGTGGAAGATCGGCGGCCAAACGATCAAATCGGGCACTTGGTTGGTCGGCGTTATCTGGTCGCCTGAGGCGTGGGCCGAGATCAAGGCCGAACGAGTGCGTGGCTTCTCACCGCAAGGCACAGGTAAGCGAACTAATTTAGCTTCGGACAGCACGAAAAATCTGTAGGCGAGTAATTTGGTCGCATGACGGCCATCACGAATATCGAGGACTTTGACCCAGAGCGTGTCGATGGCGTCGAGTCTCCTGCAAACGGAGTCAACAAGTTTCTCATCCTGAAGGCATCAGGTGAGTTAGAGGACGTAGGCAAAGCGTCTTCATTCAATGCCGAGGATCGGCGCAAATATGCTCATGAAGGGGTGGCGCTTCCAGACGGAAGTTTCCCGATCCCGGACGTGAAGCATCTGAAGTTAGCAATCCGAATGATCGGTCTGTCCAAAAAGCCAAAAGCCAAGATCCGCGCCCATATTGAGCGCAGAGCTCGGGCGTTGGGAAGGACTGATCTCATTCCGAAAGATTGGGGCAAGAAAGTGGCAAAAGAGATTCCACAGTCCGGTGACGGACGAGGATCGCTTGACTCGACTGACTTCATGACTCGAGTGAATGAAGCGTTAGCAGCTTTGCAAACGTCACTTGACGAGTTGAAGCAGAAGAACATGTTGGGTGGTGGACCTGCGGATCCCGATCCCGAAGTGGCGAGCTTAGCGAAAGAAATAGAGGGGCTCAAGAAGATGATCGAGGCAAAGCAGCCGAAGATCGACGAAGAGCGCCAAGAAGACTCGACTGGGCTTGCAGGAGCCGAGAAGGAGTCCGGTCGCTCGAAGGATGGCAAGTTTGTGAGTCGCAAGAAGTACAAGCGCTATCAGAAGGCGGTCAAAGCCTACAAGAAGAAGGAGAAGGCCGAAAAGAAGGTCGATACCGATCCGAGTGTTAAGGCGGTCAAGAAGTCAGCTTCCAAACCTCCACGCTCGACTTCTTTCCAGGGAGACGAAGTGATCAATAAGAGCGCGCAGGATGCAACTCCGGCGCAACTTGTCAAGAAGCAGCTCAACGAGCAGGCGCTAACTCCGATGGAGAGAGCACGGCTTGGTCAGGAAGCCACCGGCGAACTGATCAGTGAGTTTGCTAAGTCAATTGGACTGTTCCCGAACTGGGGACCAGGGAGGATAGCATAATGGCCGCCGCGCTTGACGTTCTCAACGTCTCCAAAGAAACAGCGTCGATGACAAGAGCTCTGATCTCGAAGGCTACCACTGGTGGTTTTACCTCAAGTACGGGTAACTCGGGTGTCGATCTTGCGCCGTTCGTCTCACTAGTCCCGGTTGATACGCCGTTCTACAATTCCACCCCACGTATGCAGGTCGCCCAGGGCGCCCCGTTCACACAGTGGCAGGTCTTGCAGAACCTCAACAACATTCAGAACTATAAGTTCGTAGCTCCCGACCTTGCCGGTGCATTGGTCCAGAACTCGGTCATCTCGCTAAGCAACCAGTTCGCCCGAACTGCTCAGCGCCAGACCGTGTACTTGGACAACATCGGACAGTCGTTAGGGTACGTCGATCCTTATAGCTTGGCCGTTGTCCAGGCGATCAACCAGAAGTTGATCCAGGAAGACATCCTCATGTTGAACGCGATAACGTTTTCCATCGGGTCTACGCCTGCACCTAGCGTCTCTGCATCGAATACGGGTGGACAGATCGCCGCTTCGACCGCAGTGAACGTCCAGGTCGCCGCTAGGTCGGGATACAACTACTACACGGGCGGTTCAACTGCCGCCACCGCAGAAGTGAGTGTCACGACTGACTCGACGAGCTCGACTAACTCGGTCACCGCGACTATCGCGAGTCCTCAGGAGCTTGCATCGGCTTATGACTGGTTCGTTAATGGCTACTACTACACGACTACAAGCGTGCCGACTGTAACCATTACGTCGATCCCGACATCTAATCAGACAGTACCGAACACGAGCGCTCTGCCTTTGCTCTATGGCGCAGGCACGGTCGCCATCACTTCGGTCCCGACGACTGACACTAGCTACTCAACTGAGGGCTATACCGGACTACTTGGCTCGATCCTCGCGGATCTTTCATCGGTATCTGGCTTGGCTAACTATGTCACGCCGGGGACTGGTGCAACTCAGGGAGCCTATCGGCAGAACCTTGGTGGTGGCCAGTTGACTGTTGATGGGACCCAGATCACCCAACTTGACGAACTCTTGCTGGCGATCTTCGGTATTTGGCAGATCCAGCCGACCCGATTCCTTGTCGCCCCGCAACAGATGAACGACATATCGTCGAGCATCATGGGAGGCAACAACGCGGTCAACTTCTTCTCGCCAACGTCGATTGAGCAGCACCGTGGTTTGGTCGCTGGCGGAAGTGTGCCGGTGTACGTGACTCCTGTTGTTGGACAGCCAGTCCAGCTCCAGGTGATGCCTCACCTGCCACCGGGGACAATCATCGCAGTCTGTGATGAGATTCCCTTCCCGGCGTCGAACATCGGGGCCACGTTCCAGATGCGTACTGAGTATGACAACTTCCTCTTCCAGTATGGAGTAGACGCCGAGAATGGCGGTCCACGCTGGACCTTTGAAGTCCGCACCCAGGCTGCACCAATCAACTTTGGTGGGCCGACAATGGGCGTCATAACTGGTATCGCACCCGGGATCGCCTAACTCGCTACCGATTGTTTAGCGCCTCTGCTTCCTATCCAGGGGCGCTAAGCTACCTTTAAGGAGGTCTGATGACAGACGTAAGAAGGTTTGAACTTGTCCAAACGCGAGTCCCGGATAGCGCCCGACCTGGCAAATGGATCAAGAGTTATGAATGGCAGAAGGCACACGACACCGCGCTAAGTGTTGGCGGTAAGACGTACCATCCCGATTCCACCGGCTGGTTTGACATCCCGGACGAGCACGCTCAAGAGCTGACCAAATCAGCAGTCTGGATGACACGGGTTGGTGCGGCTGGGCTGGGGATTGAGGACGTCGATGACTACCCGCCCGAGCCGAAGCCTACCAGAGGCCGTAAGACCAGTGGGGAATCCTAGACCCGATCCACGAGAAGAGACGGATAAAATCGTCCACTTCATCAACAAATTTACGGCTGATGGGTGGGCAGTCTCGAAGTTTGAGGTCGAGTTCCTGATGGAAGAGATCGGTGGGCACAAGCTCTCTAACGAGGCGCAGGTCACAATCAGAATGAGGCACGTATGATCACCCCTCCCTCGATCCCTTCACTTACTACCCCGGTAGTCAACGTAGCGCTCCAAGGGTTAAACAAGAGGACGCTACCGATCATCTCGCCTAGTCAGTGGAGTTCCTACCCGACAGCCTTGTCTACCTCTGATCTCGTTCCTGGCGGGACGGCTCAAGAGCAAACCTTCGCTCTCTATCAGCTAGTCGAGCAGGCTTCACGGCTCGCAGACGTCGAGGCTTACGGTGCTTTACCGTTTGGCCCTCCACCCGGCTTTGCAGCTCGCTACATGACTGAAACGGCGACTACCAACGTGATCAACGGAGAAGTACGGCTGTACTGTCGCCAAACGCCGCTCATCCAGCTAACCAACTACGGGTTCACTGTTGGTGGTGGGCAGATGGTCCCGATAGACAATTTGTCTACTATCGGCCCGAGTCTGACTAGACGGACTATCCGCATACCACTTGCAGGATCCAGCTTTCCGGTTCTCTCAAGTACCAACTCTGGTCGTGTCTTCCCACAGGTTTATGAGGGTTCAAGCGTCACGTCTTACTGGACCTACTTAGGTGGGTACGTCCACACTTCGTTAGCCGAGTCTGCCACCGCTGGGAGCTCGACGATAACCGTCACCCCTACGACGACTTCGGGCGAAGTGGCTGGGTTGTTTCAAAACGTCAACCTTACGATCTCTGATTATGTGAATGGGCCTGAGAACATCCAGGTAGTGAGCGCTAACGGGAATGTTCTAACCCTCGCTAGTCCGCTACAATACTCCCATCCACTACCGACCGCCCCCGACTTTATCCCGGTCACCCAAATAGACGAGAGAGTGCAAGAAGCGGTGATCTACTTCACTTCGGTAGCCGTCCTGAACCGTGGCGATCTGCCCTTGACCCTTAACACCTTGCAACCGCCCTCGACGGTCAACGGGGATAACGGGCAGACTTCCCAACTCTATGCCTATGCTTGCGAAAAGCTGGCCCCTTGGAAACAGAGGTTCGGATGATCTCGACTATTCGCGCTGCCATTACCGAATGGTTGCAGTCTCAGACAGCCTCTAGCGCCAATATAGGCACGGTTTACTCAGTTCCGCCCCGTATCACCCCTACCGGCGCTTTCGTCCCTCCTGGGGCCACTACACGCGGTTCTGGGGCGATTGTGTTTCTCTACATCGCCTCGGCTGATCAACAACTTATCTCGATTGGCGGGCCGGTCTCGGGGGTCTACTCGGGCGCTTATGAAGTGAACTTAGTAGTAGTTTCTCAGAACGTCGCAGGAGACGTAGTGAAGGCTCAAACCACGATGGACGAGGCGATGGGCGAACTCACCCGAGCGATCATGGCAAACCGAACCGCGAACACGAGCGACGGAACCGTGTTTGTTTGGGGCTTAGGAGGCCGAACCGGCGATGAACCCGACATCAAAGTGGCGATGGAGCTCCCGCTAACTGTCGGGCAGAAGGCGGTCTACATCTGGGGGTCGATCAACGTGGTCGCCCAGGAGCTAACGCAACAAGGAGCAACGATATGACAGCGAGGAAAACTAAAGATGCCGAAGAAGTCAAAGACGGCGAAAATCAAGAAGGAAGTGATCAGGCAGGTCCGCAGGCAGGGAGTCCGACGGGTACGCAAGGTGGCGACCAAAGTGGTGAAGAAGGCGCTCTAACCTTCGTCTATTCCGACGTAATAGCTCGAATCATCGACGTTCCGGGTGAGGGCAGCCGAATTTTTCAACCAGGCGATACGCTAGATAAGAACGTAGACCCTCGCTATTTTAAGGAGACGAAGTAATGGCCGCTCCACAACTCTACCTCTCACCGAACAGGTGGGTCGGGCTTGGGCTTGAGACTAGTTGGGGTGCGGTCGCTGCTCCGACGATCTACCTACAGCTCGACACCAACCCCTCGACTGAACCGCAGATAACTTATCTCGACAACAAGGCGCTCTACGGGTCCGCTGCACAGCTCTATGACACCTTGACTGGGCCGATCCACACCAAGTTCTCGTGCAAGGGCAACTGCTTTACCGATACCTTCCCGTACTTGATGTGGTTGGCGTTAGGGACGGATACGGTCTCTGGGACCGCCGCACCCTACACCCACACCGTAACCTTGGCCTACGCCCCGACTACGGGTTCACAGCCGACAAGCGCTACCATTCTCGACGTTGATAACATCGCACTCTCTGGTGGGGACGCTAAGCAGGTCCCTGGTGGGATGATCGATTCGCTCTCGATCACCGCGAATGTTACCGGGGCGCTGACTTACTCGGCAGACTTCGTTGGCTCAGAAGTTGGTCAAAACTCGCCGCCATCGGGATACCCGACCTTCTCGGATGCCGTCTTCTTGCCTGCCTACCTCGCTACGATCACCTTGAACGGGACGAGCTACGAGCTAGCTAGCGAGTTGAGCATCGACATTAAGCGATCCGCGAAGCCAGTAGCGACCTTGAACGGTTCACCGGCTCCTGTCACCGTCTGGTCGGATGGCATAGACGTGAGTGGGAAGATCACGATACTAGCGGTCGCTAATGATCCGAACTACTACAACGCTTTGCAAAGGAAGCACAACACGCTATCCATTGTTCTGACCGATCCGGTCTCGGGCTATTCGTTTACCTTCGATCTTGATTCGGTCCAGTTCAAGACTCCGAAGGTCGATTCCTCGAAGAGCTGGGAAGAGATCTCGCTTGACTTCCAGGCGAACGCGAACGTCACCGACGCCGTGACGGGCTACTCGCCATTGAAGTTCATCTTTACCTCGGCTGCTTCGGCTGCTCTCAGTGCCTAAGCTAGGCGCATGATCATTACGTTGCCCTCGGGGGCAGAAGCAGAGTTCGATGAGCCTAGCGCCGACACATTCCTGCATCTGAGTGAAGAGCGAGTCGTTCTAGGCACAAAGGTCATGAAGACGGGTCTGTACAACGAGAAGGGTGAGCCCCTGCAAGGGGCGCTCGGGAAGCTGACAGAAGAGCAGGCCAGATTAGCCCAATCGAGTGGAACGGACCTCACGACTGGGACTATCCTCGCTTACCTGGTTAGATATGGGGACAATACGGGACCCTTCACGCGAGAATGGCTACTGAGTCTCAAGATCCGCGACTACAACGCTTTGGCTAAAGCTGCCGAAGAGTTCAACCAGGAGATCACCGACCCAAAAGCCTAGACCGCCAGGAGCGTGCGCGGCTCAAAGCATGGCTAAGAGGCTCGGTTTCACCGCTCGACGTTCCATCTGACGAAACCCAACGACGCTTTGTCATCTATCAGTACATGTCGATCTTTCATTTGAGCTACGAGTCAGCGATCCAAACTCCATTCTCGATCATCCGTCAGATGTTGGAGTTCCAGGGCGTGGTCAACGAGCTAAATAATCAGAGCATGAGTTAGGCTAAGCGCATGGGCGTCGAATGGGACATCTCGCAGGCAGAGGGCATGATCGCTCGCGCAGTTGGTGGCATGAGCGGTTCTAATCTCGTCGGCGCTGCCGTTGGCGCGTTTGTCAACTCTACTATGAAAACAGCTCCGGTTAGAACAGGTACTTTGAGAAGGTCTATCCGCATTAACTCAATGAGCGGTCAATCAGCCTCCTACGGACCTCACGTCGTCTACGCAGCAATCCAAGATCGGGGAGGTGTGATCCATGTCCGCACTAAGAAGGTGCTAGCTAATCGGAGGACCAATCAATTCTTCGGTAAACAGGTCACGATCCCGGGACAACACTACATGCAACGTGGAGGCGAAGCCGGGGTAAGCGACGCTCAAAGAAGGGTAGCGAGCCAGCTTCGCGTGATTCTTAGTGGCTAGCTTTGAAGTAGAGGGTCGCGTCACCCTTGATACCGATGAGGCCGTATCTGCTCTACAGGATCTCCAAGAGAAGCTAGGCCAACTCGCCAGCGCCGACGCGAATCCCACTGTCACAGCCGATACAGAAGAGGCTCAGCAGAACGTTGACGATCTATCCGCGAAGCTCGGGGAACTCGACGGAACCGAGGCAACCCCGACCGTAGAGGCCGATACCGAAGAAGCGCAAGCCAAACTCGACGAAGTTAAGGGCGACGCCGCCGAACTGGACGGAACTGATGCCACCGTAACAGTGACAGCCGATACATCCGAGGCCGATGCCAAGTTAGCCGAAACGCAAGGCATGGCATCCTCGACCAGCGAAACTACTGCCACTACAAGCGGAGGATCAACTGGTGGTGGAGGGGAAGGGGGTGCTGCTACCGGCGCAGGATTCGCCAGCGCGTCACATGGAGCCGAAGAAGCCAACGCCTCGGCCGAGAATCTAGGTTCAACCCTACGCTCTCTTGCCGTTACTGGGCCAATGGTCGCTACCGCCATGGGTGGCGCTTTCGCAGCCTTGCCGGGCATCCTCTCGGGCGTTACTGGGGCTATTGGGGGTCTGGTGGCTGGCTTTATGGGCATATCCTCCGCGATACAGGCCTATATCGCTGTCCAGAACACGGCTTCGCAGACTGCCCTACAGATGGAGTCGATACAAATCTCGTCGGCTCAGTCGATGCAGAACGCGGCTGCACAAGTGGTAAGTGCCGAAACCTCTCTATCTCAGGCGCAAGTCCAATCTTACGATAGCGTCTACAACGCCCAGGAACAACTAGTAATGAGTGAACAACAATTGGAGGCTGCACAGTACGGTCAAAGGGCCTCTCAGCTCGCTTTGACAGAAGCCACCATGCAGGCTAAGTTCCAGTTGCAGGACTACCAGCAGCAGATCGCTCAAATGGCTATCCAACTTCAGCAGGCGAATGAGAACGTCCAGGAGACCCGACTAGCAATGGCCGAGACTCTAGGTGATCCCGCTGCTACTCAGCTACAGAGAGAGCAGGCCAAGACTGCCTATCAGCAAGCCTTGCAGCAAGTCACCTCTCTCAAGGTTCAACAGAGCCAGCTAAGGCAAGAATACGCCCTCGCTTCGTCTCTTGGGGTTAAGGGTTCTCAGCAGGTCCAAGCTGCTCAGCAGGGCGTAGTCCAGAGTCAATACCAGATGCAGGATGCGACGAAGGGAGTCCAAACCTCCCAAATGATGCTCTCACAGGCCCAGGTATCGGCTCAACAACAAATGATGCTCGCGACTCAACAGGCTAATTTAGCTTTAAGTGCTCAGAAGGCGACGGCCGCAGAAGTAGGAATCGCTCTAGCCACACCTATCGGCGCTTACGGCCAGCTAGACGCTGCTATGGCTGCCTTAGGCCCAGCCGGTCAACAGTTCGTTAACTGGTTTATGACCTCGTTCTACCCCGTTCTAAAACAGCTTGAGTTCGGGGCCGAGGGAGCCTTGTTGCCCGGCATCGAGAAGGCTCTTACGACAATGGGTCCGTACTTCCGAGCTTTAGGTAACGCTTTCGACATGTTCGACTCAGCGTTCGGCGTGATGCTCGGGAAATGGGCAACCTTCCTCTCATCCAAACAAGGAATAGCGGAGTTCAACGCCGCCATGAAATCCGGTCTGGGGTTCATGAACGACATCGGTAACGCGATCCTCCTCGTGATGAAGGGCTTTGGCTCTTTGGCACTAGTGGGGGGACCGGCGACTAAAGCGGTGGGTAACGCTATCGTCTTGATCGCCCAAATCTTCAACCAATGGGCGTCCAGTCCAGCTATGAAGATCTTGGTGCAAGGGTTCGACGACCTGGTGAGCGTGTTTACGACCCTCTTCCAGACTCTTGGAGGGGGAGGAGGGCTTGGAGTCATAATTATGCTCATCGGGAAGTTCTCGATCTTTGCCGACATTCTGGGACTGTTCGTAACATTCCTGCCTCAGTTGATGCCGCTGTTTGAGGCCCTTTTTGGCCTTCTTAAGCTCATTATGACCGATGCTATTGGCCCACTCATGCCTGCGGTACGTCAACTGGTGGCCGTCCTAGCTGGGGGGTTGGGCAAAGTTCTCGTCGCGCTGATGCCCGCACTTGTGCCTCTCATGGATCTACTCGTGAAGCTAGCGTTGGCGGTGCTAATCCCGCTAATCCCGCTGATTACCCAATTAGCCAACGTGGTGGCCGCTCTGCTAGTGCCCGCCGTCACGATTCTCTCGGCCCCCTTGCAGCTAATCGCTCAGATCTTAGTGGTCGTAATCCGCTGGGTGATGGGCCTGGTGCAAGCTGCGCTCGATCACTTGATGCCCGCGTTTCGTCAAATCGAGTCAGTGATGACGCCACTCGCGCAGGTGATGCAAAACGAAGTAGGCGGGGCCGTCAAAACGTTGGGCAGCGTATTCACGACCGTATGGCGCGACATACAGAGCGTGGTCTCGGCTGTCTGGAACTTCCTCTGGGGCAATGTCCTCTCGCCGCTGGTCAAGTTCTTTGGGGGGGCGATCTCCACTGATATCCGGCTCTTCGGCACGTTGTGGAATAACGTCTGGAACGGGATCAAGACCGTAGTCCAGGATGTATGGTCTGTAATCTCTCCGATCTTTAATGGTTTGATCAAAGGCGTGCAAGCCGTCACAAGTGCAGTTAGCGGGGTCACCAGTGTCTTGGGGAGCATCGGCAAGGGTGCGGCTGGGGCGGTCAGCTCGGTGACTGGGTTTGTCGGCAAGCTGTTTGCCGATGGAGGATACGTCGATAAACCCACCCCTGCCATCGTCGGGGAGGCCGGTCCTGAGGTCATTCTCCCGATCACCAATCCTGCTCGGAGTCTCCAACTCTTGAGACCTCTGATGCAGCCAGGGGGAGCTTTGGCAATGGCGAGCGCAGGGGGTGGAGGCGGCACGCAACAGATCATCAACCTACAGGCGATTACGACCGCCGACCCGACAATGATCGCACGAGAGATTGCATGGGAGCTTAAGACAATGACGGTAGCACCATGAGCATACCTACCCAAGCGTGCCCGGTAACGCTTCAACCCTGGCAAGGCTACTACAACGGGTGGTTGTTTGGCTCGGGCACGTCTTACCCGATGCTTGAGATCACCAAGGGCTTTGACATGGTTCCCCTCGGCTCGCAAGATTCGCAATACCCTCGCCAAACGGGTGAGATTATCGGGCTTGACGTAGCTAAGGGACGAGACTTAGACCTGCACTTCTGGGTTGCGCCCGTGGGTCAGAATCCGGCCCCTGGTGGGCTTCTCAAGATCATGGAGCAGGCCGTAAGGGTGCAGGGGTACGTCGAAGACCCTCTGTGGCTCTATATTCCACCCTGGCCGATCCTTGCTTTCATGGTCCGGGCTAGGAAGCGTTCGTTCCCAATTGATCTCAACTTCTCGACAGCCGGGCTAGTCAAGCCTAGTTTGTCCTTTCACGCGACCGACCCCATCGGTTACGCCAATCTTAAAACCGCCGATCTCACCGCTCCGACCGCGAACTTGTTGACGGGAGAAGACGCGACTTTCGTAGGTGGGGTAGGGTCGTGGACCGGCACGAACGTCACCCTCACCAGCACCAACAGTGTGACTCTAGGGACAAGCAACGCGCTTTCAATTGCTCCCGTCACCAACGCCGAGGCTGCTTCGATCTCGACGGCTCAGGGGAAGTCATCGGCTTATCAGGTTTCTGGTTTGGCAGGCCAAGAGATCACGGTGATGGCATCCATGCGCTCAGCAGGCCCGGCGATTCCACCTGCTACCTTGTCGGCACCAACCGTTACACCGGAAGGGACTACGGGATCAACTGTTTACGACTATTCGTTCGCGGCAGACGTTCTAGGGACCATTGAAGCGTCTTCCATCGGTTCTACGTCCACTGGCAACGCTACCCTCAGCTCCACCGACTACAACCTCATCGCATGGGCCGCCGTTCCACTCCCAGCCGGTAGCTCAGGCAACCTGGTCTATGACTCGAACCTCGCACAGGCTATCGCTGCCAATGGCCCTACGTGGAGCTTCGGCGGGGCGAGCATCGGAACAGCCAACGGAGACTGGAACGTTCTGAGCGGGGGCACGAGCTCTGCACAAGTCGTGATGTACGGCACTGGCGCGGCCTTTGCCGATGCCACGGCCGTTAGCCAAGTCATGAACCTCGTTTCGGGAGCCACCTACACTTTGGCTGGTATTCTCGACGCGACCAACGCCACCGCAGGCTCAATCTATCTGCGGCTCTATTCCCCGTCAGCAGGCTTACTAGCCACGGTAGCACAGGCTTCTGGCTCATCCGGGGCAGCGACCGTGGAGTACACCGCTGGTAGCAGTCTCTCGGATGCTGTGATCCACTTGTTCAATGGCGGTGCTACCGTCACCGCAGGCGAAACAGTCTCCTGGTCCCAAATCCAGCTCACTCAGACCTCGACGGTCCAGCCTTATGAGCCGGGGCCGTTGTGGACTTACGACGTGTATCGCGCTAACGCCCTAATCGGCTCAACCACCGCACTAGCCTTCGAGGATACCGGACAAACAGCCGGTCCAGTCGGAGGGACTTTCGCGTTCCAGCTCGGGGTCGAGTTCTACGATCTAGCAGGCAACTCGCTATCCACCGTGCAATCGCCTGTATTTGCGGACGCTCAAGGGTTCTGGAGCCTGATTAGCTTTGGGACAAACGTCCCCTCGACCGCTGCAACACTGGCCGTAAACGTGACTACAGACGCCTTAAACGGGACGCACTACCTCTCAGACGTTGGGGTGTTTGCGATGTCTCCCTCAGCCAACCTCGCCCCAGATACTGAGCTCCTCAGTACGTGGATGCTTAGCTCTGGGTTCGGGATTGCTGCCTCGCCTTTGGGTGGGAATGAGATAACTTTCGACGGTTCGGGAAGTTCGAGTTCTTCTAGCCAAGCGATCTATCTTCAAGCTCAGACCGAGTACGTCATCAGCTCTTATCTTGACGCTTCCAATGCTACCGCTGGGTCGATCAGCATGGAGGTAGCCGGGTACTCAGCAGTCCAGAACTATGCCAACACCGGCACGGTTTCCGCGACCTTCACGGCAACAAACACAGGCATGTACCAGGTCGTCTATAACACTTCCGGATTAACCGTAGGGAGTGGGCTAGCCGTCACCTTTGCCCAACCCCAGGTCGAAGTAGGGCCGACTCCCTCCACCTACACCCCAGGGCAGAACTGGTTTCTCGGCGCAGGCACGGGAGGGCTGATATATCCGGTCACTTACCCCGTCGTCTACCAAACCCAATCGAAGAAGTTCGTAGCGCAGAATAACGGGAACTGGCCGGTCTACCCGAGAGTCACGATGACCGGACCCCTTAATCTTCCTACCCTGACAGTGGGGGCTCTGTCCTTTGCGCTGGAGAATAATCAAACTCCGACGATCCCAGAGGGCTATCAGGTGCGCATCGACATGCAGACTCACGCAGTCATCTATTCGGCCGTTGGGCAAACAGAAGGGACCAATTATCTTTCTTGGGTCACAAACAGCTCCCAATGGCTGACCATCCCGGTAGGGGGAGCGACGGTCGAGTTTGCGTCAGGAGCTCAAGACACCGGGGCATGCATCTTTGAATCAGCCGACGGATGGTTCATGTGAGCGACTTCGTGGCCACGGCAATCTCAATTGCCACGAATGAAGTGCTTGCGATCTTCCCGTTGGAGAGTTTCTCGTTCAACCGCCCGATCAATACCGCGGGCCGGGCCCAGATCTCGATCCAGATCAACGACCCTCGCTTTAGCCAACTAGGGATCAACATTCCTGCGAACACCGAACCGGCTAGAACGGCCCTTGTTGTCACTTATCTCGGGACGCCCGTCTTTGGAGGGTTCATCAAAACCCAGATGTACACGCGCTCTTCGGGCATGTTAGAGATCACAGCTAACTCCTGGTCGGACTACTTCTCCTCTCGCTTCCAGGCCGAAGACTACTCTTACACTTGGATGGCTCCCGCTGATCCAATGGCGATCATCACCAGGATTGTTGGGGATGCGTGTGCCATCTCTCAAAGTGCTTTGAACTACCGGAGCGCGAATACGTATGACTTTGGAGTGCCCTTTAACATCGTCCAGCAAGGCACTACGGGGCTCTTGTTTTGGATCACTGCATCCTATCCCTCAATCCAGCTCCAGATGGTCTCGATGATCCTCTCAACGCTAGTCCAGATGGGCTATTTGGTAGGGTTTGATTACGCCGACGAAGTAGCTCTTGACACCTCGGTTCAAAGCGGGGTGAGTGCGGTGTGGAAGATCGCTAACCCTTACGTTGGCTTGACCCCTCAGGAATCAAACCTAACCCTGGATCTCGGGACCGCGATAGACGTAGTGGCGACCAAAGACGGGTCAGGGGGCAAGTTCGGCAACAAGATCGTTGAAATGAGTACCGCTGCCGGGTCGATCATGGTCTACAACTCCTGGCCTCAGTCGATCAACAAGTTCGGGATCTGGGAAGTGCTCGAGATGCACCCAGACGTCAACTCCACCCCGAACGTCCAGCTAACTTTGGATGCTATGTCCGCATCGGATCTGGCTCTAGCGGCTTATCTTCAACCCAAACTCCAGGTAACTTTGCCGGTCAACGACCCCTATCTCCCTTTGAACGCTTGGAACCCTGGGGACTCTCTCTTAGTGAAGTATTCCGGCTCAGACGGCCCGATCTACGGCGCTGATCCTTACCTACCTGCACACTACGCTCGCTGGTGGAGGATCATCGACGCCCGAATCACCGTTCCTTCTCATGGCGTCGCTACTCAAGAACTCACGCTTAACATCGTGCCGTCGCAAACACCGGAAGAGAGCGGGCTGTAATGCCAAGAGTAACCTCTAACAGCGCCGCGCAGCTAACCCAGATCATCTCGACCATGCAAGCTCAGCTACGAAGCGTAATGAGCCAGCCTACCTCGGTAGTCGTGGATAACGAGGGGACCATCTTTGCTCAGTTAGGGCTCATAACTCTCACCGATTCCTCGCAAGCTCCTTTGTGGGGATTAGTCGTCAGAAATCCCTCGGGAGACTTACAAATGCTCTCTGGTCGTAATGCCGTGTTCGTAGATTCGACCGTGCTAAGCAACGTTTCAGGCAATGGGACAATGCCGGGGATCTCTGATCTAGCTTGTCGAGTAGGCCCGAGCGGGGTCGTGGACCTAGATCTTGGAGCTACGATCACCCTTGACCCTTCAGCAGCCGGGATAGCTTCGGCTCAGTTGAATATCACCTGCTCAGACACATCGGTAACCGTGAACGCAACCGCCTTCTACTCAGTGGTCGCAGCAGCATCAGGCGTGGGGTGGGGACAGTCGGTAGCAGCTCGGGGAGCGGTTTCTGGCTTGACTCCTGGGGACACTTATTCGTTCTCCCTCACTTGGTCAACGAACGGGAACGGGACAGCAAGCTACATCAACCCGTATCTCGTTGTGAGTCCGGCATGAAAACTCAGTCGAAAGGTAGGCTAAACCCATGACCATCTCGGTATCTGTTGTCGATAATCAGGCGTATACTGCGGGGCCGGGGTGGAGGTACGCCTTCTCATCCTTTCTAGGATCTAGTGGGCTGGTACAAGGCGCAACCGATATGCCCGTCACTGCTCTCAGCACTCCAAACATGACCGTGGACGTGGGGACTGGGCAAGCTTGGGTTGAGGGGACGTATCTCACTTCATCCGAGTCGGGTGTCACCGTCCAAGGCGATTATTGGGTGCAGAACGATACCGTTTACAACCTGCCGGTTCCCGCAGCTAACAGCTCATTGGGTAGAATCGATCTGGTTTGTGTCGTCGTTACTGACTCAAATGAAGGTCAAGCAGGGACTACCGGCGCAACCATAATTGACGTACCCGGCACACCGTCTGCTAACCCTGTAGCGCCAACTGCTCCGGTTAGCAGTATCGTATTGGCTCAGATCAACGTCGCGGCAGCGGCGACTTCCATCACGAGTTCCGACATTACCCTTCTCTACCCTCAAGCGACCTTAAATCAGGCGATGAACACGCCGGTCCAGTCAATCTCCACCGCAGGTCCTCCAACAGGGCAATACGCTCCAGGATCAGCGGTCCTCGATTCGAGCAGTTATTTATGGGTAAACCCAGGAGGGAGTTTTCAGGAGGTCCAAGTGCCTCCACCTCCCTTAATCACCTTCAATGCGGCCAGAATCTATCTAGGCACGACGATATCCAGCATCACCGCCGATACCCAACTTAACACCTTCACAGAAGACTGGGTATACGGCAACATGACGACGTCTGCTACAGGGATCACGATTCCTACGACTGGCCTATACCATCTTGACTGTAGCGTCGCCGCTCGCTCCAGCAGTGGCACAAATTTGGAGGTTGAGATAACGGTGAACGGCACCTCTATCCGGGTTGTCTATATCCAAGCCGACGGGCCGATCTACTCCTTCACCTTCTGTGACGCATTGAAGTTCAACGCTTCTGATGTGGTGGGCGTACTGATTGCGCCAGTGACAGATACCTATTCGATCACGGGAGGGACGAATCAAACGTGGCTAGCAATCACCCAAATCGTGGAGGCGTAACATGGCACTTTCGGGAATCGACATCTCAGCTTTCAACCCGGTCTCTAACTGGTCTGCTTTATCCTCGCAGGACTTCATCATCATGCGAGCTACCGATGGGACCTACATCACCGCCTCGGGGCTTAATGCTTCGGTAGACACTGCATTCTCGGACAACTATGCAAATGCCGTCAAGACTGGTATTGCTTTACTAGGGTTCTATTGGGTTCTTGAAAACCAACCCGTAGCCGCTCAGATCGGGCTTTTTATGGCGACCGTTCAAGGTAAAGTCGGTATTCCTGCAATCGACATCGAACCCGGCATCTTGACGACAATGGGGATAGATAACGTCGTCTCAGCCGTCACCCAGTTCTACGCTGCTTGCCAAACCGAACGAGGAACCGGAGGATTGGTCTACTGCACAGCGGACGACTACGCGACTCTAAATCCTTACCTGCCCGGTGTAGCCTGGTGGATCGCTGACCCCAACACCACTACCCCACCTAGCGGAGCTATCTGTTGGCAAAGCGGGACAGCTACGACATCGGGGTTCTCGGGACAGGTCGATCAAGACCAGTGGCTAGGCACTACAGGAGAGTTCCAAGCGCTTATGTCGCCACCTGCTAACCCATCATGGGACTACCCAATCGCAGGCTATGCGTGGACAAAAGACGGGAACGGATACTGGATCGTTTCTAGTGATGGGATGGTATGGAATTACGGGACTGCCCAAGATCTAGGTTCTTGCTACACTCTCGGGCTTACCGGACTCTCGGGGACCAAGCCTCTCGACGCGCCTATCGTCGGGTGTGCTGCCGTCGAAACCGTCCAAGGCCAGGGTCTGTATCTCGTCGGAGCTGATGGGGGCGTGTTCAACTTCGGCACTGCTCAACTGCTTGGGAATATCTACACCCTCGGCTTAACTGGTCTATCCGGCGCTCATCCTCTAAACGCTCCGATTATCGGAATCGCAGCCGACCCTAAAGGAGCCGGGTACACGCTATTTGCAGAGGATGGTGGGATCTTCCCATTCGGGAATGTGTTTGTCAGTCAGCATCCAGAGTGGAACAAGAGTAAGCAAGCGTAAGGACGGTCATGGTTTCGGAGATCTCATCGATTGCCTATGTTGCGGAAGGAGTGGGAGCGGTATTGGCGGGCCTCGCAGCCAGCCTCCCGGTATGGCGGCACTTTAAGGCGCAACGAGCCGAGGATCAACGTCTCCGAGATGCCATCCTTGGGGTCGTAGGCACGCATGGGTTGCCCTCAACGCCTTCTGTCTTCCAGCAGATCGCGAGTCTCTCAACAGCGGTGCTCGACGTATCAACCAAACTCGGCTCACTTACCGAAAGCGTGGACGAGATTAAAGACTCGGCTAAGCAACTCCAACCGAACGGCGGGAGTTCGCTCGCGGATACAGTGAATCGGATCGCAGCCGACGTGAGCACCCACATTCTCCATTCTCAAAAGGTCGAGTCCGATATCTGGGACAAGCTCAAGCAGATTGAGTCCGATGGCAAATCAGTTTCCTGACGTTACGGATTGGGTCACTTACTGGTCTCCCGAGCAAGGGGAACTGATCACTCAAGAACTCACCAAAGAGCTTGAGACAGGGATAGCCTCAAGCGCCACTTGCTTCTTCTCGATGTATTCCTTCACCGATCCCGGCATAGCGCAACAACTCCTGAGGCTTGCCAAGAACCCTGCTTCCAGATTCTTATTTGATAGATCTCAGTTTGAAGGGGAATATGAGCGAAGCCTTGTCACTCAACTCGTCGGCTCGATTCCGACGGATCAGTGGGGGATCGGGACCTCGCCCGTAGACGATCAAATCCTGCACGCAAAGATCGTGGCTCTGGTCTATCCAGATGGAACCGGGTTCACCTTTTCAGGAAGCTTCAACCTCTCTGAATCTGCCGAGAAGGAGTTCAACATCGCAGACTTCATCTGGTCGCGATCTAGGGCTGAACTATTCGCTCAGCAAATCCAATCCAAGCTAACTTGGGTCCAGACTCATCAGCCGGGTATCCCACCCAAGAAGTCGAGATGATAATCTCACCAGCGGGCCATTACTTTGACTGGACCTACGTCAAGCCATCCACCTTTGCCGAAGTCTCAATCAAGGTTGATCCCAACACGAGCTCCGGAGTGTTCCAGGCTGGCTTCTTGGGGATCATCAGGTACGGCCAGAACTGGACCCAATGCGGCTGGGTCAACATAGGCGTTCCGTACCTGTTCTGTGAGCTTTGGCATAACTCATCGGTAATCGGTTGGCAAACCTTCGGATACGTCGCTCCCGGCGCGACCGTCAAGGTGGCAGCGAACTACACCGCCCAGGGTCAATGGATTCTGTGGTTGCAAGCTCCAGGGCAGCCGTGGATCGTAGCTAGCGTGGCTGACATAACGTTGTCAACAGGCCAATACTTAACCCCTCAAAACGCTTCTTTCTGGGTGAGCACGGAGGGGGAAGGGACACTTGCGCCGCCCCTGTTCTATAGCGTGATGTACTAGGGAGACGCGGAGGTGTGGATGCACTTGATCGTAGGGGTGGTTGCTATCGGTCTGAGTCTGGTCGCCGCGCTTTTTATCAATCGGGGGCGAGGCATGGGATGAAAGCCGTCCTGCCATATATCGATGGGATGCTTAGGCCCGAAACGGACGCCTTCGGCTTGCTGATCGGCGCTGAACCCGTTGAGATGACGACCGACTCTAGCTACTTTGAGCTCATGGAGGCACTTTGGGCCAAAGGCGAATCGTTCCTAGTGCTTGAGCAAGATGTCCTGCCGGCCATGAAGGATTATCGGAGGATGCTCACCTGTTCACAACCTTACTGCATAGCGCCATACTCCGGACCTGGCAAGCACATGATCGACAAGGGCTTAGGCTTCACTCGCTTCCGAGATACCTGCATCCAAGCTCACCCGAATCTCTTTGCTCAGATCCGGGGTCTCCCAGACTCCGAACCCTTCCATCCTCGCGATTGGAGGAGGCTCGACGTAAGGATGAACTTCTGGCTCGGACCGGCCCACCTGCACGAATTTGTGGCTCACCTGCACAATTATCCAGGGGATGGGTAAACTATGTCCGTGCAACCTGGCGACATCTTCTTAGCGCACTCACCCGGCTTACTCAGCAAGATCATCCGCTTTGGAGAGAGAATCAGGACCCCTTCCGTGGATGCTTTCTGGAACCACGCCGGTGTCATCATCGACGCTCAAGGGAATACCCTTGAAGCCGAAGCTAAGGGGATCGTAGCTAGGAACATGTCGGACCATCCGATCTCGGTCACCATCGACTCAGGCATGACCCCGGCACAACGTGCGAGCGTTCTGGCGTTTGCCGAATCCTGCAAGGGCGACCCGTATTCCTATGTGGACATCCTCTCCATCTCGGCAAGGCTCCTGACTGGCTGGCACTTCTCCTTTCACGGGTCTCGGGCGTTGATCTGTTCGCAATATGCTGCCAAGGCATGGGAGCATGGAGGTAAGATCTGGCCCATGTTAGACACGGCGTGTGTGATGCCCTCGAATTTGGGAGAGTGGTTAATCCCTCCGGGAACCACCAAGGACGCCAGAAATATGGCAGCGATGCGAGAGGCGATCAAGGCGGGACCCGATAGATTCGTATTCAAGCGGCATGTAGAGAAAGGCGCAGAATGAGGCACAAGCTGGGCGCACTTATTGGGATGGCAGTCGATCAAACTACGCTACCTACTTTGGGCGATGCAGTCCCTAGCCAGATCACCCCTCCGGTCGTGACAGATTATCGGATGGACGGCAATGCAAAAATTGCCGACTGCACCATTGCAGGAGTTGACCACTGCACCGCTGCATGGAACGTGATCTATAAGCTCGATCTTCCTCGACTCTCAGAATCGCAGCTAGAGCAGACGTATTTTCGGCTCGGACACAACCAGGATCTAGGACTACCCGAGCAAACAGTAGTGTCGGCATGGAAGCGCGAGTCTGCTCCGACCTGGTTTGGCTACCAGATCACCGGAGGCACGCAGGTCGCCAATAGCTCGATTAAACAGGTCATCGCGACAAAGGGTGTCGCTTATTTGGGGGTTGCTCTTCCCTCGGTAGCCGAGGACCAGTTCGATAACGGCCAACCGTGGAGCGTGGTTCCCGGAGCGTCGATAGCTGGCGGACACTGCGTTGTTGGAGTAGGCTACGATCCTCAATATCTCACCGTCGTCACCTGGGGCCAGACCCAAAAGGTGACCTGGGACTGGTGGGCGACCTATGGCTTTGAAACCTGGGCTCTCACTGTTCCGCAAATCCACAAGGTCAACTAAGGAGAATCATGCTTACTACCCAAACAACTACCATCATCGTCGCGATTGGGGCCTTAGTCGTCCCACCTATCGTTAGCCTGATTAAACACGTCACTTGGTCCGCTCAGGTCAAGCAGCTTATAGCTGGGGTCGTAAGCCTCGGGATTGCAGCCTTAGGACTGTGGCTCGTCGCGCCTAAGGACTTCGGGTTGCCCTTCGCCAGCCTTGCGGGGCTCGTTTACGCCGGATCCCAAATCATATATGGCGCATATTTTAAGAACAGTTCTGTCGATACGATCCTGACAAACGCCTTCCATAAGGCCGCCCCTACTACCGGGAAGAAGGCAGCATGAAACTCCACATCTGCGACAACTGCAAAAAGTCACTCAAGACCAAGAAGATTACCCTGGTTCACACAGGAGAGAAAGAGAAGCTCGATTGGTGTAAGGAGTGCAGGAAGGCACTCTATCGCGAGGAGTTCGGGAAGCTAGCGGATCGACGGGGAGGCTATAACCCGACACGATCCTACACGGCCGACAGTTCGTACATCGAGTATCGGTGATGCCTGAGATCCACCCGAAGCCGGTCATCCCGAAGGTCTATCCTGTCCCCAAGAATCGGCCCATTAACTACGATCTGATCAGCGAAGTCACTAAGGGTCAACGACCAGCCGGACTACCAACGATCCGACAGCTCAAGATTAGCTTAGTGGCCGTTTGAGCCCGCGAACACTTGTCGCAACTGCTAAGCTAGGTCTAGCACGACACGCGCCCCCGGAGTTTTTTCCTTTCCTCGGGGGCGCTTTTCTTTCCCGAACGACTTGACAATCCTAGATAACGTGATAAGATATAGGTATCGAACTAATCCGGTTCGCTACTGAGAGGAGGCCCTATGTCACCAACCCGAATCCTACAAGTGAAGTGCCCGAAGTGTGGGTGGCATCGCCAGATGCGATCACTCACTCCCGAGGAGATCTTGGAGCTCTCGATCGAGCAGGGTTCCCCTAGCGAGGCGGTCTTCGTGACCTGCTCCACGCTAGACGTCTGCTGGTGTTGGTTGCAGGACGCTAACGGCGATCCCGCTCCTGCACCCGAGGCGATTCATTATTCAGTGGAAGTGCTAGAGCTTCCGCACAAATGGGTAGAGGAGGCCGTCTACTAATGGCTACCGAAACTACTAACGAATGGCTACACGGCCAAGTGCAAGTTACAGAAGTAGCGTATGTGAGCCCAGCGTCTTCACCGGATGAGGACGATCTAATCCTTTGCCCTGGCTGTGCGGTTGCTTTTGGAGCCCCTAGCGATGGGTATGAGCCGCTAGTCACAACAGCGAGATTGGCCGAGGATATGGAGCGTTGCGATCTTTGCGCGGGAATCTCGTGGGTTACCGTCTTTATTCTAGAGTTTGGTGGATGGATCACGCTCCAAGGGCAGGCCGTTCTCCCTAAGGAAGTATGGGAAGCGCATAGGGAAGAACTCAGCCCGAACCTAATTGAGTTGTTGGTAGAGCTTGACATTTTGGAAGAGAAATAAAGTGCTAATCGAAACCGCTAACCAGGACGAATGGCTTGCCGAACGGATGAAGGGAATCGGAGCTTCCGAGGCCCCTATCGTCATGGGCGTGTCCCGCTATAAATCTCGTGATCAACTCTGGGCCGAGAAGGTATCGGGTGTCGTGCCTCCTCAACTGTCTAATAACGCTATAGACCTTGGGCATCTGCTTGAGATCCCGCTATTGGACTTCTACAGCAAGCAGACCGGCCACCAAGTAGTCCATGAAGGTCAGGTGATCTACGCTTCGGACCAGTTCGACTTCATCCGAGCTTCCCCAGATGGGCGAGGAGTTTCCTATGGAGCTCCAGGGATCATCGAAGTAAAGACGACGACTCAAAACTGGACGTCGCTCCCCTACCATGTGTGGATCCAAGTTCAACAACAACTCTTCGTCCGCGAAGAGGAATGGGCAGACGTTATCGCCTTGACTCAGAACCGCCCGAGGATCTGGTCCGTCTCAAGAGATGAGACATTTATCGCGAAGCTCGTCCAAGAAGAGATCAGCTTTTGGGAGTCTGTTCAAGAGAGGACGCGACCTGAACCAATCTCGATTGTCCAAGAAGCCGGGGACGGGGTGGAACTTCCGAAACCGATGACCGGCGTTATCGCGGAGTTAGTGCAAGTCAAAGAGAGGATCAAGGACCATCGTCACACTCGTGGAACTTGCGTAGTTCATTCATCGCCCACCTCAAGTCGTTCTCGACGTTCTGCCAGAACTCAGAGGTGGCCTGCCATTCGTAATCTTTCATCTGCGAGCGGACAATGCTGATGTTCTCCAACCGGCGTAGAATCTCTTCATACATGGCTACTCTCCCTCCTTGTGCCAGTGCAGCTTCCTGCACTCCCTTAATCCGTTCTCCCCATCAGGAGCCAGGAACACTTCAAACCCATCGCACCTTCGGA
>JAEHJW020000567.1_pt1 | contig 22455 bp, 23 predicted proteins | sample 9271431 | NCBI WGS metagenome assembly JAEHJW02 | reverse complement strand
ACCGAGTTGCCCCATTTGTGGTTATCAGTGTGGCTGTTGCTGCCATTGTGAATGTCAAACCCCATGTCCTGGTCCTAATGAGGATTTAGATACTGATGAGCCATGGTGTTCTCATAGTTGCCATGGAGGCCACGAACCATGGGATTGTGCTGACTGGGGAACAAGATATGATTGGGCAAAAGCAAAGTCAGAAAGACTAGCTGCTCTGAATGACTAAACGCCAAGTAATATTTGCTCTGGACCCTGGTTCGGTAAATATTGGTGGCGCTATCATCATAAACGGTATACCCAAAAAGTTGTTTTCAGTACAAGGAATTCCTTCTAGAACTAAAGGCAATAAGGGTTCTTTCAATGGTGATATGGATATTTTAATTCAAACAATTATTCCTCAATTTGAAAATATTATTACAGAAAACAAGGTAACACATGTAGTTTGGGAAACTCCTCCTGGTTTTGGGGCAATGAACCAAAGGGAACTAATACAGGCTGTTTGTACAACTCTAAAAGTTATTACTTTTCAGAAAGGATTACCTTATAATAATTTAACTCCTAACTATTGGCATCGTCAATTATTGGGAAAGACTAGAAATGTTAGTAAGAAAGAAGTTAGGGCAGAATTGCTAGTTAGACATCCAGAACTAAAACAATTTGTTAGTTTGCCGCCAGATCCATTTGATGCTGCTGCTATAGGTATAATTGCTCATGAAGTAAAAAGTTGGAAAAAGCCTTAAAATGTTGACAATTAATCAAATAAATGATAAAATGGTTATATAATATGGTTATTAAAGATTCAAAAGTAGAGTTCATTAAAGGGTTAGAGGGCTTAGGAAAGCCCGTTACTGTCGATGAAGTACGCAAAAATGAACTACAGGATTGGGTAAAGAGAGAATTTACTTGGGAATCCCATCCGGAAGAACTAGAGATTCTAAAGGCAATTGAGGAAATCGTAGAGGATTTCTCAAGTGAGTATTTGCAACCAGCCGAAAATATTATAGCTCGCTTCAACTCAGAGGAGTTAACAGAACAGGAAGCTGATCGCCTGTCTCTAAACCTTAGAAGTGTTATTATGTCATTAGATGCAGAAGTTACCAAAAGATACCTCAGGGCTCAATTTAGTTATTATAACTATGAAAAAGTCTATTACGAATCATATCGTTCTGCCGTTTCAGGAACTGCTGGCGACCGAACTGCTAAGGCAAAGATTGCTACAAGCCAACAAAGGTTAGAATACTTCGTTTCTTTTAGTGCTTGGAAAATGATTAATTCTAAGTTAGAGGGCATCAAAGAATCAGAGAAACTAATTACTTCTAGAGCATATCGTAGGGCTAAGTAACATTCCAACTCCAGAAGGCACCAGCGGTCCTCCGACAAGAAAGACTAGGCGACAGGGATTCCCTATTGGCTATATTAGTTGGTTCCTCATGGAGAAAATTTTAAGAAACTTCAAGGAATGGCAGAGAGTCTATGAAACTAAGGGTAGCCCAGAGTTAGAACTCCCAAACAAAATAACAATTAATATATTAGATTTTGATCTCAAAACTAGTTTTGAACTTTTATCTGATGCACAAAGAGAAGCAATAATTCTTATCTGTTTAGAGAATCGTAGAGAAATTGAAGCTGCCCAACTCATGGGATTTAATAAATATTCCTCTCAGGTTGGCTTCCTAAAACGTCAAGGGTTAAAGATATTGGCAGATTATTATAATGAAATTTTGGGGTTTGATACTAGCGGTGAGGAATATTTGTAATTATGGAAGATAATCCAATTAAAAAACCTGTGGAAAAACCAGAGCATCCTAAGATTCAAGAACTCATGGATTCTTTGAATATAACAAAGGAAGATTTACCTGATAAATGGAATATCTTTTCTTTTAATTCAAAATTAGAATTTATAGGTGATCGTATTCTTATTAATTCTAGAAAAGGTATTACTAAGCATTCTGAACTTAAAGATTTCCTTTCACCAACGCAATTGGAAAGAAGATATCGTCGTGAGATTCAATCCAAAAATGGTGGATGGGATGATGACATACGCCATGGAGAATATTGGCGTCACTATAACTATGAATTAGACAAAAAGCCTCACAAGAAGACTGAATAATGGAAGATAATTTACCAGCCTTTAAAGAAGAAAACAATAAATTAACTCAACTATATAATTTTTCTACTGAAGAATTATTAACCGAGACTATTGATGGTGTTAAATATTCTTATAAACCAAATAAGAATTGTACTATTTGTAATTCTACCGAATCATTTAGATCATTAGTTGATACTCTTATATTAACGCCAAAGGCATACGTTGAGATACAAAAGAATATTAGATTACTTGAAATTGAATATGGTAGAACAGAAGATAATTTCATTACATTAGATGATATCCGGAAACATGCCAAGAATCATTTACCTCATAATAAAAATCGTGTAAGAGAAATCATTGAACAAAAGGCAATTAAGAAAGGCAAATCACTATTAAAAGGTGATGATCTTCTAACAGCAGAAGCATTCTTTCAGGTAATACGAGACAAAGGTTTTGATGCTCTTGTTGAAGGCGATATAGCTCCTAACATGGCTCAGATTATCTATGCTCAGGAAATGCTCAGTAAACTAGAAGAGCAAGAGAAGAAAGACATTTCTCAGGAAAGTATATTCCATGAGTTGGACCTTATTATCCAAGCGATTAGAGAGGTTATTCCACAAGACCTACAAAGAAAATTGTATGATAAGATCGCAGAGTACCAACAGGGCAGTGAAGATGTGATAGAATTGAATGATGGTGCAGGTTATGATGAGGAGGAAGAAATATGGAGAAGCTAGATAAAGATGAAATTCAATATATATTTACTACACGTGATTTTCTAGATCAGTTTAATATCGATGAAGAAATCATTAATATAAAGGATGCTAAATTAAAATTTTATTTTACTGAAAATTCAGCTTATTTATCGGTAGACGATATAAAATATGAATTTGCTTCTTATGCTGTTGTAACTTTCTTTTTATATAAGTTATCACTTAATTCTCTTTTACTTTATTCACTCAGTGCTGATACTATTACTACTGTGGCAAATGAAGTACTTCAAAATTCTTTTAATTATAACTTATTAATTAATAAGAATACTAATCAAATAATAACTCTTACTTCTGGGAAAGATAAACAAGTTAACTGGAAAAAAGTACTCCAAATAATTTATGATACATTTCTTCCTTTCGATGAAAAAGCTTTATATCTTCTGACACATGCAGGATTAGAAGTTAGTATTAAAATGTCTGATGATGATGATTCTAATCTAGATGTTTTAAAAATTGGTCCACAAATGCCGTCCTGTATCCCAATATATCGTGGGAACGTTAAAGAAGAAATCCCTCTTAGGGGCTATTCTGAGGATGAAGTTTTGGAGATTTTTAAGGACAAATTAGAAAAAATGATTAATATAGTTCCTTCTAATTTAAAACATTATTCCGTAGTTAGAGATTAAATTCGCACTAGAAGATGTAAATTAGTTAGAAAAGCACGTATCTATGGTCGATATCCCCACAGTCAAATCATTTAAGGGTCTAGTTGGCGACGTTCTAAACCTAGATACCGGCTCTACCTTTAGACAGCCTCATGGGACTGGACGCGATACAGAGCTAGTTAGCTTTATAACTGACGATCCTGACCATTATTGCAAGGAATGCAAGACCGCTATTTGCAAGAATTGTGGTCGTGAAATGCATAAAAGAGACCTTGAATTAGGTCAAAATATGAACAAGAAGAATCTACATGACTTGCGTAGTGAAGTTATTGGCAATATGGAGCCAAATGAATATGAAGAATTTTCAAGTGGTAGACTTGAGCCTCTAGATAAACTTGACTGGTTCAGAAAGTGTAAGAATTCTACTACTTGTGAAGCCTATAAAAACTCAAATATTCGTAGTAGTTCTTCAAAAAAGGCTCATTTTTATGGAGTAGCTCATCCTTGGCCAAGTACACCAGAAGAGTATGCTCAACATTTCTTTAACCACCATAAAGATGTTATAAGAGAAACTATTTTAAGACTTGGTGCTAGTCCTTCTTCTACATTCAACATTCAAGAGGCTGCAGATCATCTACGAAATAATAATGCATTATTTAAATACAGTTTAGAAGGACATAGAGATCGTCATAAACGTGATGGAGGAACATCTGGTGATCATCCTCATCATCATGATGATGATAATTTAGATATAGAAATTCCTGACAACGCTGAAACAATTACTCCAACTTATATTACTGCCAGTGTTTTTAATAGCAAAAAGAAAGATAATTAATAATGCCAATTATTAATCCAAAAGATCCTAGTTCTATGCAGGAAGGAATTAATCCTGCTGATATTAAATTAACTCCAGCACAGGAAGCTCAACTTAAGGCTTACAACGCTGAACGTTCTAGGATAATGAATGAGGATAATGAAGCAGTTGAAGTTAATGAGTATGAACTTGTAGAAATTCAAAAACTATTAGAACATTTACAGACTAAGTATGGTACTAAACCTGGTACATTTGCGTATTTGAGTGACCTCAAAAAGGAAGCAGAAGAGAAATTCCGTGAACTTGGTTTCGTTGTACAGGTTGACTGGATTAAGTCTGGAATGAAGCAGAACCAAAAAATGGTAATGCCAGAAATGACAGTAGTGCGTAGATTAAATGAGTGGGACCCAGAACTAGCTAGATACGCAGTGGGCCAAGGTGTTGCAGACAAAATCTATGAAGCCGAAAAAGACAAGCTTAAAAAAGCTGGTAAATACGTTCCACCACCCAAACTTAAGAGCTAAAGGAAAATTATGACTCGTAAAGTTGCAAGACAATCAGAGACAACCCCAACTCATACTGTTGATGAATATTTGTGGAATGAACGACTAGGTGTAGCCGCAATACCCCCAATTGATACTGCCCAAAATCAACCACAAACGTCTAGTTTGCCACCTCAATCTAGTGCTGCTCCTACTATTGATTATGACGCTGCAAACGCTCAAAGTGACATGTTTGGTAGTGGTGTAAGCAGTGAAGGGCAAGCAATTGCTCCTAAGACGCCTAATACAACTCCTGCGAGTATTCCAGCGAGAGCGAGGGCTGCTGCAATTTCAAGCACCAACCAGGTTGGCCTGGATAATTGTCCAGGATGTGGCAAGCGTATTAAAGATTTTGACGAAGATGGTTATGAATGTCATAATGGTCAACGCTGGTGTGGTACACATCATCCACAATCATGTACTGATCATGGTCTTTTTGATAATAAAACTTCCGCTGTTAGTACAGTCTACGGGGATGTAGAACCAACACCAACTACTGGCGAATCTGGTAATGATGGTTCTCAGGCTAATCGTAATAATTCTTCAGAAAAATTACCTAATGGACCAGATTCTGGAGGATCACCAACTAGTCCAGCAGCTGTTGGTGAAGAAGCAGGTGGAGCAGGATTAGCTGCAGATATTGGAGAAGCAGCATCAATTGCTGCTCTTGCTAGTAAACATTGGATTGGATCAACATTAGACCCCAAGGAATCCAAAAAGGATAAAGAAGAAGGCCACTACAAGTATGTCAAGAAGCGTGGAGATAAGTGGGTTATTATTCAAAAGGGAACAGGTAAAGTTCTCTCTACTCATGATTCTAGGGAAAAGGCAATTGCATCTTTCAAGGCGATGATGATGTCGAAACACGGTGGCTAATGTTATTTGAATCTTCTTCAAAGCCAAGGGTCATTGGACCCTGCACAGGTAAAAACTGTGGTCATTGCCGTTATCTTAATGAAATTCTTAAAGAATTAAAGAAAAAGCCAGTTACTGGTTCAATTCCATTTGAACAGTTAGAAGAAGCAGAAAACCTCAAGAGAGTTTTAGACTTGCATAAAAAAGGTCGAAACCTTTAATCTATTATGACATCATTTGATCAGAGGAATCAAAAGTCTTTAAATCATCTACAAAATCCTTTGGAGATGATGAAAGGTGCTTTAGCGGAAGATGTACGCCTTCCTTCTATTGTAGAATTTGCTGAGCATCCTTCATTTCTTGGAGCTGGTAGACTTTTTCCTAGACAAAAAACTCTTCTTCGGTTGATGTGTCTTGAGACAGAGAACATGACTGATTATGACATTGAAGTCATTAATCAATGGGCTGAAATGTTTAACCCTTCTGATGAAGTGGTAATGGGTATTAACCCAGATATCTGGAAAAGAGTTGAATGGTTAAAAGCCAATGGTTATGATCACTTTAGAGAGATCATTGCTATTGTTGGTAGACGTGGTGGAAAGAACCACTTAGGAGCAATTCTTCTAGCATATCAGTTGTGGAAACTAATTCTTCTTGACGATCCACAAGAATATTATGGTGTTGCAAGAGGTAAGAGTATCATTCTTACTGTTGTAGCAACAGCAGAAAATCAGGCTAAGAAATATCAGTTTGCGGACTTAATTAACTTGCTGAGTGAAGCTAAATGCTTTGCTCCGTATATTGCTGATATGAGAGACTATTCATTTGCTCTTACTACTCCAGCCGACAAAAGACGTATTGCATCTCTTAAGGCTAGAGGTATTGAGAACCAAAGATTAATTGCCTCGATTAAAGGCCAGGTAGCTAGTTCTAATGCTGCTGCTTCTCGTGGTGGTACTGTTTTTACAGTCGTCTTTGACGAGTTCGCTCACATGGTTGATGGTACAGATGGCCCTCGTACATCGAATGCTGTATATCAGGCTATCCGACCAGCACTTGACCAGTTCAGAGAAGATGCTTTAATCTTTATTCCTACGTCACCATATAATGAAACTGGTATGGCCTTTGAGCTATATCGTAATAGTTTTAAGATGGACAAAGCAGGGAATCCAGAATTCCCAACCATGCTTACAGTCCAGTTACCCAGTTGGGGTCTTTATGAAGATTGGGACAACATAGAAGCATGTGAAGGCGTTCCATTTAGCAGACGACAAGTACCACAGTTATACGACAATGCCATGAAAGCATTTGAACAACGTGAACCAGAAACCTTTAGAGTAGAGAACTTAAGTCAATGGGCTAAGGTAACTGATGCATTCTTGAACCCAAGAATTGTTGAAAGAATCTTCCACCCATTTAAAGATAATACTGGTATTGAAAGAGTCTTGACTCCACAGGATCAAGGCAAGTTAGGATATATTTATTATGGCCATGCGGACCCTAGTAAAAATAATAATAACTTTGCTGTGATGGTAGCACACTCTGAAGAAATTTATGACTCAGAAAATAATGAAACGTGGACTCACGTAATCGTTGACTACATAAACTGTTATAAGCCAGAAGATTTTCCAGAACATCAGATTGATTATGCAATGATTGAAGATGATCTTATTGATGTTCTTGATAGATTCAGGTCAATACGTAAATTTACCTTTGATCAATACGGTAGTTTTGTTACAGTTGATAGTTTGAAGAAGCGCCTTAGATCAATGAGGCCAGCACATAGAGCTATGATTTTAGAAGAAAAAGCTTCATTACAAACTAATATGCAAAGGGCCGAAAGATTTAAGGCTGCAATTGGTATGAACTGGGTACACTCTTTCAAGGATCAATTTGGCCCAGAAGAAACCTGTCTTCTAGAACAAGAACTTAAATTCCTACAGTTAAAGAATGGAAGAGTTCAGAAGCAAAACTTTGGTCCAATCCGCACAGAAGATCTTTCTGACTGTATAATGCACTGTGTTGATAATCTTCTAGAAGATAACTTCCACAAACTAGAACTACGTGATAGACTTGGTAAAACAACTCTTGGAGTAGCTGCTATGGGTGGATATCATAGTCATACTCCTAATGAATTAGCTAATGTTGGGAAGGTATCAGCTCGCCAAAAATTAAGTTCTTTTTCTAATAGCTGGAGAAGCTATAATAATCAAGGCCATGATCCAGCCAGGGGAAGACGTGGCAGAGGATTTTAGAGCCAAGCATTGTCCACTAGCACCTAATCTATTTTGTCCTTATTGTGACATAAAGATGTCACAAGAACATGCACATTATCGTTGCACTAAATGTGGATTTAGGGACTCCTGTTGCGACTAGTTTATAGAATATAAGGCGTTTTAATATTCATTAGTTCTTGTTGAGAATAAATGAATGGAAAATCTAAAGAAATAGGTTGAAAAAGTGGCTGTAAGTAAACTGGAATTTTATCAATTTCTTCATTTATCTTAGGATCACTTAAAAAATTAATATTAGTAGAGTTATAAAAAGGTGTTTGAGTAAACTTAGGAATAACTTGTATTGCATTAATTGTTGTATTGTCTTCCAAAAAAGTCATTTTTAAATAAAAATTTTGAGTTTTTTGTTCTATATCAATTAGAGTAAATGCATCACTAATTCCTACAATAATTGGATACCAATTAACATTATCAATACTGAATTTATAAGAAATTGGATTATAAAATATACCAAACATACTAAGTTCATATATTTCAGTAGAATAATTTTGTGTTAATACAGCATAATATGATTGGTTATTAATTGATGGTGGTAATATAAAGTCAACTGTGAGATCAATCCATATCTGAGTTGGCAACCCAGAGAAAAAGTTGCTAACTAGTAATACCCCATTATTACTATAAAGAGAAAGGGTATATGTACCAGTACTTGTATTAGGTAGAAAAATTCTTGCTACACTAGAAATTCTCATACTATCTGTTAACAAAGGAGATACCCATGATAAGGTATAACCATTAAATAGACCAGCTTTTGAATATGTAATTTGTCCACTAGTTGTTAATGATACATTAATTTTATTAGTATTGATTGGCTGATCTGTTAAGAAATTAAGATTACTAATTCCAGAGATAACAAAAGATTGTGTAACGTTTACTGGAGCCGTCCCAGAAATAGTTGAAGAATAAAGAAGAGACATAGTAACTGTTCCAATCCCGGAAGCAGTTACCAAATAGTCATATGTATTTATGTTTATACCTTCTAGGTCAGCAGCATCATATGCTGATGAACCATATGGGAAGTCACCATAAGCTACTCCATAAGATTTATTTGAAAGAAGTGGAATATAAACAGGTGTTAAACCAGAAATAGTTACATTAGTTCCAGAAGTTACATAACTACCTGACCATCCACTGGTTAGAAAGTTTGCCTCACTAGTGGTTAATAGGTTTTTACCACCACCTAAAGTAGTTTGAACATAACTATATCCTTTAGACCCGCTAAAGGTATAAACACCATAATTAGGATTAGTTTGATTTGAAGAGTACAGTACTCCAGAAATAGTGAGTCCTATTAGATCTGGTGAATTACTCTGCAAAAGAGTAGTAGTTGGGCTTAAAAAACTTTGCCAGTCAGTAGCAATACTAGCGAGATTAAAACTATCAAAACTTTGTATAGTCTGTAAATTATTTGTGATTAATACGTCACCAGCACTTCCAACATACCCACCATTCCCAGAGACTAAAGTAGCCGTCGTTCCAGAATTAATTAATGTATTTGGAGCTATTTGGTTATTATTTGGACCAACAGCGAAAAAGTAATCAGTAAAGATTGCCATTATTGTGGAAACCCAATTTCTTCTTTATTATAAAAACTTAAATATTTAATGCCCACAAAGTATGCTTCATGCCATGTTTGATTAATTAAAATATCCTTATAAACATGAGGACCACTCTGATAAAATCTACGATTCATAAAAGGAGTATCTCCAACATTGGAAAATATACTTCCTTCATTCGCAATGTCCTGTAGATTTTTATATGAAACTGTTGGATCAACTACACTATAATTTGAATTATTAGTTCCTAGATTAGCCAAACCAAGATTTGAAGGAGAACCTCCAAATTGATTAGGGGTTAATTGTCCAACTAAAGCACCATAATTACTAGTAATACTTGGTGAATTATTATAAAGGACATTTGGGCTATTGCCAACTAAATTATTATAAGTCTGTGCTGGTGCATTCAAAAGAGCTTGCTCCAGACCAAGAAAATAAGTATCAACATAATCTGGGAATACTTGTACTACTCGATTAATTGAATCAAAAGGTAAATCGTAAACTTCAGGAACTAATTGTGAAAACTCTAACTTAAGATATCTGGCACAAATTGGATTTAATCTATAAATACCTTTATGTAAAATTAAATCTTGATTTATTGGTGTCCAGTTAATATTATCTATACTCCAATATAAATTAAATGAACATCCGGTATATAATGGATCAACATACATTCTATCAACAACTTGGGTTTGGCCAAAATCTATTGTGAACCAAACAACTGCATCTTTTACTGGTTGAGGCGTACACTTCCAGTATACACTATCTTGATTTGGAATTTGAAAATTACTATAATTATATACTACTGGTGTAAATGTTTCAATAAAACCAAAATTATTTTGAGTAGTAAAATTATTAATAAGAGTACCATTCAACTCTAATGCATCAATAGTTCTTACAACTAATTTAGATAAGAAGTTCTGTACACCTAGTTGATATTGTGTTCCGGTAGTTAATTTATTTATAACTAAAACTAGAGTAGTGTTACTATTAAACTCATAAGTTTGTGCTAATGTTTCTTCAAAGTTTATCCAACCTTGACTATTAGTTCCATTTACTACACCTTGGGCTAATTGAGTGCCTCCAATGATTGGACTATAAGTTCCACTGACCTGTAGAAGTGTCCAAGAACAAGGAACATTTAATAAATCAAAAGTAATATAATTGAGATATGTAACTTTATTAAACTGAAATATTAAAGAAAATCCTGTATTGTAAACATCATCAACCAATGTACTGTACCAAACAGTACCATTATTTTGATTTGGCAGTGCTGTCTGAAGCGGTGGATTAATCTGATTACTATTTGGGTCTTGATATTGTGCGGTTGTTGTATTTTGTAGAGTGTCTAAAACACCAGTTGCTCCATATACACGGTCAATTACGATACCATCTATCGACATCTCCGCTAATTGTGAGTTGTCAGGAAATGTTAATAATGGATTTAGCTGCGGCGGATTTAATCCCAATTTAATCACAACCTATAATTATTTTATCTGAATGTCTTTTTTTTAAAGTTTCAGATATTTTTCTTTTAGTATCTTTTGATTTAGGGTAACTATTTTTACCGATCATTGACGCTGATATCTTTTTCTTTTGTTCTCCAGTTAATAGTCTACCTTTACGAGCTTCTGACATCTTTCTTCTTGTTTCTTCAGATTTTGGTCCAAGCTTTTTACCCTTACTCCATGGCACTTGACCTTTATTTGCTTCAGAGATTTTTCTACGTGTTTCTTCAGAATGGCTAAAAGTTTTTCCTTTATGCGCTTCAGAAATCTTCTTTTTAGTTTCTTCTGAATGTGGTTTTCGTGGAATACCTCGTGTAGTTTCAGACATCTTTCTTTTTGTCTCTTCAGAAAGTGGTTTACCAGGACGACCTTTTTGTGCTTCTGACATTTTCCTTTTTGTTTCTTCTGAGTGAGGTTTTCTAGGCCCTGAGTCTCTCCCCTTTCCTCCTTCATCAATATTAGTGAGTTTATAACCTTGTTTACGGAGATTTTTAATCCATATGATCTCCTGTTTGTACATTAATTCAATCGAACTACATTCTTCCAACAGTTTAATCTCTGGACGTACACCTTCTCTTGCTAACTTTTTAATCCAATTTTCTTTATGAGTAAAACCTTTATTTTTTGTTATACATCTATGATTATTAAGCCTTTTATTCAAATTTTGTAAGGTAACACCAACATATTTAATATCGTTAGGATGTCTAGGATCATATAGTCCATATACTTTAGGTGTATTAGTGTGTCTCATAATTATTGGTTGCCATACACTGTTGCAGTTATTGGAAGGCTAGGATTACCCAATGGTAAGTTTGTACTGTATCCAGGGAGTTCACCAGTACTAGATAGAGAACTCAAAGGGATAACTTCCACTGTTGAAATATTAGAGGTTAAATCAGTTGATGACTCTTCTGTTAGAAGGTGAGCAAAATGTGGTGCTGGAACACTTACACCATTCTTTAAATAATATCTACTATTTACTGTAGTATTACTGGTATTCGTAACTGAAGTTGGTGTATTAACTCCATTAGCAATAACTTGACGATTTAGATAAAAAAATTCAGAATTACCGGAAGTTACCGTATAGCTTGCACTATTGTATGGATTTATTCCACTAGCAATTGTAATAATATTACCAGCAGGTTTTAGGTTATAAAGACTTTGAAGTGTATCTCTTTGTAGATCATTATCAAATATTAGGTCACTTGGTACTGCAGGTATTATAACAGTTTCATTTACTCCAAAACCTCTAGTATTATAAGTAGTTCCTGATATAGTTGTACCAGAAGTTGTTACGTTCCAAACTTCGACTATTTTATTTTCTAATGAGTTTGTTGAATTGGCAATATTTCTTAGTCCTAGAGGAGTTGCTCCTTGTAAAATAGCACTACTAACTCCATTTAATCTTTCTCTATATGCTGAATCTTTTGATATTACTTCTTCCCAATTTGCAATACTAATTTGGTCCGTGAATGGGTTGTTAGTAATACTGTACATCTCTTTTACTAGTCTTCTAGTATTTAAAAGAGATCCAAGAATATTATCTAGGTCAGAGAATTCTAAGTTTTCCTGGTTAATTCTAGCTGAAGTATAAATACGATCTATCTGCCCAGTCCCAGCAGGACCCAACAAAATTCCCATAAATTGAGTTAAATTATCAGTTGGATTAAAGTTATACACATTATCAGGAAAGTTTCTAACTTTCCATGGTAATGTTTGCGGTATATTAAGTGGATAAACAACTGACATAATTATTTAGTTCTTACTTAGAAGCTATTAAGACCGAAAGTAGTTATATTCATATCGAATAGTTGGGCTAATTGATTATTAGCTAATAGAATATCTGATGTATATTGTGTTGCATATGTTAAACTCCCATCTAATGGGACACTTAAGATGCCATATTGACTAGGATTATCACTTTGAGTAGACACTCTAGCAGAAGCTACTCCACCAACGTTATAAACCACAGATGCTAAACTCGATAGACTTATAACTTGGTCATAAGAAATTGATGCTAGATATTGTACTAATGCATTCTGTATTGCAGAATTTACAACAGGTATATTAGCATTTTGTACATATATAACTGATAGATTAATAACAAGATTTAAGTATTGAGTTGATCTTACTAGAACATTAGTTCCCACCACTCTAGATTGCTGAATTAAGTCATTTACTTGTGTAACATCATAATTGTAGTTATGTACAATTGTTCCAACTGCAGTAGTAATACCACTAGCAGACCAAGGAAAATAAGCCTGTGCTCGATAACCAACTTGCTCACTACTATCAATTCCAATACCAGTCATATCTAAAATGGAACCTGCATTATTAGTAATATCATAAACTGGGTAACCAACTGTTACAAAAGTTCCAGTGCAAGTGGTAACATTAGATGTCAATGAATTTGATAGATATATTGTATTAGGAGTACCATATGAAAGACTAAGAATATATGTATTAAAAGGAATGCCGCTTAAGGTAGTTGTAGTTGCTACTCCAGTACCAGACATTACTAATCCAGGATATAGATTAGAGATATTAGAATTTGTAGTCAACATATTTGTACCAATAGTACCAGAAATTCCTCTTATAACTGGAGGATTTACATTAACATATTCTGTACAAATAGGTATATTAGTTACACTGGTAAATCCAGAAACACTAATTAAACTAATGAATGATGGAAGATTGCCAGAAACTAACTGAGCTGGCCAGTTAATTGCTGGTTTATTAGCAAATCCAATATAATAATCACCAACATTAGGTTCGGTTAATGCAGTACCAGAAATACAGTTAATACCATTAGCATAACTAAAATTATTTGAATTATATAAACCATTAGTAATACCACTTGTAAATACTGTACTAGGTCTAAGTAATATCTGTTCAGTAATAGATGCTGCATTGTTAGCATCAATAAATACATCAACAAAATTTGAATTAATTGTTGGATTAGTTATTCTTGATGAAATAGGTATATACTCAGATTGCATCTGAAGTAATTCACCAGTATAAGTTAATGGAGCATTTAATAGATTTGGATTTAATGTAACAATTAAAGGTATTCCACTAGAAGTTGGATAGTTATAATCCTGACCATTAACCAACAGAGTTTGGTTTGTTGATCCTAAGTTTTGACCAATACTTTCTCCCCCTTCAGGGTAAGTATATTTTGAGTCAGGTATTTGTGAAACTATAGAGTTCCAGCCGCTAACAGTGCCACTACTGACAATTAAATTAAATCCTGTTGGTTGGTTAAAAGTAATTTTACCACCACTAGCAACAGTAGAACCAGAATAAGTAGCAGTTGTATTTACACCAAGAATTGATAAACCGCTAATTGCAAAAGCAGCTACTCCAGATATAGTACTAGAACCACTAAAAGTAGTAACACTAGGATATACATATCTAACGGTAAATACCGTATTACCTGAAACAGTAGTGTTTAATATATAGTTAGAACCATTGTTGAAAATGGCACCAGTCCATCCAGTTGGAGCTACAGTTATTTGCGTCCCACTAGCTGTTACATTTGTCGGGAAACTACCATTAGTTAAACTTGCAGTATTTGACCCACTAGTTGCTGTTAATTGTGCTTGAAAACTTAAACCAGGGATAAAAGTGCTATTGCCACTTATTGTTGTCCAAACTTGATCTTGCTCAATATAGGATTGTTGAGCACCCACAACATTAACTTGAGTGACATTAGAATCCTGTAATGCCATTTGTACATATTTATTTACAGTACTAGAAATATTAGAAAATACAGTCTGTGTAAATCGAGTCTGCAGCTGTATATCAGTTTCAGTATCTGTTCCACCTTGAGTTGGAATATAATTTGTAACTGTAGGGCTGCCTATTAGAGCAGTTGTTACAGATGTAATTGTTTGAATTTGAACATTACTAAAACTACCCGGTAATACTGCTTGAATTGGAACTTGAACTTCAGTTTGACCAATACCAATAAAAGCGGTAGCTACTGTAGTAAAGAATATATTATTTCCAGTAATTGATTGAGAGCCTGGAACAAAAACTTGAGTGCCAATTGGAATTATAATAATTTGAGTTGCTGGAGAACTAATACTAAAAGATACAGCCCCTGTTGCCCTTGTACCTAGTCTACGATTAATACCAAATATATTAACAAATGCATCTAATTCTATTCCAGATTTACTATTAACATCAAAACTGTAAGAAGTAAGAGTATTAGTGTTAATTGCAGTTGCTAACTCATTGGATACTGCTTCAAAAATTTTGTAAGTAGCTGATCCGACTGAAACGTCCCATGTAGGATCTTGTGCAGTAAGACTTGATAAAAGTCTCTGAAGAATAGATACTGACTGAGCCATTACTGATTTACCTGTATACCATTAGAAGTGACGAATAAATTAATACTTAAACTTAGATTTGATAATGTAGTAATATTTACAGCGACATTTATTATTGTTGGTAGATTAGAATCGGGATATACATTGATATTATCAATTGAGTTAATAATTTCAGATTTATTCCAATTACCTAACTGTGATAAATTTTGAGCATTTTTAAGTGCAGAAATTTGGTTTTGCTGATATAAAGTAAATATTCTTAATGTTTCAGATTGTATTTGAGCGGATAAATAAGGAGTAAAATTTTGCCCAATAAAATTAGGGAGAACACTACCAAAATTAGGTGTAGTAAAACCAGTACCGATTGGCTCTTCAAGCCATAAAGCTAAATCCTGAACTAACTTGGTAGACCCTGTTTGAAATGTTAGTCTTCCTGAACTATCGAGTTGCAGATCTCCATTCTGCACAGTTAATGTCTTCATTTTTTAGTCTCTCAGTATCTCAAGCGATTTGTTAAAGTTGTAAAATAGAAAGTGCCATAGAAGGGACACTTGGCATAGTAAAGGGGGCGGTTTGTGCTGGTTGGGAGGTTAAAGAAACATTACTAGAGCTAGCAGCCCAAACAATCTGAATATAATCGTTAGTATTTAAATCTAACATTTCATGACGTGCAATTAATGCTAACCCGTTGCCTGATAATGTGTATTCATTAGCACTATAAGGGACATCAGATCCATTTAGCCTATACCAACTATTAATAGTTTGTGTTGATGCGGTAGTCGAGGAAAGTTGTAATCTAAAGTGTAGATAGTACGTTCCAGTGTTTTCTACGACAAGTTCTGTTCCATTTGCTAAATGGAAGCCTAGTGATTCTTCTATCCTATTAAAATTAATTAATGTTGGTGTATTAGTAGATGTCGATTGACTAGTTGTACTATAGAACCTTCCATGATAAGATGGATATTTACTCCTTTTAGAAACTACGAGACTAACTGGGAGAAAGAGTCTGTTATAAGTAGTAGCTCGTTCTATAAACCAAACTTGTCCAGACTTTACCAAGTCCATAGTTATGCCAGTAGGTAGAACCGTTAGATCAATTTGCCATTGATGCCTATCGGCATCTATACCATTAACTAACCAACTACCTGTTGAAGTAGAATAAGTTGGATCAGTTATCAATGTAACTCTGCGCGTCACACCGGCCAGATTATCTAAAACAGATCTTTTACTTAAAACCATATTATATCAATTATACCATATTTAATAATATTAATCAAATTAATCATTTTGTAGTTGAGTAATTGGATAACCAAAATCAAGTGGTACTACATTATTTATTACTTTAATTTTACCATTTTCTCGGATTTTCTTTTTGCCAATAATTCTAGTTGGAGATGTCACGACTGCACTAGTAGTAAAACCACCATCTCGTGAACAGCTCTGGCTCACTGATTGGACATAAACTTGAATTCCATGGTCAGCAATCTCAATTAGCATCCCAGGATATAGTTCTGGTAAGAAGGTAAATGTAACATTTGTAGCATACTGTTGTGACCACAGATACAAGAACTCTTGTAGAGCGTACATAAATTCCATAAGTTCTGAACGAATCATCGGTTCAGAATCAACATATGGTCTCATACCGTATCTCTTCAAAAATTGTTTGGCAAATGTATTAATATCAATACCTTGTGCTAGTAAACTATTCATAGAAGAACTAATAGTTGCTGGTTCAGTACCAAACAGTAACCCTAAAATAGCATTATTTTCAATTGTTATAATACCATTAGTCATTAACCAGTCAACCAGAGAAACATCACCAACTGAAGTTGGATCTCCACTAACACCAATATGTGTATACAACTGAGTATCATCATGATAAATATTGAAGTCAATTATTTCAATATCATATACACTCAAAACTGGAGCAGTCCCATAGAGTCCAAAATAATCAGGATACCAAGCTAAAAAGCTACCATCTGGGCCACTTTGAAATTCTCTTAATCCCATTGTTGATAGTGTAGTAAGAGTTGAAAGAACTGGAACATCGGTTATAAATGCTCGTGGCCCACCAGCTAATACTGTTGAATTGACATCAAAACCAACAACTCCCTGAGTAGTATTAAAGTTAAAATTACCAGTACTACTATTTAAACCTTGTACTGGTGCGTTATTAGTAGGAGCCGCTGAACCCCCACTTAGTACTGCATTAATATCATATTGCCCCCAAGAACTACCTTGCATAGATGCAGCAATAGATGCTAAGGTAGCATTTGGATTTAATAACTCACGTTTAAATGCTTGAGAATAAGTAGAGTTATTAAAGAATTCAACTGTACCGGCAACTCCTGTAGCAGTTTTAGGAAATATAATAATATTATCAGGATTACCACTTAATACACCAGTCATTCCTTTTATTGGGTATGCAAATTGTCCATTAGACTGCGTTGGCCCAGCTGAAATATTCAGCCAGTTAAAGTGCCACGCACCACCCTCTGCATGAGCAATTCTCGCAAGAGCTTCAAGGCTTGCTGGCAAATTATTTGGATCTTTTGCACCAAGACCTCGTAATAGATCATACTCCCATTGTTCATAATTACTATTTTTTACTTTTGCTGATGGTGATGCTGAAGAATTTAAACTACTAGTATTCAATTTAGGATTTAAAATATTATATTCCCATTGTTGAAAACTACCATCTGGCGATGCAGGTTGTTGATCAGTACCTTTAGACTTTGGATTTGGTGCTATAGTTGAGGCAACAGGGCCAGCAGTTAAATTTTTGGCACTAGGATCAATCCAACTGTCAATTGAAATATTATTTAATATTTTTGAACTAGGTCACGTACTGCCACCAACGGCAATAAGGGCAGCTTCTGATAGAATAACATCAGACCCATTAAGTTGTAAACTATCTTTGATTGCGTATACTACATGAGCTTTAATTGATTTATGGGTTGTAGTATTTGTTATTAACAGCAATCTTCCTACTTGTGCAGTAGTTGGATATACTTGGCTAAAACCTCCACGCAACCATTCTTTAGCCGTTGTTTGATCTCCAACATTACTAGCAAAATAAGTGAATGGTGCTGCTATCCAATATTGTGTATCATTAATATTTTTTACTATAATATCAGCTTCTTGTCCATTATTAGACCCTTTTGATGAATAACTATTCATTTCTGCAGTAGTAGCAAATGTTGCCGTTATAGGACCACCACTAATAATTCCTCGTAACGCAGTACCAGTTGGTGCACCATGAACACCAAGCGATGGTGTCGTAACACCATCAACACCAGTCTTGCCTTTTGTTGTAGTGTCACTTATTGAACTTGCATTATTACCAGTTACTTCTAAGAAATTTATAATGTCTTTGAAACTTGTAGCATTTTTATCTTTTAACTGAATTTGAGTTTGTTTATAAATATCAGTAGCAAAATTAACCCATTGAGTTGGAATGCCTCCAATGTGAATATCTTGTGAATCCCAGTTCGCTACTTTAGTTAAAAGGTTAATCATACCAGTGGCTACTCCACCATCAGTATTCTGTACATTTCCACCAAATATCTGTGCATTTTGTAGAATACCAGGAATTATACCTTCATATTCAATTGCTCCTGCATCCCAGAAACTGTTCTGAGCCTTGTAAAGAGTGCAACTAGCATTGATAACAATTGGTTCTGGAATAAGAGTAACGATTGGTGCATAAGTTACAAAACCAGTAAAATACTGATAATAACTTTCTTTTTTAAGAAAGATTATTATTTGATCCATTGTATTAATTACTGGAGGAGGTACGCTCGCTGCAGTAAATTTTTTAGATGCGGGAGTATATTTGAATCCATTGTTTGCAAGATATATACTCGCAGTACTAACTGCATTGATATTACGTTCTATAGTAAGTGACATAAAGTCATCACTTACTTCTATAATGCCACCCTGCGTAATACTATTAATGAATATTCTAACGTCTGGAGAATAGAAAAACTGATCATTCTGTCCTAAGGCCATGAGTTAATTAATAATCCCTGGTATTTGATTAATATTCACTTGACCAACATTATAGTTTGAGTTAATGGCAATTGTATTGAAAGATGAACTGTTGATAGTTGGTGGTACTATTGATGTAGTAGCCCCTAAACCTAATTCAGATAAAGTACTTGCATAGTTAATATCATTTGCGCTATTAAGTATATTCATATGATAATAAGTAATAAAGTATGACTTAAAACGTTGATACATTTTATCTGAAGTATCAATCCAACCTTGATAGGTCAATGGTTGTAATTGTTTAGCATTAACATTATTAGTTAAATTATTAACATCTATTATTAAATTTTCACTATTTCCAAGATGAGGTAAGTTATTAGTAATTAATGGATCTTGATTATTACTATTATTATAGTAGTAGAGGGATGCTGGGTATGGTGCCCCTCTAGTAAGAACTGACTCTTGTTGATGAACTCTAATAGCATTTTGAAAAGATTGCATTTCTTCAAATGCATTTGGTCGATGCTTGCTCATAAATGGCCAAATAATACTGAATTCTATGAACATTTCTGAACGACGAATTGGCATCCACGCTAAACCGCGTTGTACTTGATCTGTATCATATTGAGTATATGTTCCAGTATTAAAAGATAGTATATCCATATCGGTATCTAAAAGTGTATTACCGTACCTATCAACTAATGTTAAATGAGCATTAGACCTAGGCCTGTAAACACCTTTAAGAGCCATTACTGAGGTATCCAATCATTAGCATTATCAACATTTAAAGTAGTTGAAGAATGTAAAATCCCATTATAATTTGACCATGCAAAAGAACCAAGATCAGCAATCTCAAGTTCTTCTTGATAGATTGGTCCGCTAACTGGACAAGATGCATTTGGACTAGTAGCCACTATGGAGTTCCTCTTCCTAAGTCTAAGTAGAGACTAGGTACATCTTGTATTTCTTTCTTAAAAGTTAAACCTTTTGTGTCTGTTTTCTTTCTTGCAGCCTGAGCACTAGTTAGATTCTGCAGACCAGCATAGGTTAGTGAAGAAGTAGTACCAAAATCAATTTCATTATGACCAGGAGACTTGGCAAATAATTTTTCTATTTCACTGCTAGTTATAATCTTACTGAGGCTACTATAAGAATTATTACCTGGATAACTATCATCAGCTACATTAAAATTCATTATATATGGATAAGCAACAGTTGTTGGGTCAAATCCAATTTGCATATCATTAAACCATACGTGAAGTGTTATAGGAGTGCTTTGACTAACAGTTTTCCCATTAACGAAGCTACTAGATTTTAAAGTGCTATCAGCAGGAACCGTTAAAACGAGAGGTAACCGATTTTTAATTTGGTCTTCCTGTAATTGCTTAATAACTGTGAATATGTTCATTAGATTTTGTCGGCTGCCAGCGTCTGCTTGTAATGACATTTGATTAATTTTAACCGATAAAAGTTGAGTTACACGTCCACCATAAGTATCATAACTAACTTTATTTAGAGTATAGCTCCATTCAAGTTCATTAGGTGAAAATGGTAATGCCAAAAGTAATGTAGGTTTATTATTTGATACATTACTAGTAGTAATATACGCAGTTTTATGATGATATCTTTTGTTAATTGAACCGGTAGTCATAATTTTTTATGAATTATTCCCAGCTCGTTGGTTACCATGTTCATTAATAGGTAACCCAGTTGCTCTTGAGTAATTACTCAAATAACGATTAAGTGCACTTGGGTTATCTAATAGCATAAATATCTTTTGGGCACGAGGACCGAGTTCGATCATCATTGCATTTCTTTCAGCTTTATGCATTGCCCCTAGATTAGGTGTTTTACCATATAAGCCAAATTGTTCTGGCGCTTTCCCTTGTAGGTCTAACCATGTACTGTTAGAGTAATTACCTTTAATTAATTTACCACTCTTGCTTATATGTGAAACGGCTATTTCTCCAGTAGCAATTTTTGTTTCTAATGATGTTCTTTCGGCTACTGGTAATTTATCAATTGCTGGTATGTCCATGAACTTCCCACCATACATAACACCAATATTTTTCCACTTATTCCTACGATCAATACTTTGCAATCCTTGAATAATGTGACTCTCAAGTGGAGCAGTACCAAGATCACCAATAGCACCAGCAATTGCTTGACTTGGGCTTTCTCCAGCTTTTTGCCCTAGTGCTCCAGCGAAAGCGGATCTCATTGATTGATTAATTTGTCTTTGGTCTCTACCACTAAACATGTCCTGTATATATTTAACGTATGCAGGATATTGCATGTTTGCTTCTTTGGTCATCCCAAGAGAACTCATTAATAAGTGGAACTTCATATATGCATTTTGTAGAGCACTAGAATTTTGATAATTACCTTTGTTGAGGCCAATTCTATTTATTAAAGATTCATTAACAGAGATTGCACCCTTCAATACTCCAGCGCCTCCTTGTTGGGATGCTGCAGAAGGTAATCCAAGGTAACTTGTGCCCATCTGTTGAGCTACTAATGCTTGCCCAACCATGCTATCTAAAATATTTGCAGGATTAGCACCAGTTATTCCTAAACCAGGTTGACCAGCAGCAAATTGTGCAGCAGCTGTTGCAAATGTCGCATTTTGAGAACCAGTTAATCCAATAGCACCACCAATTTGTGAATACTGAATTACATTTTGTTGTAACTGTGAAAAGCTAGTATCAGTTATACTAGCAGTATGTGCTAATGTTGCTAATGAACTATTTAGATCACTTAAGGATGCACCAGCCTGCATTACTATCTGTCCAAACATCTGCATAGATGTTTGAGGGTCTACCCCATATCTTTGGAGAGCTTGATTACCAAAAGCATTAGCCTGGTTTAATAGATTACCACGATAACCCAATGCAAGGTTTTGCATAGTAATTTGTTTAGCCTGTCCATAACTTTCTAGTGGATTAAGACCAAACCAACCTGTTAATTGAGCACCTAAGTCATATTTTAGTGCACCGGCAATTCCAGTACCACCAGTAATTCCAGTGTATAGCTGGCCTTCTCTAAAGAGGTCTCCCCCCTTAGCCTTAATTAATCTCGCACCATACATTGCACCAGCAATTTTT
>JAEHJW020008655.1_pt1 | contig 22479 bp, 26 predicted proteins | sample 9271431 | NCBI WGS metagenome assembly JAEHJW02 | reverse complement strand
TTGCCTGGCGGCACTAGCGCGGTGGTCCCACCTGACCCCATGCCGAACTCAGAAGTGAAACGCCGTAGCGCCGATGGTAGTGTGGGGTCTCCCCATGTGAGAGTAGGGAACTGCCAGGCATCAAATTTAGCGTGCTGATATGGCTCAGTTGGTAGAGCGCACCCTTGGTAAGGGTGAGGTCCCCAGTTCGACTCTGGGTATCAGCACCACTTTTTAGGTTAAAGTTCGGCACGTTGTAAAGAATTTGCCTGGCGACAATAGCGCGGCGGTCCCACCTGACCCCATGCCGAACTCAGAAGTGAAACGTCGTAGCGCCGATGGTAGTGTGGGGTCTCCCCATGTGAGAGTAGGGAATCGCCAGGCATCAAATAAAGCAGAAGGCCCAGTCGAAAGACTGGGCCTTCTGCTTTTGTGTTATCTGTTATCTGTTGATAAACAGTCCTGCCACCAGGGGGAAACCCGTCAAAGTCGATTTGCTCGTAATGCAGCAAGGGACAGAGAGTTTATTTGCCCGGTTGTCATGTGGATGATGCGCAGAAGAGCAGATACAGGTTCGACGCTAGCCCCAGTATCTGCTGGTCGGGGGTGAATTAGCGGGTCAGAGCAACGATCCCTAACGTGAGGCCGGCTACCGCGGCCGCACCCCCGGCGATTGCGCCTGCGGTTTCCCAGTTGTCTTCTGTTGTGCCTTTCATACAGGTATTGGTATGGACTAAGCGGCCTTGCGAGTCATAAACCGGTACGCAGGGAGAGTCATGGGCACAGCCTGCCAGTAGAGAGGCCAGCAGCGCCACGATTAAATACTTTTTCATGATATTACCTCTGGATAATCCGCAGGGTTGTACTGAGAGCCAGTGCAGAACGGAATGGCTTATTTTATCACCGCGGATTGTCCGGGCCGGAGGCCGAAATCATCTCAATATATGAGCCACGTAAATATCGTGAAGATAAGCAGGGGAATATGCAGAAAAGATGGAGAGAAAGATCGTCTCCCCGCGCTGCCGCATGCGATAGAGGTTGTCAGATAGCGGGAAGCTGAGCGGGTTGCTAATATGCCAGGCGAAAAAAAAGCGCCCGCAGGGGGCGCCTTTAAAACCAGGCCGCGTTATTCAGCGTGCCGGGTAAAACGTCGTCTGACGACCACAAAGAAGACCGGAACAAAGAAGATCGCCAGCAGCGTCGCGGTCAGCATCCCGCCCATCACGCCGGTGCCAACCGCATTCTGCGCCCCGCTGCCGGCACCATGGCTAATCACCAGCGGCATGACCCCGAGAATAAAGGCCAGAGAGGTCATCAGAATAGGCCGCAGGCGCATCCGCGATGCCTCCAGCGTGGCCTCAATGATCCCTTTCCCTTCTTTCTCCATCAGATCCTTGGCGAACTCGACGATCAGGATCGCATTCTTGGCCGACAAACCGATCGTGGTCAAGAGTCCGACCTGGAAGTAAACGTCATTATTCAGCCCACGCAGCGTGGCGGCTAACAGCGCGCCAATGACCCCCAGCGGAACCACTAACATGACTGAGAAGGGGATCGACCAGCTCTCATACAGCGCCGCCAGACACAGGAAGACGACGATCAGCGAGATGGCATAGAGCGCAGGCGCCTGGTTGCCGGAGAGCCGTTCCTGGTAAGACATCCCGGTCCAGTCATAACCGATGCCGCTCGGCAGTTTACTGGCCAGCGTTTCCATCAGCGCCATGGCTTCCCCGGTACTTTTGCCTGGCGAAGCTTCACCGAGGATCTCCATAGATGGCAACCCATTGTAGCGCTCCAGGCGCGGCGAGCCATATATCCAGCGTGAAGTGACAAAGGCGGAGAACGGCACCATTTCGCCGTTGGCGCTACGAACATACATGTTGTTAATGTCGCTCGGCAGCATACGGAAGTGGGCATCAGCCTGAACGTACACTTTTTTCACGCGGCCGCGGTCAATAAAGTCATTGACGTAGTATCCGCCCAGCGCGGCTGATATCGTTTCATTGATATCGGAGAGCGATACGCCCAGCGCCTGCGCTTTTTCCTGATCGACATCCAGTTTGAACTGAGGGGTATCTTCCAGCCCATTAGGGCGTACCCGAACCAGCTGATCCGGATGCTGTTTCACCATGCCCAGCAGTTGATTGCGCGCCTGGGTCAGAGCGGTATGACCGAGTCCGCCCTGGTCGATCAGTTCAAAGTCGAAGCCGGTGGCGGTACCCAGCTCAATAATGGCTGGCATGTTGAACGGGAAAACCATGGCGTCTTTGATCTGGCTAAAGGCTACGGTGGCCCGCTTGATGATGGACTCCACGCTGTTTTCATCGCCGCTGCGCGCTTCCCAGGGCTTCAGGCTGACAAACGCCATACCGGAGTTTTGTCCCTGGCCGCTGAAGCTGAAGCCGTTAACGGTAAAGACGCTTTCAACGTTGGCCTTCTCGTTATGCAGGTAGTAATCAGTCACCGTATCCAGGACCTTCTGCGTGCGCTCCTGGGTAGCACCGGACGGCAGCTGGATCATGGTCAGGAAGACGCCCTGGTCTTCGTCGGGCAGAAAGGACGTGTGCAAGCGCATGAACAGCACGGCCATCCCCACGACGATCAGCAGGTAGATCACCAGATAACGGCCAGTTCCACGTAAAATACCGCTGACGCTGTTGGTATAGTGGTTAACGCTCTGGTCGAAGCGGGCGTTAAACCAGCCGAAAAATCCTTTTTTCTCATGGTGTTCAGCTGAGGCTGGCTTCAACAACGTGGCGCAGAGCGCCGGCGTCAGTACCAGCGCAACCAGCACGGAGAGCGCCATGGCGGAGACGATGGTGATTGAAAACTGACGATAAATCGCGCCGGTTGAGCCGCCGAAAAAGGCCATCGGGACAAATACTGCGGAGAGCACCATGGCGATACCCACCAGCGCTCCCTGGATCTGAGACATAGATTTTTCCGTCGCTTCTTTTGGCGAGAGCTTCTCCTCAACCATCACACGTTCGACGTTTTCCACTACTACGATAGCGTCATCGACCAGCAGACCTATCGCCAACACCATGCCAAACATTGTCAGCGTGTTGATGGAGTAGCCAAACATCGACAATACCGCGAAGGTTCCCAACAGCACCACGGGTACGGCAATGGTTGGAATGAGTGTTGCGCGCATGTTCTGCAGGAACAGATACATGACAAGAAAGACGAGAATAATTGCTTCAAAAAGCGTTTTGACCACTTCGTGAATGGAGATTTTGACGAAAGGGGTCGTATCATACGGATAGACCACCTTCATCCCCTGAGGGAAGTAGGGCTGCAGCTCGGCCAGCTTCGCTTTAATCGCGGTGGCGGTATCCAGGGCGTTGGCGCCGGTCGCAAGCTTAATACCCAGACCAGAGGCAGGTTTACCGTTAATTCTGGCGACAACGTTATAGTTCTCTCCCCCCAGCTCAATGCGGGCGACGTCTTTCAGATGGACGACAGAGCCATCGGCATTGACCCGCAGCGTGACCTTGCCAAACTCCTGCGGATCTTTGAGCCGCGTCTGAGCGATGATTGACGCGTTCAACTGCTGGCCTTTCAGCGCTGGCGTGCCGCCGAGCTGACCCGCGGCGATCTGATCGTTCTGGACCTGCAGCGCATTGATGACGTCCACCGGCGTCAGGTTGTATTTATTCAGCAGGTTGCCATCCAGCCAGACGCGCATGGCGTATTGCGCGCCGAACAGCTGCACATCGCCCACGCCGTTGAGGCGGCTAATAGGATCTTTGACATTGGAGGCGACATAGTCAGAAATATCGTCCTGGGTGGTGGTCGGGTTATCAGAGATAAAGCCGGCGACCAACAGGAAGCTGCTACTGGATTTCTCGACGCTAATCCCCTGCTGCTGTACTTCCTGGGGCAGCAGCGGCGTGGCCAGCTGCAGTTTGTTTTGCACCTGTACCTGGGCAATATCGGGATCGGTACCCGATTTAAAGGTGAGCGTAATGGTTACCGAACCGGCAGAGTCGCTGGTCGACGACATATACATCAGATTGTCGATGCCGTTCATATTCTGCTCGATAACCTGAGTGACCGTATCCTGTACGGTCTGGGCATCTGCACCGGGGTAGGTGGCGGAGATCGCTACCGCAGGAGGGGCGATTGTCGGGTACTGAGCTATCGGCAGCTGCAGGATGGCCAGGCCGCCGGCAATCATCATAATGATAGCCAGCACCCAGGCGAAGACCGGTCGATGAATAAAAAACTTAGACATGGCTGGGTATCCTTATTGCACGGCCGGCGCCGCACGCTCCGCTTCCGCTTTGACAGTGACGCCTGGACGGACTTTCTGTAAGCCGCTGACAATCACTTTATCGCCCGGCTTCAGCCCACTGGTGATAAGCCACTTATCGCCAACGGCCTGAGTCGCGACCACTTCCCGGGTTTCAACCTGGTTTTTGTCATTCACCAGCATCACGGAGGCATCACCACGCGGCGTGCGGGTCACCCCTTGCTGCGGTACCAGGATAGCCTGCGGATCGACGCCTTCGTCTATGCGGGCGCGGACGAACATCCCTGGCAGCAGGACATGCTGCGGGTTAGGGAAGATAGCGCGCAGAGTAATTGAGCCCGTACTTTCATCAACAGTGACGTCAGAAAACTGCAGTGAACCTTTGAGCGGATAGGCCTGGCCGTTCTCCATGACCAGCTCAACGCTTTTGGTATCACCGCCGCGCTGCAGGCTTTCCTGCTTAAGGCGCATGAAGTCATTACTGGACTCCGTCACGTCAACATAGATGGGATCGAGCTGCTGGACGGTAGCCAGGGCATCCGACTGGCCGTTGGTGACCAGCGCCCCTTCGGTGACGCTCGATTTACCGATGCGCCCGCTAATGGGGGAGGTTACTTTGGTGTAGGCCAGGTTGATACGGGCCGTTTCTACGGCAGCTTTGGTGGCGATGACATCGGCATCGGCCTGGCGGGCGGTGGCCACTGCCTGATCGTATTCCTGCTGGCTGATATATTTAGTACCCAGCAGTGGAACGTAGCGTTTCACCGTCAAATGGGCGATAGCGGCCGCGGCTTCGGCTTTGGCCTCATCGCCTTTGGCGCTGTTCCACGCCGCCTGGTAGGTCGCCGGATCGATCTGATAGAGCGACTGGCCTGCTTCGACATCACTTCCTTCAACAAAGTTACGCTTCAGAATGATACCGCTCACCTGGGGGCGGACTTCCGCTACGCGAAAAGCAGAGGTTCGGCCCGGCAGTTCGGTGGTGACTGATAGCGGCGCGCTGTTCACGACATGGACCGTCACCTGCGGCGCCTGCGCATGGGGTTGCTGGTTGTCAGAATTATCGCAACCGGTTAGCAATAAGGCCGAGATAATTAAACCGGATAAAAGTGTCACTCTGGCGTGAGTCGTCATGGCGGTTCCTTATAGATTACGTACCCAATCAGGCGGCGAATCTGTGAAAGAAAGAGGGAATCAAAAAGCAGTTTGCCATCCTACAAATAAACGCCGTTGGATGTAAGAGATACTTATTTTTAAGCAATCAGCAAGGCACGCAAAAACAAAAAAATGGTCACTGTAGTATTGCGATTTATCGCAATTGTAAAAGTTGATAAATAGACATTATTTCAGTGAATGTATTTTCCGGTGATATTCACTTGAATAATTAATTCTCTTTTCGCATCAGGATTAACTTGTCTGCATTTTTGCTAAATAATACTTCATGGCAAATGCTAGATTAATTCTAATTAAGAATATCCTATATTATCTGCTTATCGGGAAGTGGGGCCTTGTATGGCAAGAAAAACAAAAGAAGAGGCGCAGCGCACGCGGCAGCTCCTGATTGAGTCCGCAATCCAGCAGTTCGCCCTGCGCGGAGTAACCAACACCACCCTGACGGATATCGCCGATGCGGCGGGAGTGACTCGCGGCGCGGTGTACTGGCATTTTGCCAGTAAGACGGAGCTGTTTAATGAAATGTGGCAGCAGCAGCCGCCGCTTAGAGATTTGATTCAGCCCAGTCAGGCCATAGAGTACGAACATGAGCCGCTAAATGCTTTACGCGAGCGGTTTATTGCAGGCCTGCGCTATATTGCTGCGAATCCTCGACAGCGCGCTCTGATGCAAATTCTTTATCAGCGCTGTGAGTTTTCCAGTGATATGCTTTCGGAATACGAAATTCGCCAACGTATTGGTTTTAATTATTCACTCATTGGCGGCATCCTGCAGTGCTGCGTGCGTAACAATATATTGCCAGCCGAAACAAACATTGAGATGATATTAATTGTTTTACACAGTGCTTTTTCCGGGCTGATTAAAAACTGGCTGCTCGATCCGCAACGCTTCGATCTTTATCAGCAGGCGCCTGCGCTGGTGGATAATATAATGGCGGTGGTCTGTGCTGCGCGTTTATCGGGAGGGCCTGCGCTACGGCTGGTGAATTAGTAATGAGTTCTGTTGGCGCAGATAATAAAAAAGGCGCTTCCCCATGCCGAAGAGCGCCTTTTATATCAAGCAAGCAACTGACTAGTATCAGTTCATGCCGTACTGTCAGATTAGCTGTTTTCATGCTTTGGAGTGGGTTTTGTATTTTATTTAAAATCAATTGGTTATGTGAAATTGTGACTGTATATTGTTCCAGTGCTTTTTGTTGTTTATGCTATTATGCAAGCAATTCTGTATAAACATTTGTATAAACACTTTGGGCTGGGTGGTGGTCTATGGCTGGCGAACTTAACAAACTGAGCGACAGGAAGTTAAAGGGATTACATGGCATCCCGGCCAGTAAGATTGAGTTTTATGCTGATGGTGCCGGGTTGAGCGCTAAGGTAACGAAAGCTGGTGGTATTAGCTGGGTGTTTACTTACCGGCTCGACGGGCAGAAGCTGCATCGGCTAACTCTGGGGCGATACCCTGATATGAGTCTCAAAGAGGCCCGTTCCTCGCGTGATAAATGTCGCCAGTGGCTGGCCTCAGGTAAAGACCCAAAGCACCAGTTGGCGCTAACTACTCAGGAAACGCTTAAACCGGTCACGGTGCAGGAAGCTATCGAATACTGGATACGCGAATATGCGGAAGAAAACCGTGCGAACGTTGAGCGGCATAAAGCGGAGCTACGCAAGCATATTTACCCTTACATTGGAAAAATGGCGCTCGCTGACTGCGAAACCCGATACTGGCTTGACTGCTTTGACAGGATGAAAAAGAAAACGCCAGTTGCTGCGGGTTATGTATTTCAGATGTGTAAGCAGGCTCTGAAATTCTGCCGCGTTCGCCGTTACGCCGTCAGTACCGCCCTTGAAGATTTGAGTATTCCCGATGTTGGTAAAAAGCAGGCGAAAAAAGATCGGGTACTGAAAGATAAAGAGGTTGGGGGATTATGGGCTGCTATATCGTCCGGCGATACTTTTCTGCCTTACTACACAAACTTGCTCAGGATCACCACTTTGTTTGGTTGCCGCACCCAGGAGGCCAGATTGTCAGAGTGGGCCGAATGGGATATGGAGGCATGGGTGTGGACAGTACCAAAAGCGCATAGTAAAGGCGGTGAAAAGATTGTGCGTCCAGTTCCAGAGGCGATGCGTTCATTTATTGAAATGCTCCACGATGAAACAAAATCATCCGGCTACCTTCTTGGGGTTGTGAAGAATAGCGAAGCGGTTAGCCAGTGGGGCCGTAGTGTTTATAAAAAACTGAGGCATTCTGAACCCTGGACATTGCATGATCTACGGCGAACGCTTGCAACGCATATGAATAATATGGGTATAGCTCCGCACGTTGTTGAACAGTTGCTGGGCCACTCAATGCCAGGGGTTATGGCGATTTATAACCGTAGTCTGTATCTGCCGGAGAAACTGGACGCGCTGAATAAGTGGTATGATCGCTTAGAACTTCTTGCGGGTAATCATCAAAATGTGGTTCTGTTAACTGTAGCGAATAGAGATTAAACTGGTCTTGCGAGTCTAGGTCGGCCAACCGAAAAGCGGGAAACCCTACCCGCCTGGCTCGCAAGTTAATTAGGGGCGTTGAGGGTAGCGTTATGGCAGAAAAAGAAATAAAGATTCCATTTTCATATTGTAGATTGTCCAGAGGTGCATCATTTCTGGGGGTTGAACCGTCAGATTTGATCAACCTTGCTATTGAAAATAAAATCGAAATAAGCATGATGCTGAAAAGGTTTCACTGCCGAATCCTTCTTCGTGAAGATTTTAGTGATGTAAAGGATTGGTATTCATCACTATATTTTCCTCGTACTTTTAATTCTATGTCAGGGCAAACCCGCGCGATAACGAATCACTCTTTTATTGAATTTACTAATGGCCGTTATTTTGAACCTGATAAACTATTATCTGGTTCAGACATCTTTACGGAACAAGAAAGTAAAGGGTTCCTTGTCGGATATGGCTTTGCATTAGGTCTGTGGCGGGTAATGCCCGATCAGTTTGAGTCATCTTTACCTGTGAAGGATTTTTTCCCCGGATTTTTCCCGTGCCTCACGGGCGGTGAAACTCCAGTAATTCAGATTCTGCCAGCCCAACCTTTTATCGATCAGGCTAATGGCAAGAGGTTTAATTTCGACCCTTATGAGTTTGAAGCCGGGTATGATGATTTATGGGTTACTAATTATGATATTAAACGGCTTATGGAAAGCGGCCTTGATTTCGATAAGCTGCCAATGCTCAATGATATTGAACGACCTGATTTAGACTCTGATTCAAAAAATAGTATTAATAAACGCTCAGAAAGTGCAAAAGAAAAACATGCACGAAATGAACTATTAATTTTAAGTGCTGCAATAAAATTCAAAGAAACAAGTTCTGATATTTTCAATGAAAAGTGCTTGAAAAAAGATGGGAGCTACAATTTCTCAGCATGGGCCAGAGAACTTTCCGACAGAGTGCACTTATTTCCTGACGGACAATGCCCGGTCAAGAGCGTTGACACAATTACCTCATACATTAGTAGGCACTTTAAGTTTTAATTGTAGTAGCTTCTAAACGTTAGAAAGGGTGTTCTAATCATTAGATTACCCTTTTTAGAATTAAACACGCCTTTTTAAATTTTAGAAGCCATTTTTATTAATTTACTTTAGACAAATACTTCCCCCACAACGCAAGAACAGACAGGAAAGGCTCCTTCTGATTGCGTTAAGTGGAGGAAGCATGTCAAATACTCGTTTTACCCCGCCAACACCAGAACAACGCCGCACCATTCTCGCAGAATATGGCATTAAGTTTGATCGCCGTATTCGTGAAAGTGAATGCTTCGAAATAACCAGCCTTTCCCGTTCCACCCGCTGGTATATGGAGAACGAAGGTAAATTCCCGCCACGCTGCCACTTTGGCCGTAATAGTTGCGCATGGCTTCTGTCAGATGTTCTTTGGTGGGTTCGCAATCCACCTGCTGTTGAGAACGTCAACACCCCTTACAACCGTAAATCCGCGTAAGGGGGGCGCTATGCAAAAATTAAATGAGTTGGTTCCGGTTAACCCCGGAAATATTGGCGGCGTGACGGTATCGCTGGTCAGTGCAAAAAAACTCCATGAGTTTCTCGGCGTTGGGCGTGATTTCACCACATGGATTAAGGGGCGTATCAGCCAGTATGGTTTTACTGCTGGTGTAGATTTTACGGTGGTTGAAAATTTGAGCGCCCCCGTTTCGGGGAGCGCAAAATATCGCCAACAAATTGCACATGATTACCTGATCACCATCGACATGGGTAAAGAGCTGGCAATGGTTGAGCGCAACGAAAAAGGGCGGGAGGTGCGCCGCTATTTCATCAACTGCGAACGCCAGGCAAAAGCCGCCGCTAATATCCCCCAGACGTTACCGGAAGCCCTGCGCCTTGCTGCTGATCTGGCCGAAAAGGCAAGCGAACTTGAAAACCGGCTGGTGGCCGCTGCGCCAAAAGTTGATTTCGCTGATCGCGTGGCGGAGATCAGTAAGGGGATTTCCATTCCAAACTATGCCAAAGCCGTAGGGCTTGGCCCCATCAAATTATTCGGCTGGATGAGGCAACAGGGGATTCTCATCAATGGTGGCCAGCGCCACAACCTGCCTATGCAGCGTTATATCGATAGCGGTTATTTTGCCGTTCGCCAGGGAACGTATGAAACGAATGGCGAGGTAAGAGCCTCATTCACAACGATGCTGACGGGGAAGGGTGAGCAGTGGTTAACGAAAAGACTGATCGCTGGTGGTGTATTGCCGGAGGTGCCGAATGCTGACGCTGAATAAAACAAAGGCAGCTTTGCAGAGCTGCCAATGTCACTACGAAAAACCGAAACAGATTAAGCATACCAGGGTTAATGCTGGTGGTCAAAGAATGAGCCAGCGCAATTCTGCGCCCGCTGATTTTATTCAGCCTTTTGGCTCAATACCTTTCTTTCGGAGGGCTTCCCGGCCTAATTCCTTCATCCAATTTGCGAGGCTAACACTCTCTGCTTGGGCTTCTTTTTCAAATTGCTCTTTAAGTTCGGGGGGGATTCGAATCTGGAACGCTGGTGCTTTCCCCGCTCCTTTTGGTTGCCGATCTCGTTTAATGGGTGTTGACATGTGCGTACCTATTGGCGTACTGTTTTCTTTAATAGGTACACACCTTAACACGGTGCTATCTAAAAAAACAACGCCCCGGACTGTTCGAGCAGTACCGAGGCGTCTCACCAAACCGTTAAGTGAGGTAACAGTTATGGCTGACAATCAGTCTACCCAAACTCGCCCGGAATTTACATGGTTATTCCTGGCAACCCCAGATCACACTCCTGAATGCACCCCAGTAGTGCTTCGCTTTGATGCTGACACGGAAGCTAAAGCCCGCGCCGCTTTCCCCGGCTGGGATTTAGTTTTTGCCGCCAAAATCCGCGCTCAGGCTCCTTGCCGCGTTGCGTTCTTCGATTACACCACCCGCCGCGGGTGGGAGTTCGACAGCGCCGCGATTCAGGAGGTGCGTCATGCGTAAGGTCAAATGGTCGGAAATTGACATTGAAGATGAACTGCGCCGCCTGGAAGCGTTGCTCTCAACATCGCTGTATATGAATTTTGATGATGAAACCGAGTACAGCGTTGCGATGGATCTGATCAGCATGTCGTTGTCCCGCGTTCGTGAACTAAAAGCGGCAAGTGAGGTGACCCATGCGTGATATTTACCATCAGCTTGTTAAGAGCACTCCTGATTTTAAAAACTTCACTGATGAGGCTTTGGCTGAATCCAGCGATTTATATTCTGCTGGCGCATTTGCCATCAATAGTGCGCTCACACTGATCGGCAATCTGGCGTTTGATGCAACCAATGCAGAGGACTATTCCGATGAAGATGCCCGGCGTGATTTGATCCTTGTAAGCCATGCATTGCGTCACCTTCCCAGAATGGCGCAAGCACTCAATCAGAGTAGTGATGCTGCGGATTATGTGCGTACCCAGCGTAATAACGCGGGGGAGCAATCATGATCAGTCTCTTGAAATTTAACGAGCTGGAAAACCGTGTCGATTTGCTGGTTAACCGCGTCCTGGAGTTAGAACAGCAGGTGCGCACACTCACCGAAAGCCAGGGGGGAGATATTCCTCCCGGTATGGCTCCGGTCGCCACGCTGGCGGCTGAGTTCGGCATATCGACGAAAAAAGCCGAAGAGCTGGCAAAAAACACGGGCGTGATGCTGGTCAGAATGAAAGCTGGTGGCTTTATCGCGCCGGATAACAAGTTCAGAGAGGTGGCGAGGCAGGTTCTGCGCAGCGCGAAGCGCAAATATGGATCGGCGTACTGGTATCACCCATTACTTGGCAAATTTCAGATGAGCGGAGGTATCCCGCAATGACCGATATTTTTGAAGTGATAGGCCCATTGTTCCGCAAACTGACCGAAACCTGTATTGCTCACCAGATAGCGGAAACCGGTTCGGCAACCTTGCTGGTGGAAAGCGATAAGTATATGGCCCGCTATCGCTTCACGCTGGAGCCGCGCGTAACTGAAAACGTATTGATGAAATATATGATTTTTGGCTGCTTTGAAGAATTCGGGCGCGATGAGGGGTTAAGGCGTTTGCGGGATATTCTGCTGACCTGCTTTACCGACGATGGCGATATTAACGAAATGGGGTTGCAGATAGTGAAAAGCTGCCACCTTGAGTACCTGCATGAAGACCTGGGCGCGGATATGTCCAATAAGGTGTTGCACTGATGAAGATGAAGAATGCCCCGAATATCAAATTTCTGCCGAAAGATAAATTTACTGAGGCGATTATCTTTGCGGGTGAAGATGCCTATTCACATGTGCAGCACTGGATCGAGAGCGAAGGTAAAAGGGCGTGGGATGATGTACCGCCTGTTTATCTGGGCAAAAGGCAACTGGCAGAACTGGAACGATTAAACATCGTTGATAACGGCCGTCGCAGTGTTCGTGTGATCCGAGCTGGCGAGCTTTCCGAAATGCAGATAAGCACTATCGCAACCAAATTGGCGCTGGCGGATGTGAAAGAGGCCCGGCTGTTTAATGGCATGTTTGAGCCTCAGCCGAAGGAGGACTGGACGGGCAGGCTTCCACGTCTCAAAGAAGAGGCCGAACGCGGGGAAAGTATTGTGGTGAACCTGCCTGTGAAAAAACGGGAGCCAAAGCCTGAACCGGGCGATGAACTCAAACCCCGCGTGGAAAGCCGCAGCGATGGCCTGTACTGGATCACGCCAAAGGTGGACAAGGATAGTGGCGAGATCATCAATAACGAAACGTGGCTGTGCTCGCCTCTTGAGGTGGTCGGCTCCGGTAGTGACGGGGCAGAGCGCTATCTTGTTTTGCGCTGGCGTTCGCCGCGTGGCCATGAAGATATTACCAGGGCGATCCCCTGTGCTGATATCGGTGAGCGCGACGGCTGGCGCTCACTTAAAGCTGGTGGGGTGAATGTGACCACTAAAAGCACCTTCCGGGCGATTCTGGCCGACTGGTTGCAGCAAAGCGGCACTGATCGGGAATGGATTATCACCCATACCACTGGCTGGCATCATGGCGCATATATCATGCCTGATGGTGAAGTGATTGGTGATCCAGAGACGCCCATTCTCTTTAACGGTCGCAGCGCTGCATCTTCCGGGTATGCCATTGCTGGTACTGCTGCTACCTGGCGGGATTCCGTCGCCCGTCTGGCCGGGGGCAATCCGTCCATGATGCTGGGCGTGGCAGCGGCATTATCCGCGCCGCTTATTGGCCTGGTGGGTGCTGATGGTTTCGGCGTCCATTTGTTCGAGCAGTCGAGCGCCGGTAAGACCACTACCGCCAATATTGCGAGCAGCCTGTGGGGTGAGCCTGATGCGTTGCGGCTTACCTGGTACGGTACTGCGCTTGGCATAGCAAACGAAGCGGAGGCGCATAACGACAGCCTGTTACCGCTTGATGAGGTAGGACAGGGCAGCAGTGCCAAAGATGTTGCCACGTCTGCTTACACCCTGTTTAACGGCGCCGGAAAGTTGCAGGGAGCCAAAGAGGGCGGCAATCGGGAGCTTAAACGCTGGCGCACTGTGGCGATCAGTACCGGGGAAATGGATATTGAAACCTTCCTGGCTGCTGGTGGGCTGAAAGTGAAAGCGGGCCAACTGGTGCGCTTGCTCAACATCCCTATGGAGAAATCGACGGCCTTTAACGGTCTGCCAAACGGCAAGGCTCATGCTGACGCATTGAAAGAAGCCTGGATTGATAACCACGGGGCGGCGGGGCGTGAGTGGGTTAAATGGCTGGCAGCTAACCAGCAGGAGGCTAAACAGGCGGTACGTGACGCGCAAACGCGCTGGCGCGGCCTCATCCCGGCGGATTACGGTGAGCAGGTACACCGCGTGGCCGAACGCTTTGCAATCCTCGAAGCCGCGCTGGTAACTGGTGCATCAATCACCGGATGGAGTGAACAGGCCAGCCGTGACGCTATCCAGCATAGCTTTAACGCCTGGGTGAAAGAGTTCGGCACTGGTAACAAAGAGCACCAGCAGATCATCGAGCAGTGCGAGGCGTTCCTGAATGCCTACGGTTTAAGCCGCTTTGCACCGTTGCCCTATGATCCCTCCAGTATGCCGATTCGCGATCTGGCCGGGTATCGAAAGCGCAAAAGCAGCCATGATGATGCGCCGCTGGTGTTCTATACGTTCCCCGCAACGTTTGAGAAGGAGATAGCTCAGGGCTTTAACGCCAGGCAGTTTGCCCGCGTGCTTGCCGCTGCTGGCTTGCTTTCTGAGCCGTCCAGCGGGCGTGGATACCAGCAGAAATCCCCGCGTATTGATGGGCGTCAAATCAACGTTTATGTGCTTCACCAGGTTGCGGAAGGTGGAGAAGAATAAATTACACATGTGAGGGTTGTTAATGTTGGTTCAGTTGGTTCAGTGTCTATTGGTTATGTTCATATGGCTGTTTTATATGGGTTTAATGTCAAAAAAATGAACCAACACTGAACCAACAAATAGCAGTTTTGAACCAACAAACGGGCAGTTTGAACCAACATTTTAGAACCTCATGGACTGAACCAACATGAAAATACCCAATGTTGGTTCAAATCGGGGCTTTGTTGGTTCACTCATCGAAAAATAATCCTTATAAAACAATAATCTTTACAAATTGAACCAACTGAACTGACTGAACCAACATAGTTTTGTATATATACGTGAAAAATAAAGAGGTCATTAATGAAACTGATTGGCAAAGATAACGGGCATATGAGCGATCTCAAGTTTCTCTACAGCGCCGTTGATGAGCTTTCAAATAAAGATGAGATTACGGTGACGGATTTTCTGGCTCTGAGCGCTTTTGTCACTTCTGAAAAACTTGATCTGGAATCGTACCAGTCTGGGCTGGAAGAAGGGGGGCAAGAGTTGTCGAAAGACGCCAGCGCTTACCTCGATCTTCTACAGAGGATTGCGGCTGATTTGTCGTACCCAACCTCTGGCCTTGAGAACGCTATCCATAGCGCACAATCAACAGCAAGCTGGGCTTTCTATCAGTGGGGGCTGGATAAAGAATAATCATCCAGCCATATAAGCTAAAGGCCTGGTTTTTTCCCAGGCCATATTTTAAAGCAGACCTAACAGCGCAGAAGCGCCAGCGCCAACGATACTGGCAACGGTGCTATTTTCCAGTAACTGTTTCAACATTGATTTAGCCTGTGGATCGCCAGATTTAGCTACTTTCTCGACAAGTTCAGTAATACTGATATTCACCAGCATATGATTACTTTCACCTATTTGAACTTGCTCACCACTGACGGAGCCAATATTAAAAGTATTCATGCTCTTTGCTGTCCTGTGTGCGTCGGAAGAAAGATTCTCTACGGATAACGTAAGTAAGTGAGGATGCGTTGTACCTGCGTTCAGCGTTCCGTTCTTTGATATTGAAAGATCGACAACTTTAAGACTTAACTCGCGGCTTCCAATCTTCTGAATCAGAATATCACCCAATTCAATTTGCGGTTCGTCAGTAAACGGGATATCTACCTGATTTTTTCCTGTGTTCCTGCTTCCTTTAAACTCCTCGCCGGAAATTAAAAAAATATCCGGGTATGCCATATCGTCAAAATCGAAGTCCATAAAATCCCCCAGAAGTGGTGTTTTTCCCGTTCATATTATCAAACCTTGTAAATTATTTGTTCTCCTGTTTTCGCTGCTGTTTGCGACAACATAGAGGTGTTTACTCATTGATTATTATGTATATCTTGAAGAGTGGCACTCAGACGTGAGCCGCCACTGTCCACCTGGTTTTTTTCCCGTTCTGCGACGGTTTCCTTTCCAGGTGGACATCCCTCCAAGCGCTGGTTTCACGTCTCAACGTTAATTGTTACGGAAACCACTCCATGAAGAAATTACTTGAATTACGCCAGCAGAAAGCCGCACTCAAAACCCAGATGCGTTCCATGCTGGAAAAAGCTGACAGCGAAAAGCGAAGCCTGAACGATGAAGAGGGCAAGCAGTTCGATGAACTCCGCGCCCAGGCTGATGCGCTTGAAGTTGAAATTACCCGCCTTGAGGCCGTCGCCGACGATCAGCGCAATCTGCCTGGTACTTCTGTTGAAGGTAAAGGTGTAAGCAACGATGAGCTGCGCCACTACATCATGACCGGCGATACCCGCTCTCTCTCCACGTTGGTGCAGGCTGACGGCGGCTATACCGTTATCCCTGAGCTGGACAAAGAGATCATGCGCCAGTTGCAGGATGACAGCGTGATGCGCTCCATCGCTACGGTGAAGACCACCAAAACCAACGAATACCAGAAGCTGGTATCAGTGGGTGGCACTACCGTTAAGCGCGGCACCGAAGGCGAAGCGCGTACCGAAACCAGCACACCTAAGATGGAGCGCGTTGATATCAAACTCAACCCGATCTACGCCTACCCGAAAACCACTCAGGAAATTCTCGACTTCTCCGAAGTTGATATTCTGGGTTGGCTGTCTTCCGAAATCACCGACACCTTCACTGCTACCGAAGAAACCGACTTTGTGAACGGCGACGGTGATAAAAAATCCAAAGGGTTCCTGTCCTATCCGCGTGCGGCCACCAGCGATAAAACCCGTCCGTTCGGAACGCTGGAGAAAATGGAAGCTGCTGCCGTTTCCTCTGATGGCTTGATCGACCTGCTGTATAAGCTGAAAGCCAAATACCGTAAAAATGCCGTATGGGTGATGAACTCCAATACTGCCGCTACGCTGCAAAAGCTGAAAAACGGCAACGGGGATTACATCTGGCGTGATCGTCTCGTCGCTGACTCTCCCGATACCCTCCTTGGCCGTCCGGTTCAATATCTGGAAACCATGCCTGATGCGGCTGCGGGTGAAGCGTTCCTGGCAGTCGGGGACTTTAAGCGCGGTTACTTTATCGTGGATCACACTACTGGCGTGCGTACCCGCCCCGACAACATCACCGAACCTGGTTTCTACAAGGTGCATACCGATAAATACCTGGGCGGTGGTGTGGTGGACTCCAACGCCATCAAGGTGCTTGAGCTTTCCGGTTCAGGTTCCTGATCTGACGTTTAAGGGGCTTCGGCCCCTTTTTGCCCTTTGTGGAGTCCAACAATGAAAACAATCGATTTTGAAATCCGTACCTCCGAACTGAGCGCCAGCAACAAAAAGCTGGTGGGCTATGCCGTGCGCTGGAACAGCCTGTCAGAGGTGATCTGGGATGAGTTCCGCGAGCAGTTTGCGCCGGGGGCGTTTAAAGACAGCCTGGCATCCGGTAGCGATGTGCGTGCACTGTACGAGCATAACTATACCCAACTGCTGGGGCGTACCAAATCCGGCACGCTGGTGTTGTCCGAAGATGATACCGGGCTGCGTTTCGAGCTGACCCCGCCAAACACCCAACTTGGCAATGATGTGCTGGAGCTGGTGGAGCGTGGAGACATTTCCGGCATGAGCTTCGGGTTCCGTGCGCTGAAAGAGTCCTGGGATATTACTCCTACACCGTATATTCGCACTGTTACCGCTGCCGAGCTGCGGGAGATCACCGTTACTTCTATGCCTGCTTACCCTGAGTCCGGCGTGGAAATTGCGCACCGTTCTCTGTTCTCCCAACATCCTGAACTGCGCCGTGCTGGTGATAACCGCCGACGCTGGGCTGACTTAGCGGGGCTGTGATATGTGGAATATCTGGCCTTTTGGCCGTAAATCTGAGCCATCCGAACAGCGCAGCATGACGATTGATGAGTTTCTGGCGATGGCAGGGATTCCAAATACCGGATCAGGCGAATATGTGTCTGCCGGTACTGCGGAATCCCTGCCGGCGGTGATGAATGCCGTGTCAGTTATCAGTGAGGCAGTGGCAACAATGCCCTGCTATCTCTACCGCGTGCACAACGATAACGGGCGAGAAGCGCGAGAGTGGTTGAGTAATCATCCGGTAGATTTTCTCCTGAATGAGCAACCTAACGATTGCCAGACGCCTTACCAGTTCAAGCGCACGATGATGCGCCATTGTCTGCTGAACGGTAACGCCTATGCGGTGATCCAGTGGGGCCGCGACGGTCAGCCGGAATCCCTGCATCCGTATGCGCCGGGGGAGGTTGTTCCTGAGCGTATCGGCCAGCATAAGTACAAATACACTGTTACTGAGCCGTTTACCGGGGCAGTGCGCACCTACTTGCAGGAAGAGATTCTGCACCTGCGTTACTCGACCGATGATGGTTTTCTGGGGCGCTCGCCGATCACCATCTGCCGTGAAGCGCTGGGGTTAGGTCTGGCCCAGCAGCGCCACGGTGCCAGCATTATGAAAGATGGCATGATGGCGGCGGGCGTAGTCACTACTGCTGAATGGCTCGATAGTGTGAAGGGTAAGCAGGCGCTGGACGCGCTTGAGCGCTACAAAGGTGCCAGAAATGCCGGTAAAACACCGATCCTTGAAGGTGGCATGGACTATAAGCAGCTTGGCATGAGCAATCAGGATGCTGAGTGGCTGGCCTCCCGGCGCTTCACCATCGAAGATATTGCCCGCATGTTTAACGTTTCTCCCATCTTCCTGCAGGAATACAGCAACAGCACCTACAGCAATTTTAGTGAGGCGAGCCGCGCCTTTCTTACCATGACAATGCGCCCGTGGCTGGCGAACTTTGAGCAGCAGATTAAATCCGCGTTGCTGGTGGCATCGCCTGTACCCGGAATTCGTTATCAGGTGGAGTTCGACTCTGCCGATCTTCTTCGAGCCACTCCAACCGAACGTTACGCAACTTATGAGCGCGGTATCAAGAACGGGATCATGAACCCGAACGAAGCCCGCGAACGCGAAGGGATGCCGCCGCGTGAAGGGGGCGACGAATACAGCCAGGCATGGAAGCAGGAAGTGAAGGTCAGTACCGGTTCTGAGAATAAGGAGGATGCGTCATGAGGCCGGGAGGATTAAGGCAACGCGTTACGATTCAGAATTTTACTACCAGCCGAACCCCTTCTGGTGGCGTCATTCAGGAATGGTACGACGTTGCGACAGTCTGGGCAGAAGTTAAGGGGATCAGTGGCCGTGAGCTGATTGCTGCGGGTGCTGAAATGTCCGAGGTTACATTTCGTATGTGGGTACGTTACCGCTCTGACGTAACCAGCGCCAGCCGGATCATCTGGAAACAGAAAGGACATGATGCAAAAGCATTTGATATTCAGTCGGCAATTCCTGATGAAAAGGCTACCAGGCTGGAGTTGCTTTGTAAGGGAGGGCTTAAGCCGTGAGTGAACTAATTGGGCTTGATGAGGCAAAACTTCACTGTCGCATCGATAACGATGATTCCTATGAAGATGCAATGATTCAGGCATACATCGAAGCGTCACTGGAAGTCTGCCAGAAGCATATCGGTAAACGGTTCGGTGCTGGCCTGGAATTTACTCCTGCCATCAAGATCGGATGCCTTATGTACGTTTCCCAACTGTACGAATACCGCACGATGATTAGTGATGTGGAGGCGAAAGAGATCCCCCTTGCTATCTCTGCATTGTGGTCTGTGTATCGCGATGTGGGGGTGTACTGATGCCGTGGCAACCAATGCGCCGGTGCACTGAGCCGGGATGCAATAAGCGGGTGAAGTCTGGTAAGTGCTATGAGCACAAGCGCGAAGCCTGGCGGGCGGAAGATGCCAGACGCGGCCACCGTCGCGCCCGTGGTTACTCAGCATCATGGGAGAAGTACCGCGCTCAGTATCTGAAACGTCAGCCGCTATGTGTCGAGTGCCAGAAGTTGGGCCTCTACGTTCCTGCAAAGATTGTCGATCACATCATCCCTATCGACGGCGGTGATGATGTTCTGTTCTGGCCTGAGTGGAATCACCAGCCGTTATGCCAGACGCATCATAACCAGAAGACCACACAGCAAGACCCTATCACCAAAGCCAACCGCAAAGCGGGGATGTACCACGAGCAGGAAGAGCGGGCAGCACAGCGCAATAACTGGATGTATGAGGTTGATCATGAATGAGAAAGACGTGGTGAATCTGTATCAGTCGCTGGCCCGATGCCGTGATGGCTTCATGCAGACCCGCACCAGACGCGATGAGCGCCAGCCTGTGCAGCGCATGAGTGAGCGTGACCGGGAGTTGCGGGAATGCTTCCGCAACCGCTGACAGGCCGCACCGATGGGGTGGGGGAGGTTTTCAGGACGAACACGAGGGCGCCAGGCACCACCCGCCCCCTCAAATTTTTACGCACGGTGATTTTTTTGAAAATAAAACGCGATGGAAACGAGAAATTTTTATGGCAAGACCACCAAAACCGCCAGCTTACCTTGATGAGTTAGCCGCGCAGCAGTGGAAAGCGAAAGCGAAGCAACTGGCCGAGCGTGGCGATCTGACACCCGCCGACTGGAACAACCTTGAGCTTTTTTGCGTCAACTATTCGATGTACCGCAAAGCCGTGGAAGACCTTGCCAGCCGTGGGTTCAGCATTGTTAACAGCCAGGGTGGCGAGAGCCGAAATCCGGCACTGAGTGCAAAGGCCGATGCTGAAAAAATCATGATTAAAATGTCGTCGCTGCTGGGCTTTGATCCGGTAAGCCGTCGCCGTAACCCGGTGGAAACGGAAGAGGAGGACGAGCTTGACCGTCTGGAATGAGTACGCAAATGCGATAAAAAAGGGCGAAATTCCGGCCTGTAAGCGCGTAAAACAGGCCGTGGAAAGGTACTTTTCCGACCTGAATGACCCTCGTTATGAGTTCGATACGGCGACCGTAGAGCGGTTTATTGCGTTCTCCCGGCTCTGTCCTCACGTCAAAGGCCCGCTTCGGGGCCAGCCAATTGATCTGGAACCGTGGCAGCAGTTCGCCTTTGCTAACCTGCTGGGCTTTAAAGTCAGAGAGACAGGCCGCCGTAAGTACAGCAGCGCTTTTATTGAGGTGCCGCGCAAGAACGCCAAATCCACCGTAGCCGCCATGCTGGCTAACTGGTTTCTGGTAATGGAGAAGGGCCAGCAGGATATCTACACGGCGGCGGTGAGCCGGGATCAGGCCCGAATCGTGTTCGACGATGCCCGCCAGATGTGCCTGCTGTCAAAACCGCTGAAAAAGCGCGTAAATATTCAGGCGCATAAAGTCATTTTCCCGAAGAGCAACAGCCTGCTAAAGCCGCTGGCGGCGAAAGCGGCCACCATTGAAGGGACTAACCCCAGCCTGGCGATTGTCGATGAATACCACCTTCACCCGGATAACGGCGTTTATTCCGCCCTTGAGCTGGGTATGGGCGCACGTCCTGAGGCGATTTTGTTCGCCATCACGACAGCCGGGAGTAACGTTGTCTCCGCCTGTAAACAGCATTATGACTACTGCTGTCAGATTCTGGCCGGGGAAGAGAGCAATGACTCGCTGTTTGTCCTGATCTACGAACTGGACGACGAAAGCGAGGTTGAGCAGCCGGAAATGTGGATCAAGGCTAACCCTAACCTGCATGTGTCCGTTGACGCGGCGAAACTGGAATCCACCATCCAGAAAGCGCGCGGCATTCCGTCGCAGTGGGTGGAGATGCTGACCAAGCGTTTCAATATCTGGTGCCAGGGCTCCACGCCGTGGATGGGGGCCGGCGCATGGGATGCCTGTGCGCTCGACTATACCGAAGACGATCTGGCCGGAATGGAGTGCTACGCCGGGTTTGACCTGTCCTCAACCAGCGATATTACCAGCGTGAGTTACGCTTTCCCGTTTGAACGCGAGATCAGGCTTCTTACCCGGCACTATCTGCCCGAAGCGCAGCTACTTAACGTTGCTAACAAAAACCGCGCCATCTATCGCCAGTGGGTAAAAGCGGGATGGATACGCACCACCCCCGGCGACTGTATCGACTATGACCGCATCCGTGACGATATCCTGCGCGACGCTGAAACATTCAATATCCGGCTGGTGGGCTTTGATACGTGGAACGCCACACACCTGCGCACCCAGCTACAGGGGGCGGGGCTTGATGTGGAGCCGTTCCCGCAAACCTATCTCAAGTTCAGTCCGGTAGCGAAATCCTTTGAGGTTTTTGTTAACCGCAAGGTGGTGCGCCATCGTGGCGATCCGGTTCTGGCCTGGGCGATTGGAAACGTGGTGATGGAGTCCGACGCCAACGCCAATATCAAGCCCAACAAAAAGAAATCCTCTAACAAGATAGACCCTGCGGTTTCTGCGCTTATGGCGTTCGGCACATTCCAGGCAGAGCACGAGGATTTTGCATTCGATATGAGCGATAGCCATAAGCAGCGACTTGCCGAATTTACCGGGATTTGAATATGCTCAAACACAAGAAAATTGAATCTGTGATCGACGAAATGGCACGTCAATTGGGCCATGAACTTAACGGGCAGGATAAGCTGGTAATCCGCACTAAAACAGCTATGGTTTTGGCCGCTAAACAGCGGCACCGCCAGCGGATGGAAGCGCCACCCTATCAGTGGAAAAAGCCCGATAAATTAAGGCGTTGAAAGAGGTTCATCCCCCATAAAGCACCAGTATTGTTCTGGTGCTTTTTTGTTTGTTCAGACAAAGCTGTATAAACATCTGTATAAACATTAATAAAAAAGGCGCTATCCCATGCCGAGTAGCGCCTTTTTATTCAATAACATAGCTGAAATGTA